>Ga0308408_1001392_pt1 | contig 11278 bp, 9 predicted proteins | sample HotsprSampleMSe3_FD_203466 | JGI IMG/M metagenome (GOLD analysis project Ga0308408, IMG submission 203466) | Hot spring phototrophic mat microbial communities from Mushroom Spring, Yellowstone National Park, Wyoming, United States - 20060912_MSe3 ... | reverse complement strand
CCGAGCTCGCGCATCGCCCGCTCGACCCGGGCACGGGTCTCGGGCTGCACGAGCTCGGGGCTGTTGACGACGCGCGAGACGGTCACCGTCGAGGTGCCCGCCGCCCGCGCCACGTCCTTGATCGTCGGCCGTCGCGTCACGGCCGCGGACCATACTCGGGGGTCGCTCTTCCGGCCAGCGCCCGTGCTCGCGCAACGGACGAGCTCCCTTCCGCGCGCACGACCGTGGCCCGGGCGCGATCCCTGCCCGCGGGACGGCCCGGGCCGGCGCGTTAACCTTGTGTCAAGGAAGAGAGCTCAGGATACTGCGCGGGGCGCGTGCGGGCCGCGGCGGCGAGCCCGAGGCGCGCGTCCTCGAGCCACGGGGCCCTGCGTGCCGACGACCTTTCTCGTACCGCCGCGGCTGCGCGGCCGCACTTGCGATCTCGCGAGCACGCTCACGCCCGAAGGCGGCGTGACCCTGGCCTTCGAGACGGGCCTCGAAGCCCATGCTCTGGCGCTCGCGAGCGCCGTCGACGATGCCACCGGGCTCGGCGTGCGCGACGCCCGGCTACCCGGCCCGCCCCCCCGGCTGCGCCTTGTGGTCGGCGAGCGACCGCTCGAGCCGGACGAGGTGCCTGTTCTCCACTGGCGTCCCGGGACGTACGCCCGCGACACCGTCGTGCGCCTTCCCGACGGGGCGGAGACGGCCCTCGGCCGACTGACGCTCACCGGGCTCGGCCGCGCCGAACTCGCGGGTGAGGGTCGGGTGCTGCTCGCCGACGCGCACGGCCCGCTCGCCCTCGCCGCACCCGGCCGCATCACGCTCCTGGCCGACCTGCCGCTTGCCCGCGCCGAGGCGATCCTCGGCCATGCGACGGCCAGCTCGGACGTGCGGGCCGTGTTGGTCGCCGATCTTCTCCTCCGCCGCCTGCTCGGTGAGCTCGTGCCCCTGCCGGCGGCGCGGCAGCCGGCCTTCTCGGCGATCACGGTCGATGCCGAGGACCAGCAGCGCTACTTCCTCAACCGCGAGGGGCGCTGTTCCACGGTCGTCGGGCTTCCCGACGACGACATGCGGTTCGCCCGCTCCTGCCGAACCATCATGGATCGCTGCGAGGCCGAGGGGCTCCGCGCGATCTTCATGGTCACGGGCGACGAGCTCGACCCCTCCTTCCGCGACGCCTTCGGCGACCCGCTCGTCGGCCTCGACGACAATCGCCGCGTGCTGGCCGAGATCGAGGCACGGGGTCACGGCCTCGCCTGCCACGGGTTCGACCACGAATGGTGGCTTTCCAAAGGGTTCTCGGCGAACCCGCGGATGAGCACGCTCGAAAAGCTCGGCTACTTCCTCGAGACGAGCGGCAGCCCGGCCATGCTCTGGGGCACGGCCCGATTCCTCTGGCGCTGGCGCCACGAGCTCGCCGCCGCCCGGGCTCGGAAGAACGCCCGCGAGGCGACGGTCGGCACGCCCTTCACGGTCGAGGAGGTCCGCGCCGATCTCGAGCGTTGGTGCGCGCTCGTGGGCCACCGCTCCGATCGGCTCTTCATCCGCTACCCGGGCTTCGTCCGCTCGCCCGCGGTGCTCGACGCGCTCGAGGCCTGCTTCTCGGCGGTCATCGATTCGTCCGACTTGATCGACCCCGACCCGCCCTTGCCGATCCGTCCCTACCGGCTGCTCGCGGAGCGGGACGGGGTGATCCGCCGCACGCGGATCACCGAGATCCCCTGCATATTCGTCGACAAGACCTTGCGCACTCGCGACCGCCGCCGGGTCGATCACTATCTCGACCGGCTCGCGACGATCGCCGCTTTTCCCGGCAGCGTGTTGTGCTTCGTTACCCACACCAAGGTCTTGGGCGGGACCTGGGGCCATTGCCATCTCTACTTGCACGATCCGACTCGCGGCATGGCGCTGCCGATGGTCGAAGGGAGCTGGAAGGCCTTCGCCCGTCTGTTGCGCGAGCGCACGGTGAGCCTCGACACCCGCGGGCTCGAGCAACTCCTCTTCGGAGACGATCCGTGGCGCGCCGCCGCTTGAGGCTCGCCATGCTCGCGGCCATGCCCTGGCCCGCGGCCAAAGCCTCCTCGATCCGGGTGGCCAACATCACCCGAGCGCTGCTCGAGGAAGACCCCGACCTCGAGATCCTCCTCTTCGCTTACGAGGGCGAGCCCGTGAAGCCCTGGCCACGGCTCGAGCTCCATCGGGTGGGTGGCTTCGATCCCGACAAGCGCCGCTATTACGGCTGGCGCAACAAGCTCCGGGCCGACCTCCGGCTGCTCCGTGCGCTCCGGCGCGAGCGGTCGCGGATCGACATCGTCTGGGCGCACACCTACGAGGGCCTGGCAATCGCCCTGGCGCTGCGCCTCCTCACTTCCGGTCGCCTGCCGATATGTGCCGACCTGCACGGACCGTTCGTGCCCGAGCTGATCCACTACCGGATGATCCCCGACTGGCGGCCGCTGCGCGGCGCGCTGGGCCTGCTCGAGGACGTCATGCTGAAGGCGACCGACCTGGTCTTCGCCTCCAGCGAGGGGCTCGGCTCCACGATCGCCGAGCGGATCGGCGCCGCGCGCGTCCAGGTCCTGTTCGACTATGTCGATCTCGCCCTCTTCGACCCCGCTCGGGTCGACCCGGCCCGCCTCGCCGAGCTCGAGGTCCGCTACAAGCCCGCGGGTGAGCGGCTCGTCGCCTATGTCGGTATGTTCAAGGACTATCAGGGTGTGGACTACCTGGTCCGCGCCTTCGCCGAGCTCGCCCCCCGCCATCCCGAGCTGCGGCTCCTCCTCGTGGGCGACGGGCCGTGCCGGGGCCAGTACGAGGCCATCGCCCGCGAGCGCGGCATCGCCGATCGGGTGCTCTTCCCCGGCCTCGTGCCGCATGCCGACGTCGTCCACTGGCTGCGGCTCGCCGATGTTCTGGTCTCGCCGCGGGTCGACAATGCCGTCACCCGCGGCGGCTTCGTCTCGCAGATGCCGGAATACATGGCCGCGGGCCGGCCGATCGTCGCCACACCCGTGAGCGGCTGCCGCTTCCTCTTGCGCGACGGTGCCGGGATCCTGGTCGAGCCGAACGACGAGCGGGCCCTCGCGGCCGGGCTCGAGCGGGCCTTGACGCTCTCCGAAGAGGAGCGGGCCGCCATGGCCGCCCGGGCGCGCGCCAACGTCGAGCGGTTCACTTGGCGGGAGGGAATCGTTCCGGCCGCGGCGCGGCTCCGGGCCCTCGTGTCCGGCGGGGCGCCCGGCCTCGGCGCAGCGGGTGCCGCGGAGCCGAGCCGATGAGCGGGCGATTCGCGCTCGCCGCCGGAGCGAGCGCGCGCAAGGTGCGCGTTCTCTCGGTGTTCGGGACCCGTCCCGAGGCCATCAAGATGGCTCCCGTGGTCCTCCGCTTGGCCGAACATCCCGGCTTCGAGGCCAGGGTCTGTGTCACCGCCCAGCACCGCTCGATGCTCGATTCGGTGCTCGAGGATTTCGCGATCCGGCCGGACTTCGATCTCGACGTGATGCGCGAGCGGCAGAGCCTCTGCGGCATCGCCGCGCGGGTGCTCGACGGCCTGCATGGCGTGCTCGAGAGCTTTCGCCCCGAGCGCGTCCTCGTCCACGGCGACACCACGACGACCTTGGCCGCGAGTTTGGCCGCTTTCTACAACCGCGTCCCGGTCGGCCACGTCGAGGCCGGGCTCAGGACCGGGAATCTCGAAGCTCCCTGGCCCGAGGAGGCGAACCGCAAGGTCACGGCGGTCGTGACCGACCTGCATTTCGCGCCGACCGAGCGGGCGCGGCGGGCGCTCTTGGCCGAGGGGGTCGCACCCGAGAAGATCCACGTCACCGGCAACACGGTGATCGACGCCCTTCTCCTGGCCCGCGAGAAGCTCCGTCGCGACGCGCGGCTCGCGCGGCGCATCGCCGAACGCTTCGCCTTCCTCGATCCCTCGCGCCGGCTCGTTCTGGTGACCGGCCACCGTCGGGAAAGTTTCGGCCAGGGCTTCGAGAACATCTGCCGCGCCCTTGCCGAGCTCGCCCGCCGGCACGCCGACATCGAGATCCTCTATCCCGTGCATCTGAACCCGAACGTGCGCGAACCGGTCTTCCGCATCCTTGGTGGCCTCCCCGCCGTCCATCTGATCGACCCGGTCGAATATCTCCCCTTCGTCCATCTGATGGATCGGGCCCATCTGATCGTCACGGATTCCGGGGGCATCCAGGAAGAGGCCCCCGCGCTCGGCAAGCCGGTGCTCGTCATGCGCGAGGTGACCGAGCGGCCGGAGGCGGTCGAGGCCGGCACCGTGCGGCTCGTCGGCACCGACTTCGCCCGGATCGTCGAAGAGACCTCGCGCCTCCTGACCGATCCTGCCGCCTATCGCCGCATGGCGACCGCGATCAATCCTTACGGCGACGGCCGAGCCGCGGAGCGGATCGAGCGGGCGCTCGAGCGCGCCCACGGGCTCGTCCCGGCGCCGGCCGGCTGAGGGATCCGCACGGCCGTCGCTTCCGTCCGAGCGACGCGCAGGCTAGGCGGATGTCGAAGACGGCCGACCGGCGCACGGCAGGAGGCAGCGGCTATGCGGATCAGCGCGATCGAGACGATCCGGCTCGAGGAGTTCCCGAACCTCCTCTGGGTCCAGATCCACACCGACGAGGGGCTCGTGGGCCTCGGTGAGACCTTCTTCGGACCGCGCGCCGTCGAGGCCTACATCCACGAGACCGCGGCTCCGCGCCTGCTCGGCAAGGACCCGCTCCAAATCGACCGTCACTCCCGCACCCTCCTCCACGACTATTATCTGGGCTTCGCCTCGAGCGGGGCCGAGCTGCGCGGCGCCTCGGCGATCGACATCGCGCTCTGGGACCTGTTCGGCCAGGCGACCGGCCAGCCGATCCACCAGCTGCTGGGCGGGCTCTCGCGGCCGATGATTCGCACCTACAACACCTGCGCCGGCTATCGCTACGTGCGCGGCTCCAAGGGTCAGCTCACCGAGAATTGGGGTCTCGACCGCAAGGAAGGCCCTTACGAGGACCTCGACGCCTTCTTGCACCGTGCCGACGAGCTCGCGCACTCGCTGCTCGAGCAGGGTATCACGGCCATGAAGATCTGGCCTTTCGACTTCGCGGCCGAGCGCTGGGGCGGCCTCTACATCACACCGGACGAGCTCGAGACCGCGATGGAGCCGTTCCGCAAGATCAGGAAGGCGGTCGGCTCCAAGATGGACATCATGGTCGAGTTCCACTCCCTTTGGAACCTGCCGACGGCCAAACGGATCTTCGCCGCCCTCGAGGAGATCGAGCCTTTCTGGTTCGAGGATCCGATCAAGATGAACGATTTCGAGGCGCTCGCCGACCTCGCCGCCAGCACGCGGGTGCCGATCACCGCCTCGGAGACCGTGGCGACGCGGCCCTTGTTCCGGCAGATGATGGCGCAGCGCGCGGTCGGTGTCGTGATGCTGGATGTCGCCTGGTGCGGCGGCCTCTCCGAGGCCAAGAAGATCGCCACCCTGGCGGAAGCGCACCAGCTGCCCGTCGCCCCGCACGATTGCACCGGGCCCGTGGTCTTCGTGGCCTCCTGCCACCTCTCCTTGAACGCCCCGAACGCGCTCGTGCAGGAGAGCGTGCGAGCCTTCTACACGGGCTGGTACAAGGAGCTCGTGACCGACCTGCCGCGCATCGAGCAGGGCTGGATCCATCCCATGGAAGGCCCCGGCCTCGGCACCCGGCTCGTGCCGGACGTCGTCCGCCGGCCGGACGCGACGGTCGTCACGAGCCGCCTCTGAACGGAGACGATCGTGGCCGAAGCGAGCCTTTCCCGTCTCGAGGCCGAGCGCGAGGTCGCCGCACCGCGCACCCCGTCCGCCCCGCGCCGCCGGGGTCTGCCCGGCGGCCTCCTCGTGGTCCTCTACCTCGCGCTCGTGCTCGCCCCGCTCGCGATCGCGGCACTGCGCGGCGGACCGCCGCGGCCTTGGCGCGACGAGCTCGCGACCGGCTTGGCCCTTTTGGGCTTCGTCGTCCTCTTCGTCGAATTCCTCATCTCCGGTCGCTTCCGGACGATCTCGGGACGGATCGGCATCGACACGACGATGCGGGCCCACCAGCTGTTGGCCCGCACCGCGCTCCTCTTCCTGCTCCTCCACCCGTTCCTCTACACGAGCGGGCTGCAACCCTTCCCGATGCCGTCGGATCCGACCGGCCGCACGAGCCTCGGCCTCACGGGCCCCTCGATCCTGACCGGGGTCGCGGCCTGGATCCTGCTCGCCCTGCTCGTCGTCCTCGCCATCGGCCGCGATCAGCTGCCCTTCCGCTACGAGGCCTGGCGGGCGAGCCACGGCCTCGGCGCCCTCTTGACAGCCGGGCTCGGTACCCACCACGCGCTCGAGGCCGGCCGCTACAGCGCGGATCCCTGGCTCGCCGGCTTCTGGCTCGTGCTGCTCGCCCTCTCGGCGTTCACTCTCCTGCACGTCTACCTGCTCCGACCGCTCGGCCTGCTCGCGCGACCCTGGCGGATCGACGCGGTCGAGCGGATCGCCGATCGGACCTGGTCGGTCCGGCTGGTCGAGGAGCGTCCCGGCCGGTTCCGGTTCCGAGCCGGGCAGTTCGTCTGGGCCACGCTCGACCGCTCACCCTTCTCCCTGATCGAGCACCCGTTCTCGATCGCCTCGGCACCCGCGGACCTGCCGCGGCTCGAATTCGTGATCAAGGAGGCCGGCGACTTCACGAGCCGGCTCGACCGGCTGCGGATCGGCGGGCGCGGCTATCTCGAGGGGCCGCACGGGAACTTCACCCTCGAAGGCCGGCAGGCCGAGGGGGTCGTCCTGGTCGCGGGCGGTGTGGGCATCGCGCCCATGCTCTCGCTGCTGCGCCAAGCCGCGGCCGAGCGCGACCGGCGGCCTTGGCTCCTGCTCTACGGTAATCGGCACGTGGGCCAGATCGTCCACGGCGAGGAGCTCGAAGCCCTCGCGAGCCGGCTCGATCTGCGGATCGTCCACGTGCTCGGCGAGCCGCCCGAGGGGTGGAAGGGCGAAGTCGGCCAGTTCGACCGAGCGCTGCTCGCCCGCCACGTCGAGCTGCCGGCGATGGCCGGTCGGCTGTTCTTCGTCTGCGGCCCGCCCGCGATGATCGACACGGTCGAACGCGCGCTCGTCGACCTCGGCGTGCCGTTGCGGCACATCGTGGCGGAGCGGTTCCGCTACGATCGGGGCTGAGCTCAGCGGGGAGAGGCACGCGTGCACCATCGCCGGCTCTTGTGGGCCTATCGGGCCTTGACCCTGCTCCTCTTCGGAGCCGCCCTCGCCTTCGCCCTGCGCCCGCCCTTGCCGTGAGCGGCCGAAGGGCTCAGCCGGCGGTCCGCTCGAGGGCCGAAACGAGCGCCCGGGCCGCCGCCGAGAGCGGCACGCGGTGCGCCTCGTCGAGCGGCGGGCGGGCGGCGAGCGCTGCCGCGATGTCGGCGAGGACACCGGCGAAGAGGTAATAGTGGAGATGCATCTCGGCCGTGCGCCGCTCCTCGCCCGAGCGGGTGAGCTTGATCGTCACCCCCGCGCCGTCGGCGGTCGCCTCGAAGGACGAGGCCCGCCCGAAGCTCCCCATGTAGGCCTTGTCCGGAAAGTCGATGGCGACCTCGGCGCGGTCGGTGATCGGCTTCAAGGTCATGCCATCGTCTCCCGGCTGCGGCCCGCCCGGCGATGAGAGAGCCGCCGGCCGCGGATCACAAGAGCCCAGCGGGCGGATCCGCCGCGCTCGCTTCGCGATGGCCCCTCTCGCCGGCCGAGGCCCGGGCCGAGCAGGAACGCCTCGCCCCGCTCGTGATCCGTGCGGATCGGCTGGGCCCCGTCCGCCGGGTCGCGGGGCTCGACGTGCACTACGCGCCCGGGTCCGGCCTCGCCTGGGCGGCGGCCGTGCTCGTCGATGCCGAGACCCGAGAACTCCTCGAAAGCGCGCTCGCTTGCGCACCCCTCTCCTTCCCCTACGTCCCCGGCCTCCTCTCCTTCCGCGAGGCCCCGGCCGCGCTCTCGGCCTTGGCCCTGTTGCGACCGGCCCCCGACCTGTTGCTGGTCGACGGGCAGGGGCTCGCCCATCCGCGGCGCTTCGGCCTCGCCTGCCACCTGGGCCTGCTCGCCGACCTGCCGACGATCGGTGTGGCCAAGTCGCGCCTTTTGGGCGAACACGCGGAGCCGCCGGCCGAGGCGGGCGGGTGGGTCCCGTTGCGCGATCGCGGCGAGACCGTGGGCGCGGTCGTGCGCACGCGCACGGGCGTGCGGCCGCTCTTCGTCTCGATCGGCCACCGCGTCTCGCTCGAAACCGCGGTCGCCTGGACTCTCCGGCTCTGCGCGGGACGGCGTCTGCCGGAGCCGGTGCGGCTCGCCGATCGGCTCTCGCGCGCTCACCCCGAGGCCCCGCGCCCGCTCGTACCCCCGGCTGGCTCCGACCCTTCGCCGCCTTCGGCCGGCCGCGCCGGTCCGGACCCGCCCGCGGGCCCGCCCCGATAGAAGCGCGCACAGTCGCGCTCGCGGCCGCGCACCACCCGCAAGCCCGCCAGAGGCCCGCGCTGTTCGGTGACGATCGTGCGCTGGCCGCTCACCCCGTCGTCTTTGTCGAAATAGATCACGACCCAATCGCCGATCCGGCCGAGCTCGTGGGCGCGGGCGGTGTTCGAGTAGAGTGCGGTGAAATACCAAGGCCCGCGGCGGGTGTGGAGAACCGGTAACCATGCCTCGCCCGAGGGATTGAAGCGGCGCGGGGCGATCTTCGGCAGGTCTTCGGCGGCGGCGCGCTTGCGGTACTCCTCGTCGACGTCGAGCAGGACCGCGACCTCCGGCTCTTCGGCCGGCGGGCCGCGCCGCCAGGGCCGCGCGCGGGTCAAGATCTCGGCCAAGCTCGCGCGGATCTGCGCCGCTCGCCTCGGGCCCAAGCCCGGTACCGTGAGCAAGCGCCCGTCGTGGGCGGCGAGCTCCAGATCCTCGAGCGTGTCGATGTGGAGATGCTCGTGGATCCGGCGGGCGAGCTCGGGGCCGATCCCGGGTACGGTCGCGAACAGATCCTCGGGGGCCACCGCCCCCTCGAGCCGCTCGAGCTGGGCCCAGCGGCCCGTCGTGATCATCTCGACGATCGCCCGGGCGAGGGACGGCCCGATCCCCGGCAGAGCCTCGAGGGCCTCCGCCCCTCCCTCCCGCCAGAGCGCCTCGACCGACCGGTCGAGGCCGGCCACCGTCTCGGCCGCCCACCGGTAGGCGCGCACCCGGAACGGGTTCTCGCCTTGGGCTTCGAGCAGGTCGGCGGCCCGCCGCAGCCGCTCGGCGATCCGCGCGTTGAGCGCGTCGGCGCCCGTTCCCGCCGCGCTCACGCAAACCTCCCCTCGCTTTCACGACCCGCCCGCCGACTTGCCGATACCGAGCGAGGGGCGTAGCCCGGATCCGCGAGCGCCAATCGGGGTGAGGCATGAGGATCTTCACGGCCGCGGTCGGGACCGAGACCGACAGCTTCTCGCCGATCCCGACCGGCCTCGAAAGCTTCCGCGAATATCTCTGGTTCGAGCCCGGAACGCATCCCGCGGAGGCCCGCTTCTTCACGGGGCCCCTCGTGGCCGCGCGCGAGCGGGCGGGCGCCGAGGGCCACACGCTGATCGAGGGCCTCCAGGCGTTCGCCGCCCCGGCCGGTGTCACGAGTGCCGCCGCCTGGCGCGAACTGCGCGGCCGCGTCCTCGCCGAGCTCGAGGCGGCCCTTCCCTTGGACATCGTGCTCTTGAGCCTGCACGGCGCCATGATCGCCGAAGGCTGCGAGGACTGCGAGGGCGATCTTTTGCAGGCGATCCGGGCGCGGGTCGGCCCGCGGGTGGTGATCGGCGCCGAGCTCGACCCGCATTGCCACTTGACCCGGCGCATGGTCGAAGCGGCCGACCTGCTCGTCCTCTACAAGGAGTACCCGCACACCGACACGCTCGAGCGCGCCCACGAGCTCGTCGACCTCGCGCTGCGCACGGCGCGCGGGGAAATTCGTCCCGTGACGGCCGTCGCGGACTGCCGGATGATCGCGTTGTTCCACACCCCGCGCGAGCCGGTCCGCGGCTTCGTCGATCGGATGAAGGCGCTCGAGGGTCGCGACGGCATCCTCTCGATCTCGCTCGCGCACGGCTTTCCCTGGGGCGACGTGCCGGATCTGGGCGCCAAGGTCCTGGTCGTGGCCGACGCCGACCCGGAGCGGGCGCGAACACTCGCCGAGCGGCTCGCCCGGGAGGTGCGGGCGATGCGCGGGAACACGACCGAGCCCACCCTCGACCTCGACGAGGGGCTCGACAGGGCGCTCGCTGCCCCGCGCGGTCCCGTGGTCCTCGCCGACACGGCCGACAATGCGGGCGGCGGGGCGCCCTCGGACAGCACCTTCTTCTTGGCCCGGCTGCTCGAGCGGCGGGTCGAGCGCGCCTGCCTCGGCCCCTTGTGGGACCCGGTGGCCGTCCGCTTCTGCCATCTGGCGGGCCCTGGGGCGCGGCTCTCGCTCAGGATCGGCGGCAAAGTAGGCCCGATCTCCGGCCCGCCGCTCGACGTCGAGGCCGAGGTCCTGTCGGTGGCCGAAGGTGCTCGCCAGCGGTTCGGCCCGGGCTGGACCCAGCTCGGCGACGTGGCGGCCATCCGCGTGGGCGGCGTCGAGGTGCTCTTGAACGCGACCCGCACCCAAGCCTTCGACCCTGCACTCTTCACCGACCACGGAATCGCCCTCGCCGACAAGAAGCTCGTGGTCGTCAAATCCATGCAGCATTTCCACGCCGGCTTCGCGCCGATCGCCGCCGAGATCCTCTGGATCAACGGCCCCGGTGCCCTGTCCCAGGATTTCGCGCGGCTACCCTACCGCCGTGTCCGGCGGCCGATCTGGCCCTTGGATCCGCCCGAGCTGGCCTTCGCCGACGCGATCGGAGATCCGCTCCGATGAACCCCGCCGAAGCCTTCGCCCCCGTCGAGCTGCGCAAGCCCGCCGTTTCCGGCACCCGCGGCATCGTGGCCGCGCAAAACCAGCGGGCGGCCAGGGCCGGAGTGGCGATCTTGGAAGCCGGCGGCAACGCGGTCGACGCGGCGATCGCCACGGGCTTCGCGCTGGGCGTGGTCGAGCCCTGGATGAGCGGGCTCGGCGGCGGCGGGGCGATGCTCGTCCGGCTCGCCCGGGAGGATCGCGGCTTCGCGGTCGACATGGGCATGGTCGCCCCGCACGGGCTCGACCCGGCCGACTATCCTTTGACCGGCCGGCCCGGAGGCGACCTGTTCGGCTGGCCCGAGGTCGTGGGCGACCGCAACCTCGAAGGACCGCTTTCCATCTGCGTGCCCACCTGGCTC
>Ga0308408_1001386_pt1 | contig 11316 bp, 10 predicted proteins | sample HotsprSampleMSe3_FD_203466 | JGI IMG/M metagenome (GOLD analysis project Ga0308408, IMG submission 203466) | Hot spring phototrophic mat microbial communities from Mushroom Spring, Yellowstone National Park, Wyoming, United States - 20060912_MSe3 ... | reverse complement strand
CTTGCTCCCTCGCCATCCTCTGCTGATGGCGCAATGGAGCGAGAAAGGGCTGGTGAAATTCACGCAAGTGAATCTCGGTATTGCTGTGGATACCGAGCAAGGTCTTTTCGTGCCTGTGCTGCGTGAGGCCGACAAATTGGGGTTGGCAGAGATTTCCCGGCAGCGTGCCAATCTTGCCGAACGCGCCCGGCAAGGCAAATTGCTGCCTAGGGATTACGAGCAGGGTGTGTTTACTCTAACAAATTTAGGGGCATTGCGCATTGATGTCTTTCAAGCGATCCTTAATCCCCCCCAGGCGGCTATTCTCGCCGTCGGGCGGATTAAAGAACGACCGATGGTTGAAAACCAGCAGGTGATCTCTGCCCCGATGTTCACTCTCAGCCTCTCAGCCGATCACCGCGTTTTGGATGGCGGGAAAGCTGCCCGCTTTCTCAGCGAGCTGGTCGAATGGCTGGAAAACCCAGCCCTCAGCATGGCCTGAACAGCAGCTATGCGAAAAAATCGGCTAATCTCGTGCCAAACCAGGAGAGTTTGTTATCCTAGCCCCCACCAGGGGGCTTTTTTTTGGGATATACGCTGAATCGCTTACTCCAGCCAGGTCGCCGGAGCGATGACTTCACCGCTCCCCTTGATCAAGCCAATCCCCATCTGACGCACGGCCTCTATTGCCGAAGCATCCGGTCGAATGGCATAGGCATATACCCAATACGGGGCGCTATAGCCGGCTTTCTCCAGTCGCTTACGCCATGTAGCCGATCGCATCCGCTGAGCCCAGGCGATGACATCTCGGCGGTTCAAGCGTGTCTTCGCCTCGACCGCCACTGTTGCTCGCCGCCCCTGCTCATCTTCCACTTGCAGAATGACATCCACATCGCCGTTCAGCCGTAAGGTAGTAACCTGGGACAAAATGCGATAACCTTTCTGACGCATCACCGTATCGGTAACAGCCGAGGCTTCGTCCTCCAGGCTTGCCCCAATCAGTTCCTTCAATCCACCAAGCTCACTTGCCAGTCGATCGACCTTTTCGTCAGTGCGCTTTTGCGCCTCTGCCAGCTCTTCGACGCGTTGTTCGGTGCGCTTTTGCGCCTCTGCCAGCTCCTCCACGCGTTGTTCGGTGCGCTTTTGCGCCTCAGCCAGCTCCTCCACGCGTTGTTCGGTGCGCTTTTGCGCCTCTGCCAGCTCCTCCACGCGTTGCTCGGTGCGCTTTTGCGCTTCAGCCAGCTCCTCCACGCGTTGCTCGGTGCGCTTTTGCGCCTCAGCCAGCTCCTCCACGCGTTGTTCGGTGCGCTTTTGCGCTTCAGCTAGCTCACGGATTGCCTGCGGCAAAGTCAGAATCTCATCACTGAGCAGCAATTGTCTCAACTCTGCTCTCCATTCCGGATGCTGGTAAAGCAACTCGACCAATTCGCGGTATTCGCGCACATTAAAGGGCATCCTCAAAACTCCTTATGTGTAGAATTATACCCTAATGCACGCATAACCATCCGTAGGACAAATTTAAAAATTTGTCTTACAAATCACGTACAACCGGATTGACAAATTTAAGGGCATCCAACCTATGAGAGAGGTGATCAATCATCGACAAGTTGGGCAATTGCGGTTAAACTAACAGCAATCCTTTTGCGGCGATACCTGTTCGCATGAACGGAAAAAACCCATCGCCAGGATGTTACCCTAGTTTTATCAAGCTTGACGCAATTCGGGTTTCAGGAGCAAACATGGCAAAAAAAGTTGTCTTCCTTCATACCGTTCCTTCCCTGGTTGGCCTCTTTACCGATCTGGCTAAAGAACTGCTTCCAACCTTCGAAGTCATGCATATTGCTGATGAAATGCTTCTCAAGCTGGTTTTAGGGCAAGGTGGCTTATCGCCTTTCATCTACCAGCGGGTAGCCGACCATGCGATCGCGGCTGAACGAGCTGGAGCAAGCGCAGTGCAATGCACTTGCTCGTCTATTTCTCCGTGCGTGGATGTCGCCCAACCATTCGTGGGTATTCCCGTGCTAAAAATCGATCAGCCAATGATCGATGAAGCCTTGCGGATTGGAAAACGCATCGGGGTTGCCGCCACAGCCCCTACCACCTTGAAGCCAACCACCGATCTGGTGCGCCAAAGAGCCGCCTTCTTTGAGATGGATGTTCAGGTAGAGTCGCGTCTCTGCGAAGGCGCGTATCAAGCCCTGTTCAACGGTGATCCGCAGACTCATGATCAGATTGTGCGCCATCATTTGCTTGACCTGATGGAGCGCAACGACGTGATCCTCCTGGCTCAGGCTTCCATGGCACGGGTGGCTGACAGCCTTTTACCTGAAGATAAGCGCATTCCCATCCTGTCCAGCCCTCGCCTGGCAATTCAGCATCTGAAAAAAGTGCTGGATGAGCCAGGTTAGGAACCTCAGTCAGGACTTCTTCAACTCATGACGATGAAGAAGCGACAAAGTCGTTGCTAAGACCGAACGAATAGTTCTTTAACCAATCCATCTGGTGCTTCACCATGACGACAACATTCCCCCCGCTCCTTGATTATGCCGCCTATTTCATTGACCTGGATGGAACAGTCTACCTGGGAAAACGTCCTCTCCCGAAAGTCAAAGAGACGCTTCAAGCGCTCAGGTCGTTGGGAAAGCGCTTGCTCTTCCTAACCAACGACGCCTCGCTTCGCCGCGAGCATATCGCCCTCAAATTGCAAAAAATGGGCATTGCCGCCGCTACCGAAGAGATTATCAATCCCTCTCTGGTTGCGATTCGTTACCTGCGCCAGGTTTATCCTCAAGCGCCGATCTTCGTCATCGGCGAAGGTGACTTACCCAACGAACTAGCCGAGGCAGGTTTACCGTTAAGTGATAATCCACAGTATATTCAAGTGGTTTTGGTCAGCACCGATCATCATTTTAGCTATCGCAAACTCAAGATTGCTTTCCGTGCCATTCGCAACGGCGCCATCCTGCTCGCAACCAACGCTGATCGCACGTATCCCAACCACCGCGGCGAAGAAGTACCCGATGCCGGCGCCTTAATTGCTGCTATCGAAGCCTGTACGGCTCACCCTCTGGACGTTTTATTTGGCAAACCGGCGCCTTTCATGGCAGAGCTTGCTCTGCAGATGGTAGCGCTTCCGCCAACCCAATGTTTGCTCATTGGCGATAACCCAGAAACAGACATTCGCATGGGCAAAGGCGCGAACATTCCTACGGCTTTGGTACGGAGTGGGATTGGAAAAAACTCGAATTTTTCCCTGCCTGCAGAACACCCCGATTACACCCTTAACCAATTCGCCGATATCCTCAGTTCGACTCAAGGGTAAGGCTGGCAATTTGGACAAAAATGAGTGCCGCGTTGGCCGACCAAAATACGCTGGATCACCGTTCCGCAACTCAGACAGGGCAAGCCAGTCCGCTTATAGACCCGAAAAACATTCTGGAAATCCCCACCGCGATAGACCCAATCGATACTCGCTCCATTGCGACGAATTCCCTCGGTTAGCACCGCTCGAATGCAATCCAACAAACGGCTCGCCTGGGCAAAGGTAATCTGAAATGACAGGCGTAGAGGATGCAACCCCGCACAATGCAAGGCTTCATCAGTGTAAATGTTGCCCAGGCCGGCGATAAATCGTTGGTCTAACAACAGGGGCTTTAGCTGGCGGCGAACTCCCTGCAAGCGTTGATAAAAAACTTGCGCAGTAAGGCTTGCATCGAAAGGCTCAGGGCCCAGGCTGTCTAACACCACCTGCGGGTCAGTCATCAGCCACACCCGCCCAAACTTACGCGGGTCATGGAAGGTTAGGCGGCGGTTATCGGCAAAGTTCAGGATCAGACGGCTATGCCTAGCAAGGGGGTGATCGGCTGCCTCCACCCACAGATCACCACTCATACGGAGATGAATCAAGAGCGTGTGATGGGTCAAGTCAAGCCTCAAGAATTTACCTCGCCGTCCAATGGTTTGAATCGCCTGTCCGGCAAGGGTTTCGCTAAACCTTTGCGGAGAGAGCGCAACGAGGGTTCGAGGCCAAAGGACGTGCGCCGAGAGAATCTTTACCCCGATCAACGGTGCTTGCCCTGTTGTACCCTCTCTGAGACGGGAAGCGATTGATTCAACTTCGGGCAGTTCGGGCATACATTATTCGTCAAACATCTCGCCGACACTGCGCCCCTGATTCGCGCGGCGAATGACTTCGCCGAGGAGCGGCGCGACCGAAAGCACCGTGATTTTATCTTTAAGCAGTTGATATTTATGTTCGGTGAGCGGAATCGTGTCGGTAGTTATAAACTCCTTTATCGGCAAAGCTGCCAGGTGCTCAGCAGCATCTCTGGACAAAATCGGATGGACACAAACCAGATAAATCTCCCGCGCCCCCATCGACTTGACCAGATGAACTGCAGAAGTAACCGAGCTACCTGTATCAATTTCATCGTCGACGATAATGGCATCGCGGTCTTTCACATCGCCGATGAGGGTTAGCGCTTCGGGAGTGTCTTCTTTACCAGTGCGGCGCTTCTCGATAAAAGCAATTGGCACGTGCAGATTGGCCGCAAAGTTTCGCCCTTTCTTGGCAAAGCCAAGGTCGGCTGCCACGACGACCGGTTCTTGCATGTGTTGCTGTTTCCGTTGCATATAAGCTGTCAAGATATGAAAAGCAGACAAAACATCCCCTGGAATCGAGAAGAACCCTTGAATTTGTCCGGCATGCAGATCAAGGGTGATATAGCGATCGGCACCGGCAATCTCGATCATGTCACAGACCAAACGAGCCGTGATCGGTACGCGCGGTTTATCTTTCTTATCCGAGCGGGAATAACAGAGATACGGGATCACCGCCGTGACCCGCCCTGCCGAATCGAGGCGCATGGTTTGCAACATAATCAGCAATTCCATCAAGTTCTGATGCACGGGCGCTGAAGTGGTCTGGATGACATAAACATCCTGGCCACGCACGCTTTTGTGCAGTTTGACCCACAAATTATCGTTAGGGAAATGGACCACATCCCGGCCGCTTAGGGGGATGCCCAGATAGTTCGAGATGTCCGCTGCCAGGGCTGGGCAAGCCGTGCCAGCAAATAGTTTTATATCCCCATACAAGTTGATTTCGCGGTGGGCATGAAGATTTCTCATTGCTCGACTCCATCCAACAGAATTTCTAACGCCTGATAAGGGGAGAGTTGCCGTGAGACGATTTCATTCAGAAGGTGTTCATAAGTCTCAACGGAAATGGCATCCTGAAGGCGTTTGAGCAGAATAGCCTGTAAACGGTTTTCTAATTCGGTTTGGAGACGCAGCCGTTCGCGACGTCCCCACTCTCCGCTTGAATGTAAATAGCGATGATGTTCCTGAATTGCTTCACAGACTTCGCGGATACCTTTGCCTTCGGTGGCTATCGTGCGGATCAAAGGCGGTGTCCAGCCTTTGGAAGGCTGTTCGCCTTCTGCTTTTGTTCTCTGTCGGTTGCCGGCCAGTTCCAGCATCATTCGCAAGGTACGTTCTGCATTATCTGCCAGCGGACGGTCGGCTTTATTCAAGACAATCACATCGGCAATCTCCAAAATACCGGCTTTAATTGCCTGAATATCATCACCCAACCCTGGGGCTTCGACCACAATAACCGTATGAGCCAAACGGGCAATATCCACTTCAGCCTGTCCTGCACCAATGGTTTCGATAAAAATTATCTCGAAACCGGCCGCATCGAAGACTTGCACCAAATTGGCGGTGCTGGCTGCCACGCCTCCCAGGGCGCCTCGCGAAGCTGTCGAGCGGATAAACACGTCCGCATCCCCCACCACATCTCGCATCCGAACGCGATCACCCAAAATGGCTCCGCCACTGAATGGGCTGGAAGGGTCTACGGCCACCACTGCAACCCGAACAGGTTTCTGAGCCCCTTCAGGATGACGCAACGCATAAACCAGTTGATTGACTAAAGACGACTTTCCGGTGCCAGGCGCCCCGGTGACCCCAATAATATGGGCTTTGCCGGTATAGGGAAAGAGTCGATTGAGTTCCTCAACCCCCTCCTGGGATTCATTTTCTACCTGGGTCAAAAGGCGAGCCAACGCCAGGCGGTTGCCCTGCAAGACCGATTCTGCTAGTGACATTCCGATCCGTCCAGTTGCTCACCGTTGGGAGGACCGTTCGACCCGGCTAACCGCTGCGGAGATATCCTTGATGATTTGTTCGGTCAAGGTACCAGGGCCATACACCCCCATAACCCCCATTTCCAGCAAACGGGGAATATCTTCATCGGGAATAATCCCACCCACAAACACTTTGACATTTTCCTGACCCTGAGCACGCAGCAGATCGAGGATACGCGGCACCAGTGCCATGTGGGCGCCAGATAAAATGGAAAGCCCAACCACATCAACGTCTTCTTGCAAAGCTGCCTCTGCTACCATCTCCGGGGTTTGGCGTAAGCCGGTGTAGATCACCTCCATCCCTGCATCACGCAAGGCTCGCGCCACCACTTTGGCTCCCCGGTCGTGGCCATCCAGACCAGGCTTGGCAATCAGGACTCGAATTTTTCGTTCGCTCATATCCTACCCGCAATCTAAGAAGATACCTTGATTATACCGCGAACAAAACAAGAGACCGCCATTTCTGACGGCCTCCTGCAGCGCTGCGGTCATCTACCCTGCAATGAGGAGGGATGCCGCAGCGCTTCGTAAGGTACTACTATCTGACATCGACATCACCTCCTCTTCGGTGGGATAGCGAAGATGAGGTTGCCATTTCGGGTTGAAATGGCTGCTTTGAGTATCACACAAAATCCATTGAATGTCAATAGAGAGCGTTTCCCTCTAATTTGTCATTAACCAAGTATCTATGGCGTCGGTGGAGCGAACGCGGTGCATCCCCGCCTCGGCATAACGGGCAAAGGCTGCCTCTGCCATCTCGGTGTAATCAACCACCTCCGGCACGACCACCGGCGACATGCAGTCTTCCAGCAAATAAATCTTGCCCGCCAGGCCTGGATCCATCCGTTGGATTTCTTCGAGCCAATCTCCTACCGTCCAATTCACACAATGACTCTTGGCTTGACCGGCAACCAGAATGGCGTCGTAATCCTGGAGCAGTTGCAAGAAATATGGATGAGGCTCTGCCAGAGGTTTGCCCCAGAAATCCTCCATCACCTCTGGGCGAATAGCAGAATAATTTTCCGTTAAGGGGGCATCACCTTTGATTTCAAAATGAGCCTGGCTGCTGCGCGCAATGGTGTGAAAGAAAACCGCCTCTTCAAAAGCTGAAACCAGCGCATGACCAATTCCCCCCAACATGGCATGATAGGGCCAGATCGTTAAATCGTACTTCCCCTTTTTCGCCAGTTCTTCCACGTAGTGAAGCAGTTGTTGTTGCCCATACGCTTCATCGATGCCGAGGCTGAAGGCTGCCAGAGGATTGAAACGCCATTTGCCGTTTTGAACATCTTGCAGGGTGACAAGCGTCACCGGACCGGGATGCTCTCCCTGCTCATTGATGAGCATAATGGGATGGAAAATCTGAAAGGCGCGATGGGTATCCAGGGTAACGACCACGCGGGTTATACGATGCAAATGGCGATAGAGGAATTCACATAAACGACGATTGTCTTCGACTGCCCCCATTCCGGAACGCCCACCGACAAACAATTCAAAACCAGGGATACAAAAGGTGTTCTGTACGTCGATGGCGACCAGAGCGATTTTGAAGGTGTCGCATTGGGCAGCCTGGATGTGATAGCGTTCTGCCCATTGGCGCGCCTCGGCAGCCCGCTCTTGATAGGGAACACGCCAGACTTCGCCCACTTTTTGGGGATCATAAAAAGGAGGTAGCGGTAAGGTTTCCATTGGGGTTGATTCTGCACTCATCGGACACTCCTCTCTAAGAGCAATTTCACTTTTGCCTGCGACGGGTTGGTTTTGAAGGGTCACGTGGGATCGCCGTATAGGACGGCACCGCTAAAGGATAAATGCGACACAAACGCCGGTCTTCAATACGCGTGAGCAAGCGCGGCTCAAGCTCCTCGCGCAACTTGCCCAGGGTAATCACGGTTGGCAATTCGGCTAAATAGCGAAAATGGATGATCTGATAGAGCTTTTCGTTGCTCCAGGGAGAACTGGTTTGCCCTCCCAAATCATCCAGGATCAACAGGGGCGCCCGACGCACATCCTCAAAGCGCTCATCCAGGGATTCGGGGCTGGATGGACTGAAGGTCGCCCGCAGGGCATTCAACAACTCGCCTACATCCACGAAGCGCGACGGTTGACCAACATCTCGGCGGTGATTGTGAATAGCAGCCGCTAAATGGGTCTTGCCGCTGCCAGATGGCCCATTAAAGACAATCCAGCCGCTTGGATTCTCGGCAAATTGCCGCGCCGCCCGAAACGCAGCTTCCAGTTCACGCAAGGAGTCAGCCGGTAACCCCTCGTTTTTGCGGAGATCGAAATTGGCGAAGGTGCATTGCTGCAGCCTGGGGAACATGGCAAACTCGTGCATTCCCAACTCATCCATCGGGCGCCGATAATCCGGCGCCAGGATCACCACCTTGGTCACCAGATCGGGGTCTTCCAACCGCGAGCGAATGCGGCCTTCTATTTGATCCAGGCGCAGATTGGTAGTGATCACCGTTGGCAAGCGATTGATATAACGATAGTTGAGTATTTGGAATAATTTTTCCTGCGCCCAAGGAGTGGCGTTTTGGGTGCCGAAGTCGTCTAAAATCAATAAGCGGACTGTACGAATTTCATTAAAATGCTCCTCAAAACGGTTGTCCGCATCTGCCATGGTTGCGCGCAAGCTATCTAAGAGATCCGGAACGGTGAGAAATAAGGTAGGAACATGCATTAGTACTACAGCATTGGCAATGGCGGCTGCCAGGTGCGTCTTTCCACACCCGTAACCACCTTGCAGGAACAGCCAACCCTGCAAGGTTTCCGCAAACGTGCGCGCCTGGCGATAGGCCATTTCAATCGAATTTGCTTCTTGAGGGTACAACCCTGCTCGCCCGCGCGGATTGAAATTCTCGAAGGTCAAATGATTCAAATGCTCGAGATGACTGTAAGCATACAAACGCTGATAAACCTGTTGCCGGCTTTGAGCGGCGCGGCATTCACAAATCTCCACCCGCCCAAATCTGGGATGGTCTAGCGGCACATCCCAACGCACATAGCCCAGCCCATGGCAAATAGGACAGTTCGGATCTCCCGCTTCTGCCTCGGTTTTCAGCTCAGCCCTGTTCTCAACCGCTTTTTCGGGCCGGTTTTCGCCACTGCTCGGAGTATTTGCGGAGAGCTTCTTGAGAATCTGATCCAGTCTTTCGCTCACCTTTACCTTCTTCCTTCCAACGTTTCAGGATCGCCTCGACATACCGCCAATTGCGCGCATTCCTCTCGACAGCGATCTGAATAGCTTCTTCGATCCATGCCGGTGGATAGGAACCTTCTGCCTCCCGCAATGTCTCGGCAATAAGCGGCGTGAGCGCTCCGATGTGCTGCTCATAGAGATGAAAAATATTGGGGGGTTCTTGACCAATCTCAATCGGGATTTCAGAATCGGTTGTATAGCGCCAGTTGCCTTTCTGAATCGCCTCAACCGCAGCCCGACCGAGAGCCGTGTTGAGGAAATACAAAGCGGTTTCGCCTCCATTCGCCCGTACGAAAGCGCGTAACAGCACTCCCCGGTCAACTGCCCTGGATAGCGCCAGAGAGAGCGCCTGCTCAGGGCTAGACTCGCCATAAACCAATCCTTCCATAAAGGCCGCATCTTTCTGAAAGTTTCCTATCTGGATATAGGGTACCACGTCCCCGCTGCGGTGTAAGAACCAGATGGTGTAAAGGATGACCTTAAGCTCATTGATATCTTCAATGTCCGCAAGGAGTTCCTGAAAAAACTCGTTTGGGACGGGCACCGCGCTGCGTTTATGGCTCGAAAAACCGGAGAAGGCTTTGATGGCTCGCATCTCTTTTCCCTTCAGAGTTGGGTGAGATCGATCACCCGCGTGGCGGCGTTTTCAAATTTGGCAATTTTATCCCGAAAGACCAACTCTAAACTACCCACCGGGCCATTGCGGTGTTTTGCCACTCTCAATTCGATGATATTCTGTTTGAGCGGGTCGTTCTTGTGCTCAACCGGGCGATGGAGAAAGATGACTACATCGGCATCCTGTTCCAAGCTGCCGCTTTCGCGCAAATCGGAGAGTTGTGGTTCTTTATCGGCGCGTTGTTCAACTGCGCGAGAGAGTTGCGCAGCGACCACAACCGGCACATTCAATTCACGGGCTAATATTTTCATATTGCGCGAGAGATAAGACACCTCCTGCACCCGGTTCTCATGGCGCATCCCACTGCTCATCAATTGCAAGTAGTCCACCAGAACCAGGTCTAAGCCGAACTCAAGGTGTAAGCGGCGGCACTTGGTGCGCATTTGAAGCGGGGTAAGGGCTGGAGTATCATCTAGGAAGATTTGCACATTGCGGAGGGACTCGATTGCCTGAGTCAGCACCTGCCACTCATCGGCATCCAGTTGGGCTGTGCGCAGTTTTTGCGAATCGATACCAGTCTCCTGAGAAAGCAACCGTTGCACCAATTGTTCGTTGGACATTTCCAGCGAAAAGATTGCCACGTGTTTCCGTTTAACCTGCGCCACATATTTTGCCACCGAAAGCAAGAAAGCCGTCTTGCCCATGCCAGGCCGACCGGCGACAATAATAAAGTCCGAAGGCTGTAAGCCAACCAAGAGGCGATCGAGGTCGATAAAGCCGGTGGGGATACCGGCGGTTTCTTCGCCGCGCAGGACGATTTCCTCGAGGTGGTCATAATACTCTCCCAGCACGGCACGGATGGTTTTCAGGTCGCGCTCTAAACGTCGCTCACTGACGCCGAAAATCGCCTTTTCGGCTTCGTCCATCAGGTCTTCGACCGTCGTCTCTTCTTTGATCGCCAGTTTGGCAATCTCATTGGCGGCGCTCATCATCTGGCGGCGGATCGAGGCCGCTTCAACAATTCGCCCATAGGCCTGAGCGTGAAGAGAAGTGGGGACATTGGTGATCAGGTAGGAGATATAGGCAGCACCCCCGGCTTCTTCCAGCTTTCCTCGCCGCGCCAGTTCTTCCGTGACGGTCAGGTAGTCAATTGGCGTGCGGGTTTCATAAAGATGGGTAAAGCATTCCCAGATCCAGCGATGGCGAATCAGGTAAAAATCTTCCGGGCGCAGAAAACTGGCAACCTCAAAATAGGCTTCGGGGTTGATCAACACCGAGCCCAGGACAGCTTCCTCCGCTTCGCGGTTATAGGGGACGAGGGGAGGGCTGGGAGTGGAAGTCTCCTCCGGTGGGTAAAACGGTTCCAT
>Ga0308408_1001383_pt1 | contig 11333 bp, 13 predicted proteins | sample HotsprSampleMSe3_FD_203466 | JGI IMG/M metagenome (GOLD analysis project Ga0308408, IMG submission 203466) | Hot spring phototrophic mat microbial communities from Mushroom Spring, Yellowstone National Park, Wyoming, United States - 20060912_MSe3 ... | reverse complement strand
CTCGCCGGCATCCAGGCACCCAAGGCTCTCCTGACCGCCTTCACCCTCTCGCTCGGCAGCCCCGAGGCGATGGCCGAAGCCGCCCGGCAAGCGGCCGACCGGCCGATCCTCAAGGTCAAGCTCGGCGGCGAGGGCGACCTCGCCCGAATCCGCGCGGTCCGCGCCGCCGCTCCCAAAGCCAAGCTCTTGGTCGACGCCAACGAGTCCTGGCACCCCGACCGGGTCGCCTCTTGGCTCGACGTGATGGCCGAGTGCGGCGTCGCCTTGGTCGAGCAGCCCTTGCCGGCGGGCCAGGATTCCATGCTCGCCGACATCCCGCACCCCGTGCCGGTCGGCGCCGACGAGAGCGTGCACGCGAGCGACAGCCTCGACCGGCTGGTCGGCCGCTACGAGGTCGTCAACCTCAAGCTCGACAAGACGGGCGGCTTCACCGAGGGGCTGGCCTTCGCGCGGCGCGCCACCGAATTGGGCTTCGGCCTCATGGTGGGTTGCATGCTCGGGACCTCGTTGGCCATGGCCCCGGCGATCCTCTTGGCCCAGCGCGCGACCTTCGTCGATCTCGACGGCCCGCTGCTGTTGGCCGAGGATCGTGTCCCCGGGCTCAAATATCAGGGCAGCCTCGTCCAGCCCCCGCCGCCCGAGCTCTGGGGTTAGGCGCGACCCGCGAGATCGGTCCACGCCCGGCAGCCCTCAGGCCGCCGGAGCCGTGGGCCCGGGGCAGCGCACGCCCGTGCCGCCCAGGCCGCAATAGCCCCACGGCCGCTTGTGCAGGTACTGCTGATGGTCTTCCTCGGCGTACCAGAAGGGTCCTGCCGGGCGGATCTCGGTCGTGATCGGCCCGTAGCCGGCGCGGGCCAAGGCCGCGCCGTAGGCCGCCACGAGGTGTTCCGCGGCCGAACGCTGCGCCTCGAGCGTCCAATAGATCGCGCTGCGGTACTGGGTCCCGACGTCGTTGCCCTGGCGCATGCCCTGGGTCGGGTCGTGCCCTTCGAAAAAGGCCCGCAACAGAGCCGCGTGGTCGAGCACGGCCGGGTCGTACACGACGAGCACGACCTCGGCGTGGCCGGTCCGGCCGCTGCAGACCTCCTCGTAGGTGGGGTTGGGCGTGTGGCCGCCGGCATAGCCCACGGCCGTGACCCACACCCCGGGCAGTTGCCAGAACAGCCGCTCCGCACCCCAGAAGCAGCCCATGCCCAACTGGATCGTCACCGTCCCCTCGGGAAAGGGCGGGAGGATCGAACGCCCGCTCACCGCGTGCCGGCCGGAAAGCGGGAAGGGCCGTTCGGCGCGGCCGGGCAGGGCCTCCTCCGGGCTCGGGAGCGTGAGCGGCTTGCGGCCGAACCACATGGCGGGTCTCCCTTTCTTCGCCCCGCTCAATCGCCGAGCTCGATGGCGAGATGGCGGGCCAAGAGCGGCGCCAGGTCGGCGTGCGCCACGATCGCGAACCGGTCGAGCCCGGGGCGGACGATGTAGAGCCAATCACCGGTCGGCCGGCGGGCCCAGAGCTCGGCCGTGTAGACGTCCCGGAGCCGCGGGTCGGCGCGGCTCAGCCAGCGGATCCAATGGTACTCGACCCGGACCGGTCGGTCGGCGGCGTCGTAGCCGACGAGGAGTTCGCCTTCGGCACGGCCGAGCCGGTGCCAGTGCTGCCGCTCGAACCGCACCGGCCGGATCACCCCCAAGGGCTCCGGCAGTTCGATCCGCTCGATGGCCGTACCGCTTCCCGTCATGGCACCCCCTCGACGAGCAGAGGTGGCCGCCGCGCGGCCGCCGTCAAGCCGGCCGCCCGCATCTCCGCGGACCAGCCGGTCACTGGAACAGCCGGGCCAAGAGCTCGCTGCCGATCGAGCCCGCCTGCGGCACGCTCGCCCGCGGCACCCAGTCGGGGTCGAACAGCCGCTTGACCGCCGCCACCGCCCGCTCGAGGTCGCGCAGCGGGCCCGGCGGGGGGACGGGCGGCGGCCAGGGGTCGCCGAGCCAGACCGCGCGGCCCGCGGCGACCTGCCGCCTGTGGATGATGCCCACGTCGCGGGTGAGCCGCTTGGGGCCCACGAGCATGCCGAGCCGGTAGACGATCGGCTGCAGGCGGATGTCGGCGAGCCGCTCGACGAGCGTGCGGCGGCGGACCGAGGGCGGCACGGGCGGCCGGTGCGAGCCGCGGCCGCGGGCGAGGTCGAAGATGAAGACGGGTTTGCCCGTGGCGATCGCCTCGGCGAGCATCGACATCGAATCGCAGGTGACGATCAGCTCGTCGGCGAGCGCCAAGATGCCGAGATAGGGGTTGTCCGGATCGTCGCGGCGGAAGCGGTAGAGGAAGGCCGGCACGTCGAGCTCGGCCTCGAGGGCGTCGATCGCCTTTTCGGGCGTGCGTGCGGAGGAGGTGACGAGCAGCGAGCCGCCGACTTCGCGGGCCCGGCGCGCCGCGTACCAGCCGAGTACCGCCCCGTTCTCCCGGTCCATGCTGTAGGGCCCGGCATGGCCGCCCAGGATCACCGCGATCCGCGGCCGCGGCAGATGCGCGAAGTGCCGGGCGAAGCGGGCTTTCGCCTCGGCGAGCCGCGCGGCGGTGACCCGGTGCAAGGGCGCCTCGTTGTGCAGGATGTTGGGCTTTTCGGGGAGCCGGTATTGCGGGGTCGTGACGATGAGATCGAAGCATTCGTGCCGCGCCCAGGGCCGGCCAACGTGGACCAAGCGGACTTTGCCCGGCCCGCCCGCCTCGCGCTGGATCCAACGCACCAAGGGCTCGTTGCGCCGGCCGGCCGAGATCACGAGCTCGGGCCAGGGCGGCTCGAGCGGGCTCGACCGTTCGACGACGAGGCCGCGCAGCGTGGGCCCCGCGAGGAGGTTGGTGAGGAGCTCCGTTTTCTTGTAGACGAGATGCTTGATTTCGTAGGGCCAGCCCAACCCCTCGGCCAAAGCCAGGACCTGGCCGTTGTCGCCGACCTTGTGGCCGAGCATGAGCCAGGTCCGGGGCGGCCGGTCGATGCCGGGACGATCGCTCAAGGTGCCGAATGCTCCGAAGGTTGCCGGCCCGCGTCGGTCTTGGGCCAGCGTCGCTTGGCGCACAGCCATTGCTCGGGACGCTCGCGGATCCAGCCCTCGAAGAGCCGGTTGAGTGCGGCGGTCAAGGCGTAGGCCCGTTCGCGCGGGTCGCGGATCGCGGGGTCGGGCTCGAGCGGCGGCTCGACCCGGATGTCGAAGCGACAGCCCTCGATGCGGACGACCCGCGCCGCGACGAAGGCCAGCCCCTTGCGGACGGCGATCCGCGCCGGGGCGACCGGGGTCGGCGCGGGCCGGCCGAAGAAGGGCACGAGCTCACCGCCTTCGAAGCGCTGGTCGGGCAAAAGACCCACCGAGCGACCCGCCTCCAGCTCTTCGAGCATGCCGCGCGCCGCCTCCTCGACCTCGAGGTGACGCCAGGGGAGCTGCGCGCGCGAACGCTCGTAGACCGCCTCGATCCAAGGGTTGGTCTGGGCGCGGTAGATGGCGGTCATGGGGATCCCGGCACGAACCGCGGCGACGGGTGCCAAGTTCCAATTACCGAGGTGCGCGGTCACGAAGATCGCCGGCCGCCCGCGCAGCGCGGCCCGTACGTCGAAGGGGTCGACCACCTCGATCCGGCCGCTGCGGCCGGCCACGAGGTCGGCCAGATGCGGCAGCTCGGCGAGCATGCGAAAGGCGTTGGCCCAGCTCTCCCGGGCGATCGCGGCGCGTTCTTCGGCCGGACGATCGGCAAGCGCCACGGCAAGGTTGGCGAGGACGTGGCGGTGCTTCTTGAGCCGCGGCCCGAGCCGCCGGCCGAGCGCGGCGCCGAGATCCGAGGCGCGTTCGACAGGCAGGCTCGCGAAGAGCCGCCAGAGCCCGGCCGCGAGCCCGCCCTCGACCGCCCAGAGCGCGCGCTCGGCCACGCCACCCTCGGCGAGCCGCTCGCCGAGCCTGCCGAAAAGGAAATGCCGGGCCAAACCGTCCCGCTCACCGTTCGCCGCGGCCGCTTCTAGCGCCACCCGGTGTGGCCGGGCAAACGCCGCATGCGCGCGGCCCCCTGCCATCCGGCGTCGCGCCCGGCTAGCCTCCCACCCGTACCAGCCCGGGAGGCCGCGCGTGGCGTTCGATTTCGACCAACTCAAAGGCGTGTTGTACGCGGCCGTCCTTTCCGACACGCTCGATTCCCTGGGCCTTTCGAACCAGGCCATGCGGCCCTTCGTCCGCCCGCTCGACGAGAGCCTCGTGCTGTTCGGCCGCGCCCGCACCGGGCTCTACCTGCCGGTCTACGAGGCCCGCCTCGTGTGAGAACCCTCGTGCCGTCGAGATCGAGCTCGTCGACGATCTGCGGCCGGGCGAGGTCGCGGTGCTCGCCTGCCACGAGCCGACCGAGCGGATCGCGCCCTGGGGCGAGCTCTTGACCACCGCCGCCGAGGCGCGCCGTGCGGTGGGTTGGGTGACCGACGGCCTCGTGTGCGACATCCGTCACATCCGCGAGGCGAGCTTCCCGGTCTTCACGGGTGGCATCGGCCCGCTCGTTTCGAAGGGCCGCGGCAAGATGGTCGAGCGCCACGGCACGGGGATGTGCGGCGGTGTGCTCGTCCGGTCGGGCGACCTCGTGTTCGGCGATGCCGAGGGGAGTCGTGGTCATCCCCGAGGAGCGCGCGAGCGAGGTGATCGAGGTGGCTCTCGCCGAAGTCACGGGCGAGAGCCACACCCGCGAGAAGCTCGCCAAGGGCGCCAAGCTCGCGGAGGTGTTCGCGAAATACGGCCTGCTCTGAGGACGCGACGGCCGATGCCTAGAGCCCGCTCTCTTCGTAAAGCGCGTCGAGCTCGATCCCATCGCCGAGCACCGCGCTTTCGAAACGGCCCGAGCCCCGCATCGGCAAGCTCACGCTCCAGCCCTCGGCGAGCCGCCGCCACACCCTGACCCAGCGCCGCTCGCTGTCGATCAGCCAGATCTCCCGGCAAGACGGGAGCTCGCTGTAAGCGTTGGCCTTGCGCCCGAGGTCGAAATCTCGCGTCGAAGGCGAAAGCACCTCCACCACGAGCACCGGATCGACGGTCTCGACCATCGGCTCGAAGCGCCCGCAGGTGACCGCGAGATCGGCCCCGAACAGGGTCGTGTCGTCGATCCGCACCGCCGCCTCGCCTACGAGCCGGCAGGGCGGGCGCAGGCGCCTGCGGATCTCGAAGGCGGCGTTCTGCACGATCACGCCGTGCACCGGCCGCGGCGGCGCCATCGCCACGATCCGCCCGGCGACGAGCTCCTCGCGCACGCGCGGCTGCTCGCCGCGCGCCAAGAAGGCCTCGACCGTCCAGAGCCGCTCCGCCGCCTCTCCCAAAGGCCCGCCTCCGCGCAACCTCACCAAGGAACTTAGCGCGCGCCGGCCGCGGATTCACCCCGGCGCACGGCGGCGGATCGCCGCCTCGTTCACTTCCACCCCCCAGCCCGGCGCGTCGCCGAGCAGGAGATGGCCGTTCTCGATCCGGGGTGGTGTCACGACCTCGTCCTTCCACGGCACGTCGTCGATGTCGATCTCCATGATCCGAAAGTTCGGGATCGCGGCGCAAAAATGCGCGCTCATCGCCGTCGAAAGGTTCCCGTAGAAATTGTGCGGCGCGCAGTTGACCGAGAAGGTCTCGCACAAGGAGGCGATCTTCATCGCTTCCAAGATCCCGTTCCAGGGCACATCGACGATCGCGACGTCGACCGCCTGCTGCTCGAGGAAGGGGCGGAACTCGCGGCGATGGAACAAGGACTCGCAGGACGCGATCGGCGTCCGCGACTGGCGGCGGATCCAGGCGAGTGCCGCGGGATCCACGAGGTCGATCTCGAGCCAGAGGAGATCGAACGGCTCGATGGCGCGGAGAACTTCGAGATAGCCTTCGGTCTTGAAGTTGAAGTTGAGGTCGAGCAACAGATCGACCTCGTCGCCCGCGCCTTCGCGGAAGGCCGCCATCTGCCGCTCGATCCGCCGCAGCGTCGCCCGGTCGACATTGAGCTCTGGCCAGCCCGGCTGATGCGCGAAGCCGGGCTGCCACATGGCCGGCGGGTCGCGGTCGAACAAGAAGATGTTGGTCTTCATCGCGGTGAAGCCGCGGCTTCTGATCTCGGCCGCGAGCGCCCGACAGCCCTCGAGGTCGCGCAAGGGCGGGGTGCCCAGGAGCTCGTGGAACCGAAGCCGATAAGACCCGGCGTGGCTCCAATAGAGCCGCAGCCGGTCGCGCACGGGCCCACCCAGGAGGGCCGCGACCGGCACGCCCAGCGCCCGGGCTTTGAGGTCCACGAGCGCGTTCTCGATCGCGGCGATCGCCATTTGCGCGATCCCGCCCGGATGCGCCCGGGTGAGCGCGTGCATCAAGGCCGTGAGGCGCTCCACGGGCCGCGGATCCTGACCGATCAGTCGCTCACCGAGCCCGCGGATGACCGCGGTGAGCCCCTTCGCGCCGTAGCTCTCGTTGTACTCCGACCAGCCGACCGTGCCGTCGTCGGCCGTGATCTTGAGGAACGACCAGACCCGCCAGCCGGCCTCGCAGTGCAAATCCTCGATCCGCGCGATCTTCATCCCCGGCCTCCCCTTCCGCTCGACCCGCAGCTTGCGGCCGCTCGCCGCCGGGCGCCAGCGCGCAGGTCGCAGAGCCGGTCGGCGCGGCTTTGCGCTCCGGACGGTCGACGGTCGCATCCGGCTGGTCTAAGCCCGCCGCGTCGTCGACAGCACGGAGCGGTGCGTGGCCGACCTCCTCCTCTGCCTCGATTGGCATCTCGAAGGCCCACCCGACCTCGAGCGGGAGGTCCTGGGCGAAGCCTACCGCCTCGAGGTCTTCCGCTGGGCCGAGCGGGATCGTGTGCCCGAGGATCGGCTCGCCACGGCACGGGCGCTCTTGTGCAACTACGCCGTGCGGGTCACGGGCGAGCTCCTCGATCGGATGCCGCGGCTTCGGGTCGTGACCCGCTGCGGGGTCGGCTACGACAACATCGACGTCGAAGCCGCCGGCCGGCGCGGCATCGCGGTGCTCAACGTGCCCGACTACGGCACGATGGACATCGCCGACCACGCGATCGCGCTCGCGCTCTCCTTCCTGCGCGGCATCCCGCTCTACACGACGACACTCCACGAGGACCCGGTGGGCAACTGGAAGTTCGCGGCCGCGCCGACCGTCCGCCGGCTCTCGACGCTCACCTTCGCCGTGGTCGGCCTCGGCCGGATCGGCACGGCCACGGCCTTGCGCGCCAAGGCGCTCGGCATGCGGGTCGTCTTCTTCGACCCCTACAAGCCGACCGGAACGGAGCTCGCCCTCGGCATCGAGCGGCGCGAGCGCCTCGAGGAGCTCTTGGCCGAGGCGGATGTCGTCTCGATCCACACGCCCTTGACCGAGGAGACCCGCGGCCTGATCGGCAGGGCCGCGCTCGCCGCGATCAAGCCCGGGGCGATCCTGATCAACACCGCGCGCGGGCCGATCGTCGATCTCGAAGCGGTCCACGCGGCCCTCCTCGACGGCCGGCTCGCCGCGGCCGGGCTCGACGTCTTGCCCGAGGAACCGCCCTCGCCCGAGCATCCCTTGATCCGAGCCTGGCGCGCGCCGGGCTCGCCCTTGCGCCACCGCCTGATCCTCACCCCGCACGCGGCCTGGTACACGCCCTCGGGGGTGGCCGACGTGCGCCGCAAGTCGGCCGCCGCCACGCGAGCGTTCCTCGAGACCGGCCGCTCGCGCGATCTGGTCAACGCCGCCTGGCTGGATGCCGCCGCCGCGGCCGCCCGGGCCGGCCGAGGGAGCCCCGCATGAGCTCGCACCCCGCCGATGCTTGGCTCGCCGAGCAGGAGCCCGCCATGCTCGACCTGCTCGAGCGGATCGTGAACATCGACAGCGGCTCCTACGACCATGCCGGGGTCACGGCCGTGGCCGAGACGATTGCGGCGTTCCTCGAAAACCACGGTGTCGCCTGCAGCTGGCTGCCGCAGAGCCGCTCGGGCCACATCCTCGAGGCCCGGGTCGAGGGCCCGGGTGAAGCGCCGGTCCTGCTCTTGGGCCATTGCGACACGGTCTTCCCCGCGGGCGAGGCGGCGCGCCGGCCGTTCCGGATCGAGGCCGGCCGGGCCTACGGGCCCGGCGTGTCGGACATGAAGGCCGGGCTCGTCATGAACGCCTTCGTGCTCGCCGCCTTCGCGCGGCTGGGTGGGGCGCCCTGCCCGCTCGTCGGCCTCTTCACGAGCGACGAGGAGATCGGCAGCCCGGTGAGCCGGCCGGTGATCGAGGCGACCGCGCGCGGTTGCCGCGCCGTGCTCAACGCCGAGCCGGGCCGGCCCTCGGGCAACGTGTGCACCGCGCGCAAGGGCGGGGTGTTCCTGCGCACGACCGTCCACGGCCGGGCGGCGCATTCGGGCGGGGCGTACGCCGAGGGCCGGAGTGCCATCCTCGCGCTCGCCCACAAGACCGTGGCGCTCATGGGCCTCAGCGACCTCGAGGCCGGCATCACCGTCAACGTCGGCAAGATCGGCGGCGGCCAATCGGTCAACACCGTCGCCCCCGAAGCCTGGGCCGAGATCGACCTGCGCTACGTCAAGGGGCCCGACCGGGCGCGCATGCTCGCCGCGATCGAGGCGGTGATCGCCACGGCCCACGTCCCCGACACCCGGGCCACCCTCGAGATCGCGGGCGAGTTCCTGCCGCTCGAGCCCACGCCCGCTTCGCAAGCCTTGTTCGAGACCTACCGGCGCTGTGCTCGCGAGGTGGGCCTCGTGGTCGAGGGTGAGTTCTCGGGCGGCTGTGCCGATTCCGGCTTCGCCGCGGCCCTCGGGGTCCCGACCCTGTGCGCGACCGGCCCGGTCGGCGGCAAGGGCCACACGCCCGAAGAATACACGGAAATCGCGACACTCGTGCCGCGCGCCCGGGCGGCGGCCAAGACCGTGCTGGCGCTCGCCGCGGGCTGACCGCCGCCCGCCTCAGGACGCGCCGGGCCAGAACGAGCGCACGATCAGGAGCACGAGCCCGAAGCCGACGCCGCCGATCATCCACTTGAGCATGCCGAGCTCGGCCTGGAGCACGGCGAGTTTGCCGTCGACGGCCGCGAATCGGCGGTCCATCTCGGCCTCGAGTTGCTCGAACCGACGCTCGAAGTCACCCTGCTGGGCGGCGAAGCGCCGGTCCATCTCGCCCAGGAGCTCGCTGCGGAGCGCCTGCATCTCCGCCCGGAGCAGCGCCAGGTCGGCCTTGGTCGCGATCTGGGCCGGATCGAGCTCGCGCGACTCCCGCAGGACCTCGGTGATCGCCTCGGCCTGACGCTCCTCGAGCCCGCCTTCCGCGGGCGCTCGACGATCTCGGGTGGGTCGAGGGCCGAGCCTGCCCACTCCTCCGCGCCACCCGTCCGCCGGCCGCATGTTCGGCGACGGCCGATCGGGGATCGACGGGCGCGGCTCGCTCCCCTCAGTAGATCCCGCGCAACCCGCCGCCCAGGAACCCGCCCTCCTCTTCGACCGGCCGCGGTAGTGGCTCCTCGGCAGCGAGGGTGGGCGGCCGCGGCCTGCTCACCCGCACCGGGATCCCGCGGCGAGCGACGAGCTCGGCTTCGACCAAATCCCAATCCACCCGCGCGATCTCGTCGGCGGCCTTGCGGCGGACGAGGGCGAGCGCCGCCTCCTCGACCGCTCCGGGGTTGGGCGTGAAGCTGTAGTTCTCCTCGAGCTCCTCGAGCTGGCCGAGATCGGGGTGCGCCTCGAGATAGAGCTCGCCTTCGTGCCAGCCGGCCTTGACCTGCTGGTCGACGACGGTGACCCGGGTCCCGATCGGCACCTCCTCGTAGAGCCGTTCGATCGCCTCGGGGTACATGCGGATGCAGCCCCGGCTCACCCGGCGGCCGACGCCGTAGGGTTTGTTGGTGCCGTGGATCAGGTAAGTGGGCCAGCCGAGATAGAGCGCATGCCGGCCGAGCGGGTTGTCGGGCCCCGGCGGGACCACGGGCGGGAGTTCGGGCCGATCGGCGCGGGTCCGCGCTGTCGGGTACCAGGTCGGATCCTTCTGCTTGCGGACGATCCGCGTCTCGCCCACGGGCGTGTCGAAACCCTCGCGGCCGACCCCGATCGCGTGGCGGCGGATCGGGCCGCGCTTCGGGAACCAATAAAGGCCGAGTTCGGCTTTGTTGATGACGATCCCTTCGCGCGGCCCATCGGGCAAAAGATGCGCGGTCGGCAAGAGGATCAACTGATCCGCGCCCGGGATCCAGGGATCGATTCCCGGGTTGGCCGCCGAGATCGCGAGGATCCCGATGTCGTTGGCAACCGCGATGTCGAGGAGCGTGTCCTCGGGGCGGGACACGTAGAAGCGGAGCGCCCCGATCAGATCACCGGTGCGAGGAGCGGCTCGAGCGAGGCCGCCGCTCGCCACCGCGATCGGCAACGCGAGCGCCGCGCCGAGCAGCGCCCGTCGGCCGAGAGTGGACCGGGCACTCCCGCCCGGGGCCCGGGCGGAAGTGCCCACCGGTCTCACTTGCGCAAGCCGGCCCGGAAGATGCGGTCGGCCTTTTCGCCGGCGGTCTTGGCATCCTGGGCCGCCCGCTGCGCGTCGGCTGCGGCCTGGCGCGAATTCGCTTCGGCCGCCGCGGCCTTCTGTTCCGCACTCTGGGCGATCGCCCGAACCCCGGCGATCTCCTGGCGGAGCGACTCGATGTCACCCTTGGTGGCGCAAGCACCCAAGAACAGGAGCGGTGCTACGGCCGCGACCGTCGAAAGCTTCTTCATCGCTTCTCCTCCTCGCTGGTGGAACCGGACCGGGTACCGCTTCGGCCACCCGCGCCCGTCAGGGCTTGATCTCGATCGGTGTGCCGGGCGTGACGCTCGCCCAGACGATGTCCATCTCCTCGTCGGTGACCGCGATACAGCCCCGCGTCCAATTGAACAACCAGTGATCCTCGCGGAACCGCTTCGCGATCGCCGGATCGAGCCCGTGGATCAGGATGTCGCCGCCCGGCCGCACGCCGAGCTCCCGGGCCCGCCTCCGGTCCTCCTCGTTCGGGTAGGAGATCCGGATCGCCCGGTAATAGTAGCTCTTGGGCAAAAATTCGGTGAGCTCGTAGCAGCCCTCGGGTGTCCGCCCGTCGCCCTCCCTCACCTTGGGACCCTCGGGCCGGCGGCCGAGTGCCACCCGGAAGCGGTGCAGCAAGAGCTCGCCGTTCCAGAGCTCCATGACCCGCTCGCGCTTGCGCACCTCGACCCGATCGGCGAGCAGGCCCGCGAACGGCTGGCCCCGCGCCGACTGCGGCAAGAGGAGCGCACCAGCGAGCGACGGAAGAACGGCTCGACGGGTCGGCATCGGCGGCGAGGAACCAACGGGATCGGCAGGTCCGCGACGCGCCG
>Ga0308408_1001366_pt1 | contig 11444 bp, 11 predicted proteins | sample HotsprSampleMSe3_FD_203466 | JGI IMG/M metagenome (GOLD analysis project Ga0308408, IMG submission 203466) | Hot spring phototrophic mat microbial communities from Mushroom Spring, Yellowstone National Park, Wyoming, United States - 20060912_MSe3 ... | reverse complement strand
AAGAAAGTTTAAGCTTAAGACCTTGTGTTTGAATTTATCAAGATGGTTTTCCACAGCAAGCAGGATTAAGGAACCTGTTAACCCAAGATGAAAACCGAAGATATGCTTTGAAAAATGTAAAAACAAGAATTTTCCTTTTCTTGAAAGCTGAAGAAGCTTTTGTCCTTCAAGTTTTTTTAGCTCTTTCGGCGTTATTTCGTTTTTTTCTAAATAAGCTTCGTCGTAAACTGTTAGGTCTTTAAGAGGGCTGCCTATTACTACGCTTAAGTCCCTTTTTATGGTTTCAACCTCTGGGAGCTCAGGCATAGCGGTTATTCAGTCTTATCTTGAACATGAAGAAAGGATTGATAAATCTCGATGACCGATAGGAAAAGCCCTAAGATCAGTGGTCCTAAGAATAGTCCGAGAAGGTCAAAGGCTATTATTCCACCGAGGACGGAAAAGAAGACGAGAAGATTGTGAAGCTTAGCTTTTCCGCCTATTAAAAAGGGTTTAAGGATGTTGTCAACTTGGGCAACCGTTAAGGCACAGGCTACAAAGAGAATGATCCCTTTTATTAGGCTTTCAAAAAACAAAAGGTATAATCCCAAGGGGACCCAGATTAGGGCTGTTCCAGGGAAAGGGATAAAGCTGGCAACGGCTGTCAACACACCCCAAAGCAGGTAGCCTGGGACACCAAGAATAAGATAGATGATGGTGGCAATAACTCCTTGAACCAAAGCGGTAAGAAGTGTCCCATAAAAAACAGCCTTCAAGATGAGGCTTATCCTTGCAAGGATCTCTTCTTTTTTCTCTTCAGAGCCGGGTATAAGCTTTTGCACAAGGGAGACGATCTTTTCTCCGTCCACGAGAAAGTAGTAAAAGGTAAAAAGGGTTAAGACCATTTTGAAGACGATGCCAAAGGTTGCTTGAAGAAAATTCTTAAAAAGATTGAAGGTGCTTTGGAGGATGTTTGATAACTGTTCGCTTAGCTTTGCTTGAAGTTTTTCAAGATAGGGGGACATCTCTTGATAGAGCTTACCCCAAAAGGGATGAGACTTTAAGGCAGATGCTTGAGCTTGAAGCTTTTGAAAAAAAGCTTGGTCAAAGCTTGCTAAGAAATCTTCAACCTGATAGATGAGCTGAAGGCTTATAAAAAATAGAGGGATAAAAACGAAGAGGATCATCAAAATTATCAAGGTCAAAGCGGAAAGCTCTGTCTTACCTTTTAAGACTGATTTTATCTTTAGATAGAGAGGATAAAAGAAAAAGGCTAAAATCCCCGCCCAGGCCATAACCGTCCAGAGAGGTTTGAGTAAATAAAGAAAAAGCCCGATTACTAAAAGGGATAAAAAGGTGATTATCGCAAAGGCAAATTTGGAGTTTTGAGCCTGCATGCTAAGGATAAGTATAAGTCAAAAGAAGAAATAAGGTAGGGGCGAGCGGCTGCTCGCCCTTCACAATAATCTGCTATTCTTTAAAACAGAGCGCCGTTTTTCACGGCTATGACTACACCTATAACGACCATCACGACAATCCAAGCCCACATAAGGTAGACCGAAAGCTTGCCCAATCCTTCGTAGCCAACTTCTTTTATCCCTTTGCCAGACCTATACACAACTATGGCGGTGTAAAGAAGGACTATCGCTCCCATGACAAAGGTTGCTAAGAAAAGTAAAAGGGAGCCATAGGATGGGTTAACGGGGTAGTTAGCCATGCTGTAGCCTGCTTTAGCAAAATAAGCCATACGAAGGGCTTCCCGAGCGGCACTCATAAGAAGAACAGTTAAAATAAGGAGCCCTGCTATGGGTTTAGCATACTGAGAGGGTGTAGCTTGAGCCTTAAAAAGGAGGGCTAAAAAGATTAAAGCTGAGATGAGGGCAAGGATGAAGAAAGGATTGGTGTAAAAATTAAATTCTGAAGGAATGGTGATAAGCCAAATGAACCCTACAACAGCTTGAATGAGAGAAAAGTAAAGGGCTAATTTGGCTCCAAACTGCTTAACCCAATTCAAATATTCTTCAGAATACTTTTCCGAACCTTTGAAATAGTTCCCATAAAAGATAAGCCAAACCCCAATTACAGCCAAGGCTGGCACCATGAAGTGGAGAAATCTAAAAAGCTCAAAGGCATGAAGAGATGAGCCGGAGGATAAATATTTACTATCCTTTACCAGGAAGCTTGGCCATTTTTCAGGAACAAGTTGCTCAACCGCTAAAGAGTGCATCACGATTCCAGCAAGGAAAAGAAAGGCTAAGCTAAGGATTATCCAGAGAGGGGTGCTCTTTCCTTCGTATCCACCGCCAAGGTAAAACACATAAGCTAAAGTAAAAGCAAGGGCAATGAAGGCTAAGAAGCCAAGAGCCCACCAGGCAGAAATGGTGTTTGCTGTATACCAGAAGGGGTCGTAGATAACCTGCACGAAAAGAAGAGGGGCTACCCCAAGAACAATAGCCCAAGATAGAGAATTTACGACTAAGCGGGAGAGGGATTGAGAAAGGAGCTTTGCGTTTGGGTTTGAGCTAAACCTTCCATAGAGGATTAGTAAGGCAGAGCCTATAACCAAATTGACTAGCAAGATATGGAGGGCAAAGGTAAGCACCAAAAGGAAATCAAATATGATGGCAGGGCTTGGCAAACCTGCAGGGTCTCTCATGGCGTTAAGATATGTCCCTATGTTCATGGCACACCCCCTTTACTTCTTTTTGTTAACTAAAGTAAACAAGTATTCAGCAGCCGCCTTTCTTTCTTCTTCGTTTCCTAAGAAGGGCGGCATGTATGGGAAGGCAGATAAATCAGAAAGGAAGGCGTCTATGTCTTCAGGAGATTCAGGAGAAAGCTTTTGGAAAATGGCTGGTAGAGGTCTTAGTCCGCTATCTGTGAAGGCATGGCAGTTTGCGCAGTTATGGAGGGAGATGATCCTTCCTACCTCAAGGCGGTTCTCAGGGGTTATCTTTCTTAAGTTTTCAGGCAAATATCCCAGTCTTGAGAGTAGCCCCTCTTTTTCAAAGGTTTCGACCTCATTTTTTATTTTTTTTGCAGGAAGATCCTTGGCAACAGCCTGGCTTCCATACATAAACCCAAAGATAATGTAGGGTCTACGCACACCCTCTCTAATTCCTTCGGCTGAAAGGATTCCGATAAAGGTTGCGATAATAAGAATAAGAGAGAAGACAAAATTGTTTAGCCTTGGGATAATAAAGGCTGTAAGTCCGAAGTAGAGAGTTAGAATGGCGTAAACTATTAACACCACCTTAGCGAGAGCCTGCATGTAAGGTAGGGAACTCAAGAGCTGTTGGGCATGGTCAGGAAGCTTCTTGTAATACCAGTAGCCAAAGATTAGTCCCAGGATCATGCCAGCTAAAGCAAAGCGGGAAATGATCTTTGTGATTTCAAACTTTGTTTCTCCCCTTAGGGTTGAAGCAATGAGCAACCCGTAGATTCCGGCGACACCAAACATCACAGAAGTTCTGGTAAGAAGTTGAGGGAAGTAGGTAGGGTTGAAGAAGCCATCGAAGAAATCACCCGTCTCAAGCCATTTGCCAGGTGTTAACTGAAAGGCAAGGATACCGGTGATGATGATCATGCTTATCCAGGCCGCAAGGGCATAAAGATAACCTATTCTTAGGTGAGTTTTCGGGTCAACTTTCCCTAAGGTGTAGTAATAAGCATAGATGGTTGCGATCTCAATCAAGAAAAAGACCCATTCCGTTGCCCAACCCCAAACATAGTTATGGATTAGGGCTGAGATGCCTCTTGGTGAAGAGACGGTAGCTGAATACCAAATGCCAGTTCCTGAAAGGGACCCGAAGATAAAGCTAAAGATCAGTAAGAGAAGAGTAAAACGTTTGATGAAGGCAAAGTACTCAGGCTGGTTCTTTTCTAAACCAATCTTTTCAATGAGGACGGTGACCCAAAGGGCACCCACGGCAAGGTGGGATGGTAGAACATGAAAAGAAGCAATAAGCCCTATCACTAAGGCACTACTTAAATATGGGACATCCCATATCGGATACATAGCACTCCCCTCCTAATAAAAATTTTTTAAACTAAAAAAATAATAATGGTTTTTTTTTTGAGGTCAAGAGATAATTTTTCGATTTTTCTTAGATTTTTAAGAGTGTTGAACCAAATTCCTTTAGCGTCTTTTCATAGGATGGCATTGACTTCCTTTACTTACTTATCCACACAATTTTTACTTTCGGGATACCAAGCCTTTGATAGGCTGACCCTTCTCTTACCGCTATCTCAAGAAAGCCTCCGCTTCCAAAGAGGGCAATAAACTCGCCTTTCTTAGCATACCCGTATGATGGAACAAAGGGAACTTCTTTATCGTTTACTAAAACCTGGAACTTTCTTTGGCAGGCGCTTTGATGAAGGGCGGTAATCAAGTTGCCAAAGCGGTCAACATCAATCACCGGAACAAGCAACCCATCCTCCGTATCTACAACCTCAGGCAAAGTAAGAACAATAAGCTCATCTTTTGAGAGCTCCTTGGCAAAGCTTCTTAGGTCTTCCCCCTTTATTAGCCTTGCTACAGCCGGCGCAAAAAGGTCCCTTGCATGAAAGGTTGAGCTATAGGGTGGTTCAAGAACCTTTTCCTTGTCTATTTCAAAGCAGGCTTTTATAGGTTCCTTTTTGATAATGAAGCTAAATAAACCGTTATCTGGACCGACAAAGGTATGCTCCTCAGTTTGAAGGATTATCGCTTTTCTTTCTGTGCCGACTCCTGGGTCAACAACGCAAAGGAAAATCGTCCCCTTTGGAAAGTATTTATAAGCAAGGAAAAGGGCTAAAGCCCCTTTTAGGACATCTTGAGGCGGTATCTCATGGGTTATGTCCACAAAAACTGGATATTGGGAGGGTTCTAAACCGCAGAGGATCTTTCCTTTTACAACGCTGGCATAATGGTCCTTGGTTCCAAAATCGGTAAGCAAGGCTACAACCATTTTTTAAACCTTCAATAGACTTACTTTCTTTCCTTCGGATAGGGCAAGCCTTGCCTTTTTTGAACGAGAAACTAAGACTTCAAAGAGCTTTGCTTCTTCTACCTCTCCTTGGATTACAGAAAGGATCGGTGCTGGTTCGCTCAAGGTTAACAACGGAAACTTGCCGTTAGCTATGGCTACTATTTTTTTATTCTCCTCCTCGTTCCTTCCAAGGACAAGCCAGGAATTTTCCTCAATGTAGTGTCTCCCAAGGACAAGAAGCTTTACGGTGTCTGGAGTAAGCGGAAAGCCTCTTTTCAAGATTTCAAGGGTTCTTTGACCGATGATAGGGTCAGTCAATAGGCATCCCCCAGCAGGGGTTGGAATTTCTTTTATTCCGTATTCTTTGGCAAGCCTAAGCTGTTCTGTCCTTTTTCTATCTTTTATGGCTAAGAGCCTGCTCCTATCAACAAGCCCCCTCTTTTCCACTTCCGTCTGAGGAAGGAGCTTTGCGGAAAGGGGTCTAAGAAGGATCCCTTTAGTGGAAGATTCCTTCTCAATTAGTTCCAAAGCTTGCCTGTTTTGGCTCATAGGTCTTTCTCCAAGAACCTCGCCTGTTGCGATAAAATCAGCGGAAACTTGAGCAAGCACTTCTTTTGCAAGCTTAAGCATAAGGATTTTGCAATCAATGCAAGGGTTTGCAAGGCAGCCGTAGCCGTGCTTTGGGTTTTTCAAGATTTCTAAAAATTCCTCAGTTATATTCTTTATTAATCCTCTCGAAAAGCCAAGCTCTTTTATCTTGTTTTCAAAGGGGGTGGGATTTTCTTTTAAATGTAAGCCAAAGAAAGGGGTTATAAATCTTACAGCGATGACCTCGAACCCTTGGTCGCGAAGCAAAAGCCCGGAAAGCAAACTATCAAGCTCTTCAGAAAAGAGAAGGAGAGCCCTTGGCATACCTGTTAGACCTTTAGCAATCTTTCCGCAAAGGAGAGCTCTTCTGGCTCTCCAAGCATCCTTGCAAGCTCCTTTACTCGCTCTTCTTGACTCAACCTTTTGATCACCGTTTGCGTTTGAGCTTCATCCTGCACCTTCTCTACCAAGAAATGATGATGGGCAAGCTTTGCTATCTGGGGAAGATGGGTTATGCAGATTACCTGATGCTTTTCTGAAAGAGCCCTTAGCTTTTCTCCTACCTTTTGGGCTATTAGTCCACCAACCCCTGCGTCAACCTCATCAAATATCAAGGTGGAAGGCTGGGCAAAGGGCATAAGGGATTTTAAGACCAAAAAGATCCTTGAGAGTTCGCCTCCTGAGGCAATCTTCTCTAATGGTTTAAATGGAAGCCCCGGATTTGGCTGAAAGAGGATTTCAAGCTCATCAAGCCCAAAGCTTTTTAAGTTCTCAGGAAGTTTCCCTTTTGTTTTTAGGTCAAACACTAAGCGGGCACCCTTCATCCCAAGCTGGGATAGCTCAGCTTCAATCTTCTCTTCGAGGATTCCTTTTTTCTCTCTTCTTTTTGAGCTTATTTCTTCCGCAAGGGAAAAGAGCTCATCAAGGAATTTGTCCCTTTCCTCTTTAAGCTTTGTTAGCTCATCCTCGCCTATCTCAAGGGTTGAAAGCTCTTTCTTTATTTCCTCTTTAAGCTTAATCAGCCCTTCGGTGTCCAACTGGTATTTTCTTTTCAATAGTTCATACTTGGCAAGCCTTGCCTCAACCTCATCAAGGCTTTGAGCATCCTCGGGAAGGTCAGCCAAAAACCTTGAAACCTCCCGCTCAAGGTCTTTTAGCTCGTAGTAAAGGGGTTCAAGAGCTGACTTTCGCTCGGTAAAGCTTGCCTCATATCCAGCCAATTTATCCAGAAGGTTTAAAGCCTGCTTAAAAGGGGTATAAACGCTTTCTAAGGCAGATTGTAGGGCTGAGGCTAAATCTCTTAGGGCTGATAAGTTCCTTAGCTTGTTCAGTAGGGAAAGTAAGTGTTCTTCCTCCTCAGGGTTTGGGTTTAGCTCCTCTATCTCTTTAAGCTGGAACTCAAGATAGTCCTTTCTTAAAGCAGATTGTCTTAGCCTTTCTTCAAAGGAATCAATCTCTCTGTTTAGGGCTTTATACTTCTCAAAAAGCCTTTGATAATCTTCAACGAGGTAGGATAAGCCAAGAAGCGTATCGTAGAGCGTGAGCTGGTTTTTTCTATCAAAGAGGGAGTAGAACTCGTGCTGACTTGTAAGCTCGATAAGCCCAGAGGTTAGGAAAGAAAGCTCAGCCAAAGAAACTGGAGAGCCGTTTACATAGATCCTTTGCCGGCTTGGGGTAATAATCCTTCGCACATGGATTTCTTCTTCAGGCTTAAGTCCTATCTCATATAAACGCTCCTTCAAAAGCTCTCCGCCATAGATGACAGCCTCAACCTCCGCTGAGGGGGCGTTTAGTGAAAGGTAGTTAGCCCCTCCTCTTTCGCCAAGGATAAGCATTATAGCCTTAAGAAGGACGGACTTCCCAGCCCCAGTCTCTCCAGTAAAAACGGTAAAACCTTCTTCAAAGGTGAGATGAGCAGACTTAATGGTTATAAAATTTTCCACCTTTAACTCAAGGAGCATGTAATAAATTATAAAGCAAAAGTTTAATTTTATCCAAAACCAGATAACCATCCCCTTAATTTGATTTTTCTGATGAGGATTAAAATATTTCCTTTCTGTAGAGTGCTTTATTTTGGACACTAAATGTAGGGGCAAACAGCGTTTGTCCGATTTTTTTAAAGGGCAAGCATCCGTTCGGTTGGATATATTCTTCAGGGAAAAAACCTTTCAAATTTACGAATACTCATTTATAACAATCTTTATTGGTGGGCGATAAATGTAGGTTTGGTTGTATGTAGATATTATTTCTTTAGCGGAAGAGGAGATTTCTTTGCAGATAATTAGCAATTCAGCCTCCCTAAAATTACCTTCTCTAAGTTCAAGAACGAATTTTGTAAAGTTTTTATAAATTAAATCTAAATTCACTTCGTTTAAAAGTTCCACTTCAAAAATAAGAATATAGGAAACAATTCCGTTAATACTTTTTGCGAGGATCAGACATCTGTCTACTTCGTTATATTCTATCGGTTCTAAAATAAAATCTACTTTCTTATTAAAAATGCCTAATGAATAAGGGTCAGTTTTTAATGCTTTCAACGGACAAGGATGCTTGATTTTATTTTCTACATACATAGTTAAAAATAGCCCATTTATTCTCTTCGATAGGTATATATTCAATTAAATAGATCTGTGTTTTCAGAATGTTTAATTTTTTAATTAAATCTATTAGTTTATTTGAAAATCTCTTGCCTATAATTTGAACATAAACGCTGCTTTCTATACCTTTCGCCCCCAGTCTTTGTAAAAGTAAATCTTTATAATAAAGTGCTTGTTGTAAAGCTTTTTCATCTACTCTATCTGTTTTTACTTCAAAAATTATATGAGAATTATCACTACTAGCATATATATCTACAGCTTTTCTGGTCGTCTGAGCAATAAAGAATTCATTTATAAAATCAAAATTTGCATAATCTATACTTATATTTTTTAAAAGTTTGCTTAATTTTGAAGTTGGATTATAAGCTAATTCATACATTATTACTGCTTTGATGGCATTTTCATATCTTCCAACATTATCAATGTAGAATTTAAGAGGTGTTACATTGTCTACTTGGTTGTAAGGTATGAATTTTAAAGCTGACTGTCTTTTTCGAAATTTAAAATCTCTATGAAGAAGCTTAATTATTAATTCGGCATCCTCTTTTAAAATTTTTCTTACGCTTCTTGCTTCAATATTTTGTTCATTTTCTAATGTTACTAAAGATCGAAAAGTCCCCTTATCTATGTATTCATAGAGAGAATGAACTTCTATATTTGCGTCATAATTGGCAAGGTATTCATAATCTGGATGGGGTTCAAATAAAAATCTGTAGGGAAATAGCTCCGTATCGTTGTTCCATATTTTTGTTTTATTATCAAAATATGGATCTTTTCTAACTCTATAAACTCCATGGATTGTTTTTCTTTTTCGTAAATGAAAAAAAAATAATCACCTTCTCGCATCGCGATTAGGTCTCTAATTATTGACAGTTGAGTAGATTTATTAAAAGGATTTTCGGTTCCTTCTTTAAAATATCTATTAACATATATACCTAGTTCTCTTGTAATTTGCCAATCCTCTTCAGAAAGTGTGCAAACAAAAGCTCCCATTATTTTTGTTTTTTTTTAAGATGTTTCAGGTTTTTGAGAAAATTCTAATGTGAAAATTTTACCTTCAGTGAGTAATCTTTTTTTGGCTATTTCGCAATAAGACCTGTCAATTTCTATTCCAATTCCTTTTCTATTAAGCAATGAACATGCAACCAAAGTGGTCCCACTCCCAAGGAAAGGGTCTAACACTGTTTCTCCAATGAAAGTAAAAAGTTTTATACACCTTTTAGGTAATTCTATCGGAAAAGGAGCCGGATGCTTGACCTTTTTTCTACTTTCACCAGGAAAAGTCCAAATTCCATTGGTCAATTCTATAAATTCTTCCTTTGTTATATCTGATTCTCCTGTTTTTTGTTTTTTCCATTTCTTTTTATACAACAAAACTATCATTTCAACAGGTGCTATTACATATGGTGCTGATGGTGAACACCAAGATCCCCATGCTGTCCTCTTTGAAATATTACCTTCATTCCATACAATAGTTGAATGGTATTTCCATCCGATTTTTTTGGCTATGTTTAAAATGTCTGCATATACACTTTGTTGCCCTCCTTTATTTTTATCTAAAGGAATATTAAGACACATTCTCCCATCATCTTTTAAGACATTTAAAGCCTTATTAAGCCAAAGTCCAGTAAATTCTAAATAATCTTTATAAGAAATTTTGTCATCAAACTAATTATAGTGAATGTCAACATTGTAGGGAGGAGAGGTTACTATTAGATCAATAGAATTTTCTTCAATGAAAGTTGTTGTTAAGAAATCATCATTGTATATCTTAATATTTTCTGTGCTAAAGAAAAGTTTTTCGTCAATAGGATTTGCATTGTGATGTTTTATATTATCAATATTAGAGGATGCCTCTATAAAGCTTTGCAAAAGATGCTTTTCTTGGGCTACCTCTTTTCGCAACGCATTATCCATTTTTAAAAATCCTTTAAATTTAAAATTATAGAGAAATTTTAAAAGTATTCAAGTCCCTTAGTGATTATTCTACTGTTATTACTAATGGTAATGTCACCTATAATTCCCAGTTTGGGATGTCACATCTTTAGTCTTTTTCTTTAATCTAAAACTAGGCCTCCAGGGATGGTCCTCTGCTGGCTTCCATCTCTCCTGTTTTACCCCTCCTCTTACCTCCTCTTCAACTTTCTTTCCATCTAATAGCCTGCCTATAGCTAAGGTGTGAAGCGTGAGAAGCTTCTTTTAAAGTAAGCTTACCATTGAGGACATAGGATAAAATCTTGAGCCTGTCCATTTCAACCCCCGAAATCCGACATGTTTTAATTGCTATCACCTTCCTGAAGATACAGGGAGGATACCCTCTCAATGTGACATTTCAAATTAGGAATTAAATGTGACATTTCAAAATAGTAACGAGAAAACTACAAAAATTCCCTCTTGACAAAAGACAAAAGGGTTATTATTAAGAGTAGAAAAATAAAAGTTTTGAAAGGAGGTGCCTATGAACAAGGCAGAGTTAGTGAAGCGCATGGCTGAGATCGCTGGAACCACCAAGGTAAACGCTGAGAAGCTTCTTGATGCCTTCATGCAGGCTGTAGAGGAAGCCTTAGCCAAGGGAGACAAGATTGTCCTTGTGGGGTTCGGAAGCTTCCAAGTGTTGACAAGGAATGCGAGAGAGGGTAGGAACCCCAAGACAGGTGAACCTTTAAAGATACCCGCAAAGAAAGTTCCCAAATTCGTTCCCGGGAAGAAGTTAGAAGAAGCAGCATCTAAAACAAAATAGCGTGGGTAGGAGATAAAACAATTGGGCGCGCTTGCGCCCCGTTAATCTTTTTTACAAAGGCTTGTATTTTAAGCTTTCTTCTCTATTCCCCCTTTTAATCTTTATGGCTAATTTTTCACCATCTTCAAGAAAAGTCAGGACTAATTTAAGGTCGCTCACCTTCTGAGCCCTTTTGTTGTTTATCTCCAGAATAACATCCTCTCGCTTTAGCCCTATTTTTTCAGCCAAAGAACCAGGCTTTACCTCCTTTATCAGAAGACCCTCTTTCACTTCTTCCAATACCACACCGAGCTGCGGTGTCTTCTTAATTTCTACCTCAGGCGGCTGAAAAACATAATCTGCCACCTCAGGTGAAAAGAAAGGCACATCCCCTAAGATTATACTGAGAATGGGTTGCTTAACTCTCTTTTTCAGGGCAAAGTATAGCCCCCAGCGGTTTAGGATGTGTCCTTTACCAACGAGGACGATAGCTTTGTAATCTGGATTTTTGGAAAGAAACTCGGCTAAGGTTTCTGCCATGGCTTCATCCCTTAAGACCTGTGCCTGATAGAAGGGCTCGAAAGTGCTTTC
>Ga0308408_1001362_pt1 | contig 11456 bp, 12 predicted proteins | sample HotsprSampleMSe3_FD_203466 | JGI IMG/M metagenome (GOLD analysis project Ga0308408, IMG submission 203466) | Hot spring phototrophic mat microbial communities from Mushroom Spring, Yellowstone National Park, Wyoming, United States - 20060912_MSe3 ... | reverse complement strand
GAGTTTCTACCGATGTCGACGGAGACTCATCGCAGGTAAGCTGAGCCTGGATTTGAGCCCTCTGTTACCGGTGCAGGTGGAGGCCGCGTAAGTCCAGAGGTTTTGCCTCCCTGAGGCCTCGAGCCCCGCTGCTGAACTCCCTGGCCCGTTCGGGCAACGGGTGTGGTGGGCTAGACTGTGGACTTTCCTTCAGTCTGGCTCAAGGATTTGCGGCGTAATGGTGCGCAGCAGAACAAGGAGGTAAGAGGTGAGACCGCTGATCTGGTTGCTCTTGCTGACGCTGCTTCTGCCCGGGGCCGTGGCCCAGCAGCTTCGCGAGCAGATACACAAGTATACCCTGGAAAACGGCCTGCGGGTGCTCATGGTGCCGGACAAAACTGCCCCGGTGATTCACTTCAACCTTATGTTCGATGTGGGGGGGGTGGATGAGGCGCCGGGTCTAGGGGGAATTGCCCACATGGTCGAGCATATGGCCTTCAAGGGCACGCCCAGCATCGGCAGCCTGGACTGGCCCAAGGAAAAAGCTGCCCTCGAGGCCATTGATAAAGCCCGCGACGAGCTGGATCGGGCCATTGCCAACCGGGCCTCGCAGGAGGAAATCCAGCGCCTTTCAGCGCGCTTCAATCAGGCGCGTGAGGAAGCCCAGAAGCTGGCCCTACCCAACGCCCTCGACCAGCTCTTCACCAACAATGGGGCGCAAGGCCTCAACGCCTCGACGGGTTACGACCGCACCGACTACCGGGTTTCGCTGCCCTCTAACCGGCTCGAGCTCTACCTACGGGTCTATGCCGATGTCATGCTCAACGCGGTTTTCCGTAGCTTCTACGAAGAGGTGGATGTGGTGCTGGAAGAGCGCCGCCAGATCGCCGAAAACGACCCCAACGGGGCTTTGCGGGAGGTCTTTTTGCGGACGGCCTTCCAGGTGCACCCCTATGGCCGCCCCCTGATTGGCAGTCGTGAGGAGATTCAAGGCTACCGGGTGGATAAGGCCCTGGAGTTCTGGAAGATCCACTACCATCCCAACCGGGCGGTGCTGGTGCTGGTGGGAGATGTGGAACCCGAGCGGGACATCCAGTTGGTATGCCGGTACATGGGGGTGATTCCCAGAGGTCCCGATCGTCCAAACCTAAACATCCCTGCCGAGCCGCCCCAGACTGCTGAAAGGCGGGTGAGCATCGAGTACAGCGCCCAACCCAGCCTGCTCATTGGCTTTCACAAGCCCACCTACCCCAACCGCGAGGCCTATGTGATGGATGTGATCGATTCCATCCTAACCGAAGGCCGCACCAGCCGACTCTTTCGTCGCCTGGTAATCCAGGAACAGGCGGCCCTTAACGTGAGCGCCAGCTCGGCCTCGCCGGGCTTCCGTTACCCCAACTTGTTCGTTATATCGGCCCAACCCCGTGCTCCTCGCACCACCCAGGACCTGGAGCGCCTCATCTATGAGGAGCTGGAACGCCTCAAAAACGAGCCGGTGAGTCCGCAGGAGCTGCAGAAGGTGCGCAACCAGACCCGGGCGGCCTACCTGCGGGTCTTGCAGGGTGGACCCGGGCTAGCGCAGACCCTGGCCTTTTACGAGTTATTCTTTGGCGGTTATCAACGCATCTTCGAGGAGGAGGCCATCTACAACACCATCACCGCTGAGAAAATTCAGCAGGTCGCGCGCGAATACTTCACCCCGCAAAACCGCACCGTAGCCACGCTCGTCACCCGTGGAGGTAGCCGATGAAAGCGATTTGGAGTCTGCTTCTAAGCCTTCTGACCCTGGGTCTGGCCCAGGGGGTTCCGGCTGACTGGCCCGACCCCTTCAAGATGCAGTTTCAGCGGCTGCAGCCCAGCGTCATCCGGCCTACCGAGGTGCAGCTTTCCAACGGGCTGAAGGTATTGCTTATCGAAGACCGTGCTCTACCCTTTGTTAGTGGCCGGGTCTACTTGCGGGCGGGGGCCATCTTTGAGCCAGACGACAAGGTGGGTTTGAGCGGAATCTTTGCGAGCGTCCTGCGTACCGGTGGAGCGGGCGAGCGTACCCCCGATCAGGTGGATGAAATCCTGGAGACCCTGGCAGCTACGGTGAGCGTGAGCACCGACAACTTGTTCACCTCGGTGGCCTTCAACACCCTGACCGAGAACCTGGACCAAGTTCTGCAAATTTGGTCCGATGTGCTGGTGCGTCCGCGCTTTGCCCAGGAACGACTGGATCTGGAGAAAGGGCGAGCCTTGGAGGCCATCCGCCGCCGTAACGACCAGCCCACCCAGATTGCGGTGCGGGAATTTGTGCGGCGCATCAACGAGGGCCATCCTGCAGGGCGCATCAGCAGCATCGCTTCTGTTCAGTCTATCACCCGCGACGACCTGGTGGCCTTCCACCAGCGCTTTTTCAAGCCCAATGGGGCTGTGCTGGCCATCACCGGCGACTTCAACACCCAGGAGATGGTGGCCCGGCTCGAGCGCGCCCTACGAGGCTGGCAGCCTGGTCCGGTGAACCTGCCTACCTTCGCACCCCCTCAGCCTAAGCCCGGCATCTACTTCTTGCAGAAAGAGACCAACCAGAGCGTCATTTACATGGGTAATCCCACTGTAACTGCATTTGCCCCGGGCTACAGCGAACTTGACCTGGCCAGCCGGGTGCTGGGTGATGGTTTCAATAGTCGCTTGTTTTTGGAGGTGCGCACCAAGCGGGGTCTGGCCTATGCCACTGGGGGAGCCCAGACCCAAGGCTTCGGCTGGCCTGGTTTTATCTACGGTGCATCCATCTCGCGGGTGGAGAAAACCGCCGAAGTCCTCGAGCTGATGTTGGCTCAATTCCGTGACCTGCGCGAACGTCCGGTGAGCCAGGAAGAGCTCGAGCTCTTCCGCAACAGTATCCTCAACGCCGAGGTCTTCCGCTTTACCTCGAAGCAGGCGGTGGCCGAGCGCATTGCCCGTACCCAGATGCTGGGCCTTCCGCCCGACTATTACGAGCAGTACATCCGCCAGATTCAAGCTATCACCCCAGCCGACCTGCAACGGGCTGTGCAGCAGTACGTGCGCCCGGAGCAGTTTGTGATCGTGGTAGTGGGGGATAAGCGCCAATTCGATAGGCCCTTGCAAAGCTTGGGCAGTGTGGTTGAAGTTCCCCTGGAATGACAGGCTTTTATCACAACCCTCGGACTAGCCTCAGTAGAGCCTTAGGATCAGCCGAGAACTTTCTAACCGAGCGCAACACCGGCCACCTTTTGAGATGCAAGAGGTTCAGGATCACATCCCGTAAGTACATCAGCCTCGCCGCCCCCTTGCGGCTGCGGGAGGCATCTTCTCCCAACACCGTGTCTCGTTTATGGTGTAAGCGGTTCTCTACCTCCCAGTGTCCCCGCCACAGGGTATACAGTTGCTTGGCCGAGGCCTGCAGGCCGGTCAGCGCATAGGCGCTCTCCTCCCGTAGCTCCCCGGTATTTTTGCGCACCACGCTCCCTCGCATCCGCAAGGCCATCTGCGAGCCCCGCCAGCCGCTCACCGTCTCCGGCAGGGGGAGCCCCGTCCAGACCTCTCCACCCCGAACCTGGTGCTGGATGTGATGGTCTGTAGCCGGGTAGCCGGCAAAAGCCCACCGGATCGGTTTCTCGGGCTCCTTGCTCCACCACCGCTGCCGCCACCTCCTGGGTGCACAAGGCCGCATCCCCCGTCAGTACCCAATCCACCCCCAGCCCCTCCATGTGTACCACCGGTCCCTGCGCCGCCGCTGCCTCACCGGCGGCAATCGCCTGGCTGCCCAAGGAGAGCCCCAGCCCCTGAACCAACGCCGACAAAAAGACCGGCGCCCTTGCCCAAGGCCTTGCGTACCTCCTGAGCCCAGGATAGTAAGGCCTTTTGCAAGGGTTCTAAGTGCTCAAAGAAGCGGTAGAGGGTGGCTTGCGCGGGTAGTTTGCGTTCAATATTCACCTCGTTCAGCAAGAAGCGTCGCTGGTCTTTCACCCACTGGCTGATGGCCAGGATGTTGTGCCGTCCCGAACCCACCGCCAGCAAGCAGATCAGCAGCAGGTCTTGCCAGCGATGTTGGGTCTTCAGGTACTCGCGGGGATCGGGTATCTGGGCTAAGTGCCCATGCATTAAACTATCCACATGCCTGCCCCCCTTCGCATCCGATTGACCCCAGAGGAAGAGGCCCAGCTGCGGGAGCTGGAGACCAACCCGGTGGTTCCCTTCAAGCTCCGCCGCCGGGCCCAGGCCGTCCGCCTGGCCGCCCAGGGCTGGACCGCCCCCCGCATCGCCCGGCACCTGGGCCTGGACCGCACCACCCTCCACCGCGACCTCAGGCGGTGGCTGGAAAGGGGAATAGAGGGGCTTGAAGACGGCAAGCCCCCCGGGGCCAAACCCCGCTGGACTCCGGCCATGAGCGCCTTCCTGCGGGAGCTTTTGGGAGGGGGGGAGGCCTGGACGGCCCCCAGGCTGCTAGAGGCTCTGGAGGGGCGCTTCTTCGTCCGCTTCCACCCGGGGACGGTGAGACGGAAGCTCCTGGAGATGGGGTACCGATGGAAAAGAACCCGGTACGTGCCCACGGAGGAGGAGCGGAAGAGGTTTGCGGCCGCCCTGGCGGAGGCGGAAAGGGGGGGCTGAGGGTGTTCTTCCTAGACGAGAGCGGGTTTGGCCTCTCCCTCCCTCCCACCTACGCCTGGGCGGGGAGGGGGGAGACGGTCCGGGTGCCCCGGGCCTGGGGGAAGGCGGGGCGGGTCAACGCGGTGGCGCACCTGGAGCGGCTCTCCTGGGGAGGCTGGGGAATGGGGTACACCCTGCTGGAGGGGCGGTGCGGGACGGGGGAGGTGGTGGCCTACCTGGAGGGGCTGAGCCGGGAGGGGGTGCGCGGGGTGGTGTTTTTGGACAACGCGCCCTTTCACCGGTCCCGGGCCTTTGGGGAGGCGGCGGGCGCGGGGGCTCACGGTGGCCTACCTGCCGCGGTACAGCCCCCATCTGAACCCTGTGGAGAACATCTGGCGGCGGGTGAAGGGGTTTTTGATGCCCCGGCGGCACTACGGGGGCGTGGAGGAGCTGAGGGGGGCGGTGGCCGCTGCCATGGAGCGGCTCAAAGAACAGATGGGGCGGGGGGTGTTGCAAAGTCTATGCATGAACACTTAAGACCCATGCAGACCCTCTTACAGCGTGCCTGGGAGGTAGCCCGTGAGGGGGTGCTGATTCATGAGGAAGGCCGTGTAGTTTACTTGAACCCGGTGGCGGCGGAGCTACTGGAGGTGGAGCCGGACAAGGTGGTGGGCCGCTCCTTGCTGCTGGCCTTGCGGGACCATAAGCTTGAGGCGGTGGCCCGCAGGGGCGGTGAGGCCACACTCGAGACGCGCAACCGCACGCTTTGGGTCAAGGCGGCACCCGGGGTGCTGCTTTTGTGGGATCGAACCGAAGAAAAAAATCGTCTGGAGGCATTGGAGGAGTCCAGCAGGGTGCTGGCGCATGAATTTCGCACGCCAGTGGCCGGGATGCTCTCTCTGCTGGAGGCTTTACAAGGCGGTTTGCACAGGGCTCAGGCCCAGGAGGCTTTGCAGATGCTGTACCAAGAGACCCAGCGCTTACGGCGGCTGTTGGAAGACCTGCCCCTCAACCGCCGCCCTTTACAAAACAGAACCTTCGTCCTAGAAGAGCTTCAGAACCGTCTAGAGCGCTTTCTAGCTCCCCAGCTGGCCCAGAAATCGGCCTGGATTCGTTGGCAGATGCCGCATACGGTCTGGGCCAACCCGGACGCGGTTTACCAGGCCCTGCTGAATCTGCTGGACAACGCCATCAAATATGGGACAGGCTCGGAGATCGTGGTGATCAGCGGGCAAAACAAGGACGGTGTATGGCTCGAGGTGCGTAACCAAGGTCAGCCCTTGACCGACTTCGAGCACCTTTTTAAAGCAGGCCAGCGCGGTATGCATGCAGCCAACGTACGGGGGACAGGCCTAGGCCTGGCCTTGGTGCGCAGACTGGCTGCAGGCTGGGGCGGCACGGCGTATGGGCGTGCTCTCGAAAACGGCAACGCCTTTGGCCTTACATTTCCCATCTGCTCGGGTGCTGCCCCTCAGCTTTCCGATAACACCCGCCACAGCATAACATAGAGGTGGAGCTTAGCTATGCGCGAAGTCCTGGACCGTGAGTTGAACCAACTGACCGAGGAAACCATCCGCATGATCTCGCTGGTGCGGGAGATGGTGGAAAAAAGCGCCCGGGCATTGAGTGAGCAAGACCCTCATCTGGCCCAAGAAGTAATTGCTCAGGATGCTCAGGTTGATGCGATGGAGCTGGATATTGAATCCAAAACCATCGCTATCATGGCCCGGCAAGCCCTGGTAGCTTCTGATCTGCGCTTTGCTTTTACCATCATCAAGGCACTGACCGACCTCGAGCGGGCCGGTGACTATGCCGCGCACGTGGCTGAGGATGTTATCCTGCTGGCAAAAGAGCCGCCCCTAAAAAACTACGTTACCCTGCCCGATATGGGTCGTCGCCTAACCCACATGCTCGACCTGGTCTCTAAGGCCATCGCTGAGCGTGACCTCGAGGCGGCCAGGGGGGTATTCCGTCGTGACGATGAAATCAACGCCCTGTACGAAGAGGTTTCGCGAGAGCTACTGACCTACATGATGGAAGACCCGCGCACCATAACCAAGGCCCTCGCCCTCGGACGTGTGGCCCGCAGCTACGAGCGGCTGGGGGACCACCTCGAAAACATCTCTGAACGCATCGTCTATTGGCTCACCGGCAAGATGGAGAAGAAGCCGGAAGACGTCTTCTAAGCGCTATCACCACCTGCAGGTCCGTCTTGCAACCAGAACTGCCTGTACATCGGGCAGGCCTACCTTTTCGCGGACTTTTCCATCTTGTAGACTTTTGCTTTGGACTGGGAGGCATGCCATGATTAGCGTAACTGACCTGCGCAACGGAACCAAAGTAAAGATGGATGGTGCCCTCTGGCGCTGCATCGAGTACCAGCACCAGAAAATTGGGCGGGGAGGTGCCAAGGTAGTGGCCAAGTTTAGGAACCTCGAGACCGGGGCAATCGTCGAGCGTTCCTTCAACTCTGGGGAAAAGCTGGAGGACATCTACGTAGAAACCAAAGACCTGCAGTACCTCTATCCTGAGGGTGACGAGCTGGTCTTCATGGATCTGGAGACCTACGAGCAGTTCCATGTTCCGCGCAGCATCTCCGAGAACACCAAGTTCCTCAAAGAGGGCATGACCGTGCAAGGCGCCATGTACAATGGGCGCCCGCTGGAGATTACCCTGCCTGCTTCGGTTGAGCTCAAGATCATTGATACCCCTCCGGGCGTGCGGGGCGATACGGTCTCGGGTGGCACCAAGCCGGCCACCCTCGAGACCGGCGCGGTGGTGCAGGTGCCGCTGTTTGTCGAGAGCGGGGAGGTCATTCGGGTAGATACCCGCAGCGGGGAATACCTGGGACGCGCCTGAGCCTCGTCTTAGAAGAGCAGCTGACTTCCTTTGTGAAGCTCAGCCTGCTTTTTTTTCGTCCCAGCTCCAGGCCAGGAGGAACCGAGGGTAAAAGCGGCCCTGTAGCTTATACTTCTATAGGTTACAGTTTACGGAGTGGTTTGCTGCCGTTTTGGAGGCTGTCATGAATGTAAAAGAACTCAAGTCGATCCTCCAGGCCTTGCAAGAGCATGAGGTGGCCGAGTTAACCCTCGAGACCCCCGATTACAAACTCACGATCAAGCGCACGGGCGAGGTTCAGTACGTGGCCCCAGCCAGCCCTGTGCCGCCCCCTCAGGTGGCGGCCCCACCCGCTGCCCCTTCCAGCCCCGCAATGTCCTTGCAGTCATCCTCACCCGCAGCGGCCTCAGTCTCGCCAAGGGAGGATGCTAGCCGGTACATCGAGGTCAAAGCGCCCATTGTGGGTACTTTTTACCGCGCTCCCTCTCCCGAGGCAGAGCCCTTTGTTAAGGAGGGTGATGCGGTCAAGAAGGGCCAGGTTTTGTGCATCATCGAGGCCATGAAGCTCATGAACGAGATCGAGAGTGAAGTCTCGGGTGTCGTCCGTAAAATTCTGGTCTCCAACGGTGAGCCTGTAGAGTATGGTCAGGTGCTTTTCCTGATCGAACCCGCCTAGCAGCAAGAGAAGGTTTTATGTTCAGAAAGATAATGGTGGCCAACCGAGGTGAGATCGCCCTGAGGGTACTGCGGGCAGCCAGGGAGCTGGGAGTGAAGGTGGTGGTTGCCCACAGCGAAGCCGACAGCCAGTCGCTGCCGGTCTTGCTGGCGGACGAGGCCATCTGCGTGGGGCCGCCCCCTTCAGCCCAAAGCTACCTTAACATCCCCAATCTGCTCTCTGCTGCCATAGTTACCGGGGCCGAGGCCATTCACCCGGGTTATGGTTTTCTGGCGGAAAACCCCCAGTTTGCCGAGATGTGCCGCGACCACGGCATCGTTTTCATCGGACCTACTCCGGAGTCGATGTACAGTCTGGGCTCCAAGGCGGGTGGCCGTGAGATCGCTGCCAAGTCCAACGTGCCTACCGTGCCGGGGACGGGGGTTTTGCAGTCGGTGGAGGAGGCCCTCGAGGCTGCCGAAACCATCGGATACCCCGTGTTGCTCAAGGCCAGCGCAGGTGGGGGAGGCCGCGGCCAGAAGGTGGTGCGCTGTGCCGAGGAGATGAAAACCGCTTTTGCCCAGGCCCAGGTTGAGGCCCAGAACTACTTTTCTGACCCTGCTTTAATTCTGGAAAAATACATCGAGCTGTTCCGCCATGTTGAGGTGCAGGTACTGGGGGACGGCAAGGGTCATGTGGTACATATCGGCGAGCGCGACTGCTCCATTCAGCGGCGCAACCAGAAGCTCATCGAAGAAGCTCCTAGCTGGCTGGGAGAACCGCTCCGCCAGGAAATTCTGGCTGCGGCGGTACGCCTGGCAAAATACGTCAACTACCAGGGGGCAGGGACCCTCGAGTTCATCGTAGACCCTGAGGGCAACTTCTACTTCATGGAGATGAACACCCGTATCCAGGTTGAGCATTGCGTTTCTGAGATGATTTCTGGTCTGGATTTGGTCAAGTGGCAGATCCGGATTGCCGCAGGCGAACCTCTCACCCTTCAGCAGAGTGAGATTAGGCTCCAGGGGCACGCTATCGAGTGCCGCATCAACGCAGAAGACCACGAAAAAGATTTCCGTCCCAGCATCGGCAAAATTGAGACGCTGCACTTCCCCGGTGGCCCCGGCGTGCGGGTGGACTCGCACCTTTATGTGGGCTACAGCATCCCACCTAACTACGACTCGCTGGTGGCTAAGCTGATTGTGCACGGGGAGAACCGCGAAGAGGCCATCGCCCGTATGCGTCGTGCCCTGGCCGAGACGGTCATCGAGGGGCCCGGGCTTAAGACCACCGTACCCTTTCACCTCAAGGTCATGGACAACGCTGTTTACAAGCAGGGCATGGTCTACACCAATTTCGTGGCTACCCAGATGACCGACTGAGAGGGATCTGTGCTCTTGGGGGCCTCTGCGGCGACCTCGAGCTGTAAGCCAAACCCCTAGGAGGGTAAAAAGAAAAGCCTTATGCTACAACGTTGGAGGGTGTTAATGGAAAGAGGAACCTTACGTGTGAAAACTGGATTCGCCGAGATGTTCAAAGGCGGCGTGATCATGGACGTGGTTAACGCGCAACAAGCGGAGATCGCTCAGGAGGCCGGTGCCGTGGCGGTGATGGCCCTCGAGCGTGTGCCAGCGGACATTCGTGCCCAGGGCGGGGTGGCACGCATGTCCGACCCCAAACTGATCAAAGAGATCATGAGCGCCGTCTCGATTCCAGTGATGGCCAAATGCCGCATCGGGCACATCGTTGAAGCCCAGATTCTCGAGGCCATCGGGGTAGACTTCATCGATGAGTCGGAGGTACTTACCCCAGCGGATGAGTCCTTCCACATTGATAAACACGCCTTCAAGGTGCCTTTCGTTTGTGGTGCTACCAATATCGGCGAAGCATTGCGCCGTATTGCCGAAGGGGCTGCCATGATCCGCACCAAAGGCGAGGCAGGCACGGGGAATGTGGTGGAGGCGGTGCGGCACGCCCGCAATGTTCTAGGTGCAATTCGCCAGATTCAGGCACTCCCCCGCGAAGAGCTTATGACCTATGCGAAAAACCACGGAGCTCCTTATGAGCTGGTGCTGTGGGTGCACGAGAACGGCAGGCTGCCGGTGGTAAATTTTGCCGCTGGGGGCATAGCCACCCCTGCCGATGCGGCCCTCATGATGCAGCTCGGTATGGACGGCGTTTTCGTTGGCTCCGGCATCTTCAAATCGGGTGACCCACGCAAGCGCGCCCGGGCTATTGTGCGCGCTGTAACACATTACAACAACCCAGAGGTGCTGGCGGAGGTCTCTGAGGATCTGGGTGAGGCAATGGTAGGCGTCAACCTGGACTTTTTGGCCGAGGAGGAAAAGCTGGCCAAGCGTGGCTGGTGACAATTGAGTAGCTGGACCCCTCTCGCCTGCGGAGCGGGTCCATTTATGTTGTGCTCCGTCGGCGTTATGTAAAACGTAACTTCTTAGTGTATTCTTGTAACGCCATGCGTGCAGAGACCCTTGGTATAGTTATTTTTTAGTTACGGCTTTGCTGGTACTGCTCCCACTCTGGCTAATACCGCTGCTCAACCGTCGCCGCTAGGAGCGTGAACTTATGGCCCTCACAAAGATGCACCGTTTTGCGCTCAAGCATAATACCTTTGTGCGTAACCACCAGGGGCTTCGCTATGTGGTGGTGTTGGGCAGGAAAGGCTTTTATTACATGCTTGGTGGTGAGTTTGTCTCGCGTGAGCGGCTTCTGAAAGCACTTGGTGAGGAAAATGAAAAGCACCTTCTTAAGGCTGAGCGCGAAGAGAGCCAGCACGGCCCGGCCCCGGGCCTGGTAACCAGCCCGGTCTAGTTTGCCTGCGGAGCGTAGGCAGATACTAAGAAATTCTTCACGCTTGTTCTCCTGCTGGCCTGCCTGAAGCGCGGGCGGAGCGTTGAGCTGCCCTAAGGCAGCTTCATGTAATGCGCTCTGCTGAGGTGGTGGGTTGGTATGTAAGTGGAATATCATGCTGTTTGTGAAGATCGGTGTTTTAGCTATACAGGGTGATTTCCGTGAGCACCAGCAGGTGCTGAGCAGCTTAGGGCTAGAGGTGGTTCAAGTGCGCCTCCCCCAGCACCTGGAAGGCTTAGCTGGGCTTATTGTTCCTGGGGGAGAGTCCACCACTATAGGGATGCTGGCGCGGGAGTATGGCCTCGAGGAAGCAGTACGTGAGCGTGTTCGGGCCAACACCTTGGCGGTTTGGGGAACTTGTGCTGGGGCTATTTGGTTGGCCAAACAAATACCCCAGTATCCCGACCAGCCTCGTCTGGGCTGCATGGACATCACGATTCAGCGAAATGGCTATGGTCGTCAGGTAGATAGCTTCGAGGCGGACCTACAAATCAGGGGTCTTCGTGAACCTTTCCGGGCTTTT
>Ga0308408_1001356_pt1 | contig 11472 bp, 6 predicted proteins | sample HotsprSampleMSe3_FD_203466 | JGI IMG/M metagenome (GOLD analysis project Ga0308408, IMG submission 203466) | Hot spring phototrophic mat microbial communities from Mushroom Spring, Yellowstone National Park, Wyoming, United States - 20060912_MSe3 ... | reverse complement strand
GTCGGGATGGTCTGGGGATTGCTGGGCCGGTTGCTTTTTTCATATCAACAAACATTAATTTGTTCCATTCCCCTCTCCAAACCATCCCAACACCGAATGAGCCATTTTGAGCAGCATTTTTACAGGCTTTGTAGAAAATAATATAAGGGTTGGTATCTCGGCGATGAATAGCGTCGTCAGCAGAAACGTCATACAAGTTGAAAGAATAAACATTTCCGGTTTCCGGAATACCCATGTAAGTAACACAAGGTACCGAAACTATCCAATTTGTGAAAGAACCTTCAAAATCGTCAGGATGTCGTGATGGTTGTAACTTATTTTTAGGGTCTTGATAGTCTAATTGAGGCCACGGGCGGAAAATCATCATTCCTGAAGAATAAGAAGGCCTCAACAATACTGACAACCCCAGTTTCGGGTTGAGGCAGTAGTTGCCTGACTGCCAAATTTGGAGCGGTTGGTCATTGAATTTGTTGTTGTAACGTTCAGGGTTACGCGGCTTAATGTCACGCATAGGCACCTCCTCCTTACTAAGTTAGGGTTGAGAAGACAAGAAAAAGCCCTTTACCGCGTTCAGGGCCGCCAGCCTACTATATTATATAGGGCGCATTCTTCAGCCGTCAACTTTTCACCCCAATTTTTTTCTATCGAAATTTCGTAATTGAGGTAGTAGGGGCCTCGACCGGTTGGTTTACCGTCTAAGTGAGTCGGGTAAATAGGAACACAATCCCGCATAGCGTAAGGTAAAAGTTCATTAATAACCAAGTTAATGTAAGGTATGCTCACTTCCAAAACGGCTGCGTCGTGAATTTGTAAAATAATTTTTATGTGATTATACAAATTTCTCTTCAAAATTTCCCTATGCAAATATCCTAACCCACGATTCATAACTGAAGCAATAAGACTTTGAATCGGAAAATTAATTGCCTGTCTTTCTATTTCTGCTTCAATAGCGCTATCAACACGTAATTTGCTGAACCTACGATACCTGCCGAAGCAATTAACAATCCAACGGTTTGTCGTTGCGTATTTTTTAGCAATTCTCTGAAAACTCTCGACTTTAGGATAAACTTCAAAAATTGTATCAATAACTCTTTGAACAACATCGACATCAATATCCATGCCGTACTCTTTAGATTGAAGAGCAAGCGACTTAGGGCCACCACCGTATAAAGTACCGAATACTACCTTTTTAATTAAGTTTCTCAGGTGAGCTTTACCAGCTTCCTTGAGAGCTGACTTGGTAGGAGGGCAATCCAAATTGAAGGCTAAAACTGCGATATTGCTATGAATATCGTAATAATCTGGGTGGGGGTATTTACCATCTGGGCAAGGTTTGCCGTGTTCATCATAACCACTTTCAGGATACTGAGACCTGACAACATGATCAATCATTTTTTCGTCACCGGCCATAACGGCCAATCCAAACAATTCTGCCCCCTTATAGTCGAATTCTATTAACACTTTCTTATCAGGATTTTCTTCTTGTGAAGTCTTTTTGATAATGCAAATTTCTCCAGGTAAATCTTTAGACCACTGCAAATGTTCTGGGCGTTCAGGTAATTTAGGATAAGGTAACCATCCAGAAGCAATAAGAATGGAACGTAATTTATGTTGATAACGTTCTCCTAACAAACGTTCATAGTCAACGTCTCTACTTTTACTGATATTTTGTAAGTTAGGAGAAGAAGAACGCCAGCGACCGGTTTCAGCAGTTGGTAGGAACCTGGTGCGGATTCGATTATCCGGATCAATATGAGAAGCTAAACCTTCTTCAAATACATAATTACCGTCATCATCAGTAACCCATTCACCACTTGATTCATCCTCGACGGGGGGCCGTAAAACAGTACGCAGTACTTGATCAATGTAGCGGTAATCTCTGAGCCACCCTAACACTTCGGCTTTATCAGGATTTTCATTAACTAACAAATTGAAAACAAATTTACTAGTTGACGGTAATGTAGAATGTTCATTTCCTTCTCTTTCTACCTCATCCCAGGTACGCGGCGGATCAGATGTATCTAAAATGGGCCGAACGTACAAAGATTTAGCATTTTGTGGGCGAAGTCGTACACCTTTACCGTTGTAACGTTCTCCATAAACCAACTCACGAATTTGATACAATGATCGTAAATTCAAATCAGGCCATTGTGCCCAATTGATAATTTTTTCTTCTAAAGCATAACGTGCTTCCAAGAAAGATTTAGTCAAATTAACAATACGTTCACGATCGACAAATACCCCGGTTTTGTGCATTGACAAAATAACTTCCTGAACAAACATTGTTTCCCAAAAAGGTTCCCAGCAACAATGTCCTTCGTAGTCATTATCTAATAAAGGTAATACTTTCAACATTATTCTCAAAGTGACATCAGCGTCATACGCTGCATAAGGGAACAAATACTCATCCGGTATATCCCCGTAACCTTTCAACTTTTTCAAACTAATACCGTGAGTTTTACAAAAATGTTTTTTATATTCCTCTAAAGGTAAATCCCAGCGCGGGGCAGTTGTATAACGCATCGCCAACATTTCCAAACCTAAATCAGAGGTCTCTTCGATGCTATGAACAGCAATAGCAGTATCTAACCACCCTTTACCTTTCTGATATTGTTGCCAGGGAAGTAATCCTTCTTCATCAACTTCGCTAGGGATAGGACAGTATCGAATTGGATTGATACCGTAATAATGTAACCATTCTAAGTCAGCAACTAAAAAATGACCTACAGCGCGGCGATTACGCATAAATTCATTGAGTAAGTGAGCTAATCTCTTTAAATCTGGAGACTGTGTATCTGGGTCTAATAAAGATAGTTGTCCTCCAGGTTCAGTAATTTTCACTACAGCAGCATTGTAAGGTTCCCAAGAAAATTGAATGCAACGTAAATAACCGTCTCGTTGTATAGGATTACGACCCTGCCATTCGCAGTCCCAACTAACCATAGTGCAGGAATCTGGTATAGAATTTAGCAATTCTTGTAGTTGATTGCAGTCTTTAATCACCCTATGTTTGACAGATTTCTCTGCACTAGACAAATAGTCTAAATTTTTATCTTCTAATAAAAGCCGAAACCGTGATAAGCTACTTTCTAGGAAGCGATATTTGCTAGCATCACGGGCGACTTCGGCTGGATGAATTGTGGCCATAACATAACATTCGTGATATTGTGGAGATTCTCCTACACTTTTGTGGACTGGGAAAACTAATTTTTCGATTTTACCCTCCACTGAAGAGAGAGTATATTTTCGACCTAACACCCCCTTGAGAGCATCAGCACCTAAACAAAGGATATAACGCGGGCGAACAATACGTAATTCTTGATGCAGTAAAGGTAAACACGTCTTAATCCAATTAGCTCGTAAGGTTAAGTTCTTTTTATTAGTATTGATACGAAACTTAACTAAATTGGTTATGTACCAATCTTTGTAATTAGTAAAATTCAGTTTTCTTACTAAGTTGTAAAATACAGCGCCAGAAGGACCAACAAAATTGTAACCTCTTAATAACTCCTCATGACCAGGTAGTTTACCTACAACCATAACCTCACAAGGAATAGGCCCTAAAGGCAAATTTTTATAATAATTCATTTGTTGTCTAATATCAGGACCAGAAAAATCATCTTCACCATACAATTCGACTAAAGCCTTACCCCAGATATGACCAGGAATAAAAGAAACCTCGACTAAAGAAGTACCGTTGAAGACGGGAATAGTAATATCATTACGACGCAACAATTCTTTATAAATTTTTTCAATAATTTGAAAGCGCTTCACAGGATCGACTCTTTTACCGCGCAAAAGAAAATCAACATAATTTTCAATGTCGTCACCTATCGGAGGCATCCCTGGAGCATCTAACGGCCACCACATTTCCGACAAAAATTCTTTTTCACCGCTCGTTTGTCGAGTTTCTTCCCCCAAAGAAAAAAGAGAGTTATTCATGATTTACCTCCTCCTCCTCGAAGAGTGTGAAACTGGACGCTTTGTCGGGAAGATTCTTATACACCTTACGATTGTAGGGAAGAAAAATCAATACCTGTATGAGAGTACAGTAGGTTATGAAGGTACTCGGTAGATAAGTCTGCTGGGTCTTTGTCGCGCGGTAATTTGATGAAGAAAAAATTACCTGGCGGTATAGATCGTTTGAAGTGGAAAACTAAATCTACGATTTTTGGAGATTCAGCAACATCACCGTCGTAAAGTAAAATTATCTTTTTATTTTGCCCTAACGCCACTAAACGGCGTTTCTGGATGTCACTCATCGTGGAGCCAAAGGTACAAATAGCCATAGGCCCCACTCTCCAAACATCAAAAGGGCCTTCAACAATCACTAAAGCCGGATAAGAAACAGCACGATCTAAGTTGTACAAAATGTAACTCCTAGGCATTCCAGGACAAGAATAGTACTTTATTATTGTAGAATTTTTCCAATCTAATTCCCCTATATACCTGGCCTGCCAACCTAACAACTTATCTTTTTCATAAACTGGAATAATGAGACGGTTTTCAGCCAAATAATTACGAGAACGTGCACAATAACACAATTTATAATTTTTAACTAAATAATTGATGTCATCAAAACCTCTTTCTTTCAAATAAGTAATACACGGATGATCATCAGGCAGTTGTGTTAGAGGAAAACAATCCCCGGGTAATTTGATTTTCAAACTTTTTCCACTTAAATTTGAAACATTATGGTCATGCAAATGTTGATGATGAGGTGCTTTTACTAGTTTTTGATTTTGGTTAGAGTAAATAAGATCGTATAAATCTTTACGATTCATTGGGTCGTCGAGACAGTTAGTTTCATTAAAACAAATTGCTAAAAATGTTAATTTTAATTTTTCATTGAAAACTTGAATTTCTTTACCAAACATATGATGAATGTATAAACGGAAACGAGTGTCACCACAAAAAGGACAGCAAACACGGTAATATTCACCTTTTTGAATAATATTTAAAGTAATTTTATTATCTATAATACTTTTCACGCCCGAATATCTGAATTGTTGACCTTGATTAGCTATCTTTACAGAACCGAATAACTGTAACAAGCGGTTGTAAAGATAAGGATTCAAAACTCTTTGTTGTTGGTGCATTTGAGAAGAAAAAGAGTTTGACCCTTCTGCTGTGGAAAGCTGGTAAGCAAAATCACTATTCATGTTAATCTCCTCCACAAAAGAATTGGTGTTTATTAGATCATCATTTGACTATTTACATATGAAAAATGAGTGTTGTCCGAAGAAGAAGATAATTTGTTATCAGATAGAGGTGGGATATCATCGTCATCAGAAAACGATCCCTGATAACCTAAGCTGAAATCATCACCTTTACGGACAAAATCTCTTTCAGACGGGTCGATAGTGTAATCTTTCGACACATCTACCAACCAATTAAACTGACCCAAAAGTTTCACAATGGCGTGGTCTTTAGGTGGCTGACGCCGATGTTTGGTACAAATAAGCCTTGCCAACTGACGTTTATCTTGAGTTAATTGACTGGTTGTGATAGCAAAGTCAACGAATTCGGCAAACGACTTACATTCAGCGGCGTCTGTGTGATGGACTCGACTGGTAGGTCCTTTAGTGTTAGCTACACCACTTAATTGGTGAGTAATAAAGACTGGTACTTTATAATGTTTCGCTAAACCAATACTAGCGGTACGTACAATATCTTTCAAAATAAATCTCAAGTCGGTTAATTTATATTTACTTTGATTACCTTCTAAAATCCTAGATGCTAGACCAGATGCGTGGTCGATACATATGAAAATAGGATAAATTTTATTTTCATATTTTTGAATAATTCGATCAATAAAATTTTTAACATCTAAAATGCCATTGTATCCGGCTGTGGGAAACTTAGGATCGTTACCAGAGCAATCTAAAAATATAAAATGTTTATTCAAAAGTTCAGTCTTCGCCATTGCTCTTTCATATTCACTAATAAATCTTTTGTCATTATTTCCGTATAACATCAATTCATATTTAGTTTCGGGGATAGCGCCAGGTCGATTTTCTTTACACAGTGAGGAAAGTTTAGTAAATTGCAATCTTTCCCGAGGTATTTTCGCGGCATACGATAAAATACGTAATCTCACCTCTGATTTAGGAGTTTCAGTAGATATGAAAAATGAAACCGGTATTTTTCCTTCTTTCGATTCACCTCTTAAGTATAAGTCCGAGGCATATTCAGCTAAATTGACAGAAATTTGAATTGCTAGGGTGGTTTTGCAAGAACCAAACGGACCCATAAAAGCGTATATTTCTTCGGGGAGCATGCCTCCGCCAAAGAATCTGTCCAGTGGTCCAAAAAAAGTAGGGATAAAATCGTATTTTTGTTCTTGATCCCAATTCGGTGGAAATAACTCCTCGACATTATCGGCACAATCAATGTTATCTAAAGACTTTTTCTTTTCTTGAATTTTAGCGATAATATCATCTATATCACAATTTTCTGGGTCACGAATTATACTTTGTACTAAATTAGAATCATAATACTTATTCAACAATTCTTTCAGTTGTTTCAAAGCAATAATAACATTTTTTTCTTCTAAAATATACTTTTCATCTACCGAATATATTTTATTAAAAATATTTTGTAAATAATTTCTTTCTTCTCTAGTTAAATCTAATTTGTTGTTTTTATATAAATCCTTAATTTGTGCCGTTAAGTATATTGGGTCCGGTACGTCGTTCGTCTTTTTATAAAAATCCCAAACTAGTTGATAAAGTAAAGTAATCGCTCTATTCGATAAACAATTATCAATAGAGACAGGATCAATAAAATGCCTTACCTGTTCAAAAGCCTTTTTGTTTCTTAATATCACCGACAAACTTAGTTCCAAAGAATTCACGCTCATTGTTGTACCCTACTACTTATGTTATTTGTCACAATTATTCTTCTAAATAAGATAAATCCAAAATACTGTTCCAATATTTTGTATATAAATCAGGAAACTTTTGAAACTGCTCTTTGGCAGACTTGGCGTATATTCGCGCCAACTTAGAGAAAGCCTCATCTATTTTAGCGTATCTCTTCGCCAAACAAAACCGAAACAGTGGGGACAAAGCCAAAGTATGATCCGACAAGATACAAACTAAAGCATCTACCTTACTTTTCTTCAAATAATTTCTCAAATATCGTAATTCTTTGTCTAAAATATTTACTTGAAATTTTAATGCATCAATAATTTCTGCTTGTTTATTGATCTTTATTTGTTCCCATTTCTGCAAATATTCTGGTCGAATCAAATCTTTAGGTTTTGGGGGATACGGTGAATCATAATAATCTTGAAATACCGTATGTATGTACAGGCCTGGGTTTGTAATTTTATTTTTAATAAAACAATCTACTAATTCATACCAAACAGGAGGTCGTCCTTTTTCTAAAATTACCCCGTCATCAGTAACGATTTCTTTACAGCCGTCAAAACTCGGAGGCGGTTTATAGGAAACACTTTTGCCGGTGCGAATGTATTCATACTCTTCGCGAGCCTTAATATACTCTTCACGGACAATTTTTACTAGTTCATCACGAGATAAATTTTCTCTTATCAACATGATAGACAGACCAATTAAACTCTTTGTAAGATTTCAACCTCTTACAAGATTTCCGGTAAAAAGTATGGTTGAATTTGTCTAAATAGTCGTGGACAATAGCACAATCTTTCTTTATTTGACTAGCTAAACCATCATCCGGAGGCAATATACGCGAGGCTCTCCCAGGAATTTGCATGTCATTGATCGGAGAACCGCCGGCATCGGCCCGGATAACCACTTGCAAATAACGCATATCCACTCCGACGTTCCAGACCGGCGTTGCAATAACTTTCTTCAATTCACCTTTTTCATAAGCTGCCCTCAATTCCTCACGCTTTTGTCTTGTCAGCGGGACGAAATCATTATCAATCAAACCTATCCTTCGGAAATACTTCCAATCTTCCTCACTTTGGCCTCGCTCATTGTAAATTAGTTCATATTCCGGCAATAATTTTTTCAAATATAACCCGTGTTCTAAAGTTTTTACTGTTATCAAAACTTGTGTATCATCGTCGTAACTTCTTGCATCTTGAGCAATAAGACGGTTACGCGCCGTATTTGACCATATACCAACTCTTTCAGCTTCAACACTTCGTGGGTCGATATTGAAGCAAATATCTATAGTGTTTACATCTCTCACCAGAACCATAATCGGTACTACCATCTTTTGACGGATAGCTTCATCGTAATCGACATACAACCGGATAGGGCCGAATAAGGCTTCGCATCTTAAGTCCTTGTTGTCCAAACGTTTATCCCAGGTAGCAGAGAATCCGAACATTCGGGCATGACGGAAACGGGCCATTTTTTCATAAATACCATCAGCAGCAGCTTCGTGACCTTCATCAAATAACACTAAGTCTTCGTCTCCTGGAGAATGATGAAGGCTCGCTGCTGTGTAACACATAATCCGGTGGTTTTTCTTGTTTTTACCACCACCTACCACTCCAACATCAGGCAAATTACTACATAAAGCTGGGTAAATTCTTTGCTGTAAAACTTCAACTCTTTTTGTTACAACAGCAATTTTGGCCTTTGGCAGCAACAAACCGGTCAAAATCATAACAAAGGTTTTACCCCATCCTGGCGGACAGGATATACGCCCATGGGTATGGTTTACAATTATATCTAAAGCTTCTTTTTGTTTATACCGTAATTCAAATTTTTTAATTTTATACCAGTGAGGCTCGAATACTTCAGGTTTGGGGTGAACAGTTTTACAAATATATTCAAAAGGTATGTTTTTACTGTTCAAAATAGAAACTATTCGGTCATAAAACCCAGCAGAAGTGATAATTCTACCTTTTACATCGACAGTGTAACAAGTCCAACGTTTACGCTGGACAGTAGGTAAATTATTTCTTTTGGCTATGTAGTAATCTCTGCCTCTAAGGAAAACAGATTCATAATAAGTTAAATTGTTAGTAATTAATGACATAATGTTTTGATCAGGTACAGTAATAGCCAGCAAATTGTATTGTCTGATAATTTGTACTGTCATCTCTTCTTTCCCTAATTAATTAAGTAGTAGATTGATAAACGCATTTATCAGAAGAACAGTCAAAAATAACCTCTGGTTGTCGGGGTTGTCGATGCAGAGAATCAAAATATGACAATTTTATCCAACTGATCTCTGGATAAGACTGCAAAAACTTCTTGTATTCCTCTTCAGTCATTTCTTCGTGAGGAGCAAATTTGTAAGTACCGTTATCCTTCGGTAAGAAAGACAAACCAGTGATATGGTCGATATGCTTATACACCCAGGCCCCTACCTCTAACCACTCATGGTCATCGACGTAAATAGTTGCAGATACTGAATGTTCTGCCCAACAAGTCTTCCATTCCAACCAGTTTTCTAGTTGGTCGATAGCACTCATATCATTGCGCAACTTACTAACAGGTGGCGAAGCTTTCGGGAAAGCAAATACGTACAAATTTTCAGGACTTTCTGGGGCAGGATGGTAAGGAACACCACTATCAACAAGGAAAGCGCTCATCGGACTTGTTTGAGGCTCACGGACCCAGCGTCTATAGTATTTGGCAAACCTGGGACTTACACCAGAAGAGCAGTTGAACAAGACAGAACTATCGCCAGAAGGTTTGATGGTAGTAACCGCAGCGGGCATGTTGATTTTGAACCTCTTAGCTAAAAATTGAGCAACTTTCAATGCCTCCTCTTTCAAAGTCTTTAGTAATTCTGCTCTCCCGGGAGCACCGTATTGTAGTAGCGGACAGTCGGCTTGACCAGTAATATCTACCCCCAGCAACCTTTCTTCGATACAATTTTCTTTCCATTTTTTATTTATGTAATTGAAATCAGTACATAGAGATTGTAAAACACCAAAATAAGTAGCAGCTCGGACTTTTTCTAATAAAGTTTGTGGGGTATCATCCGGTCGAGCAACAGCAATAGAAAGATTGCAAAATTCATAAGGTCTCAAAACGATTTCGGCACAAGGATTGCAACCAAATTCTTCGCAAGGAAGACGACGCTCAGGTCGGTGCAAATTAGCGGCTTGACGGTTGAAAATGCCGCGTTCTCCGGAACGAGACTTGACAAGAGCTAACCACTCTTCCATGAATAACTCTATCGGGACACGTTGACGGAAATCATAAACGGCAGAATTATTAGCCATTGACAAATACAAACCATCCTTCCAATACGTTTGATCATCCCACCAACTGCCTGACTTGATGTGGCGCATCCCTACAGATGCTAAGTCTGAAAGGGAAATCGTAGCGGCTCGACGTACTCCGCCAACCTGAACAATCCTGCCAACAAAACATGCTAAACGATGTACGTCGGTGTCAGCTAAGTACTTACCTTGATTGTGATAAAATACATTCCTAGTAAAATCTACCAATTCTGCGAAAGGTTCCGGACCGCTGGCGTATCCGCCTTTCGTTTTCAAAATAGAACCCTTTTTACGTACTTTGCTGACATCTAATTCGATGTCTACACCATCCCAAAAACATTCCAAAATTTGTTTATAAGCATCACACCAACCTTCCGTAGTATCTTCTACGACAATCTTTTTCTTAGGTTTCGATGTGTCCCATTCTTTTATTTTTGGTAATTTATTTACATAATGACTTTCTACAGAAAAACCTACACCTGTACCTTGCATCAAAATATATAACATTTCTGGTAAAGAATTGATTGAGTCGATCGGCATATAAGCACAATTGTAAACTCCGACATGACATCTATCTAATGCCGGACCAGCTAACTGTAAAATCCTCAAAGCAGGGGAAGCTTTCATATAAAGTAAACTATCTTTTAAGAATTCCCATTCATTTTCTTCTAAATAACAATCATATCTTTGAATAGTCTTCTTGAACCAAGGGATCACCCTATCGCAAACCAACTCCTGCCAAGTTTCTCTACGGTTTTTAGAGTCTAACCAGCGAGAAAATTTACTAAAAAATTGATAAACTTGTAAATCATCAGTGAAAAATCGCTTCATTTCGGAAAACTTCTTAATTTCTTCATCGCTAAATGAAGCTAAAGAAGTTTCCCGTAAATTTTTATGTTTTTGACGATATGAACTATAAGCGTTTGCTAAATTTTCATAACCTAATTTATGTAAACTATCAACAACAACATCTTGAATTTCTTCAACATGAACTTTGTTTTTATTTTCTTTTTGCCACTCAAATAATTTGTTATAAACAAAATTCAATACTTGTTGAGATATTTTTTCGGCTTCATCTAAACTGTAATGTGGAAAAGATTGAATACACTTTTTAACAGAATTAGAAATTTTATTTATATCAAATGAAACTTCTTTACCATCTCTTTTTGTACAAGTAAGGAAAAAAACATCCACTACGGAGCTACCCATAACAAATCCTCCTATTGATAGGTGTTAAGGTTAACGATCTTTTTTAATTCTACTAGCTATAGAAGAAGAAAGAAGAGAAGAACGGA
>Ga0308408_1001355_pt1 | contig 11476 bp, 10 predicted proteins | sample HotsprSampleMSe3_FD_203466 | JGI IMG/M metagenome (GOLD analysis project Ga0308408, IMG submission 203466) | Hot spring phototrophic mat microbial communities from Mushroom Spring, Yellowstone National Park, Wyoming, United States - 20060912_MSe3 ... | reverse complement strand
CTGACGGGCTTTCTTGGGATTGTGATGTGGTATCATCGATATCGAAAAATTCCTGTGCTGACGATTGCCATGTTAGCACTCTTGTTGGGCGGCGTTGTGGCGTTGCTTGGCGAAGTGCGCGATGTGCTTGCGCTCTCAACATCGGAACGTGCGGCATTAGAGCGCGTGCGCGACCAACTCAATCTCTCGTGGTATGAAATCGCCTTTGGAACGGTGCTCAAACGATTAGACGCGCTTCAACGCTTCGGCGAAATTATTGAAGGATTTTCAACCGTGTATTCCGAAAACGATTTGCTCTACGGCAAAGGCACGCTTGGCGATTTAATCGCCTACATTCCGCGACAGTTCCTGCCGTTTGAAAAACCCTATCAATCGAACTACTACTTTATGGAAATGTTCTATCCAAAACTTCTCTCGATTTTCAGTTTTGAGATGTCGATTTTCGGCGAAGGTTATATCAACTTTGGTGCGTTCGGCACGTGTCTGACGCTTTTCGTGTTCGGCATTTTTATTCGCGTGCTGAATGAACTGTTCCGTGAAGCGCGGTTGCTTGATAACAGCAAATTTTACTTTTGGTATTTCCTCTTATTCTTCCCAACATTTTTGATGGTCAATCAAGGCTTGACGGGCGGGTTTCCGAACTTTGTGCTGACAATAGTTTGGGGTGCGATTGCATTAAGCATACTCTCTCGTCAATCTTCACGACTGATTGCAACGCCGAGCGCAAGTAAAACCTCAATCGCATAGCCACACCCATGCACATTGCCGTCGACGCGCTCTTGCTCAAAAATCAAAATAGCGGAACAGGATTCTACACGCATCACTTGCTTTCTGCGATTGCGAAACTCCCCGCGAAACATTCCTTCACGATTTTTCTTGGCGAGCATTATCGCTTTGCTGATGACTTCCTTGCGCCCAATATCACCTTGCGAAAAATCGCTGTGCGAAACAGCCTGCACCGAATTGTGTGGGAGCAACTCTCGCTGGTGCGCGAGCTCAATCGCTTGAAGCCTGATTTACTCTTCTGCCCATTTTTCATCAAGCCGATTTTCTACAAAGGCAAAACGGTGATAACCATGCACGACCTTTATCACCGCGTTGTGCCAAAGGCGATTCGTTGGGATAGGCGGCTGTATCGGCGCGTCTTTATTGACCAATCCACTGTTCAAGCGTATCACATTATCGCCATTTCTGAACTCACCAAAGCCGATACGATTGCCGAGTATCACATTCCCGAAGAAAAAATTAGCGTCGTCTATAACGGCATTGATGAGGCGTTCCGCACACGCGCAAGTGATGAAGCGAGAAAAGCCGTGCTGAACAAGCTAAAAATTCCGTTCAATGAATTTTTGCTTTCGGTGAGCACACAGCATCGGAATAAAAATTTCGGACAACTGCTCGAAGCCATTTGGAAATTCAAACAGCAAGGCAAAATGTTTCCGCTTGTGATTGCAGGAAACAAAGGCGATGACTCCGAGCGATTGAGCCAGTTAGTTAAATTGTATGAACTTGGCGAGTTAGTTCAATTTGTTGGATTTGTGGGCAATGATGAGTTGCCTGCGCTGTATCAATCGGCGAAAATCTTTGTGTTTCCAAGCCTTTACGAGGGGTTTGGGATTCCGCTTGTGGAAGCAATGGCAAGCGGCGTGCCGACGATTTACGCCCATCGTGGCGCACTGCCCGAAATCTCAAACAAGTCAGGCATTGCTTTTGAAACCACCGAAGAATTGATGAACGCGATTGAGGAACTTTGGCACAACGCCACACTGCGACAAACGCTCATTGAGAAAGGATTAGAACGCGCAAAACTTTTTTCGTGGAACGAAGCGGCACGCGCAACACTCGCGGTATTTGAAAAACTGTAACTCACTATGTCATCAACACGCACGCGCAAAACGATTGCGCTCGTCTCCAATACGGCTTGGTATCTCTACAACCTTCGGCTTGGCGTGATTCACTTCTTGCAGTCCAAAGGATTTGACCTTCTCGTGATTGCGCCACACGATGACTTCATGACGCTTCTTGCGAAAGAAAACTGCAAGACGGTTTCAGTCGAAATGGATAGACGCGGCACAAATCCGCTTTCTGACGTGGTGTTGATGCGCCGCTTACACAAGATTTATCGAGACCATAAACCCGATTTCATCATTCACTACACGATTAAGCCGAATGTGTATGGCTCGCTTGCGGCAAAAGCGGCGGGCATTCCATCAATCGCCGTTGTGAGCGGATTGGGCTATGCGTTCAGTGGGCAAGGTTGGCTGTATAAAATTGTTGCTCGTCTCATGAAAACAGCATTTGCTTTTGCCAAAGAAGTTTGGTTCGTGAATAAAGACGACCGCGACCTCTTGCTTCAAGCAAACATTGTGAGCAAAGAAAAAACCGTGCAGTTGCCAGGCGAAGGCATCAATACAGAAAAGTTCGCGCCGATTCCAAAACCATCTTCAAGCGAAACATTTGTCTTTTTGATGAGCGCACGGCTTTTGTGGGAAAAAGGTGTCGGCGTGTTCGTTGAAGCGGCAAGGCAACTTAAACCCAAGTATCCGCACGCCGAATTTCAACTCTTGGGATTTTTAACCGATGACGAAACAATTGGCGTAACCAAAACGCAAGTTGAGACATGGGAAGCGGAAGGCATTGTGAAATACCTCGGCACAACAAGCAATGTGATTCCGTTTCTTGCCAATGCAGATTGCATCTTGCTCCCATCGTTTTATCGCGAAGGCGTACCACGCACACTTCTGGAAGCCGCAAGCATGGCAAAGCCGATTATCACAACGGATAATGTTGGTTGTCGTGATGTGGTCGACGATGGCGTAACAGGGTTTTTGGTCAAACCCAACAACAATGCTGACTTGACCGAAAAAATGGAACGAATGCTCAATCTTTCAGAAGCAGAGCGGCGCAATATGGGCATGAAAGCACGCGAGAAAGTCATTCGCGAATTTGATGAGCGATGGGTCTTGAAAGAATACGACGCAATGCTCACGCGGGTTGGGTTAGCGTAGCACGCTTGCGCTCCGCCACCACATTCAAGAAGCCTTTGAGCAAGTTTTGCGAAAACGCATTGTCTCGTCCTTCAAGCCACATGCGTTCAGGGTGCCACTGCACAAGGAAAATCGGGCGGTCATCTTCGGATTCCAGTGCTTCAATAATCCCATCAGCAGAGCGGCTAACAACTGAAAGTCCACTGGCAACCACCTTCGCCGCTTGATGATGACGGGTGCTAACTTCGCCTTCACGCTCGCCAATCATTCTGCCAAGTTTTGATTTAAGGTCAAGCGTGAGCAAATGATAATTGCTTTCTTCGGGACCTTTGGCTTCGTGAATGTGGGAACCTGTTTCTTGCCCAATATCCAAAATCAGCGTGCCACCCATTGCTACATTGACAAGTTGCAAGCCACGACAAATGCCCAACACAGGCACGCCTTGCTCAATGCTTGCTTTCGCCAACGCGATTTCCATGTCATCGCGTTTTGGCACAGAACGAACATGGAGTTTTTCAAGGTCGCTGTTGGAAAGATGAACACCAAAGCGCAACGGCTCAACATCAGGACCGCCCGAAAACACAATCGCATCAAGGCGTTTGAGCAAGTCAAGATTTCTTGACTTCAATTCCTCAATCGATTCGCCTTCGTAGAAAAGTTTAACGCAGTCAATTTCATAGCCAAAGGCTTCGCCCGATTTGAGCCAAGCGATGTATTCATCAGTTTTGGTTTCATAGGGCGGAAGGGCTTTGCGCGTGTAGTCAGTAACGCCAATCGTGAGTTTCATTTTCGGAATAATGGTTGCGTGTTGAAGTAAGAAGTTGAGCGTTTTTGGAATAAGGTTCGGAAAAGGTGTTTGAATCAACCGCCGAAGGTCGCTCATCGTATCCACATCATACCACTTTGGAAGTTCTATGATGGTTGCGCGTGTCGCTTGAAGTTGAGCGAGTGTTGCGGCGTAAGTATGGTGCGTGCTATACGGCACGTGTTCAAAGGCTTCGGGGAAATAGCGATTCATGCCGAGCAACACATAGCCACCGTCATCTGCGCCTGCGATTGCGACCGTCGGTTGCATTGAAGATAAAATTTCAAAGGCTTGTTCAACAATAGAGAGCGGCATGTCAGGCGAATCAGTGCCGATAATGCACACGCGCTCATAACCGTGCTCAAAACAAAAGCGAAATGCGTTTGACATTCGCTCGCCTAAATCTGCACCAACTTGCGCTTCAATATGCACTCGCTTTTCCGCAAAAAATGAAATCCATTCAGGCACATCATTAAGATTCCCTGAAACAAAGCCAAAAACATCAAACGCCTTTAAGCAAACTTTCTCAAAAACATCTTCAACAAAGCATGCATAAAGACAAGTGGCATCTTCGAGTGAAAGCGGCGGCGAAAGGCGCGTTTTAACCTTGCCAACTTCGGGAACTTTGAAAAAGACAATCAAGGCGCAAGGGTGCAACATGTTTGCAGATGTTCGTGAAGAAAGTTACGAATCTTCAACGGAATGTTATCTTCACACCTCAACTTCATACATCGGTTCAAACGCTATGAAAAAATTTCTCATCATTAGTGGCGTCAGCATGTTGCTTGTTTTTATTGCGGTTGCATCATTCCTTTACTTTGGCAGTTACAGTCGGGGCATTCGTGCGGGTGTCGTCGTGAAACTTTCTGAAAGAGGATTCATCTTCAAAACTTATGAAGGACAAATGAACATTGGCACATTTGGTGCGTTCAAAAATGATGATAACCAACTTTCAACCGTCTTCGAGTTTTCAGTGCCAAGAGACCGAAAAGACGTCATTCAAGCCTTGCAGGAAGTTTCACTTTCAGGCGAGCGTGTCAATTTGCACTATGAGGAAAAGTATTTCAAGTATTTCTGGTTGGGTGATACGAAGTATTTGATAACAAAAGTGGAGCGATTGCCTGAATCACAACGCAAGTCGTTGCCCGAATCCAATACGCCTGTAACTCCTGCGCTTCCACCAAGTCAATGAGAATCAGTGATAGAACAATGCAGAACGTCCGATTGCTCCAAATCGTATGCGTCTCTTGGATTGTATGTTCAGAGGTTGCGCTGTCGCAAGTCTTTGGCAGTGAGACAAAACAGGAAATTCCCAACGAGGACTTCGAGATAAAGATGTATCGCAATGCGGCGTTTTTAGATGTCGGTACCCGGTTGCTGTCAATGAATTATGAACGGATGATACACGAGGAACTCTCGGTGCGTATCGGCGTTGCTGTTCCATTGCTGAACGACTTTCCTGGATTTACTTTGCCTATGCCGCTAATGTTTAATTTTTTGTTCCCAGTGTTTGAAGAAACTGCCTTTGCGGAAGTTGGACTTGGGTTCTTGTTGGCGATTGGATTTGAAGATTCGCCTGCGCCTATTCGCAATTTACAAGATACTTCGTTTGTGCGCAGGAATTTAGATGAAGCCATCGCGGTCTCCTTGAATGGACATCCGACGGCGAGTTTTGCGCTGCGTGTTCAGCCTCAGCAATACAACGTTTTTTGGCGATTCGCCGTTGTTCCATTTTCTTCACCTCTTGGATTGCGTTGGAATTTCAGCGCAAGCATCGGATTTAGATTTTGATTCAACTTCAACAATCAATGAAACGCATTTCTACCTATACGCTTGGGTGCAAATTAAATTTTGCGGAAACCTCAACACTTACGCAATCTTTCTTGGCGCAGGGCTATGAACTTGTGCCATTTGGCGAAAAAGCCGATGTGATTATCATCAATACATGCAGTGTAACGGAAAATGCCGATGCCAAGTGTCGCAACATTGTGCGCAGAGCTTTGAAGAAATCGCCTGAAAGTTTCGTTGCTGTTGTTGGCTGCTATGCGCAACTTGCGCCCGAAGAACTTGCTTCGATTGAAGGCGTTGATGTGGTCTTGGGGGCAAAAGAAAAATTTGAGTTGATGAACTACATCGGCACAAAGAAACATCACGAAGCCAAAATTTTTGTCAGCGACATTCAAACCGTTGATACTTTTGGATTCGGACACTCCATCACGATTGGTGGTGTGCAAGAGCGAAACCGCGCTTATCTCAAAGTTCAAGATGGCTGTAATTACAACTGCTCCTACTGCACCATTCCGCTTGCACGCGGGCAAAGCCGCTCGGAATCTATTGACAAATTAGTCCTTCAAGCCCAAATGCTGATTGATGCCGGCTATCAGGAAATTGTGCTCACAGGAGTCAACATCGGCGACTACGGCAACAAGCCCGACGGCACAAAAGGCGAACGCACGTTCTTCGACTTGCTTCAGGCCCTTGATAGACTTCCAATTCCGCGCCTACGCATTAGTTCGATTGAGCCGAATCTGCTCACCAGTGATATGATTGATTTTATTGCGCAATCAAAGCGAATTGTGCCGCATTTTCATTTGCCGATGCAATCAGGTTCGGCGGAAATGTTGCGGCTCATGCGTCGTCGCTACAACAAAGAACTCTATCGCGCCCGATGCGAAGAAGTCGTGCAGAAAATTCCGAATGTCTGTATCGGTGCCGATGTGATTGTTGGATTTCCAAACGAGACTGATGAACACTTCGAAGAAACCTATCACTTCATTGAGTCGCTTCCGATTGCTTATCTCCATGTCTTCACTTTCTCGAAGCGTCCGAATACGCACGCGGCAGAGTTGCTTAATGAAAAAAAACTTGTCGAAGTGCCAAGCCACATTAAACATGCGCGCAGTCAAAAATTGCATGAACTTTCGTTCTTCAAAAAGAAAGCCTTTATTTCACGCTTTATTGGTGAAACGATGGAAGTGCTTTTTGAAGATGAATTTTCTGATGATGAAGAGTTGAGCGAACACACTTCAACCGAGAAACTTTATTGCTATGGACACACTGCGAATTATTTGCGCGTTGGGGTTGAAGTGCCGTCAAAAGCGTGGGCGAAAGAAAATTTAGTTGGGCAAATGCGCCGTGTGAGCCTTGTGCGTATTGATGATGCACTGAATGTGATTGGCGAATTGCTCACCGTTCAGGTAACCGAGTGAGAACAAGTTTGAGCGAGCCATCTTGCTTCGTGAGCGTTAAGGTCTTTTCTTTGAGGCTGTAATTGAAAACGCCATCGAGAACAACCACTTCATTGGCAAAATCTTCGGCGATAAAGCGAATAGCGTTTTTGCCCGTAAGTTCGTATTTGCCGCGAATGACGATTGGCTCTTGATTATCTTTCTGTTGCGACCCGCTAAATTCTTTTTCCGTGAACACAATGCCAATGTCGTATATCGGAATATAGACCGTTGTAAATGCGCCGTTTTTGGGCTTCGCCTCGCGAATACTTTTCCCACGAAACGCACCAACCAACGACACCTTATCCGCCGAAGATGAACACCCGACAATAAAAACTCCAACAAGAAAAGTTACAGGAAGAAGTTTGCTCATAGTTAGTCGACTTGGCTCACCACGCTTGAAAGCGTGTGGGCGGTTTTGGTTTGAAATTCATGAATATCTATGCCACGCAAAATCATAATCGCGGCAATAAGACCAATAATTTCAATGCCAAAGGCAGTTGCGTAGCCTGCATAATGATTTTGTGTTATCCACAAGGCAATATCGCGAATTGCGCCGCCTGTGGCGTTGGCAACAAAGTTAGCGAATGCTTGTCCCATGCCCCAAAGTCCCATAAACAAGCCTGCATTTTCGCGCGTGGTCATATCCATCATGATTGTGAGCGTGCCAACCGTGAGCGCACCATTCCCAACGCCCAAGAGAAACACGCCTCCTTTGAACGTCAGAATATCGGACATTGGAGAAAGTGAAATCGATAGAAAGCCGATTGCCGAGATAAAACAGCCAAGATATGTGGTGCGCTTTTTGCCAATTCGATTCACGAAGAACAGACCAAGTGTGATGATACCCAGCATTGTGCCTGTTCCCCAAATGCGCGTGAGTTCTGTTGTTTGAGAAACGCTCATGCCGAACAGTTCCGCGCCAAAAGGCTCTAAAATCACATCTTGCCCTTGAATTGCAACAACCGTTACGAACATAAAAATGAAGAACGCATACACGGTTTTGTTGGCTGAAAGTCGCTTTAAGGCATCGCTTAAATGCAAGGTGTGCTTTTCGTTTTTGACGATTTCGTGTTCTTGTGCAAAGCGTTTTTCCGTTCCGAGAAGCGCAAGCCAAGTGAAGAATATCGAGACACACGCCCCAAGCCAAAAGAGCGACACAAGCCGTTCCATTGAGAAGTTCTCCAAATACTTTCCGATAAAACCGCTGGCGACAATCGTGCCGAAAATCAAAACAAACCAACCGACTGTAACGGCTTTGGCTTTATGCCGCTCGCCTGCGCTATCGGCAAGGAGCGCATAGAACATAGTGCCGACAAAATTCACCCCGACACCATACAGCGTAAAAGCAATTAAGAGTAAGGCAATGCCAAGCGACGGATTGTTTTCAAACGCTAACGCACCATACACTGAAAGCACCACGCCCGATACAGCAAGCAGATTCCCGACAATAATGTTCGGCGTGCGGCGATAGCCAAACCATAAATGCATGTCGCTATAATGACCAATCATCGGACGCACAAACGCCAAAATGTTATGAAAGCCAATCAACACGCCGACAAGCGTTGCCGAAATGTTGAGTTCAACAACCATCACGCGATTGAGCGTGCTGTTGAGCAAAACGAAAAGCGTCGCTGTTGAGAGTTGAAGCAGACAAATTTGAAGCACGCGAGGCAGAGGAATTTCGCGCGAAAGTTGCTCTAACTTGGCTTCGGGTGTTTCGGCGGTATGTGCAGAAGGTGGTGTTTGTGGCGCACAAAGTTCCGCAGATAACTCCGTGCGCTGACGCTCAAACTGATGTTGGCGTGAAAGTTGGTTTAACATCTTTAATTCTCCTTGTTCAATGACTTCAAAAACTTCATACTACGAAACTGCAAAGTGGTAACGCCAAAAGTCATGTGCGTTACATCTTTCTGCGGTCAATTTAGAGGCGTGCCTGTCGTTGCCCAAACAAAAGCGTTCATTTCGTCCTGAAAAAAGAGCCGAGATAGCCGATTTCAAGTCCAAGTGGCAAAGAACGATTACCTGCGCTCATCTCGTTTGCAAAAAAGCATGCGTAATTTTTTCAACGGTTTCAATCGGCTCAATATCAATTTCAATGGCTCTTCATGATTTACTTCGGTTTGCGTTTCAAAACTTACTGCGCGCCAAACTGCGCAACACACTAACGATTATCGGTGTTGGGGTCGGCACAGCGGCACTTGTCTCTATGCTCTCCTACGGTTCAGGGCTTCAAAAAACATTTACCGATGAGTTCAGCGACCTTGAACTCTTCAACACGGTGCGCATTTCGCCAACAAGCAACGAGTTTGCAAGTCTTGTGAATTTTTCAAATCGTATTTTCAAGGGCGAGAAGAAAAAAGAAACGAACTTAGTAGTTCTGACGCCCGAAGTATTGAATCGAGTTAAACTGCTTGCGGCAGACGTTGCGCCTGGCTCGATTGTCTATCCTGAAATTATTTTTCCGTGCCGCCTGTCGCTCGATACGCTGGATACGCCTGTCTTAGCCGAAGCCTTGCCTGCGACAATGCGAAATATCACAGGCTACAATCAGATTCGCTACGGGTCATTTTTTGAAAGTGATTCGTCCAAAGAGGTTGTCGTGTCAGAAATTTTGCTCAACCGTCTTGGCGTGAAAAATCCACAAGATGCCTTAGGCAAAACCATTACACTCACGACTGTTGCGCTTGACTTCAAAAAAATCATGGCAATGGCTTCGGGGTTTGGGGTTGGCGGCGGACTCCCGATTGCTGAACGCAAGTATCAGTTCCGAATTGGCGGCATTATGGATAAAGAGATTCAAAAACTTTCAAGCGGATTGCGCCTTATCATGCCAATAGCGACAGCGGAAGGATTAGAGCGGCTCAACTTTATCTCGACCATTGATTTGCTTCGCCGCACCGAACAGCGCGAAGGCTATCAAGCGATTGTTGTCCGAGTCAGAAATCCAAACGAAGCGGAAGTTGTCAAAGATGCCTTGCAAAAAATCAAACTGAATGCGACAAGTTTCGCCGATGAATTTGAAGAGTTCAAACGCCTTTTCATTTTGTTTGATATGGCACTTGCAGTTGTAGGAACGATTGCGTTAGTTGTTGCCACGCTTGGCATTACAAACACGATGATTATGTCGATTATGGAGAGATACCGAGAAATCGGAATTATGAAAGCCGTCGGCGCAAACGATAGCGATGTGCGGCGTATCATTCTTGTTGAAAGCGCAGTGATTGGATTTTTCGGCGGCATGCTTGGATTGCTCTTGGGAAAACTTGGCACGATGGGGGTGAACGCACTTGCAAATTATTATGTGCAAAAGCAAGCTGGAACAGAATTAGCCTTTTTCTACTTTCCAAGTTGGCTTGTCATTTCTGCGATTGTGTTTTCCATTTTGATTAGTATGCTTGCGGGACTTTACCCAGCAAACCGTGCCGCACGCATCGAGCCTGTTGAAGCCCTTAAATATCAATGAGTTGTCGAAGAAAATCGTGGCAAAAGAGTGTGTGGTTTTCGAAATTAAGTGAAATCGTTGTATATTGCGCCCACTTTTCACGATTGCCGTTGCACTTGCAAAGTGGTTTTCGTGAGAAGAACGGTCAAAAACAACCGCTAATTTTTATCAACTCAACTTTCTGTAACAAAGATCTTTAATCTCACCAAACGTCAAAAACGAGGAGAACACTCATCATGAGACGACTTCAAGTCATCACATTGTTCGTTTTGAGTGCGGTTGCGATGCGCTGTGGCGGTCCGCCTGCACCACCCACCATTGCCTCTTTCAAGGCAACACCCGAGTCAATCATCAGGGGTAAGGGTCCTGTGAACCTTTCTTGGGAAGTCTACGGCTCGCCTGACACCGTCTTGATTGATGGAATGGAGCCGATTCTTCGTGCAGAAGGCGACACGATGATTGTCGGAAACTCAAATGTTAATCCCAGCCAAACGACCACGTACCGCTTGTATGCAAGCAATGCTGGCGGTTCAGTTGAGCAAACCGTGACAGTCACAGTGAAAGACCCGCCACAGCCGCCACCGCCGCCACCGCCACCACCGCCGCCACCACCGCCACCAGCCACGCTCAGCAACGTTGGCGATATGCTTCAATTCAACACTTCATTCGCCAAGAATGGCAAAATCACTGATGAGTCGGACTTGAGCCGTCTCGTGAGTCTGTTAAAGGAAAAAGAAAATTTGGTGGTTGAAATCACCGCTTTTGCTGATGCCTCGACACCTGCGAAAAAGCAAAAGGCAGAAGCAATGAAGCGTGCCAATGCCGTGCGTTCATACCTTGTGAAGAACAAGATTCCAGGCAACCGCGTCGTTGTGGGCAAGGGCATGTCTTCAGGCAAAATCGAAGCCAAAGTGGTTCGAGTCCTTGAGCCGAAAGCACCAAAAGGCAAAGGTAAAAAGGGTAAGTAAAACCACTGAAAGTTTCAGAGGGCGGGTAATCCGCCCTTTTTTAT
>Ga0308408_1001352_pt1 | contig 11481 bp, 11 predicted proteins | sample HotsprSampleMSe3_FD_203466 | JGI IMG/M metagenome (GOLD analysis project Ga0308408, IMG submission 203466) | Hot spring phototrophic mat microbial communities from Mushroom Spring, Yellowstone National Park, Wyoming, United States - 20060912_MSe3 ... | reverse complement strand
GCTGGTTGCTCTCTAGGCGCGCGATGTGCGCCTCAGAGTAGCCGACCGCGATGCCCAGCTCGCGCTGCGTCAAGCGCGCCCGCCGGCGCAGGTAGCGCAGCAGCTCGCCGAAAGTGGCGAACGCTGGTTGGCTGCCTTTCGGTGCGCCAGTGTGTTGTGTGGAATATGTCAGGAATTGTCTGCGGCGCATTATGTGTTCAACTTACACTATCTGGATTCTAACGCAATTTCCGTTGGTTCGGGGGGCCTCGAATTAGCAGTGATCACGTATTTGCCAGTTGCCAGGACCTTGCCTTTATCATCCTAAGCGCGGCGAAGAATGTCAAAGCGCGCCTAACCACAGCGCTAGCTTAGATGCTTCGCTTGCGCTAGCATGAGCAGCCTAACTGGGACACTCCCCGTTGTTAAATAACGTCAGATTAGATTTACATAAGTCAGTGATTCTCACGCGGTGAACGCGGCAGAAAGCATTACTTTTTCTGCCTAACAGAGAAAATCCTATGAAATTTAATATATTAAAATAAATAAGAGAATCGTGTAATATATATAAATTGAACAGTGATTTTATTACGCCCTCTCGCTACGGGGGCTGCGATATGTAAAATCTCCGCGTGAGATCCGAACCGACGCTAAAATAACTCCAAGTGGGTACGTGCGTGACAAGTGACAAACTAGGATTTGATACCCGTCACAGGCCGGGTGCGCTGACGCGGTATTTTGCAGAGCGCTGGCTGGAGGAGCCAAGTGCCAAGGGCGAGCAGCTCATTGCGTGGCTATTGGAAGCTGCGCTAGGGCGAAATGCGATGTATTTCATCGAGAAGACCAAGGAGTACGTAGATGCGTGGGGAGGGGGCGGGGAGATCGTCCCTGCAGACGCCTGCGATGGTCTCGTGATCACTGGTGATCCAGTCGAGGACACCATCATTCCGCATGCGGTCTTGGTCTGGACGTGCATGAATGATCGACCGTGGTCGGAGGAGGTTTATCACCGCTGGCTGGACAGTTTGCTGGCGGCTGGCAGCGCGCAGGCAGCGTATCTGGCGGCGAGCCTGTGGCCGGCGCATGATCTAATGGCGAAAGTGGTATACCGTCCCGTGCGATGGCTGATTTATCGGGGTCGGCTCGACGCGGAGGGGGAGCGGCTGATTTTGACGGAGATCCTTAAGGGAACATATGGGCCAAAAACATCTTTATATGGCTCATTTGAATATGATGATTACGCAGAATTTCCATATACATTGCCCAATCAGTATATTCGGAAGCATGGTTTTACTCACCCGATTTGTGGGTTGGTTAAGCCGACAGCATTAGAATGGGATAGTGACTTAAAGAATTGTATTCAGGAAGCGCTCGTTGCACCGAGTTGGTCAGAGGGGGTGAAGGGGGCGGCAATGCTGTTGTACTTATCATTAAAGGCATTTAAAGATTTAAATGATTCTGTGCAAGAAATTCTTAATATATTAGAGCAAAACTTATTTAAATTAGATGAAAGAAATATTAATATAATAAATTTTCACATGGATAAAATAGAAAAAATTGATTATAATTTATTAAAAGATTATATAAATCATCTTATAATTTTATATAATATAATATTAAATCAAAATAATTTGTCAATGAAAATTTTTTGCAAGTATATGTCAATTGGGCTAAGAACAAAGGACATACTTTATATTGGGAAAGACTTTAGGAATATAATTTTTAACTTAATGCTAAAAGAAAAAGAAAAAGTAGAATCATGGCTGGAAAAGCAGACAGACGATTCAAGAATTAAAGATTTATTGTTAGCAACATATATGACTAAAAGAATTGATTGTATAACTATAGATAAAGAATTAAAAATTGAGCAAGTAGAGAAAAAAATTGAAGATATATACGGTAAAATAAAATATGTTGATAAAATAAGATTATTTGTAGATCAAGCTAGAATATATTTTGATGAATATAGCAACCCAAATTTAATATATAATTTTATAGAGGATATATTAAAAAGAGAAGAAAGAATAATTCTTAGCCATAAATTTATATGGGACTACGAAGGAATTGTGCATAGTTGGCATCCAAAAAGGCACTTTTTTCTAAAACAAGAAAGGTTTTTAGACTCAAATCATATTGGATTATATCTGTATTATAATATTTTAAAGAAATGGAAATACACACAATTTGGTTTTATAGATCATATAAAGGAAAAAAAAGAACTTAAGATATATTCAAACACAAAAGACAAAATTATAGAAAATTTATATATACATGCAGTAGAAAATATAGGTATAAAGCTAAATTTATATTTAAATAAAATAGAAAGTAATAACTTGCCCTACAAAGAAATAAAATATAAATTAATAAATGAATTAATAGATATTATTGAAAATAATCATGATAAAATATTAGAATATTTGAAGGATGAAATTAAACTTGAAAAAGCGAGAAAAGTTATATTATATAATATTGACTTATTCAAGGACAAATTAAGAAATTCAAGATTAATTGAGCTATTTGGAATAAATATTAAATCACAAAATATGTTAATTTATTAAATAAAAATTTTTTAAGATTTAACTTATGCAAATTAATGCAAATCTCTTGAATACTTTCCGCCGGATTACGCATTATCTCAGGCTTATTTGCGCATCTGTGGCTGCTAGAATAACGTCAGTTCGGATTTACATAACTCAGTCATTCTCACGCAGAGAACGCAGGAGAAAGCATCTCTTGCCTCCTAGTAGTAGAGCTTCTAGGAGATCGCATGCATCAACCTGGGGAGAGAACCATGCACCACGTACAAGCTGAATCTTTTTATTGTGTCCTTTCGCTGTTAGAACTACGATATGTATAAATCTCCACAACTCCGCGTCTCCGCGCGAGGCGAGGTTAATCCGAACTCACGTTAAATAATCTCTGTGATCTCAACGAATTTGTGCGGCTGTATCACCTTCATGTGGCTCACTTTCTTTATTCGTGAACATATCTCAATCACCATACTAAAGCTGAGAGCTTACTTAGACAGCGTGCGAATTTGTCAAAACTTGTCAGCTGCTGGTTGGCAAGCAGGTCGTCAAGAAAGATCGGGTATTCAGTCCACCTTTTGCTTATAGTACGAGACGACCAAGAGAATCTCAAGACTGATTGTAAGAGGAGGTAGGACGATGTTTACCTACATTGACGCAATGTACGCGCGAATGCGCCATGAAGAGATGCTGAAGGAAGCAGATCGCCAGCGCCTGGTCGCGCGCGTGGCAACGCAGCAGCCCAGCATTTTGGAGAGAACAGCAGCGGTGCTGAAGCTAGCTGCTGTGCGCAGCCGGCAAAAGCACGCCCAGTCGCCAGTTGTTCGACGCAGCCTCACTGCCGAGTGAGGCAACGAAGCACGAAGCCCCTGCCCATAGGCATTGATTCTTGATGCGCCAAAATTTACGCGAGCGCGACGGGTGCGTTAGGGGCATCTTCCAAAAGCGATCCTGCCGGCGAAGTGAGATGGTAGGCAATGGCACTGCCGTCACCTGCCCAGGCTTTTGCCCCGAGCGCGACGCCCGCTTGAGCGAGGTCATCGTGAATACCCAGGCATAGCGTGGACAGGCGAGAATATGTCCAACCCGAACACCGCCACTTCCTGGCCAGAGAGCAAAGAGCCGAATACTGAGAATCATCAACACCTCAGCTGTCGGCAGTTCCAATCTGATGCTACAATAAAAGCGAGGAGGTAGATGTACCTATGGAAATGGAATCAGAAAGCACACTCTTGCCGGAAGATGATGATGATCTGACTGACGATGAGGATCTGCTTGATTTAGCTACGCTGCTTGGAGATGTCCGTTTGCCGCGACATGATCATCTGACCTATCGGGACCTGCTTGATATCATAGAGGAGAAAGTTTTATCAAAGGTAGACTGGGATGATCACTGGCCCGACCAAATTGATGGCAAGAAAATTCTTGGATATCGCTTGCAATGCGACTACAGCTGCCAAGATTTTGAGGGAGGCTGCTATATAACCACAGTATGGGATGGCGATGTCCCGCTTTTCGATATCATGGAGGGTGGAGAAGCTAATCATTGTTTCTATGTCCGTTCCGTCGAAGAAAGAAAGCTTGAAGAAAAAAGAAGGCTTTATCGAGGATACTGATAGCGTTTTGCCGAACGCCAGCCATTGTCTGTCCGGCGAGATGCCTTAGCCGCGCGCAGGCGCTGACTTGAGCCGCGAATATTATCGCAAGCTATCTGTCCGCGACTGCGTTTCGATGAGTTCTTGTCGGTCATCTGATACGCTAGCGCCCCCCCCTTCCCCCTACTCTGCTACTTTAAAACTTTCCTCATTCCGCCGCTCTTGCACCATGGCCATCCTGCTGGCACAGGTCACTCTGACGATGAGCAGGCCAACACATGGCCCCCAACAGATGAATACTTCGGATGTGCTGGTGGCCATCAAAGTCCAGCATGCCCTCCCACCCAGCTGCGATCTTCTTTGCGCAGGTCTAGTGGACGCGCCTAAGTCATCAAAGCGTTTGAAACGCTAGGCTTTTGCGTCGTGCGGGGAGGCAACCATATCATCTCCATGCTGAGAGAGAATGAGGATGGGATGCGCGCACTGCTCACCATGTCTAATCATCAGACGATCAAGGTTTAGACGTTGCGAACGAGACTGACGCAGGCAGGCATCTCAAGAGATGAATGCTTGAGCCGATAGCGCTGCCGAACTGCACTGCTTACGCTGGTGAGCGCTCGTCAGTGCCAAGCCGTACTTGTGCGGGCGCATGGTTGAGCAGCGTGAGATGAGCTGATCCAGCCTAGGTCGCTAGAAGTAGTTGCGCCTTTTGGCGTGTAGAACAGCATGCAGCTTTAGCAAGGCGAGGTCATGATGGTGAAGTTGAAGCAAAACATTATCATCGTTGTCGTCAAGCCCGCGCCGGCCGGCGGGTTGGCGTCTATCTCGACCTTAGCGCTTCATCCTGATGGAAGAAAGAGCAAGTTAAAAGGGTAAACCTGGAAACCAGACGAACGCGCTCTTTTCTCTTAGCTTGATCGTCATGGCATCACTTTCTTGCTCGAATGCGGCGCGGATTGCGCGCAGGGCGTCCCAAAACTCAAGTTGACCACTTCAGAGTGAAATTGGGCAGCGCGAAAAAAAGTGCAGCGCAGTGTCGCCTTGAAAGGCTAACGAGAGCGCTGTGCCGGCACGTGATAGCTCCGCCAAGATGACGAAGGAGATTGATGGGTTGGGGTGAGCGCGTTGCGCAGCAGCTCATGTGGACGGTCTTTAACAGCAATTCGTATATTTCCACCTCTAGATCCGCCACATGTTCTGCGGAGTAACGCAGCTTTGGTTTAGCCAACTACTGGCCCGTCGCGCACGTAGCTGCGCAAGTCCAGGCGCTCCAGGTCCTGCGGGCGAAGTTCCTGAAGGAATGCCGGGTCGTCGGCGCGCGGGTGAAGATAGGCTAGGTCAATCAGGGCCTTATCCGGCCTGGCGAAGCAGGCATATGCTGACTTCGAGCCGGCGATAGCCGTGTAGCCGGGCGAGCTTGATGTGAGTGATGGAAGATGAATCCGCCCAGCGGCGTCTGCCAGCGATGACGCCATTTCCCACGTCGGAGCTGGACTCTAGCTTGACTTATAGCACGCGATAGTGTGTAATATGTAGACATGGAAAGCGCCATCAGCACAGATAAAGCCGCAAAACTCTTTGGAATACAAGGCCCGGCGCTACATCTCATCACCGCTGATCGCTGGTATCCAAGCAGCCGACTGTGATCCATCTGTGGTTGTAAGAACGAGGCGCTGACAGAAAATGGGTGTGCTCTCAATGTGATGCGCATCACGACCGCGACCTCAATGCAACGCTGAAGATGAAGCGGGAAACTGCCCTACCCGTGGCGAGTCCGACCAGCAATGGCGGCGCTGCGTCGGGGCCCTCCCCGCTGTAGTCGGGAAAGTCAGGCCTCTCAGATACGACGATGGTCAGCCAGACACGTCGGGGCAGGAAGAGAACCGCGCGCGCCTTTGCGCGCTTTCTTGATAGCAGATGAGCAATCCAGGGTCGACTGGAGGCTGACGTGGGAAACAGGCAACAGGCGATTGGCGCTCAGGAAGGGCAGAGCTTTGATCTTCTGGTAGGTGGGTGCAAGAGTATATGCCGCGCGCCGCAACTGGATCAAGCGGTTGGCTTTCGTCCAGTGGGAGAGCTGACGACAGAGGTCGGCGGGGTTCACCAGCCCAGCGATCAGCACGGCGGCCTTGAATTAACATCAGTTCGGATTTACGCGATCCTGAGCAATTGACCCTGCCTGCCGATACTAGGAGCGGGCATGCTACATGCGAGTTGGCACGACTTTCGATAGTTTTATAGTAATCAATTGGCGAAAGTCTACGCAGATATCTCCGCGCTTTTGCGCGAGCAAGTAGGCAGAAGGCGCGGATAAATCCGAACTCACGTTGAATTAAGTTCGAGCAGGCGGGTGCAGTTCACGCGAGTATGTTAGCGCGAACGGCAAGTTAGTGCAACTGATTGGCCAGCCGGCGTGCCAGTAGCACATGATCTCCACAAGCTGCGCGAATGTCATCTAGGTGTGTTACGTGACATACACTTTCGTCACAGGGCGCGGACGCGGTTTCGTGCGTAAGCAGGTCCATCAAGCAACTGCTCTAGATAGAGTTTGAGAGCCATGCATTGGTCAAACGTCGCCTGATCATAAGCGCCCCCAGCCGGGTTGGCGGTATCTATAAGTTAGGACTTACGCAGTTAGCAGGAAGGGAACCCCACATATGGGAGTGATCGGCCAAAACACCCCATATATAGCGGTTGGAATGACCCAGTGAGGCCCCAACTGCGTAACTCCTAAAGTGATTAAACAGCGCCAGGAGTTGTCGGAACGACATTGCGCGTGGTCTAAGGTCTTGGGGGTGTTGGGCAAGAGCGATCGAACGCATCCATTTCACGATGCGGAGCTTCAATGGTCGCCTGACGCTGGCCTTTTCCAATCTGGTGGCGATGTATTGCCGCCTGGGAGGACCTGGGCTCTCACCTGGCCCGACCGCTCAAGACGCTGCGTCTGTAGCGTTGGCTACTACGCTCATCGCTGGACTCTGTTTGCTTGGGAGCGTGGCACCACCTGTCAGCACTGGACAGGAGGGGCATCCCTCCGTGCAAGGCGAGGTAAATATTTAAGCGCTTGTAGACTGCGCGCTTAAATCCTGAGATTGTCAAATTGTTACTGGGCCAAACGGGCGGTTACTAATTTTGAGTATAATGACGTGACTGGGCGATATAGCTATTCGTATCAATTTGATGATAAGGGAGCTAGCATTCCTATATCGTGGCAACTGGCGGCGCTTCCTCTGTGTGCTGGAGCGCCTGAGGCTGGTTGATTTTCCTGCTGTGAAATTGGAGCGTCTGATGGATGGCTTTGTGGTCAGCGACGACCCACACGAAAACATGGCCATTGCGTACGCCGGCATGTATTGGAGCATGTATTCGGGTTTCAAGTTGAGCGAGGCGTGTCTGAAGCGGTGGGTGGAACGGCTGATCGGCGCTTGGCCAGCGACGCATAGTGCATTGGTCTTTGCACTGCGCTGGTGGCCGGTGGCCGACCATGGGTTTGAGTTGGCGTCAATTGTCGAGAAGAGCCTGTCCGACAAAGCGCTAACAGTGAGTGATTTCGCAAACCTATCCGGTCGTGACATATTGAAGCTCTTGCAGGCTGCGCGCTTAAATCCTGGGATCGTTAAGGTAGCGCACCATACGGCGCAGCGCGTCCTGCGATGGTCACGGGTCAAGCAGGCGGTTGAGGATTACGCTGACTTGACTGAGTATTGGGTGCGTGGGATGATTGGACCAATGAAGAATATTATTGAACAAAAAAAGTTTGACCTTTACAATATAATTAAATTTATAAAATTTATAACAGAAAACTACGAAAGTTTACATCCCACGGAGAAGAAAAAGTTGGGTAGATATGCAAAAATTTATGTAAAAAAATACAAGGAACACCCTGAGAGCAACAGACTAGTAAAAATTTGTATAGAATACTTCATGGAATATTTTTTGGGGTATGAAAGAATATATAATTTAGATTCCACTTCAACAAAAAATAAAGAAATAGAGGAGTTAGTTTGCTCTTTAGTTTTCTTAAAATACAGAGCGGGATACGAAGAATTTGCTAAAGAATTTAAAAGAATAAAAGATGAAATTATAGCATCAAACCGAAAAGATTACGCAGATTTTCTTGATTATATTATACTACACATTAAAAATGAAAAATTTTCTTTAAACGAATTTCTAAAAAATAAAACATCAAAATATTTTCACGACGCTTTTATTTTTATGTGTAATTTTATTTTTGACGGAGGCCGCCTAAGAAAAATAATAAAAGAAGGGGTGGATTTTTACATATATTCTGGTAATTATGACTATATAAACGAAAAAGAATATATAAAAGAAATATCAAAAATTTATGTAAGCTTCGTTGATCCTATAATTGAGGATGAAGAAGATTTTATAAATTTTATACTAAAAAAATTTAAAAGAAATAACGACAGGCTTCTTGCCTTTTGCGACTCAATAGTGGATTTTGGCGCTGTGAGCGAAGAGTGTAAATTTGAAGTATTAAATCATTTTATAGAAAAAATCAAAAAAAATAGTAAAATTAAAAATTATCTGTCTTCGGCTGATATTATAAATATAACTAAGCTTTACAGAAGAACTAGTATATTTAATAAATTTGAAGATTTTAAAGATATAGAAGAATTTATAAGAGTGCCTTTAATATTATCTAACCGAATGCGCTTTATTATGGATAGACTAATATCGTTAAATATCATGGAAAACATAGAAATAAAATATACAGGCTTTCAATTACTAGATAGAGAAAATTGTGTAAGATTAATAAATTATATAAACTCAATATATTATGAAAAGAAAAAATCAAGGAGTTTGATGGCAAAATATTTAGCATTTATTATCTCGTATGATATTTATTTTTATGAAATTATATTGCCAGTCAAAGATGTGATAAAAAATACAGATAAAAAGACGGCTAGCCTAATAAAAAGATCGATGAAGGATAAATTCTTAGATTATATAGAATAATTTTAAAAAATTATCTTAAATAAAAATAAAAAACGTGAGTTAGGATTAATCCAACCTTCCGCTTCTCGAATAGATTTGCGTATATTTACACATATTGTGGTTATCGCGGCGAGAGGGCATAATAAAATCAATAAGTAAAATTGCGCTTATTGCCCCTATAGATGGCGCTCTAACCAAGATTGGTAGATGCAATCTTCTAGGAGTTTTCCTGCTAGGTAGTCAGTCATGCTTTCTCTGCGTGATAGTCCACCCTGGCTGCAAGTATACCATTTATGTAAATCCAAAACAAAGTTAAATAATTAATAAGTAAATATAATTTTATTGAAATTTATTTTAAAACACTTAAAATAATTTTTATTAACTATTAAACGCGCTATTATCTATGCAAGCGCAAGACGAGCCGCATCCGCTGCCCTGTGACGACGAAGTTATCCTTCAGCCCATCCTTATACCCATCCTTCCCCCAGCCAATGCTATAACCCTGACCCACTGCGATCTGCGCGCTGCGGAGGGCAAATCGCCCGTCCTTCCCAGCCACGACGACGATAAGGACTTGATCTGCCTGCCCGCGATACGATCCCCACGTGACGGGCGGCTTGAGCACGGCAAGACGGGCACCCGGCACGCCTTCCCCGCTCCGCGCGTCGACGATCTGCCCCTCAATCACCACCTCCTGGAAAGCCTGCTGCAAGACGTCCGCAGCGAGCGAGACCGGCCTGAGCAGCGAGACGCGGGATGCGGGGAAGCAAGGGTGGGAGGGCTGGAGCGCCTCGTCCGGCTCGCGCAAGCCGGCGACGACCCCGCGGCACTCCTCCTTGACGTAGTACTCGATCAGCGAGGGGATGCCCACCAATCGCTGCTGCTCATCGACGGCTGCGCCGCCGCTAAAGCCACCGCTGAGTCGGGCGTCGACGTGCAACCACCCATCGAAACGGTTGCTGTGGTCATACCGATAACCGAGGAACGGCCCTTCCAGCCGCGTGAGGCGGAAGTTGTGGTTCGCCGGATACCCGTAAATGCGCAATCGGCTGCCGGGGCGCAGCCCTTGAGGAGATCCCAACCTTAAGAACGGCAGGTTGAGGTTTACCACTGGCTGGTCGTGCTTGTCGCGGGCGATCCGCATCACGGCGAGGTCAAGCGCGCGGTTGACGACGAGCGGAACCGCCAAGTATTCCCACTTGGGATGTTTCCCGACCTCGGTCGGCAGGTAAACCGTGTATTCGTGCTTGTATCTATCGGATCGCTTCGCCGTTTTCCTGATGTAAGCCTCCTCCTCCGCCCCGATGTGTATGACGTGGTAGTTGGTCAGGATGACGCCGTCGCGGGAGATCAGCGTGCCGCTGCCGGCGACGAACTGCAGGGACTCGTCCGGAGCGCTGAAGGTGATGCGATGGCCGATCATGACGACGGCCCGCCACTCGTCGGCATAGGCGAGGCGCAAAGGGATGAAGATGGTGACGAAGACGAGGAGGAACCTAGCCATTACTTAGTATTTTCCCGCCTGCGCCGACTAACACCAGCCTTTTCCCTGCGCCTCGGGAAGAGCTCGTCCATGTGCTTACTCCCGTTCCTGAACAAGGTCGCAAAGGGAAACCGGCGCAGCGGGAACAGGGTTTCAGCATTTTTCCGCATAAGTTATTATGGCATTAAAAAGTAGTAGTGAGAGAGGTTGGAGGCACAGGAGGAAGGGAGAGAAGGAATGAGCTGTGCGCATTTAAACAAAATTTTAAAAAATATTTAAAGAAAAAATAAATAAGTCCCGATTAACCTCGCTTTCCGCTTCTCGCGCGGAAATGCGGAGTCGCAGAGATTTATAAATATCGTAGTTCTCACAGCGAGAGAACGCAATGAGTCAACTGGCATCATGGTTCCCTCACTCAGATTGATACATGCGATTTCCTAGAAGTTCTTCTCCTAGGTGACCAGGAATGCTTTCTCCTACGTTCTCCGCATGAGAAGCCGCTCTGGGTATTAGTTATGTAAATCCGAACCGACTTTCAATACAATATTTTTGAGTTTAAAACAGCCGGGCTTTATCGTGCAGGTTGGCGTGGTTTCTGACGAGCGGCGCGCCTAGATCCACGGTGCGCACAGCGCAGCGAGGCAGATCGGGGGCAGGAACGGGATCGGCGTGACGTACTTGCCGCTGGCTTCTTGGATCAAGCTTGGGAGCGTGTAGAACGCGCTCCCTAAGCGCGCCAGGATCTCAGTGCGACGGGCGAATAGCGCTGCGCAGATGTGGGCGACCCCATACACGAAACAGAGCGCGCCAGCGACGAGCAGGAATCGCAGCGCCAGCGCGGGGTCGTTGTATCCCGTCCCGATCAAAAGCAGCACCGGCGGGTCGCCCCCGCCGGTCTCCTGTTCGTCCTGTCGCCTCCCAATGGCGAGCGCCGTGC
>Ga0308408_1001341_pt1 | contig 11548 bp, 13 predicted proteins | sample HotsprSampleMSe3_FD_203466 | JGI IMG/M metagenome (GOLD analysis project Ga0308408, IMG submission 203466) | Hot spring phototrophic mat microbial communities from Mushroom Spring, Yellowstone National Park, Wyoming, United States - 20060912_MSe3 ... | reverse complement strand
GGTGGTCAACTTGGACGGGTTGGTTAACAACCTCGAGTACCAGGAATATTTGAGGAGGAAGCGACTCAATGATTACTTCCGTCAAAAAGGAATTCAATACCTTGTCGTACATGCCTATTGGTCAGACCGGCCGAAATATAAGGAGTTCATTAGCGCGACCTATACGCATCTGGATATCCCTTACCGTAGCCAGCTCTATAACACCGTCAGCGAACCGATTAGGGTCTATCGTGAAGACGAAGTTTACCGCTCGCCCATATATTACGACGGTGTCCATAGAACAGTCTTTGCCATATGGCGATTGCGTTTGTGAATCGGTGTCAGCGTGTTGTTTGCCACCGTCGGTACTCGGCAATCAGGCGCGTTTGCACATCGTGCAGCGCCTGTTCGGGCGACTTGTTGCCGCTAATCAGGTAGTCTTGCGCCGTGTTGAGTTCGCTCAGGTACAGCGCGGCAATCGGCGTGATGGGAAAGTAGCGCGCGTTGGGGCTGTCCAGCAGATCCAGAAACTTCGCGTAGCCGCGTTTCCACCCCTCGTCAGGATGGCGCGCCGTGCGCAGGCTTGGGTGCTTCAGCATGCGTCGGATGTTGGGCAGCCCGTGCATTGTCTCGGCGAACAAGAGTTGCGCCTCCTCGCTCTGCATCCACACGAAAAAGTCCCACGCCGCGCGCGGGTGGCGCGACTCGCGCGGGATGCAGAACATGTTTTGCCCAATCCAAGTGGGCTGGCGCAGGTGGGGCTTGCCCGCAGGGTAGGGAATGGGCGCAATCGCGTAGGGCACATGGGGCGCGTACTTCTGGAACCAGTAGGTGTTCCACTGCCCGTTGATCATCATCGCGATTTTGCCCAGAAAGAAGGGGTTGTTCGTGCCCTGCTCGTTGCCGAAGCTCATGGTGAAGGCTTGCACGGCTTTGCCGTCGCCCATCGCCGCAATCAGTGCGCGGTAGTAGCGGGCGGCTTGCAGGTTGACAGGGTGGTCGGCTGTGGGCGCGCCCGTGCGCGGGTCAATAAACTGCCCCCCGAACGCGCCGATGAGGTAAATCAGGTCGGGCGGGCGCATCCCGATGATTGGCAACGGGCGCAACCACTACCAGTTGCTGGAGGTCACCGACCTCGCGCAGGCGTACTGGCTGGCGTGTACGGTGGGCGCTGAGCGAGCAAATCACACCTTCAACATCGGCGCGGAGCGGTTCCAGACCGTGCGCGAGGACATTCAGGCGTTGTGCGACTTTGCGGGTTCGGGGGCGCGTCCGATGGGCACGCCTGCCGCGCTGGTCAAACTCGTGCTGCGCGTGCTGGAGACGCTCAAGCTCTCGCCGCTGTATAAGTGGGTCTACCTCACTGCCGACAGGGACTCGTTCGTGTCCATCGAGCGGGCAAAGGCGCAGTTGGGTTGGCAGCCCGTGTATAGCAACGCCGAGGCGCTGATTCGCTCGTACCAGTGGTACTTGGAGCATGCGTCGGGTCTGGAGGTCGGCGTGGGCGTGACGCACCGCGTGGCGTGGGGCAGGGCGCGCTCAAGGTGTTCAAGTGGCTGCTGGGCGGGCGTAGGAAAACTGCACTCAACCGCTTGTGAAGGAGAAACTGCCATGGCAACGCAAACTCTTTGCTCGCCAAACAGATATGGTAACGTGTTCCGCACCAGTGCAGGTGCCTGGGCTGGCAGAGTGTTTTTGTTAAAGGATGCTGGTGAAACCCAGATTAGCGAGGAGAGACACTATGCCTGACGCTATACTCATAGAAGGCATTACCTTTCACGCCTATCATGGTGCTTCTGACGAAGAGCAGGCGGTGGGGCATCGCTACAGCGTGGACATCGTGCTGGAGTACGATATCCGATCCGCCGCCCAAAGTGATGACCTGTCGAAGACCATCAACTACTCGGCGGTGGCGAAGCGTGTGTTAGCCATCGGCACGGAGAACCAGTATCGGCTCATCGAGACGTTGGCGGAGCGCATCGCGGAAGACATCCTGCAGAACTTCCCCGCGTCGGCGGTAGAGGTGACGGTGCGCAAGCTGTTGCCTCCGATGAAAGTTCCGGCGCAGGCGACGGGTGTGCGGATACAGCGGCGGCGATAGGTTGCAACATCCTCCGCTGTCATGTTACAATAAACCTGCACTTCTGGGGGGAGGGCTTTCGATGATTATCGGCTTAGGCGCAGACCACGCTGGTTACCACCTGAAAAACATTGTACGCTCGTACCTGCAGCAGCAAGGCATCACCGTACGCGACTTTGGCACCCACACCGACTCCCCATGCGATTACCCCGACTTCGCGATGATGGTGGCTAACGCGGTAGCACAGGGAGAGTGCGATTTGGGTATACTGATTTGTGGCACGGGAGTCGGGATGAGCATCAGCGCGAACAAGGTCAAAGGCATTCGCGCCGCACATGCCCAGGACCCGGTGACCGCCCGGCTGTCGCGCCAGCACAACGATGCGAACGTGCTGTGTATGGGCGGGCGCATTATTGGAGCCGAGCTGGCAATGGAAATCGTGAATGCATTTCTCAACGCCTCGTTTACCGACGAGGAGCGACATGCCCGTCGGGTACACAAGGTAAAGATGTTGGAGAAACGCTATACCGAGGGAGAAAGTGAACGTGAGTCTACTGGATAATCGCCTCATGATGCACTACCACCGAACCGCTCCGCTGTCGGAAGTGGACCCAGAAGTATTCGCCGCCATCGAGAACGAGAAAAAGCGTCAGCATACTCATCTCGAACTCATCGCCTCCGAGAATATCGCCAGCAAAGCGGTGCTGGAGGCTATGGGATCGGTGATGACCGACAAGTATGCGGAAGGCTATCCCGCCAAACGCTACTATGGCGGTTGCGAGAATATGGACGTGGTGGAGAGCCTCGCCATCGAGCGAGCGAAGCAGTTGTTTGGTGCGGAGCATGCCAATGTACAGCCTCACTCTGGCGCGCAGGCGAATCAGGCGGTGTACAGCGTGGTGCTGCAGCCGGGCGATACTTTCCTCGCAATGGATCTGTCGATGGGTGGGCACCTCACCCACGGGAGCCCAGTGAACTTCTCGGGCACGTTGTATCGCGCGGTGCACTATGGCGTGCGTCCGGATACGGAGGAGATAGACTACGACCAGGTACGCGACCTCGCCCGGCAACATCGCCCCAAGCTGATTGTGGCAGGTGCCAGCTGCTATCCACGCATTATCGACTGTGCCGCCTTTCGCGAGATTGCCGACGAGGTGGGTGCGAAGCTGTTGGTGGATATGGCGCATATCGCGGGTCTGGTGGCCGCAGGCGAGCATCCCTCGCCCATCCCCTATGCTGATTTCGTCACCACCACCACCCACAAGACTCTGCGGGGTCCACGCGGGGGGATGATACTGTGCAAGGCGGAGTACGCTCAGGCGATCGACAAGGCGGTGTTTCCCGGAATGCAGGGCGGGCCGCTGATGCACATGATCGCGGCAAAGGCGGTCTGTTTCAAAGAAGCCCTGCAGCCGGAGTTCAAGGTGTATCAGGCACAGATTCGCCGCAACGCCCGCGCGCTGGCGAATGGACTGGCTCAGCGTGGTTTTCGGCTTGTCTCCGGAGGTACGGACAATCACCTGATGCTGATAGACCTGCGCCCACAGAAGCTCACCGGTCGTAAAGCGCAGGTGGTGCTGGATAGCGTGCATATCACCGTCAACCGGAACATGATACCCTTTGACCCCGAGAAGCCCTTCGTCACCAGCGGCATTCGTCTGGGTACACCGGCAGTAACCACACGCGGCATGGCGGAGCCGGAGATGCAACTGATCGCTGCGCTGATTGCCCGCACGCTGGAGGCACCGGAGGACACGGAGCGACTGGAAGCGGTGCGCCGGGAGGTGCTTGCCCTCTGCGACCAGTTCCCAGTACTGGCATAATAATCCATGGGGAGTAAAAATGGCGGACACGAGACCATCGTGGGACGAGTATTTCATGCGCATCGCCAAAGAGGTCGCTACGCGCGCCACCTGCCCGCGTCGGTCGGTGGGGGCAGTGATTGTGCTGGACAGGCGCATTCTCGCCACCGGTTACAACGGGGCGCCGCATGGACTGGCGCACTGCACCGAGGTGGGCTGTAAAATCGTGGACGGGCACTGCCAGCGCGCCCTGCACGCGGAGCAGAACGCCATTTTGCAGGCGGCGCTGAACGGGGTGTCCACGCGCGGTGCAACGGTGTATGTGACCTGCCAGCCCTGCAACGCCTGTGCCAAGATGATTATCAATGCGGGTATCGTGCGTGTGGTCTTCGAAGGGGACTATCCCGACCCCTTTGCCATGGAGCTGTTCGAGGAGTCGGGGATAGAGCTTTTACGACTGCGCGATGGCGTCGCGGAGACCATTTTCCCCGGCAAGAGGAGAGATTGCCGGTGCGAGTAGCCTTTTTTGCCTTCATCATCGCGATGATGGTTGCCACCCTGGTGACCCCTGCGGTGCGGAGGTTTGCCATACGGATGGGCGTGATCGACCAGCCGGACGAGCGTCGTGTGCATCGCAGACCCACACCGCGCTGGGGCGGTATCGCTATTTACCTCGCTTTCTGGGTAACGGTCGTGCTGATGTCGCTCTGGCTGGGGACGTGGAGCAATGCATTGACGGCGATTCTGGTGCTGGGAACGGTCATCGCCCTTTTCGGCATGTTCGATGACAGGTATCAGCTCAGCCCGTTGTGGCAGATGTTGGTTTTGCTGGGGGCAGGGGTGGCTCTCACGCTGTTTGGCATCCGCATTGAAGGCGTCACGCATCCCTTTGCCCCGTTGATGCCCGGCGAATATCGCCCGGAGTACTGGGTGCCGCTGGGCTTCTGGAGCGTTCCCGCCACTGCATTGTGGGTTTTTGTGGTCACCAAAACGGTGGACGCGATTGACGGGCTGGATGGGCTGGCGGCTGGGGTGACCGCCATTTCCGCCAGCACGCTGACCCTGATGGCGGTGTCGGAGAAGCAACCGGCGATAGCCATTCCTGCCGCTGCGCTGGCTGGAGCATGCGTGGGCTTTCTGCGCCACAATATCAACCCCGCCTCTATCTTCATGGGAACTGTCGGCGCGCAGTTCATCGGCTTTGTACTGGCAACGCTGGCGATAGTCGGTACGTTCAAGGTAGCTGCCACCATCTCGGTGCTGGTGCCGTTACTGGTGCTGGGAGTGCCCTTCTTCGATGCCTTCTTTGTGGTTTCACGCCGCGTGCTGGCGCGCCAGCCGCTGCATAAGGCGGACATGAGGCACTTTCACCACTGGCTGGTGGGACGTTTGGGGCACCGGCGTGCTGTGGTCGTTATCTGGTGCATCGGGCTGTTGTTCAGCGCAGCCGCTTTCACCCTGTACCGGATGACGAGGTAGCTGCACATGACGTCCCCCCTGCAAGTGATGACGGTGTTTGGCACGCGCCCCGATGCGGTGAAGATGGCGCCGGTGGTACTGGAACTGCAACGCTATGAGCTGCACGTGCAGGTCAAGGTCGTGGTGACCGGTCAGCACCGTGAGATGCTGGATCAGGTTCTGCAGGTCTTCCGTATCACGCCTCACCATGACCTCAACATCATGCAACATGGGCAAACGCTGACGCAAATCACCGTGCGCGTGCTGGAGGGGCTGGACGCCTTGCTTGGGGCGCAGAAACCGCATGTGCTGCTGGCGCAGGGTGATACCACCACCACCTTCGTGGCCGCGCTGGCGGCGTTTTACCATCAGGTGGCTTTTGGACACGTGGAGGCGGGTTTGCGCACATACCACAAGTATAACCCTTTCCCGGAAGAGATGAACCGACGGCTGGCGGGAGCCATCGCCGACTTCCACTTCGCGCCTACCCCCAAAGCGCGGGAAAACCTTCTGCGCGAAGGCGTGAAGCCCGAAAGCATCTGGGTCACTGGCAACACCGGTATCGACGCCCTGTTGATGGTGGCGGAGAAACCCTACCCGATGACCGACCCATTGCTGCAACAGGCAATGGCCTCGCCTTTGCGTACCGTACTGCTTACCGCACACCGTCGCGAGAACTGGGGTGAGCCGTTGCGTCGTATATGTATAGCGGTCAGGCAGCTGGTGGAGCGCTTTGAAGATATTCAGGTGGTCTTTCCCATGCACCGCAACCCGCTGGTGCGCCAGACAGCGACGGAGATGCTGGGCGGGGTAGCCCGCGTCATCCTGACCGACCCACCCGACTATGCGCCGTTTGTGAAGCTGATGCAGCACTCTACCCTCATCCTCACGGATTCGGGCGGGGTGCAGGAGGAGGCTCCCAGCCTGGGCAAGCCGGTGCTGGTGCTGCGTGAGACCACCGAGCGACCAGAAGGGGTGGAAGCCGGCACCGCCAGGCTGATAGGTACAGATACCGAACGCATTGTGGAGGAGGCAAGCCGCCTGCTGACCGACGAGGAAGCCTACGGGCAGATGGCGCGTGCGGTGAACCCGTATGGTGACGGCAAGGCGGCTCAGCGTATTCGGCAGGTGCTGTTCGAGCATTTCGGGGTAAGCGCATGAACGACGGGTACTCCTGGCAGAGCAGGGTGCGTTTCATTGCCCGCACTGCGGGTGTGTTCATCCTGCGGCTGCTCGCGATTGCGCTGGCAGTGTATGTGGTGGTACGCATTCGCTCCATCCTTGTCACGCTCATCGTGGCGGGGCTGTTTGCCTATCCGGCTGGCTGGCTGGTTCACCTGCTGTGTCGCCTTTTGCCCTCGCGTGTGCCGCGAAAGGTCGTCCGTCCGTTCATCACGCTGGCGGTGTTCGTGCTATATGGCTACCTGACCTACCTCAGCATCCGGATACTTATCACGCCATTCCAGTCCGAGATGCTTGCTCTCATTGCGAACTGGCCTCAGTATCAGCAGGAGATACAGCAGTTCGCGCGGGATGTGCAGGGGTGGTACAGGAGCCTGCCTCCCGACGTACGCCGCCTGATAGAAAGCCAAAACGTGACGGGAGTGGTGGAGCTCTCCCGGCAATGGATGACAGGAATCGCGGCCAGCGCGGTAACAGTCGCCGGGCATGTTGTGGAGATTGTACTGATACCCGTGCTGGCTTTTTACTTTCTGACCGACTCGCGCAACATCAAACATGAGTTCGTGGCACTGGTGCCGCGGCGTTGGTGGCGCGACACACTGTGGCTGCTGCGGCAGGCGAACCTGATTCTGGAAAACTACGTGATTGGGCAGATTATATTGTGTCTGATTGCCGGGGTGGTGGTGGGCATCGGGCTGGCTTTGCTGGGAGTAAAGTATGTGCTGGTGCTAGCGGTACTGGCAGGCATCACCCGTGCTATCCCCATCATCGGTCCGATACTGGGGGGTATCCCTATCGTGTTACTGGTGGTGTTACAGTTCCCGAATAACCTGATGGTGGCAGTGCATGTGTTGCTGTTCTTCAGTGCTTTGCATTTTATCGAGAGCAAGCTCATTCTGCCCATTCTCATCGGCGAGCGGGTGAAACTGCACCCGGTGACGGTGATACTGGTGTTGCTTGCTGGAGCGCAGTTCTTTGGGTTGATGGGGATGTTTCTCGCTCCCCCTGTGGCAGCCATTGTCCGCGTGGTGTTGCATCGCTACTGGATTGCTCCCCAACGCACAAAGAGCCCGACCCTCAGAACGGAGGAAGTCGTCAGGACATGAACATGGTAGAAGCTGTGGTGCTCGGCATTCTGCAGGGGCTGGGCGAGTTTTTGCCCATCTCCAGCTCGGCTCACCTGCTGATTGCACCCTGGTTGTTTGGGTGGCAGGAGGGCACTCCGCAGGAGAAACTGGTGTTTGACGTCGCGCTTCATCTTGGTACCACGGTGGCGGTCATCGGCTACTTCCGGCAGGATTTGCGGCGGATTTTCGGTTCGCTACTGCGCCCGGCGAACCCTCATGCGGAAGACCGTCGCATGGCGTGGATGATTCTGCTGGCGTGTGTGCCGGGCGCGGCGGCGGGCGCGTTGTTTGAGGACGTGATCGAACAGAGTATCCGCACGCGCATCGCACTGATTGCCGTGCTGCTGATGGCGATGGGTATCGTGCTGTTCCTTGCCGACCGCTTTGGCAGGCGTGAGCGTTCGCTGGATTCTCTGAGCACCTTTGAGGGTTTTCTGATTGGCTGTGCGCAGGCGCTGGCGCTGATACCGGGAGTCTCTCGTTCGGGGGCGACCATTACCGCGGGGTTGATGCTCGGCTTGACGCGCGAGGCGGCAGCGAGGTTTTCGTTCCTGCTTTCCGCGCCCATTACCTTGGGAGCCACGCTGTGGACGTTTCGCCATCTGGTGAAATCGCCTCCCGCTGGCGAGCAGCTGGCGGTGATGGTGGTGGGCGTGCTTACCTCAGGCATCGTGGGCTATCTGTCTATCGCTTTTCTATTGCGCTACCTGCGCACGCACTCGGTGAATCTGTTCCTGTGGTATCGACTGGTGGTGGGTTTGCTGGTGCTGGCGGTATGGTGGATGAGGGGATGAACTGAGAGCGACAAGGAGGATACCCAAATGCGTGCGACCATCGCATTACTGCTGTTCTTGCTCAGCGGTTTGCCTGCGGCGAGCCAGGTGCCTGCCCTGCATAGCCTGACGCAGCTGCGCCACGAGGTCACGCGGCGCGAGTCCAGCAGCGACCCCGACTGGCGCAACGGCAACCGCGATGCCCGTCCCATCGAGCCGGGCGAGACTCTGGTGCTTGCCGACCTGAAGGGACCGGGCGAAATCACGCACATCTGGTGTACTGTGGCCGCTAGCGAGCCGCAATACTCGCGGCTGCTGGTGCTGCGCATGTACTGGGATGGCGAGGAGCATCCTTCGGTGGAGTGTCCGCTGGGCGACTTCTTCGGGTTGGGGCATGGCTGGGACGTGCCTTACGACTCTCTGCCCGTGCGAGTAACCGCCAACGGCAGGGCGCGCAACTGCTACTGGGTGATGCCTTTCCGCAAATCGGCGCGAATCACCGTGACGAATGAGGGGAGGCTGCCCGTCCGCCTGTTCTTCTACTATATCGACTGGCGACAGCTGACCAGCGTGCCCAAAAACACGCCCTACTTCCACGCGATGTATCGCCAGGAGTTCCCCACGGTGATGGGGCGCAATTACCTCATCGCCGATATCGAGGGGCGCGGGCACTATGTGGGCACGGTGCTCGGTTGCCGACAGCTCGCCCGCCGGTGGTGGGGCGAGGGCGATGACTTTTTCTTCATCGATGGCGAGCAGGAGCCCAGCCTGCGTGGCACCGGCACGGAGGACTACTTCTGCGATGCGTGGGGCTTCCGCCAGCACTCTGGACCATTTTACGGCGTGCCGCTGATGGAGGGTGAGACCGTCGGGGCGCGATCCAGCGCGTTCCGCTGGCACATCAACGACCCGATCACGTTCCGCAAGTCGTTGCGCTTCGAGATCGAACACAAGGGTGCCACCAGCAAGCCAGACGGCAGCCTGCAATCGGGCTTTGAGGAGCGCGAGGACGACTTCTCCTCCGTCGCCTTCTGGTATCAGCTGGAACCTCACAAGCCCTTCCCGCCGATGCCGAAAGGCTATGCCCGCGTGTTCCACACCGTCGCCAACAACGGCATGGAGGCGGAAACGCTGCTCGAACGGGTGCGTGTGAGCGCGGGCAGGGTGGAGCGGCAGGAACTGCCTCTGTTCAGCGGGGGCGCACAGCTCTTCTGGACGCCCGATACGGAGGGACAGACGTTGAGCCTGCCGGTCGAGGTAACCCAGTACGGGCGGCACGTGCTGTTCTTAGTCACCACCTACTCGTTCGACTTCGGCATCTTTGACCTGGAGCTGGACGGCAAGCCGCTCGCGACGTTTGACCTGTACGCACGCAGCCCCTACCTGCACGAGCAGGTGGTGGAGCTGGGCTATCTGGAGCCGGGCACGTACACGCTCACGCTGCGCAACAAGGGCAAAAACGCTGCCTCGAAGGGCTACTTTCTGGGCATCGACGCGCTGTTCGTACGGCGCATGGCGAGGTGACAGGAAAAGCCGGTTTGGGGGCGAAAAGGGAGCTGTGCTGGGGGAGATACAGCGGAGCCTGCGGGGGCTGGCGGTGGGCGATATGACCAACCCAGAGGAAGGTGACGGACGAAAAACACCAGGTACAACCCCGACCTGCACCATCGCCGTTCCATTCGCCTGCGGAACTGGGATTATGCCAGCGTCGGTGCGTATTTTGTGACCATATGCACGCAGGACCGCCAGCATGTATTCGGTGAGGTGGTGGACGGCGAGATGCGGTTGAACGACGCCGGTCGGATGGCGTTGTCGGAATGGGAGGCGTTGCCACGTCGTTTCCCCACGATTGATCTGGATGCGTTTGTGATTATGCCCAACCACGTGCACGGAATCATCGTTATCACCCAAACCCCCATCGGGGCCACGACAGGGGCAACCACAAGGGTTGCCCCTACGGTGGGGGACGTGGTGGGTGCGTTTAAATCCATCACCACGGTTTTGTATACACGCGGAGTCAAACAATCGGGCTGGCCCCCGTTTGTCGGGCGCCTGTGGCAGCGTAATGATTACGAACACATCATCCGCGATGAGAGGGAATTGGAACGCATCCGGGAATATATCCTGAACAATCCCGCCAATTGGGCAACCGATGAGGACAGCATTGCCGTGTTGCCTGCGTCCGAACCACCGGGGGAGCGCAGCGAGGCTTGAGGAGGTGAGAATCGATGACATCGAGACGAAAGTAGGACGCAATGCACGAAGACTACGAGCAGGAACCCGAGATTACCGTTTGGGTGCGCAGGGACAAGCGAGATTGGCGCAAAGCGCTGTTCCGGGCGAAGGGTATTTCGGAATCCGCTCGAACGAAAGGGTCTGGTCAAAGCCCGCCGTATCGGACGGGCAAAAGCCTATCGCCTTCCCGATCAAGAGGAGACGCTTCCCCCTCGTCCGGTCGGCTTGGGGAGCGAATAGACCTTTTCCAACCACTCTGCGGTGGACGCTTCTGCCAGCAGGGTAGTAACGTACTGATTGAGACTGCAGCCTTCCAACTCCGCCAGCTGCGCGAGTCGCCGATGCAGATGACGCGGGATACGCACCAGGAACCGGCCACTGTAATGTTCGTCTGCGTCTACGGGCGGCGGGAGGAGAATCTCTTTTCCTTCCGATAAGAGTCGCTCGAAATGGTCGCGCTTGACCTCTTCCAGAGTGTGAAGCGCTTCCTCAATGGTGTCTCCTGCGGCGGTGAACATCCATCTCCCCAGATAGGGGATGCAAGCCAGGTAGCCGCCACCGTCCTCTTCCGAAAGGCGGCGGATTTCCACTGGATAGTCCAGCGACATGTAGAACTTCAAGTCTCGCTTCATTTTACTCCCCTACAGGCAGTGCTCTTCCTTCGGCTTCGTAGATGTCCCTGATTGCATTCAGGACCTTACGAACATACACCGCAAGAATCACTCCTCCGGCAGCAGCAGGCGAAGTAGCTCTTCTTCCGCCTCCTTTGTCCAGAAGCGACCACTCTCCAGTTTGGCGTAGACGGTAGGGAACTTCTCCTTCAGCTCCGCCAGCGACATGAGCGGCAGGTCGGGTATCTGCGGGAAGATGACCGTCTTGCCCGGGAAGCGCGCCTCCATGAGAGCTTTGATG
>Ga0308408_1001339_pt1 | contig 11559 bp, 10 predicted proteins | sample HotsprSampleMSe3_FD_203466 | JGI IMG/M metagenome (GOLD analysis project Ga0308408, IMG submission 203466) | Hot spring phototrophic mat microbial communities from Mushroom Spring, Yellowstone National Park, Wyoming, United States - 20060912_MSe3 ... | reverse complement strand
CGGAGCTCGATTTCCGCTTCGAGGCCCCGCCGGGCTTCACGCTGATCAACCGGCCGAACGCGGTGATCGGCCGGGCGGGGGACGGCCGCTTCCTCCAATTCGACCTCGGCGAGGCGCAGCGGAGCGTGGATCCGGCGACCTACCTGCAGCAGGAATGGGTGACGAAGCAACGGCTCGAGCGGGTCCGTTCGCTCGCGACCCAGGACGGCCGGCGGGGCGCGCTCGGGCTCGGACGGGTGGTGTTCCGCAACAAGCCGGCCGCGGCGATGTTCGCGGTCGTCGAGAGCGGGCGTCCCCGGCAATTCTATCGCTTCGTACTGCTCCGCGAGGGCGGGCTCTCCTCGGCCGATCTCGCCGCCTACGAGGCCACGGTCCGGAGCCTGCGCCGGCTCGATGCCGCCGATCGCGCCGAGGCGCGGCCCTACCGGATCCGCATCCACACCGTCCGGCCCGGCGAGAGCGAGGCGAGCCTCGCCGCACGGATGGCGATCCCGAACGGGGCGGAATGGTTCGCCGTTCTGAACGACACCGCCCGGCGGCCGGTCCGGCCGGGTGAGAAGGTCAAGCTCGTGCTGCGCGAGTGAGCCTCGCGACCGCCGCCGGCCATTGTGGTGGGACGGCCGGCGGGCGATAGAGCCGGGTGAACCGCCGCGGCCGCCCGACCGCGGCCGAGAACGACGCCTGGAGGAGACCCGAGAATGGCCCGGCTCGACGTGCTGAGCGGCAGCTTCGACAATGGGCGGGCGCCTTTGCGCGGCCTGCGCCGTGCCGAGGTGACGAGCTTCTCGCCCACCGAGGTGACGCTCACCGCCGGCGCCTCAGTGTTCACGATCGCCGGCAGCGGCTTCAGCCAAGATGCGAGCGGCAACTTCACCGGCGGCACCGTGACCGGCATCGCCGAGCGCAGCCGCGGGGTGCTCCTCTACACCTTGAGCGAGCTCACCATCCCCGCGGTCGATCTGGCCCGCTGGATCGACCGGAACCGCAACGCGGATTTCCTCGAAGCGGCTTACGGCGGCAACGACATCTTGAACGGCGGCAACGGCAACGACCGCCTCTCGGGCTTCGGCGGCGACGACGTGCTCAACGGCAACGCCGGAGCCGACGCGCTCGACGGCGGCGACGGCGACGACCGGCTCGACGGCGGGAGCGGGGCCGACCGGATGAGCGGTGGGAGGGGCGACGACACCTACCTGGTCGACGATCTGCGCGACCGGGTCCAGGAGGCGGCGGACGGCGGCACCGACACCGTCGAGGCGAGCGTGAGCTTCACGATCCCGCGGAACGTCGAGATCCTCCGCCTCACCGGCACCGCTGCCATCGACGCCACCGGCGGCAGGGGCGACGACCGGCTCGAGGGCAACGGCGGGCAGAACAGCTTGGACGGCGGCCCGGGCGACGACGTGCTCCTGGGCGGGGCCGGGGCGGACCTGCTCGTGGGCGGGCGCGGCGCCGACCGGTTCGTGATCGATACGCTCGCGGGTGGGGTCGACACGATCCGCGATTTCGACGCGCGGCGTGGCGACGTGCTCGATCTGTCCGAGCTGATCACGGCCTTCGACGGAACGCCCACCAACCACGTCCGGCTCACCGGCTCGGGCCGCGCGGTCCTGGTCGAGATCGACGTCGACGGCGGCGGCAACAGCTTCGTGCCGGCGGTGACGGTGCGCGGCGAGCTCGGTCTCGACGTCGACGCCCTCGTCGCGGCCGGAACGATCGTGCTCACCTGAGGGTCGAAGGGCCGGGCTCGTCGACGGCGGCGGCGACCGCCTCGGCGATCGCGCGGGTGCCGGAGCTACCGCCGAGCTCGACCGGACGGATCCGCCCCTCGGCGAAGACCCGCTCGACCGCCGCCTCGACGAACCGGGCGGCTTCGCGGCAGGCTTCGATGCCCCGCGTCCTGCCGAGCCAATCGAGCATCATCGCCGCCGAGAGGATCATCGCGGTCGGGTTCGCGATCCCCTTGCCGGCGATGTCCGGGGCGCTGCCGTGGGCGGGCTGGAAGAGGCCCCTGTCCCGACCGAGATCGGCCGTGGGCGCGAAGCCCATTCCGCCCACGAGGGCAGCGCCGAGATCGGAGAGGATGTCGCCCATCAGGTTCTCGGTCACGAGCACGTCGAAGTCCCAGGGGCGGCGAACGAGGTCGAGCGCGGTGGCGTCGACGTAGCGGCAGCCCACCGCGATGTCGGGGTGGAGCTTCGCCCGCTCGAGGAAGACCGCGCGGAAGAAGGCCATCGAGCCCAGGACGTTGGCCTTGTCGACCAGATCGACCCGGCCCTTGCCGCCGCGGCCCTTGCGTTCGCGGGCGAGCGCGAAGGCCATGTCGAACAGCCGCTCGCTCGCCGCGCGCGTCACCACGAGCCGGTCCTCGGCCCGATCGGCGCTCACCGCGCCGCGGCCGCGCCCAGCAAAGAGGCCCTCGGTCTGCTCGCGCAGGATCACGAGGTCGATCGCCCGGGCGCGTGGATCGGCGAGCGCCGAGGGCACGCCCGGTAGCAGGCGGATCGGCCGCACACCGGCGAACAGGCCGAGGCGTTCGCGCAGATCGAGCTGGGGGGGCGATCTCCCGGCCGTCGGGGAGACGGACGTGGGGCAACCCCATCGCTCCGAAGAGGATCGCATCCGCCGAGGCGGCCCGCTCGAAAACCTCCTCGGACATCGCCACACCCGTCCGCCGATAGGCCTCGGCGCCGGCCTCGAGGTGGGTGAAGGAGAGGCGGAAGCCGCCGACCCGGCGCTGGACGGCCTCGAGCACGCGGAGGGCGGCCTCCACGACCTCGGGCCCGATCCCGTCGCCGGCCATGACGGCGATGTCGAGGGTGGCCTCGTTCACGGTCGGTCCCCCTTCAACCCGGCCGGGTGCGCTCGCGCGCGAGCCGGCGCTTCTGGATCACGCTGATCACGAGCACGACGACCGTCACGAGCGCCACGAGGATCGTGCACACGGCGTTGATCTCGGGCGTCACGCCGAGCCGGGCTTGGCTGTAGATCCGCATCGGCAGGGTCGTGGCGCCGGGGCCGGTGGTGAACGAAGCGATCACGAGATCGTCGAGCGAGAGGGCGAAAGCCAGGAGCCAGCCGCCCGCGAGCGACGGCGCGATCAAGGGCAGGGTCACGAGGCGGAAGGTGCGCAAGGGCGGGGCGCCGAGATCCATCGCCGCCTCCTCGAGCGAGCGGTCGAAGGTGAGCAGGCGTGCCTGCACGACGACCGCGACGTAGCAGGTGGCGAAGGTCGTATGCGCGATCGTCACGGTCCAAAAGCCGCGCGGCGCATCGAGGCTCACGAAGAGGAGCAGAAGCGAAAGGCCCGTGATCACCTCGGGCATGACGATGGGGGCCACGACCATGCCGGTGAAGAGCGCTTTGCCCGGGAAGCGCTGGATGCGGACCAGCACGATCCCGGCCATCGTGCCGAGCAGGAGGGCGGTCGTGGCGGTCACGAAGGCGACACGCACGCTCACCCAGGCGGCGTCGAGGAGCTGCCGGTTGCCGAGCACCGCCTCGTACCAGCGGAGCGAGAAGCCGCCCCAGACGGTGACGAGCTTCGAGGCGTTGAAGGAGAAGACGACGAGGATGACGATCGGCAGATAGAGGAACGCGAAGCCGATGCTCAGGGCAGCGAGATCGAACGGGCCCGGGCCGCGGCGCATCGGGCCTCAGCGCAGCCGGGCGAGCGCCTGTTGGCGCTGGAAGAGGACGATCGGTACGACCAACAGCAAAAGCATCGCGATCGCCACGGCCGAGGCCAAGGGCCAATCGCGGTTGGCGAAGAACTCGAGCCAGAGCGTGCGTCCGATCATGAGCGTATCGGCCCCGCCCAACAGATCGGGGATGACGAACTCGCCCACGGCCGGAATGAAGACGAGGAAGCAGCCGGCCGAGATGCCGGGCCGTGCGAGTGGCACGGTGATCCGCCAGAAGGCCACGAAGGGCCTGCAGCCCAGATCGACCGCGGCCTCGAGCAGGGAGGGATCGTGCTTTTCGAGGTTGGCGAAGATCGGCAGGATCATGAACGGCAGGTACGAATAAACGATGCCGATCAAGACGGCGGCCTCGGTGTTGAGGATGACGAGCGGGCGGTCGATCGCGCCGATGCCGAGGAGGAGCGCGTTCAACAGCCCGTCGTCCTTGAGGATGCCCATCCAGGCGTATACCCGGATCAGGAACGACGTCCAAAAGGGCAACATGACGGCGAGCAGGAGGAACGGCCGGACCCGCGGCGAGCAGCGCGCCATGCCGAGGGCGATCGGGAAGCCCACGAGGAGGGTGAGGAGCGTGGCGGTGGCGGCGATCCGCAGCGAGCTCGCGAACGCGGCGAGATAAAGGCCGTCCTCGAAGAGCGTGACGTAATTCTGCACGCGCAAGCGGATCGCGAGGTAGAGCTCGCCCGCCTCCTCGACCCATTCCAGGATCGGCAGATAGGGCGGCTGGGCGAGGGCCGGCTCGCTCAAGGAGAGCTTCAAGACGATCAGGAACGGCAGCAGGAAGAATAGCGTGAGCCAGGCGAAGGGCACGGCGATCAACAAGAGCCGCCCGAGGGCGAGCCGATCGCGGTCGGAGGGTCCGCTCACGACCGGAGCACCACGCTCGCATCCGGCCCCCAGAAGAGCCAGACCCGATCCTCCCAGGTGATCGGCCGCTCGATCAGCCGGAGCTTGTTGGCCTCGGTCGCGCGCAAGAACAGGCCGTTGTCGAGCCGGACGTGGTAGACGGAGACGTCGCCCAGATACTCGATGTCGAAGACCTCGCCCGTGACACAGTTGAAGCCGGTCTCGGGCGGCGGGCTCTTGGCAATCGACATTTTTTCCGGGCGCACCGCGACCCAGAGCGGCTCGCCCGGAAGGGCCGGGACCGGCCGGTCGGTCACGATCTCGATGCCGAGGGCCGGGGCGCGCACCCTCATCGTGGAGCCGTTCACGCTCGCAAAGCGCGCCTCGATCAGGTTCACCTCGCCCACGAACTCGGCGACGAAGCGGGAAGCCGGGTATTCGTAGATCTCGCTCGGTGTGCCGATCTGGGCGATCTGACCGTCGCGCATGATCGCCATCCGCGAGCCCACGGTCATCGCCTCTTCTTGATCGTGGGTGACGATGACGAAGGTGAGACCGAGTCGGTCTTGGATGTTGACGAGCTCGAGCTGGGTCTGATCCCGCAGTTTCTTGTCGAGCGCCCCGAGCGGCTCGTCGAGCAAGAGGACCTTGGGCCGTTTCACGAGAGCCCGGGCGAGTGCCACCCGCTGCTTCTGACCGCCCGAGAGCTGATCGGGCTTGCGATCCTCGAGGCCTTCGAGGCGGACCAATCGAACCACTTCCTCCACGCGCTCGGCGATCTCGGCGCGCGGAAGACGCTCCTGCTCGAGGCCGAAGGCGATGTTCTTGCGCACCGAAAGGTGCGGGAAGAGCGCGTAGGATTGGAACATCATGTTGACCGGCCGCCGCCAGGGTGGGACGTCGGTCATGTCCTGACCGTCGATCACGACCCGGCCCGAAGTCGGCCGTTCGAGCCCGGCCAGGATGCGCAAGAGCGTGCTCTTGCCGCAACCCGAGGGACCGAGCAGCGCGAAGAACTCGCCCTTGAAGATGTCGAGGGTGACGTTGTCGACCGCGTAGACCTCGCCGAAGGTCTTGGTGACGCCCTGGATGCGGACGAAGGGGACCGCCTCGGGGTCCTGCCAGGGCTCGATCCGCGGGCGGGCCTCGCGGACCGGCCGCGCCGTCGTCACTCCTCAGCGGCCCTTGGTGACGCTGGTCCAGAGCCGCGTGAGCGCGCGTTGGGTGCGCTGGTCGTGCGGCGTGATGACGAAGAGCTTCGCTTTGATCTCGGGGGTCGGGAAGAGGTTCGGATCGGACGCGACCCGTGGATCGACGAGTTTCATGCCTTCCCGATTGCCGTTCGGATATGTGACCAAGTTCGAGGCTTTGGCGATGACCTCCGGCTCCATGATGTAATTCATGAAGCGATGGGCGTTGTCAGGGTTCGGCGCGTCCTTGGGAATCGCCATCATGTCGAACCAGAGCAGCGCGCCCTCTTTCGGGATGACGTAGCGGATCTCCTGCTTGCGCTTGGCCTCGGCAGCGCGCTGCCGGGCGATCCCGGCGTCGCCCGAATACATCATGGCGATGCAGATGTCGCCGCCGACCATGGCGTTGATCGTCTCGGAGCTGTGGAACTTGCGGATGTGCGGCCGGACCTTCTTCAAGGCATCGGCCGCCTTTTCGAGCACCTTCGGATCCTTGCTGTCGGGGTCCTCGCCCAGCCAGCGCAGCACCGTGGCGAACACGTCGTCCGGGGCGTCGAGCATGTAGATACCGCAGTTCTTCAGCTTGCCTGTATATTTCGGATCGAACAAATAGTCCCAGGAATCGATCTGGTCGGTGCCGAGTGCTTTCTTGACCTTCTCGACGTTGTAGGCGATCCCCGAGGTACCCCACATGTAGATGAAGGCGTGGCGATTGTCGGGATCGAACTTGGCGACCCGCGCGTGCAGGTCCTCGTCGAGGTTTTTCCAATTCGGTAGCTTGCTCTTGTCGAGCGGCTGGAACACACCGGCCTGGATCTGCCGAGCGAGGAAGGTCGCGGTCGGCACGACGATGTCGTAGCCGGTCTTGCCGGCCAAGAGCTTCGTCTCGAGGATTTCGTTGTTGTCGTAGGTGTCGTAGACGACCTTGATGCCGGTCCGGGCGGTGAACGCCTCCAAGATCGCCGGATCGATGTAATCCGACCAGTTGTAAATCCGCACTTCGCCGGCCGCGCGCGCCGGGCCGGGCCCGGCCAGGACCACGCTCGCGAAGGCCAGGACGACAGCCAGGGCCGTACGCATCGGGCCGCCTCCTCACGCGCTGGGATCGGGGACCGCGGAGCACCCCGCGCAGCAAGCGATGGACCAAGCGGCCCGAAGCGTCAACGGGATCGCCGGCCGGCCGAAAGCCGCGGCCACGGCTGCCGTGGCGGCCCTGGGCCGCCCCTCGCGCGATCCTCACCGTGAAGTCGAAGCGCGAGCCTTCGCCACCCGCGAGCATCGTGGGCTCGCCGGGCTCGAGGTGCCGCTCGGGTGTCGCGACTCCGAGGATGGCGGGCTACAGGGGCTCAAACCGCACCCAGGGCGGGGCGAACCGAGAGATGGCTGTCGACCGAGACCACGCCCTCGACATTGCGGGCAGCCAGGACGAGCGCCTCGGCCTCCGCCGCGGAGCCCACGAAGCCCCAAAGGTGCACGACCCCGTCGCTCACCACGATGTTGACGTAGGGCTGGTAGCCGAGGCCCGCTTTGTCGAGCTCGGCCATCAACTTCTCGCGGATCGTGCGGTCGTCGAGCTTGGCCTCTCGCGGCGGCGCCAAGGCCAAGGCGCGCAGCAGGTCGGCGCGGCTCACGATGCCGACGAGCTTGCCGTCGCGGACCACCGGCAACCGCTTGACCTGCTTCTCCTCGAGCAGCCGGGCGGCCTCGGCGAGGGTGGCCCCCTCGTCGATAACGGTCACGAGGTCGGTCATGATGTCGCGGGCGAGGCGGCCATGGGCTTTGACATACTCCTCTGCCCGCCGCTCGGGGCTCGCCAGGAGCTCGAGCCACCAGCTCCTCCGGCGGCCGTCGTCGGTGTCCTCGAGCCGGCGGATCAGGTCGCCCTCGCTCACGATCCCGAGCACGCGGTTCTCCTCGTCGATCACCGGGACGCCGCTGATCCGGTTCTCGACCAAGAGCCGGGCGATCTCGCTCACCGGCGCGTCGGGCCGCACCGTGATCACCTTGGTCGTCATGACGTCTCGGACCTGCATCGCCCAGCTCCCCGTCCCCGCGCCGCGTTCTGCCGCTTGCCCGGCCTGTGCTGCGCAATCTATCCATGATGCTGCGGACCGGGGAAGGGGAGGCTCGGCGTGACCGCTCTGCGTGACGAGACCGTGACGGTGCTCGGGGACTGGCCGCGGCTGCGCAAGGATCCCGCGAGTTTCGCCCTGCGGCCGAACCTGGTCGACTACGAGGCGACGCGGGCGAGCTTCTCCTGGGATGCGGCACGCGCCGGGCTCTCGGGGCTGCCCGGCGGTGGGCTCAACATCGCCCACGAGGCGGTCCACCGGCACGCCGCGGGGCCGCGCGCGAGCAAGACGGCGCTGCGCTGGATCGGCAAGGACGGCAGCCGGCGCGAATTCACCTACGCGGCGCTCGCAGCCGAAGTCCGCCGCTTCGCGAACGCTCTCGGGGCGCTCGGCGTGCGTGCGGGCGAGCGGGTCTTCCTGCTCTTGGGACGCATCCCCGAGCTCTACGTCGCGATGCTCGGCGCGCTCTCGGCCAAATGCGTGGTCTCGCCGCTCTTCTCGGCGTTCGGCCCGGAGCCGATCGCGACCCGGATCGGCATGGGCCAGGGAGTGCTGCTGGTCACCACGCCCGAACTCTACCGCCGCAAGGTCGAGGGGATCCGCGCGAGCCTGCCCACCCTCCGCCAGGTGATCCTGGTCGAGCGGGCGGGCGAGGCGGAGCCGCTGCCCGGGACGGTGCGCTGGGCGGAGCTGTTGGAGGGTGCGTCCGACGATTTCACGGTGCCGGCCACCGATCCCGAGGACCTGGCCCTCCTCCACTTCACGAGCGGCACCACCGGCCGACCGAAGGGCGCCATGCACGTCCACGGGGCCGTGCTGACCCACCATGTCACCGGCCTTTACGCCCTCGATCTGCACGAGGACGACATTTTTTGGTGCACCGCCGACCCGGGCTGGGTCACCGGCACGAGCTACGGGGTGATCGCCCCCTTGGTGCACGGCGTCACCAACCTCGTGGTCGAGGCGGAGTTCGACGCCCAGACTTGGTATTCCATATTGGCCGCCGAGCAGGTCACGGTCTGGTACACCGCCCCCACGGCGATCCGGATGATGATGAAGCTCGGCGCCGAGGCGGTCCGCGGCTACGATTTGTCGAAGCTGCGCTTCATGGCCTCGGTCGGCGAGCCCTTGAACCCGGAAGGCGTGATGTTCGGTGTCGAGGCCTTCGGCCGGCCGTTCCACGACAATTGGTGGCAGACCGAGACGGGCGGCATCATGATCGCGAACTACGCCGCGATGGACGTCAAGCCCGGCTCGATGGGTCGGCCACTGCCCGGGATCGAGGCGGCGATCGTCCGGCGCGAGGCGGACGGCACGCTGCGCGTCGTCGAGGAGCCCGGGGTCGAGGGCGAGCTCGCGCTCAAGAAAGGCTGGCCCTCGATGTTCCGGGGATACCTCGGTGAGGAGGAGCGCTACCGCAAATGTTTCGTGGGCGACTGGTATCTCACGGGCGACCTCGCGAAGAGGGACGAGGAGGGCTATTTCTGGTTCGTCGGTCGCGCCGACGACGTGATCAAGTCGGCTGGCCACTTGATCGGACCGTTCGAGGTCGAGAGTGCCTTGATGGAACATCCGGCCGTGGCCGAGGCGGCGGTGATCGGCAAGCCGGATCCGATCGTGGGCGAAGTGGTCAAGGCGTTCGTCGCCTTGAAACCGGGCTTCGCCCCGTCCGAGGACCTGCGCCGCGAGCTCCTGGGCCATGCGCGCAAGCGGCTCGGCCCCGCGGTGGCGCCCAAGGAGATCGATTTCCGCGATACCCTGCCGCGCACCCGCTCGGGCAAGATCATGCGTCGGCTGTTGAAAGCGCGCGAGCTGGGTCTGCCCGAAGGTGACCTCTCGACCCTCGAGAGCGACGAGCGGCCGGCCGCGGTCGAACGGCCGCCGAGCCCGCCTCCGGCCGGAGCGGGCCCGTGAACCCCAAGATCCGGCTCGACCGCCAGCGGCTGTTGGACCTGTTGCGGCAGATGATCCGCATCCGCCGCTTCGAGGCCAAGTGCGTTGAGCTCTACCAGGCACAGAAGATCCGTGGCTTCCTCCACCTCTACGACGGTGAGGAAGCGGTCTCGGTCGGCGTGATGGCCGTGCTGCGCCCCGAGGATTGGGTCGTGGCCACCTACCGCGAGCACGGCCAGGCCTTGGCCCGTGGCATCCCGATGCGCCCCTTGATGGCCGAGATGCTCGGCAAGCTCGAGGGCTGCTGCCGGGGCCGTGGCGGCTCGATGCACATCTTCGATGCCGCCACGCGCTTTTTGGGCGGCAATGCGATCGTCGGCGGGGGCCTGCCCTTGGCGGTCGGCACCGCCTTGGCCGACAAGATGCAAGGCCGTGCCGCGCTCACCTGCTGCTTCTTCGGCGAAGGTGCGGTCGACGAGGGCGAGTTCCACGAAAGCGTGAACCTGGCCGAGCTCTGGCGGCTGCCGGTCCTGTTCGTCTGCGAGAACAATCTCTACGCGATGGGCACGCCGCTCGCGATCGCCGAGGCCGAGACCGACATCGCCAAGAAGGCCGCCTGCTACCGGATGCCGTCGGAGGCGGTCGACGGGATGGACGTGGTGGCGGTCGAGGCGGCGGCGGCGCGCGCGGTCGAGCGGATCCGCGCGGGCGAGGGGCCGGCCTTCCTCGAATGCCGCACCTACCGGTTCCGCGCGCACTCGATGTTCGACGCCCAGCTCTATCGCAGCAAGGAGGAGGTCGAGGCCTGGCGCCGGCGCGACCCGATCGAACGGCTCGCCCGCTGGATGGCCGAGACCGGCCTCTTGCACGCGGGCGAGCGGGAGAGGCTCGAGGCCGAGATCGACCGGGAGATCGAGGATGCCGTGGCCTTCGCCGAGGCCGGGAGCCTCGAGCCGGTCGAAGAGCTCGAGCGCTTCGTGCTGATGGAGGACGTGCCGCAGGACCGGCTCCTGGTCGGAGGCGGCCCTTGAGCGCGCCCCCGACGACCTATCGCGAGTGCTGCAAGCAGGCGATCCGCGCCGCGCTCCTGGCCGACCCGCGGGTCTTCCTCATGGGCGAGGACGTCGGCCGCTACGGCGGCTGCTATGCCGTGAGCAAGGGCCTGCTCGAAGAATTCGGCCCCGAGCGGATCCGCGACACACCTTTGTCCGAGAGCGCCTTCGTCGGTGCCGGGATCGGTGCGGCGATCGCCGGCATGCGGCCGATCGTCGAGATCATGACGGTCAATTTCTCGCTCCTCGCCCTCGACCAGATCCTCAACAACGCCGCCACGATCCCGCACATGTCGGGCGGTCAGTTCGCGATCCCGCTCGTGATCCGCATGGCCACGGGCGGCGGCCGCCAGCTCGCCGCGCAACACAGCCACAGCCTCGAAGGCTGGTACGCGCTCATCCCGGGGCTCAAGATCCTGGCACCGGCGACGCTCGAGGACGCCCGCTACATGCTCGCCCCGGCACTCCTCGACCCGAATCCGGTGCTGATCTTCGAGCACATCGTGCTCTACAACATGGAGGGCGTGCTCGACCCGGCCGTGACCTCGGTCGACATCGAAAAGGCGGCGATCCGTCGGCCGGGTCGGGACGTCACGCTCGTGACCTACGGCGGATCGCTCTTCAAGACGCTTCAAGCGGCCGAGGATCTGGCCCGCGAAGGGATCGAGGCCGAGGTGATCGATCTGCGCGTGCTACGGCCGCTCGACCAAGAGACGATCCTGGCCTCGGTCCGCCGCACCCGACGCTGCGTGATCGTCGACGAGGGTTGGCGGAGCGGGTCGCTTTCGGCCGAGATCGGCAT
>Ga0308408_1001329_pt1 | contig 11593 bp, 9 predicted proteins | sample HotsprSampleMSe3_FD_203466 | JGI IMG/M metagenome (GOLD analysis project Ga0308408, IMG submission 203466) | Hot spring phototrophic mat microbial communities from Mushroom Spring, Yellowstone National Park, Wyoming, United States - 20060912_MSe3 ... | reverse complement strand
GGATGGAGGTGTTACCTGCCTGGTAGGCTGCTACAACTCTTTGCCGCAAATCCAAAGAATGAGTCGGCATTCCTTTCTCTCCTTCCTCTTGAATACCTGTACCCTATTTTAAATTAAAAGGCTGTACCTAATTTATGGTGAAAAACCCGACGGGTGGAAACCCTCTGGAAAGCGTGTCAAGCGGGGCCTGTACCAAACGGCAAAGGGGTGGTTGGTTAACGCTGAGGCAAATGCTGTCGCCAACCTGCTTAAGAAAGTCAGCAGAACCTTGGAGCTTTGCGTGAAGGAACTGTCTAGAGGCGCTTTGACAACGCCGTTACGGGTTCTTTTGTGGACTGCGTAAGAATCCCCCGCCTTCAGGCGGTGGGAGTGTTAAATCCAGCTACAATTGCTGTGTAAAGCCCCGCTTTAGGATCAACGCCGCTGGCAATGGCAAAGGCAAGCGCTAGCGGCAAAGCCACCACTGCTGTGGTCAAGCCGCCCATAAGGTCGCCGCGCCAGCGCGCCAAAAGCTTTTTCCACCCTTGGCCTGCGTCATCCGTAGCCACAGTTGGCTGACTCACCACAGCTACTCGAACACTCCTCAGTTGCCGATAAGTCCTTTCAAAGGGTAACACAGTGTTTACAAATGTGTATACGGACTCAATGGCACCGGGGAAGGTGTAGCGTCGCTGAGTGCCTCAGCGGCAGTTGACGGATAAAGCCAGAGTGTGAGCAGCCGATCGTAGGCCCAACGATGGTTTAGAATATTTTTAGAATCTGGTCTGAGGTTGCGGGGATCCTAAAGACGCCCAGCTCGGCGGTTTTATTCCGTCGTTTCTTCTCCCCTTTCCCTTCAGCTCCCTCTGTAACTTAGGAGATTGCTATGGCCGTTCCTAGTGGTCTTTCCAGCCCGCTGCCGGAGCAAGAAACCTCTACGGGACAAGGAAACGGTCTGAACTTGGCTCCTCGGCCTGCCGACCCGATCCTGCCGGCTGCTCTAGGGTCAGGAGAGAGGTCCGGCCCGCCGGTGTTTCCTAGCCCTGTCAAGTTCAGCAAGATCGAGATCGACAACCGCCCGGTGGGAGCTTCCACCCTGAAGGTAGTGGATTACTTTGCCGATGGCCGTCCGGTTGCTGCTGCCACTCTGAAAGTTGTGGATACCTGGGGCGAGGGGCGCCCAACGGTGGCTTCCGGCGTCAAATTTGTCCATGACCCAACCCTCAACCGGCCGGTGATGGCGGACGGCCTGAAAATTGCCAAAACTTTCCTGGGAAATCGCCCTATTGAGGCTAGTCCCCTTAAGGTGTTGCGTTAGCCGGCATCCCTGACGAGGGCCAGGGATCCCCCTGCTAACCTGAGTGGGGGAGACGTGACAGCGGCAAATATGGAGATCCTGGCGGCTTTGGTGGGGTTGCTGGCGGGCTTGGGAGGAGGGGCAGGCTACCTGGCAGATCAGGCGGCTCGGCAGCTTTTGCTCGCTCAGCTCGATGGGGTAGAGGTTTTGGAGGTGCGCATCCAAAGCCGCCCTAACTATCGTTTTTTGAGCGGCCAGGCGGATCGGTTGTTGGTTGCCGGGCGGGGGCTGTACAGGGCTCCGTTTCCGCGCATAGAGCTGCTGGAGCTGGAAACAGATCCGGTGGCCATTGACCCCTCTTTTTTCCGCGGGGCTCCTCTGCGGCTGGAGCGTCCTCTGCAGGCGGCGGTGCGGGTGGTGGTGCGGGAAGAAGACTTGAATGCTGCCCTCAACTCGCCAGAGGTGCTGAGACAGTTTCAGGATATCCGAGCAGATCTGCCCTTTGGCGGGCTTAGGGACGAACCCCGCCGCTTCGATCTGCGCAAACCCCGGGTCGAGTTTTTGGCTCCTGACCGCCTTCGACTTTCTGCCCTCTTGGTGGAGCAGGAAGGCGGCAGCGAGCAAAAAGACTCCGTCCCGCTGACCCGAGCAGTTGATGTAGTGTTCAACGCCGGGATCCAGGTGGAGGAGGGGCGCCGCTTGCAGCTTCAGGATCCGGAGTTTGTCATCGGCTCTGTGCGGGTTCCCGATGAGATCTCGGCAGCGTTTTTGGGCGGCCTTAACGAGGTGTTTGATCTGCAAGAGCTAGAAGATCTGGGGCTCCTGGTGCGGGTGCTCAGCCTGGAGATAGGGTCTGATCAGGTGCAGGTGATCGGCTTTGTGCGGGTCGAGAGCTTGGAGACCCTGATGGGATCCCGGCGAGCCGCCCTTCCCTAGCAGGGATCCCCGCCCATTGGGGCTAAATCTTCTCGTCGATAGGGTCGTCTTCTGCCAGGAGCTTCTCGATGCGGGCCTCGTCCAGGCGGGAGAGCAGCCGCGCCGCCTCTTGGTTGTCGCGAATGGCTGTGGCCAGCGTGAAGCCAGTTCAAGCTGGCTTGCGCCTGTGCCGGTTTGGGGATCCCCGGCAGGGTGGGCCTTTCTTCGCTACCCTAGAGCTAAGCAAGACAGGGGAATGGCAGCGATGGATCACTACGGAGGGCGTACCGCACAGCTTGGCTCTGGCAAATTGGGGGGGCGACGTTCCCGCCCACGGCGCGACCAGGCCCTGCCCCTGGGGATCCTGGGCTTTTTGCTGGGGGTGGGGGTGATGGGGGGAGCCTGGTGGTACAGCATTGGGCCGCGGCAAACCCTTTCTTTGTACTGGCTGACCACGGCTAACAACTCGATCTACTACGTGCAGCAGGAGCGCTCCGTGCGCGCCTTCGACGCCCAAGAGGCCATCCGTGTGGCTTTGGAAGAGCTGATCGCCGGGCCCCGGGATCCCCACCTCACCACCGCCATCCCTCCCCAGACACGGCTGCTGGATGTGCGGGTGGAAGGCAACGATATTTTCCTCAATTTCTCTTCTGAATTCACGCAAGGGGGGGGATCCACGGCGATGATGAGCCGGATCGCGCAGGTGCTCTACACGGCCACCAGCCAGAACCCCGGCGCGCGGGTGTGGATCTCCGTCGAGGGGCGTGCCCTCGAGGTATTGGGGGGGGAAGGGCTGATGATCGACCAACCCTTGACGCGGGCCTCGTTTGTCCCCAGCTTCCAGCTTCCGGCAGAACCTGAGGCGGAGCCGTCAGCCGTATCGGCCTCTTGAGAGATCATGAACTGGTTCCAACGGGTGGGCAGCAGTTTTCTCCTGGCCGGGCAGGTGACCTTGCACCTGCTGCGGGGCCGCATTCACCGTCGCAACACGCTGGAGCAACTGGCAGCGGTGGGGCTGGAGTCGCTGCTGATTGTTTTGATCACAGCGGTGGTGATCAGCGGCGTTTTCACGATTCAGTTGGCGCGCGAGTTCATCAACTTTGGAGCTTCTTCCCTCATCGGCGGGGTTTTGGCCATTGCCCTGGCCCGCGAGCTGACGCCGGTGGTGACGGCGGTGATCCTGGCTGGACGGGTGGGGTCCGCCTTTGCCGCCGAGCTGGGCACCATGAAAGTCACGGAGCAGATCGACGCCCTTTACCTGTTGCGCACCGATCCGGTGGACTATCTGGTGATCCCACGGGTAGTGGCCGCGGGGCTGATGCTGCCGGTGCTCACCATCCTCTCCCTGTTGACGGGGTTGGTGGGGGGGATGATCATCTGCGCGTCGGTTTACAACATTCCTTCCACGGTGTTTCTCACCTCGGCTCAGAATCTCCTGGCCCCTTGGGACTTGATCGTCTGTTGTTTGAAGGCGATGGTGTTTGGGTCTCTGATCGCCATTGTCGGCTCCAACTGGGGCCTTTCCACCAGCGGGGGCGCCAAGGGGGTGGGGCGCTCCACCACCGATGCTGTGGTGACGGCGTTGCTGGGGGTGTTTGTTACCAACTTTCTGATCTCTTGGCTGGCGTTTCAGGGCCCGGGAACTGCCCTCAGCCGCGCCTTCTAGCCACTCAAAAGGGCAAAGGTAGGAGATAGTGATGCAAAATCCCTACGCCCCATTCCTCAGATTTTCTTGGCCTGAGATCAGCCGGGCGCTCAGGATCTGATCCCCCAGCTTGATCTTGCGCAGCACCTCGGTGCCCTCGGTAACATAGCCGAACACGGCGTAGCGGCCATCCATGAGGTTGAGGCCGGCGGGAGTGAGATCCGGCTCGGCCATAAAGATAAAGAACTGAGAAGAGGCGCTGTTGGGATCCTCGGGATAGCGGGCCATGGCCACCGTCCCTTCGGCAGCAAAGGGCAGGGCCGGCTCCACATCCCACAGGCCCAGTTGATCGAAGGTTTGGCCGTAGCGGGGCATTACCTCACCCTTGACCCGGATCTCCATGGGGATGGTGCGGACTCTGCCGGTGGCCGGATCCACATAGCCGTCGGCAGGGCCAGGGGGATCTCCAGCTTGCACTAGGAAGAATTTCTCCACTCGGTCAAAGGTCAGGCCATCGTAGAAGCCCCGCTGCACTAGGTCAGCGAAGTTGCCAGCAGTTATTGGAGCACTATAGCCATCCAGGGTGATCACCATGCGCCCGGCGGTGGTGTTCAGCTCCACTTCTGCCCGGCCCAGGAGCTGCGGCTTGTCGGCGTACTCATCAGGTACCTCGTAGGGGAAGGCCCCCACCCAGTTGTTCTCCAGGGATCCCAAGTCGTCTATGAGGCGGTCGTAGGCGGCGCGGGCTTCCTCCTTGCCCTTGGATTTGCGCTCCGTGGCCTGGCTGATGAGCTGCAACTCCTGGCGTAGGGCGGCTATTGCTTCAGAGGCGGCGGCAGCCTGCTCGGGGGGCAACTCCGCCAGCAGGGGATCCGCATAGCGATCCAGGAGCCGCTCCACCTGGCGCACATCCCCCCGCACCGCCGACCAGCGGTTGTACTTCAGGTCGGCCTCGATTTTGGTGATGGCCTCGTCAATTTCCCAGATCCGACTGTCTTGGATGGGCAGCGCCCGCCGCAAGAGGGTTCGCGGATCCGTAATGGCATCCCCTTGCGGCAGCGCCAGCGCCGGGATCCCCCAGAGCGCCACCCCGCAGAGCAGAGCAGCTACGTAGAGGCCAAGCCGGCAAAGGGATCCCCATTGCCAAAATCCTTGGGCACGCTGCGTCATGGTTCCTACCGACTGCAAAACCACTCCTGTCTCAGCCTGACACCCCACCGTCACAGGCGGCAAGCGCTGTCAAACCTCGATAGATATCTCCACGACTGGCTCACTCCACCTGGGGGAAAGCCGTTATCGCTACGCAACGCTTTTGCAACCGCGATAGCAAAGACGGAGTTCTCAGAGGGCATGACTACACGGCTCTCCTACCTAGGAACGGTGACCTCGAAGCGGACGACACCGGCTGATCCAGAACTGCCTCCCCCCACATTCACCACCACCACACCGTTGGGGTTGCTGATGCCCCCACAAGCAGGCGGCACGGCCCCACCCGGCGGAATGAAGGCCCCCCTATCCCCATCTTGGGCGTCGCTAAGGGCCACAGGGGATCCCCCTGTGCTCACCGACAGGCTGCCCGGCACATACTGCAAGCCAGGCGCCAGGGGATCGCACACCACAAAGTTGGAAGCGGGCGAGTCCAGCAGGAAGTAGATGGCATACTGCACCCGCGCTCCTGGGCGCACCGGCAGGTTGATGGCCCCCTGCAGGAAGGTGCTGGCTCCGCCTGGCCAAGGGATCCCTGGGTTGTCGTTGGGGTCGGTGGGCTCGTCGAAGAATTCGGGAATGGAGAGGCCATTGAGGGCGCTGATCCGCTTGACCAGTCGGATCCCTTCGCCTGGGGGAGGTGCTGGGCTGGGTGTGGGCGTCGGAGTGAGTGTGGGTGTCGGTGTCGGGGTGGGCGTCGGTGTTGGAGTGGGTGTTGGCGTCGGTGTTGGGGTGGGGGTGGGCGGAGCTTGCTCCTCATATGCTCCTACATCACACCGAACTCCAGCAGGTCGGGAAAAACCCCGCTGATCCTGGTTGACAGGGCTACTGTTCAGGTCGGTACACTGCCCGGCTGGCACAGCGTCGATGGCTACACTGCCTGCCAGAAGGGCATGGGTCTGGGTCGGCCCACCATTGTTGGCCAGTGGCCCAAGGTTCAAAGCTGCTGAGGTCACAGCCGTAAGTCCTGGGCAGCTTCCATCGGTGTCGAGATTCGCCCCGCTGGGGGTGAGAGTGCCAGCGTTGGAACAATTACCTCCGCTTGTACTGTTTGCTACGATTGAGTTTCTGAGGTTGGCTGTGGCGCCGTTGAAAATACCTCCACCTTTTGAAGCTGAGTTCGATGCAATTGTTACAAAGCTTAGACTGCTGGTGCCGAGATTGTAAATGCCACCGCCTTTTGTGCCAGCACTATTTCCTGATAGGGTGCTGTTGGTAATGTTTACTGTACTGCTGCTGGAAACATAGATCCCTCCCCCTTCCTGGTTGACATTGTTGAAGGGGATCTTGCTGGCGTTGTTGAAGGAGATCTCGCTGGCGTTGAGGGTTACCTTGCCGCCGTTGCCGTTGTAAATGCCACCCCCTTTTTCACTAACGTTATTGCCGGAGATCCCTGTTTTGCTGATGTTTGTCGTGCCTAAATTGTAGATGCCGCCCCCTTCCTTGCCAGCACCATTGTTGACAATGCCGGCGTTGGTAACCGTTATCGTGCCGCCGCTGCCGTTGTAGATGCCGCCTCCCTCCTGGCCGGCACCATTGTCGGAAATGCCCGCTGCGTCAATGGTTACTGTGCCCAAGTTGTAGATGCCGCCCCCTTTGTCACCAACGCCATTGTTGGAAATGCCAGTGTTGGTAATTGTTACCTTGCCGCCGCTGCCGTTGTAGATGCCGCCTCCCTCCTGGTCGGCACCATTGCCGGAAATGCCCGCTGCGTCAATGGTTACTGTGCCTAAATTGTAGATGCCGCCCCCTTCCTTGCCAGCACCATTGTTGACAATGCCGGCGTTGGTAACCGTTATCGTGCCGCCGCTGCCGTTGTAGATGCCGCCTCCCTCCTGGCCGGCACCATTGTCGGAAATGCCCGCTGCGTCAATGGTTACTGTGCCCAAGTTGTAGATGCCGCCCCCTTTGTCACCAACGCTATTGTTGGAAATGCCAGTGTTGGTAATTGTTACCTTGCCGCCGCTGCCGTTGTAGATGCCGCCTCCCTCCTGGCCGGCACGGTTGTCGGAAATGCCCGCTGCGTCAATGGTTACTGTGCCCAGGTTGTAGATGCCGCCCCCTTCTTTGCCAGCACCATTGTTGACAATGCCGGCGTTGGTAACCGTTACCTTGCCGCCGCTGCCGTTGTAGATGCCGCCTCCCTCCTGGTCGGCACGGTTGTCGGAAATGCCCGCTGCGTCAATGGTTACTGTGCCCAGGTTGTAGATGCCGCCCCCGAAAGAAAAAGCCCCATTATTGGAGATCTGAACATTGGAGACTGCAAGCTGACTGCCGACCTCCACAAAAACACCGCCACCGGCAGTATTTGCAGTATTTGGATCGTCTCCATCCGCACAGCCACTTTTGATCTCTACACCTTGTAGATTGAGCTTGCCTCCTTTGCTGACATGGAAAATGCGAAACTCGCCTTTGGCTGCCCTACCGTCTAGATCGCATGCTATCGAAGTATCCCGCTGGATCGTCGCCCCGTTGCCTTGAATGGTGATGGTGCTGGTAATGTCCAAATCGTCGTTGTCCGCTCCAGAGTCGGTTTGGTGTCCCGACCCATCGTCGTCTATCGACAAGGTATAGGTCCTCCCTTCCAACAGCACAATCGTGTCTGCACCTGGGCCCGCAGGACATTCATTCACTGCTGAATCGGTGTTTGCGGCTATCACGGCCTCCCGCAGAGAGCAGAAGCCATCAGTGTCTATAGCATCCGTTGAGGTGGTGACGTAGATCGTAGTCTGTGCCGGCGAAGGCAATTGCAAACCTGCTGCTGCTATACTCGCCAACAAAGGCAATACGAACCTAGAGCTGTATTTGCCCACACCTTGCCTCTCTGTCAATCAAGATGGCCTAGTAAGAGGATCCACACCTGCTCACCTGCGGCAACAAGCCATAGACAGGGAGAGGGGCTTGGCAATCGGCTAACCTCGAAGACCTCCTCTCCTTAAATCTACCGCTGGCTGCAGTGGATTTCCCATTCCACTCCCACTTCCCTTTCGCCAGCCGATAAGGCATGGCCTCACCTCGGGATGAGAGGCTGCTCCCGGTTGAGGGGCAAGGTGTGGAATGGGCTTCACCTAGGAACGGCGACCTCGAAGCGGACGACACCGGCTGAGCCAGAACTGCCTCCCCCCACGTTCACCACCACCACACCGTTGGGGTTGCTGATGCCCCCACAAGCAGGCGGCACGGCCCCACCCGGCGGAATGAAGGATCCCCTATCCCTGTGCTCACCGACAGGCTGCCCGGCACATACTGCAAGCCAGGCGCCAGGGGATCGCACACCACAAAGGTGGAAGCGGGCGAGTCCAGCAGGAAGTAGATGGCATACTGCACCCGCGCTCCTGGGCGCACCGGCAGGTTGATGGCCCCCTGCAGGAAGGTGGTGGCTCCGCCTGGCCAAGGGATCCCTGGGTTGTCGTTGGGGTCGGTGGGCTCGTCGAAGAATTCGGGGATAGGAGTTCCGTTGAGAGCGGTAATCCGCTTGACCAGTCGGATCCCTTCGCCTGGGGGAGGTGCTGGGCTGGGTGTGGGCGTCGGAGTGAGTGTGGGCGTCGGTGTCGGGGTGGGTGTGGGTGTTGGAGTGGGCGTGGGTGTCGGAGGAAGCTAGCTTGCTCTACCCCCAAGAGAACCATTAGCAGGGCTGTGGAAACGGTGCCCAAGCTGCGACTAAAAAAGCAAAGCAATCTTTCCAGTTGACCAGGACGAAATCAAGACGGTTTTGAGGTCAGCATTCAACACTTCTCGGCTCTCTCAGCGCGTTCTCTGAGAACACAAAACCAGCTTGACCAAACTTGACTAAAACGAGGCAGCCATCAGTTATCTACCCTCACCGAAACCGTGTTGCTAAAGAGCAACGAGCCCGATGCTGAACGAACCACAGCCCTGTTGGTAATGATGGTGGGAAGAGCGGGAGTTTCAGGAGCAGGCACAAATGGAGTCGGCGTAGGTGCCGGCGGTAGGGGTACGGGAATGCGGAGGCGGCAGGGCTGATCCGATTGATTACCTTCTGGGGCATAGCAAACGCGAATGAGATCTTCCACAAAGCGAAGCTGATTAAAACTAAGTTGATCCGCTTGTCGAATAATGTCCGTAATGATTTCCTCCAGGTCTCGGGCTGTTCTGGAAAGAGGTACGCTGACAAACAGAATATTCTCCAGATCCCTAACTTCGGGGGGAGCTAAGTTGGAGAAAGGTACTCTATCCCGCTCCCGCAGCAAGATGCGATAAAGGGCTTCGCTCCAAGGGGAAACATCCACAGCTGCGCTGAAAACAAATCCCCGCAGGGGTATAGACTGGCCGGACTGACGCCCTTGGCCCAATAGGTTGGACTGAACCGATACCAACTTCCCCGGCGGTTGAATAATCGATCCGGAAAAGGGGATGGTGAACCGCAAGTTGCCCTCCAAGGCAGTGGTTGACAAGGCAGGCAACAAAATGTCCCCTCTTGAGCTTAGGTTGAACAACTCAACCTTATTGCCTCTTGAAAAGAGCGGCCCTCCCGAACAAAGGGCGGCTGTTGAGCCTGAAGGGCAAAGCTGAGCAAAGGGATCCACCACCAACCCCAAAATGGCAGAGGCAAAGCCGGAGCCGGGATCCCTTGGCGGCGACCCCACGGTCGAGGGGCTGCTGGAGGTACCACCACCGCAACCTTTCAGGAAAACCGTTAGGGAACCTGTAAGCACTGCCGCCAGGACAAGCGCAGCCGGTTGCCAAAATCTTCTGGGTATACCGAGTCGTCGAAACATTTGCTTATCGCCTCGCTCTCGATTAGGGATGTTGTCAGCCTGCGGAATGACTCTAGCGGGATCCCACCGTGAGAACAGCGTCGCTGAAGGGCGCCACAAAACGGCTGCCTTCTCTCTCAACTCTCAGCTCGCCACTGAGAAGATAAGAACCAGCAGATAGCGGAACATTGCTTTGCACCCTCATTTGCAGGCGGTGCTCCCCAATGGCAGCAGGGAATAAGTTGGCAAAGGGAGCTTCCAGCCCTTCAGAAAACCGTGCCAGCACAAAAGTCCCCTCAGTAGCTGCAGCCAGACGCTGTAACTCCAGAAGATTCAAATCGACCCCCAACCCAACCACATACACGGTGAGTTTTTGTCCTCGCTCTCTGGCCAAAGTTGTCAGCTCCTGAGTAGCTTGGTTGATGGAGCGGGTGCTTTCGTTGTCAATCCCATCGGTGAATACCACCAAGCGGCGGTTGAAACGCTCGGTGGGCCGAAAGTCGCTCAAGAAACGCCCGGCTTCTACCGTGGCATCGTAAAGGGCGGTGTTCCCTCCGGGAACAGCACGCAAAACCCCTCGTCTCAGCAGCTCTCTGTCGCCGGTGAAGTCTTGCAACAGCTGAGCCGTGCGCAGAGGCTGCCCCAGGGCTGTAACGCCAAAGCCTGCTCCCCGGTTGTCAAAGCGCAGAATGGCGCCCAGATCCAGGGGTGCAGGGCGAAATTGATCCAGGAGCCGAAAAACAGCCAGGAAGCGCCGAGATTGGGGATCCAAGACCAACAGGCTGCCTGAGCCATCCATCAGCACAGCCATGAGCAAAGGCCGCTGAGGCAGATCCGGCGGGGGGTTCTCGATCCGGGTGGGTGTCAGGGTCAAGGTTACCGGCTGCGGGATCCCTAGCAAGTCGGTTACCCGGTTTACCTGCAGGCTGACCTGACTGGCAGAGAGCTGGGTTATTGGTTGGGGCGGATCCCCGCCTTGCAGGAGGGCGATGTTGAACTCCATTTCCCCTTGTGTGCCAGAAAAGGAGCGGGTCAGAGCCCCATTGAATGTCAGGCGAGCTTGGGATCCCAAAGAAGCAGGGTCGATCCCCGTGCTACTGGAAGAGCCACAGCCGGCTATAGAGATCCCTAGCAGGATCAGGGCAATCACCCAGCTAGTTTCTCGGTTTTCTGGTCTGTTAAGTCGCATTGTCAAGACCTGGCGGGAATTGACTGGAAGCACAGACAAGGTCGAGAGAAAAGGCAAAATCGCGATGTAACGCTACCATAGGGAGAGCCGAAAGAGTATTGTAGAAAGAAACACTTGCAAGTAAAAAAAAGATACTAAAAACTTGTCGATCCTCAGGCGATGGCTTTCAGAGGTGACAGTTTTTTTAAAATAAGCGTCCTTGTTTAACTTTGGCTTTAGAAGCATGGCCCGTGGGGTTGGGGAGCTTCAAGAGGCTTGCCGGCCAGCCTAGAAAAAGCTTGGCAGTCCAGTTTTGCCCCCATCTCCTCTCCCGAAGGCGGGCAGACGCCGCCTGAGGTGCATGGGAACCCGTCCACAGGTGTAAGCTCTAATAGGGATCCCTCTGGGTGAGGAGCATGACTCTAGTCAATGATATGCTGGACTATACTGAAAATAATGCCCAGTATGTTCAGTATGGCTGCTTGGTATGGCTAGGTATGTAAAACCGAGAGAAGCGGCGGATTATTTTGGGGTGTGTCTCCACACCTTGAGGCGATGGGAACAGAAGGGCTGGATCCATGCAGTACGTACACCATCCGGTAGGGCAAGAAGGTACGACCTCGACAGTTACATCAGAGCACCCAAGAAGGATAAACGAGTCGTTT
>Ga0308408_1001327_pt1 | contig 11601 bp, 6 predicted proteins | sample HotsprSampleMSe3_FD_203466 | JGI IMG/M metagenome (GOLD analysis project Ga0308408, IMG submission 203466) | Hot spring phototrophic mat microbial communities from Mushroom Spring, Yellowstone National Park, Wyoming, United States - 20060912_MSe3 ... | reverse complement strand
TGAGCTGCGATGGAGGTGAATCGCGTACTGTCTGCCAGTACTTTCCGAAGTTGGCCTGCTCGAGCAATTTGAGTTCACGTGGATTGGTGACGAAGTTCAACCAAAAGAGATGAGGGCGCGTGTTTCGGATATAGTGGTAATTATTGAGATACGGTGGCGACGTAACAATGATATCTACACATTCGGCAGGTAGGACGTGTTGCAGATGGAGTGCACTCTGGTTAAATATTCGGATTGTTGGTGACGGTGACCAGCGCGATATTTCACGACGGTATACCAGAATATCCTCATACATCGTGCGCAGTACTGTCGATATCATGCCCACAACATCGGCGTTTAAGATCATTGCTTTCCCGGCTGCGACCCGTGAGCCGAGGCTGGGTTCGTAGGAATAATTCGATACCTGGACAATAATAGAACCAAGTGCCAGAAGTGCCAGATCGCGAATGGACGGGTGTGGGATTTCGTGAATGCAGTCAAGGCAGTGCAAGACCTTCTGCTCGACGATCTGGCTGAAAAAGGGAATGCGGGATCGGAAATGGGGAGGCCGATGTGATCGTGGCTTTGGTACACATTGCGTTGGATCGTCACCGTTGGCAAACGCATCATCGAGAGGCCTGGTCCGCTCTCTAGCTGTAACTTCAAATTCCCGGATGGTCTGCCAGAGGTCGTGAGGGTCTATCTGAAATGATAAACTTTTGACCCGTGACGCAAAGGCAGCAAATGGGTTGATCTCGAACCCAATAACGTGGTGACCGTGTCGTAATCCTTCGACAAGAGTAGTACCAACACCAGCAAATGGGTCAAGAATGGTTGCCGGCTGCGTCTGATACTCGGAGCTATAATGTTTGAGGACATCAGCCACAAAACTGGCGGAGAAACCAGCGATCCATGGCACCCAACGATGAATTGGGTCGTGTTTGTTATGCGTAAACGCCGAATCGCGAACAAATTGAGGGAACGTGCCGTCGGACGCAAACGGTGTTGTCTGTAGATCAAGGGTGAGTTGTGTCAGCACAACAATGCTCCTTTGGCCATGCTCGTGTATGCTTAGGACAAACTTTCTGTTAGTATACCCCGTTACGTATTGCAGTGCAAAACACACGAGGCCAGTGTTACTCGATCACAGAACGCTCCAGACGTATCTAATCCTGGCCCTCACCGCGAGTTGGCGTGACCTTCTCTTTTTCCTTTTCCACACTGAAAGCAGCACGTTCCCGTAACTGCGTAGATGAAATATCGCGGCGGAAGAGGTCTTCGGGAATCGGGATGAAGAGTTGTTCATAGCCGATCGGTAGGGTAAGATCGGCGAGAGTGTAAAATCGCCCGTCAATCTGACGACCGGCGACAAAAAAGCGACAGTTGGCGGCAGCAATGGTTGCAAATGCCGCCAACATTGCCGCTTCGCTCCCATAGTATGCTGATGTGACGAGACGCAGAGCTGTGTCGTAACCAAGCACGAAGGCACGACCAGGGTAAAGGCGTGCCTTCTGCACGAAGAGTGGCGCCGCCGCCAGGATGACGGTATGACGCCCTGCAAATTGAGCGACGCGGCGAGTGATCTCTGGTAACGATAGCTCGCCTTTGTCGGCGTTACGTACCGTTAACTCAAAATGTACTGGCCGACCGGTCATGACGACGACGGCGCGCTGCATCCCTAGATGTCCTTCGTGCAGTGGGTTGAAGCTACCGGGAAGAATTGCACCCGGCGGCGGATCGTCGATCCGCACGTCACCTGCGGGAGTAATGGTAAGCGAACCGATCCGTCCGCTGAGAAGCTCGGTTAACTCAGTAGCGTTGATCATGATCTTGCTCCCACATACCCGGCAACACGTAGCGAGACGACACGTGATGCACCGTCATCACCCATACTCACGCCGTAGAGGGTATCCGCTACTTCGATCGTACCACGATTGTGGGTAATGACAATGAACTGAGTGCGGTCACTGAGGCGTCGTAACATCTCGCGGAAACGACTGATGTTGCTCTCATCGAGGGCCGCATCGGTTTCGTCGAGAATACAGAACGGGCTAGGGTTGACTTTCAGAATGGCAAAGAGCAGTGCCACGGCGGTCAGCGTGCGTTCACCGCCGGAAAGAAGGGCAATGTTTTGCGAACGCTTCCCTGGTGGCCGGGCAAGAATTTCGACCCCCGCAACCGACCGTCGGCCATTGTTTTCTTCGCCATCGCTCGTCTCGATCAGTTCAAGGCGTGCGCTGCCACCTCCAAACAATTCCTGGAAAACGGCACTAAACTCGGTGGCAACGGCATTGAAGGTGTGTTGGAAGCGTTCGTTCATGGTGCTGTCAAGTTCACTAATGAGTTGATGGAGCGTTGCACTGGCAGCTCGCAGATCGGCAGCTTGGGAGGTCAGGAAGGTGTAACGGTTGGCCGTCTCTTCATATTCTTCGAGCGCCAGCGGGTTCACGACACCGAGCCGCAATATTCGAGTGCGCAGTGTCTCAATAGCTGCCGGTAGATCATCTACCGGCGGACCCTCGTCGGAAGGTGGTGGCTGTGTCAGATCGATACCATCGGCTGCGGCTCGCTCGAAGAGTGTATCGAGTCGATCGGCTGCACGTTGGGCTTCGCGAACTAGGCGACTATATTCGGTTTCGGCGGCCAGCAGATCAGTAGTGGCTTGTGCTTCGGAGGCTTCCAGTTGAGCCAGTTCGACCTCTGCTGCATTAATTTCGGCTTCGGTCGGTTCGATCTGAGCACGCACCATGTGCAGCTCGGCCAGAATTTGCTCGTGGCGAGTCAGCATTGAGCGGTAGGCCGCTTCACGTTCGGTACGTTGGGCATGGAGCGCATCAAGAGTGGATTCAAGTTCGCGGTACTGGTGACCGAGGTCGGTCAAGGTACGCTGATGACCGGTGAGCAATTCAGCGATCATCCGTCGTCGGCTTTCAGTAGCCGATAGTTCAGCCCGCAGGTGAGCTAGCCGCTCTTGAACAGCCCGGTCATGGTGCGACTGTTGTTCTTGCTGTTCACGCAGTGCTGCCAAATTGGTCTCGGCAGCAATCCGCTCGTTGTGCACATCGTGCTGACGTTGTTGCAGGATCGTCATTTGTTCAGCCAGGGTGTGGAGTTCCTGGCTGAGCCGCTCCTGCTGCGTTACAAGCCATTGATGTTCCTGTTCGAGTTGTCGCACACGACGTTGGGCCTGTTCGATACCGTTGCGTGCCGCATCAAGTCGGCGTTGCGCTTCACGTTCGGCCTGTTCGGCACTGCGTAGCTGCGAGATCGCCGCTTGCAATTCGCGATCGAGCGCTGAACGTCGTTCATCAATTGCCGACAACGTTGCCCGTGCCTGTGCTACCAATTCTGGTAATTCGCGTAACTCACGTTCACGGCGCAGCACACCACTCTCTCTCGTTGGTGCGCCACCGGTCACGGCTCCACCACTCTGCACCTGTTCACCAGCTAGCGTGACGATAGTCCAACCTGGTGGAAGATGAAGCAATTCGTTGCGCGCAGTTGCCAGATCGGTAACTACCAGTGTGCGACCGAGCAATTGTTCGACGACTACCGTATAGTGTGGATCATACGTCACCAGGTCGGCTGCGACACCGATAACGTGGGGTGAGACAGAAGAAGGCCGACGAGTATCATGCAGACGGCGCAGTGTATCGAGGGGCAGAAATGTTGCCCGCCCGACACCGGTACGTCGCAGTTCAGCGATGGCCTCCTCGGCATCGCGCCATTGCTCAACCACGATATGTTGTAAGCGGGCGCCGAGTGCAACCTCGATGGCCGTCTCCAGTTCCGGTGGAACGCGAATAATTTGCTGAACCAACAGAAAGCCGTGCCGCTGGTTTCGTTCCGCCCATTCGAGTGCTGCTCGTACACCAGCAAATGTTCCGGCATGCGAACGTGCTAGTCGACTTAAGGCTTCCAGACGTGCCTCACGTTCAGCCAATGTATGGCGACAGGCAGCCCGCTCCTCATCCACTGCAGCACGTGCCTGACGCAAACGATCAATCTCCTTTCGGGTGTGTTGAACCGTCGCGTGACTGTTTTGATACGCCTGCTCGGTGGCAGCCAGAGTCTTTTGCGCTTCTTCAAGCGCAACCTGGGCAGCAACCGTTGCTTCAGAAGCCTGCTGCAAGGCCGTTTTTACCCGCTCGATCTCGATCTGCAAACGGGTCTGTTGTGTCGAAAGCTGATCGATCTGACTGAGCACCGTGGCTTCGGTGCGAGCCGCCTGTAATGCGCGTTCCTGCGCAGCTTTGGTTTGGGATATAAGGACGGCTCGTGCTTGTTCGTCAGTTTGTTGTTCATCCTCTGCCTGCGTGAGCTGATGGCGAAGCGCCATCAATACTTGTTCAACTTGTGTCAACTGTGTAGCGACTCGCTCACATTCCTGGGCAGTTGTGTGTTGTCGGTCGGCCAATGTCGTTAATTGTCGTTCAATCTCTTCACTGCGCCGCGACAGCGCGGCCAGTCGTTCGTTTTCAACAGCCAGATCGCGTTGTAACGTCTCGGCCTGCTGATGGAGCTGGGCAGCGTGATGGTGTAATGCGCTGAGCACCTCGCGTCGTTCACGTAGAGCTGTCCGATGCTTGTGAAGCGCGGCTGTCGCTTCGCTCTGAACAACCCGCAGGCGGGCCAGTGTGTCTTCTGCCTGTTGGGCCTGGTGTTGGGCATGCTGCGCCTGAACCTGGGCTGCCTGCCATCCGGCGTAGTGCCAGCGTGCGAGCAGCTTCTGTAGCTCAGCTTGCCATTCGCGATACTGACGCGCCTGGCCAGCCTGACGGCGCAGCGTGCGTAGCCGCGGTTCAAGATCGGTCAATAGGTCAGACACCCGCTGCAAATTCGCCTCGCTCTCGCGTAGTCGTCGCAGAGCCTCGGCTTTACATAACTCGAATCCGCCGATCTCGGCGGCATCTTCAAACAACCGACGTCGTTCAGTGGGGCGTAACGTTAGCGCCACATCGACTAACCCCTGATTGATGATCGTGTATGAACCGCCGAGTGGTTCGATGGTGGTCAGAAGATCGCGTAATCGTACACGGGCACGGTTGATGAAATACTCATTTTCACCCGTGCGGGTCACCCGACGTGTAATGGTGACCTCATCAAAGTCGATTGGTAACAGGCGATCGCTATTGTCAATTGTCAATGACACTTCGGCAAATCCGGCGGGTGACCGTTTACCGCCGCCGGCAAAGAGAAGTTCGCTGGCCTGCTTACAGCGCAGCGCCGCCATACTCTGTTCACCGAGCACCCAGCGCACGGCGTCGGCCAGATTCGACTTCCCACTCCCATTCGGACCGACAATTGCCGTAATCCCCGGCTGAAACTCGAACGCGGTACGGGTCGCAAATGTCTTAAAACCCTGAATTTCCAGTCGTTTGAGGTACATTGATCCCTGTATCGTTTGTCAGTGCTCTACACCAGCGCACTATTGTACTCCAGGCCGACGACGTGGTAAAGTAGATGCTTGATCGGCCTTCGTTGAGCGGCTATAATGAGGCAAGAATATTGCACTAATCATGAACCGATAAACGAAGGCAATCAACCGATTTGTTCTGCGGGAATTCGTTCAGGTGTGGTAGAAATCTCATCAGGCTTGATCTCAATACCCGCGCAAGGCGCATCGCCGGTACAGCCCGACGGCGCATGATAGCGATAAGTTCCATGCGAGAGCGAGTCTATCGCAAAGAAGCAATTATTCTTCGTCGTACCGATTTTGCCGAGGCCGATCGTCTGCTCCTGATTGCCACCCCTGCTGGGAAGCGATGGGTTATCGCTAAAGGTACGCGCAAAATGAAGAGTCGGCTGGCTGGTCACATTGAACTCTTCACGCATGTGCAGATGATGTTAGCAGTAGGACGTAATCTTGATATTGTGACCCAGAGCCAGATTGTGGACTCCTTTCCGGTGCTACGAAGTGATCTGACTCGCCTCGGTTGCAGCTTTTATGTTGCCGAATTGTACGACCGTCTGACGGCTGAGGCAGAAGAGAATCCCCCTCTCTTTCGGCTTCTGGTTGAAACGTTCCAATCACTTGATCGCAGCCCGACCCCTGAACTGACCCTGCGCAGCTTTGAGCTTCACCTCCTGCATATTCTTGGTTATCGGCCTCAATTACATTATTGTGTCGTCTGCAACGAGCTACTTACTCCAGCCGCCGACCGGTATAGTCCAGGCCTGGGTGGAGTGCTCTGTCCACATCATCGGACGGCTGATCCGAATGCTTTATCCCTGAGCGAGGCAACGTTTCGGTTATTACGCTATCTTCAGAGTCAACCGGTGGCTGCCGGTGAAACGCTGCGTATTTCGCTGGCAACTCGTCAGGAAGCAGCAGACCTCTTACGAGCCAGTATATGCCATCTCCTGGAACGGGATCTCAAATCGGCAGAGTTTCTCAATCATCTGTTATCATCACAGTAGGAAACGTATGATGACAACATTGCCTGAAACAAAGGAGGGCGGGCTATGAGTTATGTGGAAAGCCTGCTCGGGCGGGGAGAGCAGATTTTGTATATCGCCCGTCAGCACATTTTTGTGTTGATTATGAACATCTTGACCGAACTAGCGCTGATCGGAATTCTGGTTGCGGCCGGAGTTGCCTCAAATCTGGCATTCCGGAACAATTCGACAGCAATGATCGGCGGCATCAGTATCAGTGATCTGATTTTGCTCATTTGTCTTGTGATCAGTATCATTGTGCTGATCAGCGGTTTTCTCGATTTTCTGCGCTGGAATTCTGAACAGATTGTCATTACTGATCGTCGTGTATTACAAGTACGTGGTGTATTCAATAAGCGTGTGATTGACTCGTCGTTAGAAAAGATCAACGACATCGAGCTACGCCAGAGTATTTTGGGGCGAATCTTTAACTTCGGTACTATCGAAATTTTGACCGCTTCTGGCTCCGAAGGTGCTAATGTGATGGATCGAATCGAAGCGCCGCTGGAATTCAAACGGGCGCTGCTTGAAGCGAAGCATAATCTTGAACGCGGATATGGCTATCTGGAGACAGAAGGGTATATGCCCAGTCGCTCAGTAAGCAGTGTAACGGAGATTCAGCGCACGCTGGAGGAGCTGGCCCGGTTGCGTGATCGCGGGATTCTTTCCCCCGAAGAGTTCGAGGCCAAAAAGCGTGATTTGTTGAGTAGAATTTAGATGCTCATTCTTGCCCGCGGGTCTCTTAAAGATGACGTTCTGTGTTCAAATTAGCACAGATGTTAAATACCATGTCTTGAATGGAGTAGGTGTTGAATGTTTAACGACATCGAACAGGCTCGTACTGCGATTATCCCGCGCCTACGTCATATTCCCCGCGTTGGTTTGATCCTTGGCTCAGGGTTAGGGGCGCTGGCCGACGAGATCGAAGATTCAGTTGTCATTCCTTACCGTGATATTCCCGGTTTTCACGAGCCGAAGGTAGCTGGGCATCGTGGTGAACTGGCGATTGGGTTGTTGGCCGGTCAACCGGTAGCCGTGATGCGGGGGCGTTTTCATTTTTATGAAGGTTACAGCATGCAAGAGGTAACCTTCCCAGTGCGAGTCTTACATGCGATCGGTTGTGAAACGCTCATCGTGACCAACGCTGCCGGTGGTTTACGTCCAGACTGGCAGGTTGGCGATATTATGCGGATCAGTGACCAGATTTTCTTGCCTGGTATGGCTGGCCATCATCCGCTCCGTGGCCCTAACGACGACCGACTAGGTCCACGCTTCCCGGCAATGGTTGGTGTGTTCGATAACGATCTGGTACCGCTAGCCCATGCTGTGGCATCTGAACTCGGTATTCCACTGCGCGAGGGCGTATATTGCATGTTGAGTGGTCCAACCTTCGAGAGTGCAGCCGAACTGCGGATGCTCAGAGTGTGGGGCGCTGATGCGGTGGGAATGTCAACGGCGCCAGAGATTGTTGTTGCTGTCCATTGTGGAATGCGTGTGCTTGGTTTTTCGCTGATTACGAATCTGGCTTTGCCGGACGCGCCACCAGCCAATCACGAAGAGGTGATGGAAGCCGGCGAAGCTGCCAAACCGAAATTCGCTGCACTCCTTTGTGGTATTCTGGCTCGTATGAGGTAGACATAACATCGACATCGATTATCCACCGTCCCAGGGCTACCGTTAGTATAAGATTAGGAAGATGTGCCATGCGCACCCTCACACCACTAACCGAAGTATCCGCGATTGATGAAACAACCCGAACGACACTGGCTACATACTGGATTTCCAGTGTTGAAGAGTTGGTCGCAACGGCTCGTTCCAGTAATACAGGGTTAGGGAGTGGACTGGCGGCGCTGGCCCACGTCTTGGGCAAAAGCGAAGATGATGTGCGGGCGATGGTGATGGCGGCGCTGGAGGTTGTACCTGACGCCAGCTCGTTCAGTGTTGATGTGGCAATGGAACCGGTTGGGACGGGGGCTATTTTCGATGATCTCCCTGAAGTGGATGCAACTTCGTTTAGCCCACCGGTCGGTTTGCCGCCAGAAGTGCCGCCACTGCTCACACTACCGCCACCGGTGAGTCAAGGACCGCGCAATACCTGCGTTGCCTTCAGCATTGCTGCAATGGTACAGATTCTCAGTAAAGACCCGACCGATCTCTCCGAACAATTTATCTACTGGATCAGCAAGGATCGTGATCGAATCCCTGGTGACGTTGGTACCAATCCATTGGTGGCTATGCGTGCTGTTGCAGAGCTGGGAGTTTGTCGTGAAGAGACGTGGCCCTACCGACCAGAACCGGTTGATCATCAACGGCCAGGACACGAACGACCGAGCGATGCGGCATTTCGTGAAGCAAGACAGCGTCGCATCGCTGATGTTGAACTATTGCCAGCACGTGATGTTCATCAGATAAAGGCTGCTCTGGCTGGCGGTCGTCCGGTGTTAATCGGTTTAATGATCGGCGAACATTGGACGAACAGCGGCCAGGTGCGGCGAATTGGGCGGGTACGACGGGCATTGCCCGGCGAGCAACGCTTGGGCGGTCACGCAATGTGTGCGCTGGGCTATCGCGATGATCTAGACGCACCCGGCGGCGGTTACTTTATTGTGCGCAATTCGTGGGGGAGCGATTGGGCGAACGAAAATCCTGATGGTCCTGGGCATTGTTATGTACCGTACCAGTTGATCTTCGAGGAAGGCATGGCGGCATTGATCGCGACCGGTTTGATCATAGAACGGCTGGCAACGGCACCATCGGCATTGGGCACATCGCCAGCCAACGATCTGGCTTTCATTCTGGCCGAAATGCAAGCTTTGCGTAGTCGACTCAATGCGCTCATTGAACGGGTGCAGATGTTGATTGGGTCATCACCCTCCGTAGTTGCACCGGCGCCAACGATAATAACTCCAGCCAAACTCGCTGAACCACCGCCAGTTGTCGGCTATCAAGGCCCGTTGATCTTGATCGCTGACGCGCAGGATGCAGAGGAACTATATCCAAACGGTATTGATGGTCGGCGAGGCGAGCCGCTTTTACGGATCGATACGATACGTGCGAGTGAACTTGCTCAGCGGAGCGAAGACTCTAAGGAGCTGCAAACGTTACATAAAACCCGCAATGACGCTGAAGAGAAACATTTTGGCGTTGTTGCTGATGTCGATCAAGAAGACCTGGCTCAGGCACGTTGGGCAGTGGTGGTTAGTGCAACTGATGATGTAAGCTTAATCGAGGCACTCTGGCCGCTGATTGAGCACCGAGCCGAACAACAGGGCATCACTTTGCCGCCCGTCGCGTTTCGTGCTGGCGAGACATGCGCCGAATGGGCAGCTCGCTATGCCCATCTCAAACAGCCATGGGAACAGCGCGCACCGGTCTTGATCCATCGCCCTGGTGAAAGGGTGAATGGCTGGTTAGCACGTCACGGGACGATAGCCGGGCCGGTTAAGCCGAGTCAGGGTGTTCCGTTCTACCTCTTAATTGCGGCGCGCCCAGGACCACTGACACCTGATGATCGATCCTTTATCAGTTTCAACTTTCAATACGAACTAGACATCTTCTGGGGAGTTGGTCGGCTCTGCTTTACCGATGAACGAGGTCAACACCGCTATGCCGATTACCGCATGTATGCGCAACGTCTGGTTGAGTATGAGCGGCGAGCGGTACGTGATATTCGACTCCGACGTGAGATCGTCTATTTTGGTACCCGCCATGATCTTGATAAATCGACTGAACGCAGTGCCGTTGAGTTGGTAACGCCGTTGGCAGCCTGGCACGAACGCGGGTTACCCCAAAAACGGGGCTTCGCCAAACGGCTTCTCCTAGCAGGTGATGCCACTCGCAGTAATCTGGAACAAGCATTGCGCGATGGCAATCAGCCACCGGCTATTCTCTTTAGCGCTACCCATGGTTTGGGCTTGCCGGTCAATGATCGAGAACTTATGATGTATCAGGGCGCGCTGGTAACGCAAGACTGGAGCGGGTTTGGTGGGATTAAGCGCGAGCACTGGTTTGCGGCTGAGGATTTGCCGACCAATCTCTCGTTAGAGGGTATGGTAGCCTTACTCTTTGCCTGTTATGGCGTCGGATGTCCGCAGCGCGATGAGTTCATCTTTGATCCAGAGAAAGGTCGTCCGCTGATTGCCCCCTTTACCTTCGTATCGCAACTGCCGCAGCAGATGTTGTTACGCGGTGCGCTTGGTGTCGTTGGTCATGTCGAACGAGCATGGACTTACAGCTTTAGTCTGGATGGAGCGCGTGGTCAGACGCAGAGTTTTGAAGACGTGATTGGGCGATTGGTAAGTGGTAAACGGTTGGGGAGTGCAACCGACCAGTTCAACATTATTCAGGCAGCACGTTCGTTGACGCTGTCTGAAGAGCTAGAGAACATTAAATTCGGGAAGCAACCCGAACCACATGAACTGGCAACACTCTGGATGGCGCGGAATGATGCCCGCAACTATATGCTGCTGGGTGATCCGGCAGCACGCCTGGCGGTAGATTGTGAGACGTAAGGTAGGGATGGTGGGAGAAAGGCAGAAAATGGTTCCCAATCTGTCTCAACTTCCCTGCGTGGGCGAGCTGAGCAAGCACAGCACTGCTGCGCTCCGACCGATGCACCAAGACAGGTAAGGAATGGTACTGCTTCATTCGCTAAGACCCCGTTTATGCAGTAATATATGTAGGTAAGGTCACTGTCTACTCATTAACGTGCTAGCCGTATGGATCTACGTACTCGTCTCATCTTATCACTCTCACCGCTGGTAATTGCCCTCATTCTCTTTGGGGTGCTCGCCATTGTGACGCAACAGCGTGTCGCTCAGGCTATCAAGAAGGTCGATCAGGTGGCGAACGATCTGGTTGAAGTTGCTCAAAGCGAGTCGCTGATTCTCCTTGAACAGTACCACGTGAGCGAGATTATTGCCGGACGTCAGAGTGATCGCACAATCCTTGAAACACAGCGGGCAATGGTGCGTTCCTTTCTCGAGGAATCCATGCCACAGGAAGGTGGTAGTTTCGTTGAAATAGAGCTGGCTGCGCGCTTTAATGTGATGGTTTCTCAACACGATGCAGCGCTCGCCGTTTTGGATCGTGGTAACCGTGAACAAGCCAAGGCAATGATCAGCACCGCTGATTATCACCGCAACGTGCGTGCCATCCACAGTCTGGTCGTCGGTGCCCAGCGAG
>Ga0308408_1001325_pt1 | contig 11614 bp, 20 predicted proteins | sample HotsprSampleMSe3_FD_203466 | JGI IMG/M metagenome (GOLD analysis project Ga0308408, IMG submission 203466) | Hot spring phototrophic mat microbial communities from Mushroom Spring, Yellowstone National Park, Wyoming, United States - 20060912_MSe3 ... | reverse complement strand
ATATTCTGCCACAACGGCTCGCTATCCGTCTGTGGTTCACTGAACACCTACCAACCCGCTACTTAGGCTCGGTTTTCTCTTAAAAATCGACTCGGTAATTTTGATCAAAACTCTTCATTTTGTCAATCACCCTCTAAATCCAAATGCATATATCACAATTCCAAGTTCATCTTCGCTAAATCCCTTATTACCCTCATCGGCTCGCTTAAGTATCCTGGGCTGCTTCCAACGGCATGGCTCGCTTAGGAACTACGGTTTTCTTGAATCCTGTGACAACAAATCGCTCAACAAGGACGGTTTACTTTTAGAAAAAGGCTCGCTACGAGAATACGGGTTACTCAGGCAGAGTGACAACAAAGTCGCTCGGTACATTTGATTTATTTACTGGCCCTAGACTCGCTCATCAGGCTTGGCTTACTTGCCCACGAAGACTCGCTCATCATGCCTGGTTTACTTGCCGATGAAGACTCGCTCAATGCCTTCGATCACCTTATAATCACGGCATTTTCTCATTAAGCCGAATGCTTTCGGCCTAGGTACTCTTCTGCATAGGGCGCTCTAACCGGCAACCCCTCCAACGTACGCCACGCCTGATACAAGTCCTTCAGGAACATCTTAATCATATACCGTTTCGCCGCCAAATCTCTTCTCCCCTTCGACACCTCGCACCACTTTTTATTGTTCGGATCACCGTTCACCGGCCGCTCCTCATTCTCAAGCCGATTCTTGTAGTCATCATAATACTTGCGATACGGCGAATTCGATCTAAGGAAACTAGCCGCCAATACGCCAATCATTTTCGACCTCAACCAGCTATTGAACGGTGCGACAAACCCGGGTGTTTTCTTATCTCCACGGATTAACGTATCAGTTTCAACCAGTTTATGCGTTCCATCCTTTTTCGATCCCTTTACAACCTTCCCCCGAACCATCCCCGGATTTAGCCCGGTATATTGCCACAGTTTCGATACGGTATCTGCTCTCCGAATGTCATACTCACTAATTATTACCGCACTCATTGTTGGCCCACATCCTTTCACGTTCTTTAGGAACTGTGTGTAAACCGGGAACGCCCCTAATTCATTCTCAATTTCTTTCAATAAGCGCTTTTCATTTTCGCATAAATCCTGCCACATGTCCACAAGCACCGGGATGGCTTCGGTGTCTAGATTTATCTCATCTATTACAACCTGATCGCTACCATCTTTCTTTTTCTTTAGCCTGTTCGCCATCCGAACCCGCATATCCTGAAAATCATAATACGTTTTTACAAGTGCTCTCAAATTTTCTTTATCCATAATACCCTCCCTCATTAATCAATTTCAAGAATATCATCCACGCTCCACAATGTTTGTATATAAGTTCCAAGCGGATGCGCCTTCCAGAATGGCTTCCACTTGCCTATCGTAATCTTCATTCCTACGAATATTCGTTTCCTACGCATCCGCCACGTCCTCCAGGGCGTCAAGTAGGGCACGATGTCACCTCGATGCACGAATCGATAGGTGAGGGAACTCACCGCAGGCATCTTAGCCCCCAACCCCACCGTACATACCTGTAGCCCTTTGAAGGTATTCTGCATGGTATCAGCCACAATCGGAGCAATAGCTCCACCCCAACTATGGCCATAGATTGTTACCTTCTTAACCACCCAACACCACTTGATCTTAAGGGCCAGTTGATCGGCCAGGGCTACGCCGTAGAGAATCTCCGCCATTTCACCCCACCCAGGGAGGAAGTGCAGAATCCAGTCGAACCGGGAGTCTGTTCCGTAGATCAGTACGTACAGGGTGTCTCCATCGATGATCCAGCAGGCTTCTACGCCCGGGCTTCCCTTCGGCCACAGGTCGATCTTCGATCCCTGCGATCGAATCCAGTTAATGGTTTGTCCTATGGTCATTTCTCCCCTCCAATTTCTTCGTATAACCAGTCACAAACAGCCTCTGTTACATTCTGCCTTTCCACCGGATCATTAACAACCGGCACAATTTTTGGTGGATTTTGGTCAAAATAAATAGCAACACAAATTTGTGGATATGCTGAATGATAGCCGAAAAGCTTAGTAAGAAAAATCGTATCAACATTAAATTTATCTCCACACAATTCGATTAACCGATTTCTACGGTCTAAAATCCCCCATGCTGAAGAATCGTTCATTTCGTTCATTGCCTTAAGCAATATTTCACATCTACTCGACATGTTTACCTCCCTAGTCGTTCCATATCAATCCTGATTCCATAAATACCAAATTGCCAAAACTCCTAACCCTATACCAATCAATAGCCCGCCAATTTCTATAGCAAGTTCCATCTTGCGCCTCCCTATTCTGTAATTTTCTTTGCTAAATCCCGAACCCACCCGGGCTCTCTTCCTACATTCGACAATCCTGTCTTATATGCTACAATCGCATCTTCCCACGATCCCGTAGCTCGATATAAATCACAAAGATAATCAGCGGCAAATGTCAAACTCTGCCACGGATTTGTAGGGTCTTTAATACCATACCGACTGCGAAAATATGGTAACCATTTCAAATTTACCTGCGCCAATCCCACCGACACCTCGCGCTCCGAACGGTTCACAACCGTATACCTCCAACTCGACTCGCTTTGTATCAACTTGTCTAATATCCGCACAGGAACTCCCCGAAATGTTTCTTCTAATACAACCGTTTCCCCATACGGATTTGTCGCCGGCAACTCAATCTTTATCTCTCTCGCACAACCGGTAAGCAAAATGCATGCAATAAATACTATCATTTCACTACCTCCCTATCCTCGCATCATCTTAAATATTTCAATATTACTATAATACCGCTTGCCGCACTTATCACATTCCCAATACCCGACCTTCGGCACTAGCGTTCCTCCACACTTTTTATCCTGTCCTTCGATAATCCGATTTTCTTTATTAAACACACCTACCGCTTCCGTAGCTTTACAAATTATCCTTCCGCAATATTGGCATCCCCGCAACCTAAGCGTTGTCTCTGCATATAACAACCGATCGCAAAACGGGCATCTCAAATAACAATCACATGCCGGCTCGTAATACTCATACTCAATTAGCTTGTTTTTAACATGCACTTTCCTGAACTCCATACCGCAAATCGGGCATTTACCACCAAGAAAATCCATTTCTATAATTTTTGCGTTTTCTATCTCGCCTTGCTCAACAAGTTTTACCAAAACATCACCGATAACACTCGACAACTCAATTCTGCCCACCGGCTCTCTTTTGATCAGCTTCTGCGCTATTTCTGTCCACAACATTAATACCCCCGCCACAAAATACTATATCTCATCCTTCTTTCACGCTCTTCTTCTGTAATCATCTGCCTTGTATCCCTACTATTTCTATTATCTTGACCTTTGCCATCAAACACAAGCACCTTCGGTTTCCAGGGTTTTACTAGGGCCTCATTAGCATAACTTTCAAATTTATTCCCAAACAACGTCTGCGGTCGAACATACGGCCGCATATCAGGATTATTCATCCAATCGATACATTTTGCAATAATAACACGCTCAAAATCTGCAACCTTATATCCCTCTTTCAACCACCTCAACACCAGCCGAACATTATAGGCCGTTTGTTTAAACGATTTTTCACTATGATAATTCAACAAATCAATAACTTTCATCGCATCTTTTACCATCTCCCCATGCGCACGTGCAAGCCCCCTCAACTCCTTTGGAATCTCTTCTATACCAACCAGCTCATTATCTTTCCCTATCCTTCCCACTCCATCCGTTTCTTCGTATTTTCTTGTTAACGCAACCGGCCTGGGTAGTTCGTTTTCGCTATGTATCTTTTTTGCCCCTTCCGTCTCCCCAGGCTCTGGGTTCTGATCAATCTGTTCATACGGCAATACAACATCCTTTTTCTCTTCCTCTTTAACCTCATCATATACGATCCGATACTGCTTCACCAGAACCCCGTCAAGTAAAAACTTCTCTTCTTCGATCAGCCGCTCTTCAATCAACTCTTTTATCGCCCGCAATATCGTGGGCTTCGTTAATCCTGTGTATTGCTCAAACTGACTAATACTGATACGATCAACCTTCTTATGCCACCCTTCCGTTTTCCGATCCACAACCAAAAATACCTTTACCGCCGCCGGCGACAATTTATTCAAATACTTATCAAAAAAATCATTGCATACTATCGTATAAGCTCCCCTATTCATTGATAGCCTCCTCTTCGTCTGGGTCGGTATAATTTACTTCCAAGCAGTAATCCACCTTTCCCGTCGGCCACTCGTAGCGAAGGATTTTTATCGCATCGGCCTCAACCAAATCATTGATTGCCTTTTCTATTTTTCTCTTTGTCATTCCGGTCAGCTCCGGCAACCTTCTCACACTCAGTTCCCGGGCTCTCCTCGGCCACGCTCCCACATACGAACATACTACCAAAAATACGGTTGTCGCCTCTGGCGACACCTTCGGCAAAAAATTGTCAACGTAATCATTAGGCACAATTGTAATTTGTTTTGTTTTCATAATTATACCTCCCACTCGTTCTTAATTTCATCTATAACATTTTGCATATCAAACTTATACCCTAAACTCTCTAACCGCCGTATCCGATACTCCAACCATTTCGCCATTTTGTCTTTGTCCCACTCCGATGATCCCGTTCTGCAATCACATCTGATATACGTCTTCCCGTCATGCTCAACCGCACCCAACGGCACAACCACTCGAAACACTCTTTTTAACTCTTCAATCGCTTCCGGAATCACATCCACTAGTGTCGCATCCCCCATGCGCAATAAATCCTGATTGTACAATTCCCAAGGATCGACACCTTCTTCACCTTTGTACCCAGCATTCAGGATCTCGGCCTCTTTCCGATACGTCCACCACATCAATGCATTTTGAGGGATTGTACGGACTTGCTTTTTTTCTCGAATTGTTATATCGTATACGACGTCCTCTCTAATCCCTTCGGGCAATGCGCCCAAGGCCGAAACCTCAAGCGCATTGCCCTTTCTTTTTACCTTGCCATCAAATTTTATACTCTTCATAACCATCAAAACGGTATGTCATCTACAAATTCTTCTTGCTTCTCTTTTTCATCATACCCTTGTTCTTTATTATCGAGCTGTATCACCACATCCGGATCGCTCTCCTTTTCTTTTTTCTTCTTCCACATTACAATCCGGTATTGCTTCCCCTGCCAATTCAGCACCCCTTTCGCAAGGGGCGCATTAGGATTTTCGCTCTTAAACTTCCACAACACCGCCAAATTTTTCATTTTTACCCCCCTAGTTAACTACAGTGATTATTTCACTATATACATACACCCCTTGGATTTTCGTATTTTCTTTCTTCTCCTGTACCTCCTTCCGGATTTTCGGATGGTCAGGGATCACAAATCCAAGCTCATCCTTTGTCGTGTAAGCAGGATCTAGCGGCTCATCCGACGCTCGATACTTCCATACAGTCCGCTGGTGTACCCCCTTCGCCTTTGGGATCTCCGGCTTTTCCACAATCGTCGCAAGGACCGATTCCACACTCACACTACCACTCTCTTTTTCCTTTTGCAACTTCTCTTCCGCTTTTCTTTTCTCTTCTTCCGCCTTCTTCCGCTCTTCTTCTATTTTCACATAATATAGATTCACCTTCGCTCGCAACTCACGATCAAGAATCGATATTTTATACGTACTTTCCTCAATCGCCTGTACGATCGTTTTTCTCATCGATTCGATCATAGCTTTTGCTTTTTTCACCGCATCCAAATACGGATTGTATTTCTCTTCAATCAGCGTTTTTACTGCCTTTAATTTCTGCAAACAACTTCCCGCTTTGTTTAGGCTCTCTTGGTCTACAACCTCTATCCCGATCGCCTCTTCTGCTAAATTTTCAACCTCCCGAAACTCATCATCCAAGTTTACTTCAATCGTTGTAGGCTCTAATTTTACAATTTCAAATTTCATACCTCTACCTCCCATTCTCTTAAATTTTTCTTTATTTCTTCTATTGCTTCTAACACTTTTTCAACTAACAACTCTTTTTCTTTTTTGTTGCATATATACTTCACAATCAAAAAGGCTCTATCCTCAATTGGAACATCTGGGTGGTACATTGCATAAATCCATTCATTCACGCCAGCGGCAACCATACCGGCAATAATTTGCCATTTATGCCGTTCCGGGATCATTTGTGTTTTAGCGAACTCACACACCGTAGCCTTCGACATACTTTTTACTTCTACATACAATTTGTTATTACGCAAATACCCATCTGGCGTTGCCCCGAACCACCCTACCAACTCTCCCACTTTTGGCTCGATAAAATCAACATACAATACCTCATCTCCGAAATACTCCCCAACCATTCGCAGTGCGGAACTCTCATGTTTCCGCCCCCAAGCAAACGCATAACTTGCTTTTTCTGCATCATCCCGCATCCCCAACCGTTCCGCAACAAGGTAATGTATATACGATTCCCGCTCCTCGTCATCGAACAATTTCCACACTTGGCTAGCCGTGATTTTCCCTATACGTCGTTGAGATAATCGTGGCCTAGAAAATGATACCTTCATCTTTATCCTCCCTTGCGACAGGCTTTTGCTCCGCCTTTTCTTCTTTCTTTTCTTCCTTTTTCCCTTTTTCTTCCAACTGCTTCAATCGCAACTCCCTAACCTCAATCACTTTGTTCAAATGCTCTTTATCTCGATAATACTTTATCGCTTCTACATAATACTTCTTTAACTCTTCTTTGTCTTTTGCGTTCGCCATTTTGGTTAACAACTCACCGAAAGCAGGAATATTCTCTTGCGACAAATCTCCAGCCTTTGTTTCAGGTTTTGGTATATTATTCTTTTCAACCTCAATCGTCTCTTGCTCGGGCTCTACCATATCCTCAGTCGGTATGGCGAATAGCTGAATCATCAAATATTTATGTGCGCCCGAAAGTGCCTTATATAACGCTTTATCTGACGTGTCATTGCCTTCGCCATATACAACCGTCTCAATATATTGACCGTCTTCAGCCATGATCTTATACTTCACTCTCACCAGCCGGTGTATGGTCATCAGTTTCCGGTCTCCCCTCGCCGTCTCATTACTAACCGTTTCCACCGACTCCACTTCCGGCACCGTCATAATTCCATGCTTCACGAAAAGCTTGTGCAATTCGTTGTACATGTCGTCAATCCCACGATACGCATACCCCTGTGCCGGATTAACTTTTGTCTTCTGGATCGCCTCCAGATCGGCCATTACACCGATCAACCTCTCATAAATGTTTTTCATAAACCTTCCTCCAATTCCCTTAATTTTTCTTTGTACTCCTTAACAACGTTAAGGATTTCTTCATCCGTCATTTTAACATTTGTCTTATATTTTGTGTATAACGATTCATACTTTTCTTTGCCAAACCGATTTATGAAATACAACGTCAATGGTGCGGGATCATATTCATGCCGGTAATTACAAGCCGCACACTGTGCAAACGCATTCTCCTCATCCCATCGTGTGCTATATGATACTCTTGAAAACAGGTGTCCGCATTGCAAGTTTTCAGCGGCCCCACAGGTTACACATCTTCCATCCCGCATCCGTATATACCGACTAAAAACATAATCCGCTTCTTTCACAATCGATTTTCGGCTTTTCCTTTTTCTCAATCTACCCTCCTTTATTTAATCCTCTTCATTTAAGTCTAAATTAAGCTCCTCCCACCCCGTCCTAATCTCAAACCCTGGAACATCAATCCTACTTTGATCACTCCATAGCGTTTTTTTACAAATATCTAAAAAATACAATTCACCATATTTGCGCAACGGACTAAACAGCGGGCAGTTCATGTCGCAGGGGGACAGTTCTGGTGACGAATTATATGGACAAAATTGTTTAAATTCGATGCCGTTCTTCACAACGGTCAAACCGCCATACTGGCCAATAATAATCTTGTCTACCTTCATATAACCTCCTGTAATTCGAGTTTCTTTCTTTATTTGCACTCCTCGAGTGCTTGCTCGAATAGCAAGCATGCGCTGGTTATCAGCGCATAGCCAAGTTGGGCCTTTGAGGGGGAGGGCCAAATTTTGAAGAGATATAGATCGTACCACGCTACACGGCATAGCGTATGGTACTTTTTGTCTAACAGCTCTGCTGTGCTTGAATCCACAAGCTCCATTGGTGGTGTAAAATTAACAACGGCCGAGCTTATTTGCATGAAGCGCTCTTCGCCGAGGATATTAACAACAGCCCGCACGTCCAAGTACTTCATCGCTTCATGTAAGATTTTGAGTTTTTCATCCTCTTTCATTTTTCTTACACCTCGTTTCGGACCGGTGCCGCCCAAAAAGGTTACCCTCCGCTTAAGCGGAGGGTTGATCAAGGTCTCTATTATGCATAAAAGGGAAAGGTCTCAATGACACGTAACGGCCGAACCCACGATGCAGCAATTTTGTTTTTATATTTTACTATTTTGCCCCCAAACGCCACGTACAATATTGCTCTCTGCGGGCAATACTTTAATGCGGCTTTGGAGGGGAGGGCAACATCTCCTTCCATGCAATCTTCGAAGTTTTCAAACACATAAAATCCGCCTTTGTGGTCTCTTTTTGCGGCTTGCTCAAGGCGCTCGCCGATTTTATATTCAGTTGTGCCGTCATACAACGACAGATACCTGCCGTTTTCGACGGCGACAACCTTATAGCCCTCATATTCTATACGATCGGGGTCTAGCCCGAAGGCTACGGCAACCCTCTGTTGCCAATTTCCTCTCCGGGAATGTGTGATCGCCTTTTCAGCGATTTCCTCAGCGACCTGTGCGAAGCGAAAATCTTCGCAGTCCGGATTGGAAATTGCAGGCACCTCCACTGGCATCAGAAACGATTTGGGGGGGAAAGTAAGAACAACTCTTTCTCCAATGCGGGAAAAGTAGCATCCAGCCCGCTCTGGATTTTTAATCATCATCTCAGCGACTTGTTGTTTCGTTAACATATTTTTAGCACCCCGTTTTAGGCTCCTGTGCCGCCTGACTTTGGTTTTCCCCCGCACAAGCGGGGTTTGGGCCAAAAAAAAGGCCCCCGTAGCGCCTAAACTCATAAAGTCTAGACACTACGGGGGCCATGACAGAAGTCGTGCCCCTGTGTGGAGTTTTTATACCGCCCCACACCGGATAGCAGGCGGTTGCCCTGGCCTACTCGACCAGGGTCTTTAGATCATCAGGATCATCCTCCTCAAAAAGCTCGATCCTGCCGTCCGGGTAAAAAATGGTTACCCCCTCGGCGGCCCTCCCGTAAAGCCGCCCAGTCCTGGACCAGGCGGTCTTGACCCTCTGGGTACCTTGCGGCACCCAGATGATGACGCCTTGGCTTACGCCAAGGGCGCCGCGCGGGCTCTCGGCTTTGGAGTAAGTATAGACTACGTGTTCCTGGGGCTCCAAGACGCTTATCTTGGAGCCCCCCCGGTACCCACAAGCCACAAAACTTTGGTACAGGGACCCGGTGCCGGGCCTGAGCACCAGGGTCCCCTTGTCGGTCTTCACCAGGTCCACGGAGTGGACCGGGAAGACCAGCCATCCCTCTTCGTTCAGAGGGATTTTTCTGCTCAGCCAGAGCCGGAGCACCCAACCCTGGCGAGAGCCAAAGTCGATATAGGGGAAGGGGCCTCCTTCCCCTTCCTTATACTCTACTTTAAAGGCTTTCTCACTCATATCCTTTGCACCCCGTAGGCCGGTGCCGCCTAATTGGATTTTCCCCCGCACAGGCGGGGTTGATCAGGGCGTCGGGAGTCGAACCCGATCCAAGCCCCCGGGGCGCCCCGTTCCCGCCTACTCGCCTCCTCCTGTGGTTCGGCGGGCGGCCGCGTTTTTAATCCCCCGCGGCCAGGGGAGTTTGTTTCAAGTGCGCTCCAGGTTGCCGTGCGGGTGGAGCGCTAGTCCCCGCACGGTCAAAACCCACGGCCCTACTCGATGCGGGTTAGGGCCCGGAAGTCCAGGTCGTCAAGGGTGACCTCTTGATCGACCGTGACCCCGGTTTGGGCCCTGGTGGATCGACCTTGTTTGATCGATACCACCAGGGCCGTCTCCCCAATCGCCAGGCCGCCGAAGAGGTTGGAGGGCGCTTTTACAGCACCCATCGCCTCAACAATGGCCTTTGTGGCTGGGTGCCCCACGTAATGGGGAACGCCAGCCAGGGTGTTGGGCCGTGTGGTCAGGGTCTCCACCCGGTATACCCCATCCAGGGGGCACACCGTGGTGGTGAGTATGGCCACGACTGGCGTCACCGTAATCACCTCCTCGCTCCTCACGGAGCAGGGGGCAGGTCGTAGGCTACCTGCCCGGATCTGTAAGGCCGTCGGGCACGGCCGGCGGGTTCTCCAGCTGCCGCCACACTGACACGGCGGCAGAGGTCAGGATGGAGAGGCCCGGCTCAACTGACCTGTCAACGACAGTATCAGGAGCGCACCTCCATCCTCCCCGGTGTCTGGCGCTATCCAGCCGGCCGCCGCGATTGCCTACGAGCGGCGGCGATAGGAAGGGCTGACGATCACGCCCTGGGGCCCGGGAGCCCCGGTAGGTCACTAAGACCTACGGCAGTGACGGTCACGTAGACCGCCGGCAGAGTCGGTGTATTAAGCGCACCGACACGCTTGCGCGCCATCCTCAGCGCGCTGAGGCAGGGTAACCATGCCCTGCCACGCCCAGCCGAACCCGTCAGCCGGGGAGCGGTTTGAGAGGGCCTGCGTACCTCAGGCCGGCCAGTGCCGCGGATCTGACCGCGGTGGCCCTCTAGGACAAGTCCTGCAGTCCTCAACCCCTCATCCCTGTCTCCTCAGCGGAGGGGACAGGGAAAAGGGGCCCCCGGTTGGTTCCGGGGGCCGGCAACTTGGTCGGCTACGATACGTAGCCGTCCCAAGCATCATCGAGTGCGTTCTCGAACAAAACGCAGGCCAAGGTTATCAGCGCGAACCCAAGATCCGCGCTGGTCGGAGCCTGGTTGGGGAGGGGGTGGAAGTCATACCACGCGCCCCAGCATAGCTCTGGGTGCTCAGTGGCTAAGGCCACTGCCTTGTGCGGCTCAACGAACTCCACGGGCTGTGCGCCTGCAACGATGTCATAACTTGTCTTGATAAACTTTTCCTCGCCGACTGCACTCACAACGTAGCGTACCTCCGGATACATCGCTGCCAGTTCCGATAGGATTTTAATTTTCTCATCCTTCTTCATATTTTCTTGCACCCCGTAGGCCGGTGCCGCCCCAAAAGAATTCCCCCGCTTAAGCGGGGATTATGGAGCCGCCGGGAGTTGCACCCGGGTTGCCCGACTAGTGGTCGGGCCGACTATCTCCGGCCCCGATTGGCGCTACTCAGGCAAGCGCCGGGGAACTTTCGCGTCGAGCTGGGTCGGTCGACCCCAGGCGGGCTCGATCTCAAGCTCCCTCCCCCCGGCGTTGCACCGGGGATTCAGCGGCTTTTTGCGGCCCGGAAGGCAGGATGGTAACCGGGCGGCGGTGGGAATCTGCCCCTTGCCGGAGTTGCACCGGCTTACCTACGAGGGGCGTTTCAGGTCACTCTGGGTGAGCGCCGGGGGGCTGACTTTCTTCATCAACCACCAGAGGTGGTCTCCCGTGCCTACTTGCTCGCCCTCCGAGG
>Ga0308408_1001322_pt1 | contig 11628 bp, 10 predicted proteins | sample HotsprSampleMSe3_FD_203466 | JGI IMG/M metagenome (GOLD analysis project Ga0308408, IMG submission 203466) | Hot spring phototrophic mat microbial communities from Mushroom Spring, Yellowstone National Park, Wyoming, United States - 20060912_MSe3 ... | reverse complement strand
ATTGAGGAATTTTCGGCTCGCTGAAGAGCACTGAAACAGGTGCAATCGGCGCTGGCGGTCATCTTCGGCTACATTGAGGAATTTTCGGCTCGCTGAAGAGCACTGAAACCAAGCGCCTGCGGCGCGTCGGTGATGAGTTCCGTCGCCATTGAGGAATTTTCGGCTCGCTGAAGAGCACTGAAACTCGCCAAGCCCGCGCGTCGTCGTCACAACACATCATTATTGAGGAATTTTCGGCTCGCTGAAGAGCACTGAAACCGGCGCACCCGCGTTGTCGCTGCGGCGTCAGACTGGAATTGAGGAATTTTCGGCTCGCTGAAGAGCACTGAAACGACATCCGCGGCGTCGGTGTCGTAGTCGTAGTCGCGATTGAGGAATTTTCGGCTCGCTGAAGAGCACTGAAACGCGTTCCAGTTCCTCCGCTTTCTCCCGCAGCGCCGGATTGAGGAATTTTCGGCTCGCTGAAGAGCACTGAAACCCCAGAACGCACCAGAAGCCACCAGAAACCCGTACCGATTGAGGAATTTTCGGCTCGCTGAAGAGCACTGAAACGCCACAGCGATCAATGAAAGGCAGTGCGGCAATGGCAAATTGAGGAATTTTCGGCTCGCTGAAGAGCACTGAAACGCCAAATCGGGATAGCGCTGCACCAGCGCCCACTGATTGAGGAATTTTCGGCTCGCTGAAGAGCACTGAAACGCGTGAACTCGGGGTTGTCGAGCATATCCTGATACAATTGAGGAATTTTCGGCTCGCTGAAGAGCACTGAAACGGGAGGACAGGAATCTACTGGATGATTTCGCACGGATTGAGGAATTTTCGGCTCGCTGAAGAGCACTGAAACGTTGACTACCTAATGCGCATTAGAAAAGCAAATAGGATTGAGGAATTTTCGGCTCGCTGAAGAGCACTGAAACCGGATTTGCGGTGGAAGTGAAAGCGAGGCGAAAGATGATTGAGGAATTTTCGGCTCGCTGAAGAGCACTGAAACGTGACGCTACCGCAAGGATTGAACTAGGTCAAACAGAATTGAGGAATTTTCGGCTCGCTGAAGAGCACTGAAACATTATGGGTTGAGAACGAGCAAATAAGGCAAGGTATAATTGAGGAATTTTCGGCTCGCTGAAGAGCACTGAAACGCTACCGTTGTCTGGCCCTTGCGCTGGACATACCAATTGAGGAATTTTCGGCTCGCTGAAGAGCACTGAAACGACAGATACGATTTCAATCTGTCAGTACCACAACCGCATTGAGGAATTTTCGGCTCGCTGAAGAGCACTGAAACACCAGAAGCCGCTTCCAGCGCGCTCAATGACGCTATATTGAGGAATTTTCGGCTCGCTGAAGAGCACTGAAACAAACAGACCAGCGGAAACAGTGAGCGGCGATTCAAATTGAGGAATTTTCGGCTCGCTGAAGAGCACTGAAACCACGAGCGCCAACTCTACCGCGATCTGAGACGTGCGTATTGAGGAATTTTCGGCTCGCTGAAGAGCACTGAAACCTCTCCTCTCCCAAGAACCCCGCCGACGCTGGCGGGGTATTGAGGAATTTTCGGCTCGCTGAAGAGCACTGAAACTTGGTATATCAACAGTACAGTGTCACAACACTTGCATTGAGGAATTTTCGGCTCGCTGAAGAGCACTGAAACTCTCGCCGGTGTCTCTATTGACCAACAGCACCACGCCGGATTGAGGAATTTTCGGCTCGCTGAAGAGCACTGAAACGCGTCGGCGGGGCTTCTACTTGTTCAGCAGTGTCACAATTGAGGAATTTTCGGCTCGCTGAAGAGCACTGAAACCCGCGCTTTCGTTGATCGTCGGGATGTGGTAGCGCAGAAATTGAGGAATTTTCGGCTCGCTGAAGAGCACTGAAACCACTTTAATTGTACCGGAGAAGCGCCGCGTTTTCGATTGAGGAATTTTCGGCTCGCTGAAGAGCACTGAAACGCGCTCGTCGCCGTCGTCAGAGGTCGAAAACTCGTAGATTGAGGAATTTTCGGCTCGCTGAAGAGCACTGAAACGGACGCGATATTCCGGCTACGCTGCCGTCCGGCTGGATTGAGGAATTTTCGGCTTGCTGAAGAGCACTGAAACCGTTGTGAACACATTTGATGACGTTTTCCGGCTCGCAAAATTGAGGAATTTTCGGCTCGCTGAAGAGCACTGAAACTTTAGCGCGTGGACAACCACGCGCCGATAGCCCGCTAATTGAGGAATTTTCGGCTCGCTGAAGAGCACTGAAACCCAGAAGCCCATACCGCGCCAGAACCAGCCCAGAAGATTGAGGAATTTTCGGCTCGCTGAAGAGCACTGAAACTCGCGCGTATCAAGTTCCCAAAACTCAATCGAGTTGGATTGAGGAATTTTCGGCTCGCTGAAGAGCACTGAAACGGTATCGCCGGTACGGGTAGCAGGTTGCCGGTATCGATTGAGGAATTTTCGGCTCGCTGAAGAGCACTGAAACGCATCAAGAACTTGAGGACTGGGAACGCGCGGTCGGATTGAGGAATTTTCGGCTCGCTGAAGAGCACTGAAACTATGACGAGCAGCGGGTACGATTCGCGCGGGGATTTGTATTGAGGAATTTTCGGCTCGCTGAAGAGCACTGAAACTATGACGAGCAGCGGGTACGATTCGCGCGGGGATTTGTATTGAGGAATTTTCGGCTCGCTGAAGAGCACTGAAACCTATGCGCGTATCGGTTGATTGCTATCGCATTCCATTGAGGAATTTTCGGCTCGCTGAAGAGCACTGAAACTTTGCGGTGCGCCCTGACTACCTTGACACGGTGATCAAAAATTGAGGAATTTTCGGCTCGCTGAAGAGCACTGAAACCGTCCAGCACCTGCTGGCGCGTTGATCGGCGGAACGATTGAGGAATTTTCGGCTCGCTGAAGAGCACTGAAACTTGACGACGCCGGAGGCGGGGCGGTCACCGCGTCGCGCATTGAGGAATTTTCGGCTCGCTGAAGAGCACTGAAACACGTTGACCGTTGACGTTGACGGCGGCGGGGCGGTCAATTGAGGAATTTTCGGCTCGCTGAAGAGCACTGAAACAATCGCGTTACGGCGGAACTTCTGGCATAAACTGTTATTGAGGAATTTTCGGCTCGCTGAAGAGCACTGAAACCTGAACACCGCAACATATCTACTTGAAACAAAGCCCGATTGAGGAATTTTCGGCTCGCTGAAGAGCACTGAAACCTTCCAAACGCGGGTAGAGCGTCTGGAACAGAGACATTGAGGAATTTTCGGCTCGCTGAAGAGCACTGAAACTCCCCAGTCGACGCCAATCACTGCCGCCTCATTGCTGATTGAGGAATTTTCGGCTCGCTGAAGAGCACTGAAACTGACTACCTTGACACGGTGATCAAAATGCTGTATGAATTGAGGAATTTTCGGCTCGCTGAAGAGCACTGAAACAATCGATGGTAGCGCTTGCGCGTCGTTATTTCGATGTATTGAGGAATTTTCGGCTCGCTGAAGAGCACTGAAACCAGTTCTGAAAGTGCGTATCGCTGCTCGCTCTGCGCCGCATTGAGGAATTTTCGGCTCGCTGAAGAGCACTGAAACTCGACGCTCTTGTTCGGTGGGTCGAGTTCGACGGAAAGATTGAGGAATTTTCGGCTCGCTGAAGAGCACTGAAACGGGCTTATTTCCAGCCGGTATATCGCGGTGTTCAAATTGAGGAATTTTCGGCTCGCTGAAGAGCACTGAAACCCCGTCTTTGCTTCGCCGCACGATCAAGGATGAGTGATTGAGGAATTTTCGGCTCGCTGAAGAGCACTGAAACCGGCAGATGCGCGCTACATCGTGTCCTGGCCAGGTCAAATTGAGGAATTTTCGGCTCGCTGAAGAGCACTGAAACGCGCTGGGCGACGATCCGGCGTTCAACGAGTGACAATTGAGGAATTTTCGGCTCGCTGAAGAGCACTGAAACCTCGCCGTCGCGCGTCGCGGCGAAGGAAGTGGGCGTAATTGAGGAATTTTCGGCTCGCTGAAGAGCACTGAAACCCTGGATCAACAGCCGGTTGCGCTCTACGAGGTCGAATTGAGGAATTTTCGGCTCGCTGAAGAGCACTGAAACCCGCGAACGTCGCCGACCTCCTCGCGTCCGCCGCGAACGATTGAGGAATTTTCGGCTCGCTGAAGAGCACTGAAACCGCGTCAAACAATCCGCGCAACAACGACAGCGCCGTTTCATTGAGGAATTTTCGGCTCGCTGAAGAGCACTGAAACTCTAGTCGCGCTTGACGAACGGCGTGACTGCAAACAATATTGAGGAATTTTCGGCTCGCTGAAGAGCACTGAAACGGGTTTATTTCAAGCCGTCATCTTGCTGTGTTCAGCATTGAGGAATTTTCGGCTCGCTGAAGAGCACTGAAACACACCGTGCCGCACACACGTGACGAGTCGCTTCCGGTATTGAGGAATTTTCGGCTCGCTGAAGAGCACTGAAACTCCGGAACTATTTACGGCCCGCCGGGCTTTGTTTCAATTGAGGAATTTTCGGCTCGCTGAAGAGCACTGAAACCTGACGACGGCGACGAGCGCGGGCGCGTGACTTTAATTGAGGAATTTTCGGCTCGCTGAAGAGCACTGAAACGTAATTTGAGTTGAAACAACTCGCTGCCGCGCGTTGGTATTGAGGAATTTTCGGCTCGCTGAAGAGCACTGAAACTCCGCAATAAACGTGAGCATCACAAAACCCGACGCAAAATTGAGGAATTTTCGGCTCGCTGAAGAGCACTGAAACGACAATCGATTTTCGTACAGACAGTACGTTAGTCTGATTGAGGAATTTTCGGCTCGCTGAAGAGCACTGAAACTCGCACGGCTTTGTACGCTTTTGACGGCTCACAAGCTGAATTGAGGAATTTTCGGCTCGCTGAAGAGCACTGAAACCGAAGGTATTCAGCGCTCAGTTTGTACGCAACCAACAATTGAGGAATTTTCGGCTCGCTGAAGAGCACTGAAACCTTTTGAAGCGTGGGAAACCCGTCCAGACTTATAAAATTGAGGAATTTTCGGCTCGCTGAAGAGCACTGAAACGATCGCGATCAGGTAGTAATCATCAGTCGAGTCGGGAATTGAGGAATTTTCGGCTCGCTGAAGAGCACTGAAACCTATTGGCGCATTCGGCGTAACGGAACGCAGTTTTATTGAGGAATTTTCGGCTCGCTGAAGAGCACTGAAACCGGCGCGGGAGTGAATGCCGGATTAGCCAGCATATCATTGAGGAATTTTCGGCTCGCTGAAGAGCACTGAAACTTTTTGAAGGCGGTGATCGGGCGCGTGTTATGGATATATTGAGGAATTTTCGGCTCGCTGAAGAGCACTGAAACACAGACCTGTTTCTAGTGGCGTCGCAGTCAACCCAACAAATTGAGGAATTTTCGGCTCGCTGAAGAGCACTGAAACTTACTACGACTACAATTTTGCGCAAAAGAGTTTTAGGATTGAGGAATTTTCGGCTCGCTGAAGAGCACTGAAACGGGGACCAGCATTACACGCCAGTCACGTACACTCACTTATTGAGGAATTTTCGGCTCGCTGAAGAGCACTGAAACGCCTTTTGACATCCACCGGGCGCGTGGGACACTTGAATTGAGGAATTTTCGGCTCGCTGAAGAGCACTGAAACCGCAAAAATCACTCTGATCCGACAGCGTATCCGCCTTCATTGAGGAATTTTCGGCTCGCTGAAGAGCACTGAAACGTCATTATAGGCTACGACCAGACGCGCCCCGTCGTAATTGAGGAATTTTCGGCTCGCTGAAGAGCACTGAAACCGATACTTCACCGCGTCGTGCGTTAGTCCAGACGCTGAATTGAGGAATTTTCGGCTCGCTGAAGAGCACTGAAACAGGCGATGCCGTCTGTTCCGGCGCTGCGGTGGATTATTGAGGAATTTTCGGCTCGCTGAAGAGCACTGAAACTCGTACGAAATGCTCCAATCGCAATCTGGTCAAAATTGAGGAATTTTCGGCTCGCTGAAGAGCACTGAAACGCGGTGCTGGCGTATGCGACGTGGGCCCAGGTGTCGATTGAGGAATTTTCGGCTCGCTGAAGAGCACTGAAACCCGACTCGCGCGCACGCTCAAGCGCCTGGTGCTCAATGAATTGAGGAATTTTCGGCTCGCTGAAGAGCACTGAAACAGGGATGCGCTACCGCGCGCTACCAATCGCGCCGCTATTGAGGAATTTTCGGCTCGCTGAAGAGCACTGAAACTATCCGTCGCCAGCACAATCAACAGCGGCAGCGGATCATTGAGGAATTTTCGGCTCGCTGAAGAGCACTGAAACTCTCCCGCAGCGCCGGATATTGTCTGATCAGTTCCGCCTGAATTGAGGAATTTTCGGCTCGCTGAAGAGCACTGAAACCTGCCGGGCGCGCTGCAAGGCGCGGCGGCGGTGCTGGATTGAGGAATTTTCGGCTCGCTGAAGAGCACTGAAACTCGTGCTGGTTCTGCCCGTACCGATCCTCCCGCAGATTGAGGAATTTTCGGCTCGCTGAAGAGCACTGAAACTTTCGCCGGTAAGAAGCCTGACTTTGAACGATGTGTCTAAATTGAGGAATTTTCGGCTCGCTGAAGAGCACTGAAACTTGTTGTGCTGGCGATGCAGCGCGGCTGGCAGGTTGAATTGAGGAATTTTCGGCTCGCTGAAGAGCACTGAAACTCAGCAGCATAAGCCTCGGAAACAGTCACGTACGCATTGAGGAATTTTCGGCTCGCTGAAGAGCACTGAAACAGGACGGGCGCGTAGTGGTGCACCTGTTGCACCTGAATTGAGGAATTTTCGGCTCGCTGAAGAGCACTGAAACGCGCTGGGGGTGCGCGACCCGAAGGCGCTGCTCTACCATTGAGGAATTTTCGGCTCGCTGAAGAGCACTGAAACTCAGCCAACCCGCAAAGTAAGCGACGTACTCGCGCGAATTGAGGAATTTTCGGCTCGCTGAAGAGCACTGAAACTACGGCGGCGGCGTGCAGAGTACGGCGCTGGTCGTACATTGAGGAATTTTCGGCTCGCTGAAGAGCACTGAAACGGAGAGCGCGGGGTGTTTGTGGTGCGGTACAACAACGATTGAGGAATTTTCGGCTCGCTGAAGAGCACTGAAACTCTGAGTAATAGAAAAGCGCGGCGTGCGAGGGTTCGCATTGAGGAATTTTCGGCTCGCTGAAGAGCACTGAAACGTCCCAAGGCTTTCTGATGCCGTATCCGTCCGTCCCATATTGAGGAATTTTCGGCTCGCTGAAGAGCACTGAAACGGCAGCGAAACCAGCGCGTCGAGCGGCTTGTACGCGGATTGAGGAATTTTCGGCTCGCTGAAGAGCACTGAAACACATCGGGTAGGCGTCCAGTTCCGGGCCGCCGGACGATTGAGGAATTTTCGGCTCGCTGAAGAGCACTGAAACCAACAAACGCAAAAATTGCGGTCTCGTTTGGAGACCATTGAGGAATTTTCGGCTCGCTGAAGAGCACTGAAACCCCGGAACGCACCAGAAACCACCAGAAACCCGGAAATTGAGGAATTTTCGGCTCGCTGAAGAGCACTGAAACTCTGGTTGACAGCTCAATGCGTGTTATGGACACAAATAGATTGAGGAATTTTCGGCTCGCTGAAGAGCACTGAAACTCGAGTTTCTCGCAGTTCTGCTCGCGTTGACGGCGATTGAGGAATTTTCGGCTCGCTGAAGAGCACTGAAACGTGGAACTCGTCTACGCTGATCCCCAGCATCAGGTGATTGAGGAATTTTCGGCTCGCTGAAGAGCACTGAAACTTCCGCCCACGGCACCGCCCAAGTACGCTGCGTACATCATTGAGGAATTTTCGGCTCGCTGAAGAGCACTGAAACATTTTTCGCAGCGTCTTCCTCAGACGCTCCGCTTCCATTGAGGAATTTTCGGCTCGCTGAAGAGCACTGAAACGCAGATCGTACACGCAATTGCTCGACGACTATGCGCATTGAGGAATTTTCGGCTCGCTGAAGAGCACTGAAACCGACAGCGTTACGCGCCGGCGCTTCGCGCCAGACGATTGAGGAATTTTCGGCTCGCTGAAGAGCACTGAAACCGATTTGCTGCGCCACCAGCGGCGCGCGCGCGGTACATTGAGGAATTTTCGGCTCGCTGAAGAGCACTGAAACTCGCGTCGCTCGATCTCGACGCAAACGACGCGCGGCAAATTGAGGAATTTTCGGCTCGCTGAAGAGCACTGAAACCTGGCTGGACTTCGGGCGCGACGCGCTGCACGTCGGGATTGAGGAATTTTCGGCTCGCTGAAGAGCACTGAAACGATGATTGTGATGTCGCGTCCGTATTCGTTCTGCAACATTGAGGAATTTTCGGCTCGCTGAAGAGCACTGAAACGCGTAAAATCGCGCGGGGGGAAGACCGCCGGGCGGAATTGAGGAATTTTCGGCTCGCTGAAGAGCACTGAAACCCGGTTCGTTCAGCAGCGCTACGAACCACAAACGCAGATTGAGGAATTTTCGGCTCGCTGAAGAGCACTGAAACCACCGGTATTTCGATATCGTCATCCTCAATCTCGAACATTGAGGAATTTTCGGCTCGCTGAAGAGCACTGAAACGGAAGAAGCGGCGCAGAGCGAGCAGCGATACGCACTATTGAGGAATTTTCGGCTCGCTGAAGAGCACTGAAACGTACAGATCGGCGCGAAGTCAGGCAGAACTGATCAGATTGAGGAATTTTCGGCTCGCTGAAGAGCACTGAAACCTGAACGTTATCCGGTAAACCCGCGCGTCGTCTGTATTGAGGAATTTTCGGCTCGCTGAAGAGCACTGAAACGGCTTAGCCCGGAGCCGGAACTGGAAGACGTTTTCGATTGAGGAATTTTCGGCTCGCTGAAGAGCACTGAAACGAACGCTCCCGAACTGCTTACCGACCGTCAACCTCATCCATTGAGGAATTTTCGGCTCGCTGAAGAGCACTGAAACGCGCCACGCGCGACGCCAGCCGTTGGCGCTGTTGGATTGAGGAATTTTCGGCTCGCTGAAGAGCACTGAAACGGAGTGGGTGATGATGCCGCGCCGCGTGCTTGATGAACATTGAGGAATTTTCGGCTCGCTGAAGAGCACTGAAACCGATTTCACTTCAACCGCGAACCCCGGATTATCCCCAATTGAGGAATTTTCGGCTCGCTGAAGAGCACTGAAACGTACAAGAGCACGCTGGTTCAGACGCTTTTTGGATCATTGAGGAATTTTCGGCTCGCTGAAGAGCACTGAAACACCAGCGACATAAAACAATGTTCTGGTAGAACACCTCGAATTGAGGAATTTTCGGCTCGCTGAAGAGCACTGAAACTGCAACCACTTGCGTACCCACTGGCACAGCCTGAGCGCAAATTGAGGAATTTTCGGCTCGCTGAAGAGCACTGAAACGGATGAAGGCGGGGAGTGGCTGCGTGCAGAGCTCCAGTATTGAGGAATTTTCGGCTCGCTGAAGAGCACTGAAACCTCAGTCTTGCAAATTGTGACAACTATTGTCACATCTACATTGAGGAATTTTCGGCTCGCTGAAGAGCACTGAAACGGTTCCGGCGCTTCGCAATCTGATGTATATGCGAGATTGAGGAATTTTCGGCTCGCTGAAGAGCACTGAAACCCGCGCGTGTACGGCGCGGGGCTTTGTTTTCCCCACAAATTGAGGAATTTTCGGCTCGCTGAAGAGCACTGAAACCCGGCGGCGGCAGCGGGTCGGGGAGATCGTCGGGGTCGATTGAGGAATTTTCGGCTCGCTGAAGAGCACTGAAACTCACCGCATTCCGCCGACTGCAAGCAGCGCGCATCGATTGAGGAATTTTCGGCTCGCTGAAGAGCACTGAAACGGATGTGTCAACCGCTGCGGCTTTCGCACCCACTTTAATTGAGGAATTTTCGGCTCGCTGAAGAGCACTGAAACTTCAGCCTCGTCCGCCAGTTCGTTCCAGCGGGCGGCATTGAGGAATTTTCGGCTCGCTGAAGAGCACTGAAACCGCCGCCGTATGAGATGACGGTAACCATATCCACTATTGAGGAATTTTCGGCTCGCTGAAGAGCACTGAAACCGCGTCGAAAGACGACGCGCTGCGGCTGATAACAGAATTGAGGAATTTTCGGCTCGCTGAAGAGCACTGAAAGTCAAAATTGACGACATTGAGTTGAACCGCTCCAGCGATTGAGGAATTTTCGGCTCGCTGAAGAGCACTGAAAGCCTCGCGTCCGCCGCCAACGCCAGCACCGTAGACGTTGATTGAGGAATTTTCGGCTCGCTGAAGAGCACTGAAAGGCGCAGTGAAGGTCTTGCGCGTCATCTGTTCGATAACTATTGAGGAATTTTCGGCTCGCTGAAGAGCACTGAAAGCCGACGTTCGCCAGACCGAGCGCGAGTTCTTCAACGTATTGAGGAATTTTCGGCTCGCTGAAGAGCACTGAAAGACGCGCTGGCGTCGCTGCCGTGGGAGATCGTCACACGGATTGAGGAATTTTCGGCTCGCTGAAGAGCACTGAAAGGATGAGATAGCGCGCATTCGCCGCCGGTGTAGTCGGATTGAGGAATTTTCGGCTCGCTGAAGAGCACTGAAAGGTTGACGGTGTACAGCAGTGTTTCCGCCAGCCGCGTCATTGAGGAATTTTCGGCTCGCTGAAGAGCACTGAAAGTCCGGCGCGCTATAGCGGGCGCGACCGGACGCGGAAATTGAGGAATTTTCGGCTCGCTGAAGAGCACTGAAAGGTTGACGGTGTACAGCAGTGTTTCCGCCAGCCGCGTCATTGAGGAATTTTCGGCTCGCTGAAGAGCACTGAAAGTCCGGCGCGCTATAGCGGGCGCGACCGGACGCGGAAATTGAGGAATTTTCGGCTCGCTGAAGAGCACTGAAAGGCACACAAGCCGAAAGGGACACCGACACCGTTCTGGCATTGAGGAATTTTCGGCTCGCTGAAGAGCACTGAAAGCCGCGCGTTGAAGCAGTTCCGGCTGCACCGCGTCGGATTGAGGAATTTTCGGCTCGCTGAAGAGCACTGAAAGCTGCTGGTCGATACGTTGGCGCTGGCGCTGGAGCAGCATTGAGGAATTTTCGGCTCGCTGAAGAGCACTGAAATTTCGCTTAGACGAACCCGGCGCGGCTGCGAACCCTCGAATTGAGGAATTTTCGGCTCGCTGAAGAGCACTGAAATGTGTCATCAGCAGTAGCAGTGTCACAACACACGCTCAATTGAGGAATTTTCGGCTCGCTGAAGAGCACTGAAATCGCGTCGTGCTGGTCGAGATCGAGCGACGCGACGGCAATTGAGGAATTTTCGGCTCGCTGAAGAGCACTGAAATGGCGGCGCTGGGGGAAGTCGCATCTACTGGCGAGAAATTGAGGAATTTTCGGCTCGCTGAAGAGCACTGAAATCGATCTGCCGCAGTTCGTCGAAGATGCGGCGGATCAAAATTGAGGAATTTTCGGCTCGCTGAAGAGCACTGAAATACGTTGCGGCGGCGACGGAACTCATCACCGACGCGCAATTGAGGAATTTTCGGCTCGCTGAAGAGCACTGAAACGGTCACGCGGATGCTCGGGAAACTGGACGACGCGGCGAATTGAGGAATTTTCGGCTCGCTGAAGAGCACTGAAACC
>Ga0308408_1001310_pt1 | contig 11712 bp, 8 predicted proteins | sample HotsprSampleMSe3_FD_203466 | JGI IMG/M metagenome (GOLD analysis project Ga0308408, IMG submission 203466) | Hot spring phototrophic mat microbial communities from Mushroom Spring, Yellowstone National Park, Wyoming, United States - 20060912_MSe3 ... | reverse complement strand
CGCGCTTCGCCACGTCCCGAACACGCATGACTGGCACGGCTGGTTCCGTATCGGCGCGGCCATCTGGGATGCGCTGGGCGACGACGGCGCCGAGCTGTTCTACGCCTGGTCCGCGCAGTCGCCGAAACACGATCCGGCGGAGACGCGACGCAAGTGGGAGAGCTTCCGCACCTCGCCGCCGGAGGTGACGGTCGGCACGCTGTTCTGGGAGGCGCGACAGAACGGGTGGAAGCCAACCATCCCGCGCCGTGCCGCGCCGCCCGCGCCGTCCGCGCCGCTCGACGACCTTGAGCTTTCCGAGGATGGCGTCGCCAGGATGTTCGAGGCGCAGCACGCCGACACGTTGCGCCACGTCGAGGACACCGGGCAGTGGTTGCGATGGACAGGCGCTTGCTGGCAGGCGGCGCCGCGCGGCCAGGCCTTCACCTTCGCGCGGAACCTCATTCATCGCCTGAACCGCGAGGCGGCGCACAAGATCAAGATCAGCACGGGGCGGGCCGCCTTCTGTGGCGGCGGCGAACAGGACGTCGAGCGCGGCCAGCTGGTCGGGCGTCAGCGGGGCGCGCGGCTGTGCACGCTGCTTCGGCGTCGGCTTGCGCGCGGGCTTCTGTCTGGTGTTCTTGGCGGTGGCGGACTTCTGCATGGTCGCTCTCCCTGTGTAGCGTCTGGACGCCACATAGGGCGCGAAATCCGCCACGGCGAATCTGTCGCGCAACATTGCGCACACGGCGCGGAACGCTTGCGCGGCAAGGCGTTGGCGCGGGCGTCCGAGGTGTTGCGCGCGCGCCGCGCGGACAGGAGTATGGAGATTAGTGAGCGCTACTCTGCGTCATCGGGTTCGAAATAGTTGAGGTCGATCTCCTGCAAGACGATGGGAGCGCCCTTCTGCCGAACTCCAATGCTATGCTGGATCAGCAATGCAGCCAGCCGCTCACCATCGACCAGTACGATCCGCTTGCTCTGCAACTGGTCGGCGAAACGGTGCGCCTCGGCGGTAAAGCGGCTGGTGGTGAGGAAGACGCCCTTTCTGGCGCCATGGATGTCAAGCGCGCCCGCAAATTCGCGAACGCGATCCGCGCCGACCGGGTTGTCATCTGCGTAACGCTTGGCCTGGACATAGATTAGGTCAAGGCCCAGCCGGTCCTCTCGGATGACGCCATCTATGCCACCGTCGCCGGCGCGGCCTCTCAGTTGGCTCGCTTCAGAGTCGCTGCCGTATCCCATAGCGACTAGAAGATCGAGGACGATTTGTTCGAAAAAGCCGGGATCTACGGCGCGCAGCCGCTGTAGCAGCTTGTCGCGTAGATCAGCCTGGATCAGACTGACCGCCTCCTCGATGCGTTCCTCCGGGGTTCTCGCGGTGTCTCCTGCGGTAGTCGCCGTCGTCTGGCCGTTCTCGCCGCCTTCGCCATCGTACGCGTCACCTGGACGAAACGAGCGGAACTCGGGGAACTGGCGCAGGAAGGCTATGCCTATGCGATCGGGTGGCGCGGCCAAGACGCTGCGCCCTCGATCCGAGAGACGATAGACGCCCCGCGAAACCCTCGCGATGAGCCCGGCACGGCTGAGATACGTCAGGGCCCACCCGATCCGATTCCGAAAGAGCTGGCCTCTTCCACTCGGAAGCATTGTTGCCCGCTCCTCCGGCGTGAGGCCGAACTCGTCGGCTAGGCTTTCCAATAGCCGGGAAATGCTGCGTTCGCCCTGGGCGAGCGCGTTGAGCACCGGGAGCATCAGCGTCTGAAAATCGGGGATCGCCATGCCCGCATTATCGCAGGCCCAACGCCCCCCGCACAATGCCATGAGCGCTGGTGTTTCCCTCTGCAGCGTCGTGCGGGGCAGTGCAACGGACGGCGTGCTTTGGTGATGACCGATCGCGCAAGGCGAACCGTGGGAAGGTGGCCCGCCTCGGGCGTGCCGCTGCGCAGCGCGCACCCCAAGCCCTCGCCGCCGCTCGCCGGGCCGGACCCGCGGCAAGCCGCGCTGTCGTTGGCCTGAGGCTAAGGTGCCCCCGGCCGCGCGATAGTGGGTGGCCAGCGTGCCCGGCCTCGTGGGTCCTTTTTGGCGATCGCCATATGCCGGTAGCATGCGCGCGCCATTTCGCTAGCGTGATGGGTAATTTTCATGCGTGAATGCACCAGATACGCCAATTTCCGTCCGTTCCTGCGAGAAGATACGCACACATCATGCCAATTCGCATGAAAGATGCGCATACGCGATCTACAGGGCAATAATGTTGCGTAAGAAGGAGCCATCGTCATGCCGACGATCCGAAACAGTGAACAGGGGCGCCGTCTCGCCGAGGCGCGCTGGCGCAAGTACCGCGAACGCGAGGCCAAGGGGGCCTGTGTGGCTGAAACGTGGGCGGATGACGCGCTTTCCTTCGCCATTCTGACGAAAGGCGAACAGGACCGCCTATTTGGGACTGCGCTCCGGCAGGGCGCGGAGGCCGCGCTCACCGAAGTCGCGCCGGCCGCCGTGCTAGTGTTTGCTGAAGTTGGGATCGACCGCGCGACGGCCGAGCGGGCCGCCGACGTGGTTGCGCTGTTTGTTGCCGAGGCGATCCAGGCGGCTGGCGCGCCGGAGGTTGCGTTGCCGACCCCGGAAGCCTGGCGCGCAACGGTCGCTTGGGACGCGATCTATGCCCCGGACGGCAAGTCGCTGGTCACGGGAGCAATCGCACGCGAGTCGGCGGCCGAGATGGCCGAGCCGACCGGCGGGGACTGACCCAGCCGGCCCGCGCACCCGTCTAGCGGCCCGTGGATGCGTTCTGGCGGGGTCGCCACTACCCCCCCTGTAGCGGGGAGTGGCTGAGGCCGCTGTAGGGCCTTCCAGGCGCGATTGCGGGGAACGTCTGATTCTGACGTGTTCCGCAGGGATCGGACTGAGCGCGTTCAAAATGGAAATGCTTTCGTTTTTGAACGTTGACCACACTGCCAACCGACACGCCTTCGCGCTCGACGGAGTGATCGGACGGGGCGGGGCGAGACCCCACGCCCCGCAAGCCGGTTGCGCTGGCCAGCGCTCGCCGCAACGGACGCGCGAGATTCGGGGCAAGCAAGCCTGAACGCGCCAACCCGGTGCAGTTCGATGCAGGCCAACGCGCGGGGTGGTGGTGATAGAGTGGTGATAGGCTTCGTTCCGGCAGCGTTTTTCGCAATCCATTTCAGAGGTTTACGCAAAGTGCTTGGCGGAGGGGATGGGATTCGAACCCACGGTACGGGTTAACCCCGTACAACAGTTTAGCAAACTGCCGCCTTAAGCCGCTCGGCCACCCCTCCGCCCGGAGCGGTGCATACACGGCATATGCGAAGGCGCTTCTAGCCGCCCACCCCCCTCACGTCAACGAACCCCCACCCGCGACGCCTTCGCCGGCCGCGGTGCGCTGCGTCCATCGCTCGACGAGCCGCCACGCGACCGCAAGAAGCACAGGGCCAAGGAACAGCCCAAGGAACCCGAACGCGAGAAGACCGCCGATCACGCCGAGGACGATCAGCAGGAACGGCAGCTTCGCGCCGCGGCTGAACAACCACGGGCGGACCACATTGTCGGTCGAGCTCACCGCGACACCGCCCCAGATCAGCATGAACAGGCCCCAGCCCGGCTCGCCCTCCGCGAACAGCCAGTCAGCGGCCGAGGCCCAGAGGATCGGCGCACCGATCTGAACGATCGAGAGCAGGACGGTCCTAAACCCGAGCACCGCGGCGCCCGGAACCCCCGCGATCATGAACCCTATCCAGGCGAGCACGCCCTGCAGGATCCCGGTGCCGATCAGCCCCCACACCACGCCCCGCACCGTATCGCCGGTGAGATCGAGAAGCTCGAGGGCACGGTCGCTGCCGACACGCTCCGCCACGCGCCTCAGGCGTTCGATCAGCGCCTCGCCGTCACGATAGAGGAAGAACGCAACGAGCAGCGCGAACAGGAGCTGCAACAACCCCTCGCCGACCGAGACGGCGAAGGCGAGCGCGAGCCGCCCGAGCGTTCCGGCGTAAGGCTCGATGAGCGCACGCAGCGCCTCCCCTCCTTCCGCCACAGCCGGCGCGACCTCCGCCCAGATCCCGTCGATCACGCCGCCGACGAACGGCAGGCCCGCGAGCCACTCAGGCGGCTCGGCAGGGAGAGAGGCGGCGATCCGTCGCGCGACATCGCCTGCCGCTGCGAGGTTGGCGGCAAGCCCGGGCACCACGAGCGCGAGCGGCACCACGAGGACGAGCTCCGCAAGGGTCACCATCGCCGCCGCGGCCCAGGCGCGGCCGAGCCGAGGGGCGAGCCACGCCTGGCCGAACCACGTCGCGTGCACGAGCACGCCGGCAAGCAGGATCGGGGTGATGAACGGCTCGAGGATCAGCGCGCAGGCAACGGCAAGCGCGCCGATCAGGGCGACGGCGACGCCCCCTTCGATCAGCGCCGAGCGTGCGCGCATCGACGCCCCGCTCCTCGGCGCCTTGCCCGGCTCGCGCGCTCAGGCCGCAACGGGGTGGCGCATCGGCACGGCGAAGCCGCGCGTCACGGCAGGCCGCGCCATCATCCTCTCGTACCACGCCTTGACGTTCGGCACCGTTGCAAGATCGACCCGATGCCGCTCATGCCGCCAGGCCCAGCCGAGGATCGCGAAGTCGGCGATCGAGGGCTCGCCTTCGGTGGCGACGAACTCGCGCCCCTCAAGGCGCCGGTCGAGCACACCGTAGAGCCGGTTCGTCTCCTTCTGGAAACGCTCGAGCGGGTGGGCGCGCGCCGCCTCGTCCTGGACAAGGAGATAGGCATGCACCTGGCCCGGAATCGGGCCGAAGCCGCCTACCTGCCACATCAGCCATTCCCAGACGGGGATACGCGCCTCAAGATCGCGCGGCAGGAAGCGCCCGGTCTTCTCGGCGAGGTAGAGCAGGATCGCGCCGCTCTCGAACACGCTGACGGGCCGCCCGTTCGGGCCCTCGGGGTCGACGATCGCCGGGATCTTGTTGTTCGGGCTGATCTTCAGGAAGTTGGGATGGAACTGTTCGCCCTTCGTGATGTCCACCACGTGCACGCGGTAGGGCAGGCCCATCTCCTCGAGCGCGACGCTGATCTTGCGCCCGTTCGGCGTGTCGAAGCTGTAGAGGTCGATCATGGTTCTCCCCGCATGGCTGCAGGGCGGACGCTAGAGGAACGCACGCGGCGGGGAAACCGCCTCAGGCCGCCCGCTCGGCCGGTGCGAGGGCCTCGAGAGCGGCGAGGAAGCGCCGCGCCCAGTCGGCGGCGCTGTTGGTCGCGATCACGGCATGGTCGGCGACCCAGCGGGCGCGACGCTCCGGAAGATCCATCCGCAGAGCGGCATCGAGCCCCTCGGCGATCTCGTCCGGGTCGTGCGGATTGACCTGGATCGCGCCCCGAAGCTCCTCGGCTGCTCCGGCGAAGCGCGACAGCACGAGCACGCCCGGGTCCTCCGGGTTCTGCGCTGCGACATATTCCTTGGCGACGAGGTTCATGCCGTCGCGCAGCGGCGTGACGAGGCCGACGCGGGCGAGCCGGTGGAAGCCTGCGAGCGTGGCGCGCGGCACCGCGCGCGTCATCCAGCGGATCGGGATCCAGTCGATCTCGCCCCATTCGCCGTTGATCCGGCCAGCAAGCTCGTCGAGCTCCCGCCGCAGGGCGCGGTACAGCGCCACCTCGTTCCGGCTCACCGGCGCCACCTGGAGGAAGGTCACGCGGCGTCGATGCTCCGGAAAGCGCCGCAACAGCGCCGCGTAGCCGCGGAAGCGCTGCGGCAGGCCTTTGGAGTAGTCGAGCCGGTCCACCCCGAGGATCAGCGCCCGCCCGCCGAGGCTCGCGGCAAGCCGGCGCGCCTCGGGCGAGCCGACGGCCCGGGCCGCCTCGCGCGCGAAGGACGCCGCATCCACGCCGACAGGGAAGGCGGCAACCGGAACCGACGCGCCGATGCCAGCGAGAGACGCGGCGAGATGTTGGGCATCCGCCCGGGTCTGCGTGCCGATGAGATCGTAGGCGCCGAGGTCGGCGAGCAGACGCCCGGCCTGCGGCAGCGCCTCGAACAGCGAGGGCGGCGGGAACGGCACGTGCAGGAAGAAGCCGATCCGCTGGCGGCAGCCGGCGGCCCGCAGCGCAGCGGCGAAGGGGAAGAGGTGGAAATCGTGCACCCAGACGCGATCGTCGGGCCGCAACAGCGGCGCGAGCAGGGAGGCGAAGCGCGCGTTGACGGCGCGCCAGGTCTCGTGGTCGTCACGGCGGAACTCGGCAAGCCCCATGCGCCAGTGCAACAGCGGCCAGAGCGTTGCGTTGGCGAAACTGGCATAATAGCCGCGCCTCTCGGCCTCCGTCAGGTGCACGGTGGCGTAGCTCGTGCTGCCGTGGGTGACGAAGGAGGGCGGCGAGGGCTCGGGCGCCGTCTCGCCGGACCAGCCGAACCATAACACCTCCTGCCCAGGCAACGCCTCGGCGAGCGCCACCGCGAGGCCGCCCGGCTGCGTCCCGCCGCGTGGCCGCGGCAGGGGCACGCGGTTCGACACGATCACCAGGCGCGCCAAAATCCCTCCTCCCAGCTCCGCGACAGACGCATCGCAGACAGGATCAGCCCAACCTGGCTGTAGGTTTGCGGGAAGTTGCCCCAGAGCCGCCCGGTCCGCGGATCGACGTCCTCCGACAGAAGGCCGACATGGTTGCGCAAGGCGAGGATCCGCTCGAACAGCGCCCTCGCCTGCTCGCTGCGGCCGATCGCGGCGAGCGCATCGATGAGCCAGAAGCTGCAGGCGAGGAAGGCGGTCTCGGGCACGCCGAAATCATCCGGAGCGGCGTAGCGGAGCAGGAGCCCGTCCCGCGCAAGCTCGCGCGCGATCGCCTCGACGGTGGCGACGAAGCGCGGGTCGGTCGGCGGCAGAAGGCCGAGCTCCGGCAACAGCAGCAGGGCAGCGTCGAGACCGTCGCCGTCGAGGCTCTCGACGAAGCTCTTGCGGCTCTCGCTCCAGGCACGTTGGAGGATCGCATCGCGGATCGGTGCGGCGAGACCGCGCAGCCGGTCCGCCTCGCGGTGCTCGCCGAGGCGCTGAGCGACCCGCGCGAGGCGATCGACGGCCGCCCAGCACATCGCCGCGGAGAAGGTGTGCACCCTCACCCGGCCGCGATACTCCCAGATCCCCGCATCCGGCGTCAGCGCCTCGCGCGCCGCGACGTCGGCAAGCGGCAGGAGCTGGCGGAACAACCCGGCGTCCCCCGGATTGGGCAGGCGCTCATCGAAGAACATCTGCGCCGCGGCGAGCACAACGCTTCCCCAGGCATCGTTCTGGCGCTGGTCGGCCGCGGCGTTGCCGATCCGGACCGGCCGGTGGTGCAGGAACCCGGCGAGTGCCGGCGCCTCCTCCTCCGTCATCGGCACGTTCGGCACGAGCGGATAGACGGGGCGAAGCCGCTCAGGCGTCTCGTCCATCACCGCGACGGTGAGATAGCGGATGAACTGCTCCATGGTGCGCGTCGCGCCGAGGCGGTTGAGCGCCTGGACGGTGAACCAGGCATCGCGCAGCCAGCAGAAGCGATAGTCCCAAGTGCGTGCCGTGCCCGGGGCTTCGGGGATCGAGGTGGTCAGGGCCGCGACGATGCCGCCCGTGTCGTCATGGGCGCACATCTTCAGCGTGATCGCGGCGCGGATCACCGCCTCCTGCCAGTCGAACGGCACCGAGAGCAGCCTGACCCACTCCTGCCAGTAGGCCGTCGTCTCCTCCTCGAACTGACGCGCGATCCGCGCCGGCGGCTCGGGCTCGGGCTCGTCGGCGCCGAGGATGAGCGCGAGGGGGCGGTCGAGCGCGAAGGCGGTTTCGTGGGCGATGAAGCCGACCGGCACATCGGTGGTGCAGCGCAGCGCTTCCCCCGGACCGAGCCAGCGCAGATGGTTCGAGCCGGTGCGCAGCGTCGGTGCCTCGGCTCCCCAGGCAAAGCGCGGGCGTATGCGCAGCCGGATGCGCGGCCGGCCGGCGATCGGCTCGATCCGGCGCACGAGCATCTGCGGGCGGAACATCCGGCCGAAGCGGGGAAAGCGCGGCACCGTGTCGGTAATCCTGAGCGCGTTGCCTGCCCCGTCGGCGAGCTCGGTCTCGACCACGGCGGTGTTGCGCCGGTACCGCTGACGCGCCGTGACGCGCCCCTCGAGCGCCACCTCCATGAGCCCGGCCTCGGGGTTCGTGCCGTCGAGGAGGGCGCAGAAGATCGGGTCAGCATCGAGCCGTGGCCAGCACATCCAGACGACCCGGCCCGCAGGCTCGATCAGAGCGGCGACCGTGCCATTGCCGGCGACCGCGAGATCAAGCGGCTGGGGCATGGCCCGCCTCCCTCGCCACGGCAGCAAGCCAGGCACGCACAGCGCCGGGATCACGGAAGCTCTCGCCGACCCGGTAGCCATGGCCGCCGCGGGCGCGCGCTTCCGCCAGCGCGTCCTCGTCCGTCACATCGTCGCCGATCGCGATCGGGACGCGCCCGGCGAACGGCGGTTGGTCAAGCAGCGCCGCGAGCGCCGCCCCCTTGTGCACCCCTCGGGGAAGGACCTCGACCGCCATGTGCGCGTGCAGAAGGCGGAAGCGCCGGTCCTCGGCCACAAGGGCGGCGAGGGCGTCGCGCAACTCTGGCAGGGCGCCCGGGCAGGCGCGGGCGTGCAGGGCGAAGCCGAAGGGCTTGCGCTCGACCAGAGCGCCCGGATGGCGCGCGGCGAGCCTCGTCGCCAGCTCGAGCCAGCGGTCGGGGCAGCACGGAGCGGCGGCGGGCTCGGCCGGGCCATCGGGCCGGCGGCGGAGTTCGGCTCCGTGGCAGCCGGCAGCGGCCAGGCGAAGCGGCGCGAGCCAGCGATCGAGATCAGAGATCGGCCGCCCCGAGAGGAGCGCCGTCGCCCCGCCTGTCGCCTGCGCGAGATCGCCGAGCAGTCGCGACAGCCCAAGCGGCACGACGATCGCGTCAGGGCGAGGCGCGATCTCGACAAGCGTGCCGTCGAAATCGAGAAACACAGCGATCCGCCGCGCAATCCCGCGTGGCGGAACCGGAACGACACCTGACATGCGCGAGGTCTAGCCCAAACTTGGGCGACATACGACCCACCTCACGCCATCGTGAGATGGCATCTTGTCATTCGCGAATACTTCGGCCGCCTAGCCGAGACTCTTCTTGAGCACCTCGTTGACCAGGGCGGGATTGCCCTTGCCCTGCATCACCTTCATCACCTGGCCGACGAAATAGCCGAACAGCTTCTCTTTCCCTGCGCGATACTCGGCCACCTTGTCCTGGTTGCGCGCGAGCACCTCCGCCACCGCAGCCTCGATCGCGCCAAGGTCGGTCACCTGCCTGAGCCCCCTCGCGTCGACGATGGCGACCGGGTCCTCCCCCGTCTCGACCATTGCCTCGAACACTTCCTTGGCGATCCGGCCGTTGATCGTCGAATCGGCGATCAGATCGAGGAGACGCCCCAGCGCCTCGGCGGAGACGGGGCTCGTCTCGATCGTGCAGCCGGTTCGGTTCAGCGCGGCGAAGAGGTCCCCCATCACCCAGTTGGCGGCGAGCTTGCCGTCCCGCCCCTTGGCGACCGCCTCGTAGTAGTCGGCCGTGGCCCGTTCGGCGACGAGCACACGCGCCTCGTATGCGGAAAGGCCGTACTCCCTGATGAACCGCGCCGCCTTCGCGTCAGGGAGTTCGGGCAGGCTCGCCTTGAGGCTCTCCACCCAGCCCGGGTCGAGAACGAGCGGCAGCAGGTCGGGGTCGGGGAAGTAGCGGTAGTCGTGCGCATGCTCCTTCGACCGCATCGGCCTGGTGACGCCGCGGGCGCTGTCGAAGAGGCGCGTCTCCTGCTCGACCGTTCCCCCCTCCTCCCAGATGGCGATCTGGCGTCGCGCCTCCGCCTCGACCGCCTGCATCACGAAGCGGATCGAGTTGACGTTCTTGACCTCGCACCGCGTGCGGAAGCCTTCGCCCGGGCGCCGGACGGAGACGTTCACGTCCGCCCGGAGCGAGCCCTCCTCCATGTTGCCGTCGCAGGTGCCCAAGTAGCGGAGGATCTGGCGCAGCTTCGTGAGATAGGCGCCGGCTTCTTCAGGCGAGCGTATGTCCGGCTCCGAGACGATCTCCATCAGCGCCACGCCAGCGCGGTTGAGGTCGATCCAGCTCTTCGTCGGGTGCTGGTCGTGCAGCGACTTGCCGGCGTCCTGTTCGAGATGAAGCCGGGTGATGCCGATCGGCTTCGTGCTGCCGTCGGGGAGGTCGATCATGATCGTGCCTCGGCCGACGATCGGCTTCTCGTACTGGCTGATCTGGTAGCCTGCGGGAAGGTCGGCGTAGAAATAGTTCTTCCGGTCGAACCGGCTCTCGAGATTGATCGTCGCATTGAGGCCGAGGCCCGTGCGCACGGCCTGGGCGACGCATTCGCGGTTGAGAACCGGGAGCATGCCCGGGAAAGCAGCGTCAACGAAGCTCACCTGCGAGTTCGGCTCGGCGCCGAAGGCGGTGGCCGCCCCCGAGAACAGTTTCGCCTTCGAGATCACCTGCGCGTGCACTTCGAGGCCGACCACGACCTCCCACGCGCCCGTCGCCCCCTGGATGGTGTACCCCATGCTCACGCCCCCGCCCTTAGCTGCGGCACCGCATCGAACCCGGCGGCGTCCTCGAGAGCGGCGGCCACACGGAACACCGTCTCCTCGTCGAACGCACGCCCGATCACCTGAAGCCCCAAGGGCAGCCCCTCCGAATCGAGCCCCGCCGGCACCGAGATCGCGGGAAGCCCGGCGAGATTCGCGGTCACGGTGAACACATCGTTGAGATACATCGTCACCGGGTCGTCCTGCTTCTCGCCGATCGCGAAGGCGGAGGACGGGGTGGCCGGTGTCAGGATCGCGTCCACCGCCGTCCACGCCGCGTCGAAGTCGCGCGCGATCAGCGCCCTCACCTTCTGCGCCTTGAGATAGTAGGCGTCGTAGTAGCCGGCCGACAGCACATAGGTGCCGATCATGATCCGGCGCCGCACCTCCGCCCCGAACCCCTCGCCGCGCGTCGCCTCGTAGAGCTCGTCGAGGCTGTCCGCAGGCACGCGCAGCCCGAACCGCACCCCGTCATACCGCGCGAGGTTCGACGACGCCTCGGCAGGGGCAATGATGTAATAGGCCGGAAGAGCGTATTTCGTGTGAGCGAGGCTGATTTCGCGGACCGTGCAGCCAGCGTCCTTCAGCCAGGCGATCCCCTGTTCCCAAAGCGACACGATCTCAGGCGAAAGCCCCTCCAGCCGGTATTCCCTCGGCACGCCGATGCGCAGGCCCTTGACGCTCTGCCCCACCGCTCGGGCGAAGTCGGGCACCGGAACCTCGGCCGAGGTGGAGTCCTTCGGGTCGAACCCGGCCATGGAGCGCAATAGGATCGCGCAGTCCTTCACCGTGCGCGCCATCGGCCCCGCCTGGTCCAGCGAGGAGGCGAAGGCGACGATCCCCCAGCGCGAGCAGCGCCCATAGGTCGGCTTGATGCCGACCGTTCCCGTGAAAGCCGCCGGCTGGCGTATCGAGCCTCCCGTGTCGGTCGCAGTGGCGCCGAGGCAGAGCCGCGCTGCCACCGCCGCCGCCGATCCGCCCGAGGAGCCGCCCGGCACGAGATCGCGGTTATCGCCGCGCCGCCGCCAGGGGTTGATCACATGCCCATAGGCCGAGGTGGTGTTCGACGAGCCCATCGCGAACTCGTCGAGATTGGTCTTGCCGAGGCAGACAGCGC
>Ga0308408_1001309_pt1 | contig 11723 bp, 16 predicted proteins | sample HotsprSampleMSe3_FD_203466 | JGI IMG/M metagenome (GOLD analysis project Ga0308408, IMG submission 203466) | Hot spring phototrophic mat microbial communities from Mushroom Spring, Yellowstone National Park, Wyoming, United States - 20060912_MSe3 ... | reverse complement strand
TGGTAATGGAAACATGTTGCGGGCTGCATAACTTCCGAATTCGATTGAAACGCAAAAAGCATTCCGAAAATCAAAATAAATCTTGATGAGGTCTGATGTAAAACATACGTTCGTTTCAGTGCTCTTCAACGAGCCGAAATTGCTGAAATTGTTCGATTCGTTGAGCGTGTACGTGGCGTAGCCGTGTTTCAGTGCTCTTCAACGAGCCGAAATTGCTGAAATTGCATATGGCGCTGATTGTACGGTTGCGGCACTGACGTTTCAGTGCTCTTCAACGAGCCGAAATTGCTGAAATTCGGGCGAACCGACCGGTACGAGGCAAACGCAGACGAGTTTCAGTGCTCTTCAACGAGCCGAAATTGCTGAAATCCGCGCGCCGAACGGGTTGCAAGCCCTAACGGTTTAGTTTCAGTGCTCTTCAACGAGCCGAAATTGCTGAAATTCATTGATATTGATCACGATTGCGCTGATGTTGATAGGTTTCAGTGCTCTTCAACGAGCCGAAATTGCTGAAATTTGTCCTCTAAATCGTGTCTACGCCGTTCCACCCCGAGTTTCAGTGCTCTTCAACGAGCCGAAATTGCTGAAATTTTCGCCGCCTCGCGGTTGGTCGCCGCCGCCAGCGCGAGTTTCAGTGCTCTTCAACGAGCCGAAATTGCTGAAATTCGGTTGATGTCGAGGTGGCGTATGAGCGCGTTGCGGGTTTCAGTGCTCTTCAACGAGCCGAAATTGCTGAAATTCAACCGCGCCGCCGCTTCCATTCCGATGAAACTGCGTTTCAGTGCTCTTCAACGAGCCGAAATTGCTGAAATTCGAGCGCGTACTGCCGCAAATCTTTGAACCCGACGAGTGTTTCAGTGCTCTTCAACGAGCCGAAATTGCTGAAATTACCTCGACACGCGAAGCGGCGCTTCGAGTTCGGGATGTTTCAGTGCTCTTCAACGAGCCGAAATTGCTGAAATTCAACGTCCACCGTACTTGCATTGGCGGCGGACGCGAGGGTTTCAGTGCTCTTCAACGAGCCGAAATTGCTGAAATTCTGGAGTTGTTGCCGGGCTGTATGCCGGGAATTACGGTTTCAGTGCTCTTCTAACGAGCCGAAATTGCTGAAATTTTGTTGTCGCCGAGCACCGCTACAGCGACTGGGAGAAGTTTCAGTGCTCTTCAACGAGCCGAAATTGCTGAAATTGCGTATGGCGATCTATCGCGACGTGACGTTTTGGAGGTTTCAGTGCTCTTCAACGAGCCGAAATTGCTGAAATTAGGATTTCGGTTGAGATTCGACTCTTGACAGACGGGGTTTCAGTGCTCTTCAACGAGCCGAAATTGCTGAAATTCCTGACGCAACTGCTGAAACGCGCGTTTCAGATCGGTTTCAGTGCTCTTCAACGAGCCGAAATTGCTGAAATTCGAGACGGTGGTGCAAATGTTAGCAAAAGCGCTAGAAGTTTCAGTGCTCTTCAACGAGCCGAAATTGCTGAAATTCATACGGTCTGCCGTATGAGCATCTGATTGCGCAGAGTTTCAGTGCTCTTCAACGAGCCGAAATTGCTGAAATTTTACGGCAGCAGCACCAATCCGCCGTCGGCGACGGTCGTTTCAGTGCTCTTCAACGAGCCGAAATTGCTGAAATTTGCGATGTCCGCCGGATCGAGAAGCGGGTTGTCGGTTTCAGTGCTCTTCAACGAGCCGAAATTGCTGAAATTCGTGCTCAACAACGAGTTGACCGCGCCGGTTGTGGCGGTTTCAGTGCTCTTCAACGAGCCGAAATTGCTGAAATTGTAGCGTCACCGATATCATCGAGTTGTTGGCGGGGCGTTTCAGTGCTCTTCAACGAGCCGAAATTGCTGAAATTCGATCCGCTCGCAGCGCTCGCCGCGCAGATCGGGCGTTTCAGTGCTCTTCAACGAGCCGAAATTGCTGAAATTCGCAGTGTGGGCGCTAGTACGACGCAACGCTGCATCTGTTTCAGTGCTCTTCAACGAGCCGAAATTGCTGAAATTCGGGTTTGTCGGGAACAGCCCCGGTTTCGCAGTTGGTTTCAGTGCTCTTCAACGAGCCGAAATTGCTGAAATTTTGACCGGCGCGGTCGCGCGGTGCTCGCGGGGACGCCGAAGTTTCAGTGCTCTTCAACGAGCCGAAATTGCTGAAATTAGAGTACGCGGTATGATGAGAAAATCGGTGCGGAAGGTTTCAGTGCTCTTCAACGAGCCGAAATTGCTGAAATTGCAGTATAAACTCGTAGTGTCCTTTGGCTTCTGCGGTTTCAGTGCTCTTCAACGAGCCGAAATTGCTGAAATTTGAAGGCAGTCGAGGGCGGCGACGTTGAAGGACTGCGTTTCAGTGCTCTTCAACGAGCCGAAATTGCTGAAATTTGAACTTCGGGCGTTCCGCAACGGCCCTCTCTGGAGTTTCAGTGCTCTTCAACGAGCCGAAATTGCTGAAATTTGCGCGACGCGCGCCGCCAACCGCCGGCGTTGCGGATGTTTCAGTGCTCTTCAACGAGCCGAAATTGCTGAAATTAAACTGAAGCGATGTTCTGGTGGGAGTTGGAGCAAGCGTTTCAGTGCTCTTCAACGAGCCGAAATTGCTGAAATTTCTGCCGCAAGTTCCCCGTCCGCCGATACCGCGATCGTTTCAGTGCTCTTCAACGAGCCGAAATTGCTGAAATTCGATCCGCGTATCAAAATGGGTGCGGAAACCGAAAGTTTCAGTGCTCTTCAACGAGCCGAAATTGCTGAAATTGACGGTGTTCGTGCCTGCGCCGTCCGCGAGGATCAGGTTTCAGTGCTCTTCAACGAGCCGAAATTGCTGAAATTGTGACGACGTTCCGACGCGCACCGAAAACGGCGCGCGTTTCAGTGCTCTTCAACGAGCCGAAATTGCTGAAATTCGTCCCTCAGCGACGCCCAGCGCCCGCGGTGGACGCTTTCAGTGCTCTTCAACGAGCCGAAATTGCTGAAATTGCTTCGGTGTGGATGGATTTGTCGGCGATAATCCCTTTCAGTGCTCTTCAACGAGCCGAAATTGCTGAAATTCAATATCGATGGTACTGTTCACTCACTATCTACTATCTTTCAGTGCTCTTCAACGAGCCGAAATTGCTGAAATTCTTGCCAACCCGACCGGCGTGCCGCCGTAGAAGTAGCTTTCAGTGCTCTTCAACGAGCCGAAATTGCTGAAATTCAAACCGCGCTGTTCGAGTTGGCGCTCAACCCGATACGCTTTCAGTGCTCTTCAACGAGCCGAAATTGCTGAAATTCGCTACCCGCACGCGCAACTGGGGCAATCTCCGGCGCTTTCAGTGCTCTTCAACGAGCCGAAATTGCTGAAATTGGTAGATGTCCCGACACAACACCAACTCGGTGTACGCTTTCAGTGCTCTTCAACGAGCCGAAATTGCTGAAATTCGTACCCAATACTTGACCCGTCGGCGCGCCGGGCGGACTTTCAGTGCTCTTCAACGAGCCGAAATTGCTGAAATTCAATCGCGAAAGTCTGATCCCCGCGCTGCTCGACCGGCGCTTTCAGTGCTCTTCAACGAGCCGAAATTGCTGAAATTGGCGAGGGTAGCGGCAGAGGCGCTTGACGCGGCGAAGCCTTTCAGTGCTCTTCAACGAGCCGAAATTGCTGAAATTCGTGGGAGGCGATCAAGCGCGTCGCGGAAGCGCTGCTTTCAGTGCTCTTCAACGAGCCGAAATTGCTGAAATTGTGAAGACGCGCGGGAAGACGACCGCCAACCGACGCACTTTCAGTGCTCTTCAACGAGCCGAAATTGCTGAAATCGCGCGCAGCGCCCAGATCGGCATCAGACCGTTGCCTTTCAGTGCTCTTCAACGAGCCGAAATTGCTGAAATTGCATCAGCAGTATGCTGCCGGTGCTGCTGGTGCTGCCTTTCAGTGCTCTTCAACGAGCCGAAATTGCTGAAATGGTGATGCCGGCGCCGGAAGCGGAACGACTGCGGACTTTCAGTGCTCTTCAACGAGCCGAAATTGCTGAAATTTGCGGGCGCGGCGTCGCTCGGCGCGGCGCTGATCGACTTTCAGTGCTCTTCAACGAGCCGAAATTGCTGAAATTTTGGGAAGGACAGCCGCAGATTGCGGAAACGATAACTTTCAGTGCTCTTCAACGAGCCGAAATTGCTGAAATTCCACCCGCGCCCGCTCGCCCGCGCTTCGGTGAGCGCTTTCAGTGCTCTTCAACGAGCCGAAATTGCTGAAATTCTTCCAGATTGAGCGCCTTAATCTCGTAGCGCTCGGTGTTTCAGTGCTCTTCAACGAGCCGAAATTGCTGAAATCGCGCTCTCGGGGCAGGGCACGAATGATCTCGGTCAGTTTCAGTGCTCTTCAACGAGCCGAAATTGCTGAAATCCATACCACCCGCGCGCCCCTGATTGATGGCGGCCGTTTCAGTGCTCTTCAACGAGCCGAAATTGCTGAAATTCTCGAATGTTCGGCAAGTTCTGAACTTAATCGTGAAGTTTCAGTGCTCTTCAACGAGCCGAAATTGCTGAAATGGGACGGAACGCAGGCGCGGGTTTGGCTTCAGAAAGGTTTCAGTGCTCTTCAACGAGCCGAAATTGCTGAAATCGGAGGCGGAAATGAAACTCGATGTTCTGTTGATAACGTTTCAGTGCTCTTCAACGAGCCGAAATTGCTGAAATTCTCTTTGTGCGTATCCTCACCTGCGGGATGTCGCCGTTTCAGTGCTCTTCAACGAGCCGAAATTGCTGAAATTCGCCGAGGCGGTCGCTTGGGGAACTGAGGAATGCGTTTCAGTGCTCTTCAACGAGCCGAAATTGCTGAAATCGGGATGATGCTCTTGGTCAACATGCGGCGCCCGGGTTTCAGTGCTCTTCAACGAGCCGAAATTGCTGAAATCGAGCGCTATTTCCACGATCTGCAACATGCGTACGGTTTCAGTGCTCTTCAACGAGCCGAAATTGCTGAAATGAAAAGGTGTTGGTGACGGATATTATCCGATTACTCAAGGTTTCAGTGCTCTTCAACGAGCCGAAATTGCTGAAATCTATAACGAAAACTTATAGTTGTGCGGATACGAGCAGTTTCAGTGCTCTTCAACGAGCCGAAATTGCTGAAATCGAAACCAGGCGCGCATTTGTTGGTGATGATTCAGTTTCAGTGCTCTTCAACGAGCCGAAATTGCTGAAATGGATCAGATCATCCGGTTGATCCGGGATCAACAGACGTTTCAGTGCTCTTCAACGAGCCGAAATTGCTGAAATCCCGCACCGAGTTTGGTTATATGTGTGGAACTACGCCAGTTTCAGTGCTCTTCAACGAGCCGAAATTGCTGAAATCCCGGCTCTATGAGCGCATTGCGCCCATCATCGAGGCGTGTTTCAGTGCTCTTCAACGAGCCGAAATTGCTGAAATCGCGATCCGGCACGTACAACCGAGAGCGCGGGAGCGGTTTCAGTGCTCTTCAACGAGCCGAAATTGCTGAAATTCCAGCCCGGTTTGGGTGTGTAGTAGGTAGTTAAATGTTTCAGTGCTCTTCAACGAGCCGAAATTGCTGAAATTGTACTTATAGCCTATGACAGGTACGGTCACTGCGACGTTTCAGTGCTCTTCAACGAGCCGAAATTGCTGAAATCTTGGACGCGCTCCCCGCGCGATTGGACGCGATAAGTTTCAGTGCTCTTCAACGAGCCGAAATTGCTGAAATGGGCGCGCCCTCGGTACTCCAGTTTGGCGCGTAGCCGAGGTTTCAGTGCTCTTCAACGAGCCGAAATTGCTGAAATTCGAGTTCAGGACTGGATCGCGATAAGATCAGGTATCGGTTTCAGTGCTCTTCAACGAGCCGAAATTGCTGAAATCGCTCTTGATGACTGGGTTCAGCGGCGTATCGTCTGTTTCAGTGCTCTTCAACGAGCCGAAATTGCTGAAATATTGGTGACGACCGCGCTGACCCAAGCCCGCGCGCTGCGTTTCAGTGCTCTTCAACGAGCCGAAATTGCTGAAATTCCCCTCACTGAAGGACGCTGAGGCAGTGTTCTGGCGTTTCAGTGCTCTTCAACGAGCCGAAATTGCTGAAATAGATTTTGATCGTATCCATAGCGGTTCTCCTTTCGGTGTTTCAGTGCTCTTCAACGAGCCGAAATTGCTGAAATTCAACGCGCCCGCCGGTGGTTGTGTCGATCCGTCGCTGTTTCAGTGCTCTTCAACGAGCCGAAATTGCTGAAATCGGTGCGGTCTTCCGCAACGTCCGCGCGTGCGTCGGTTTCAGTGCTCTTCAACGAGCCGAAATTGCTGAAATCGGGTTTTCCGGTCGTAGGTACTACGTCTATCGAAGTTTCAGTGCTCTTCAACGAGCCGAAATTGCTGAAATCCAATCCCCACCGTTTTCGGGTGTACACGTCGCCGAGGTTTCAGTGCTCTTCAACGAGCCGAAATTGCTGAAATAGATAACCGCGCGTAAGCGCTACTACCGGGTAGCGCGTTTCAGTGCTCTTCAACGAGCCGAAATTGCTGAAATTTACCTCGTAGCGACATATGATCTTGCTACTGTTGGTTTCAGTGCTCTTCAACGAGCCGAAATTGCTGAAATTTGGTCGGGTTGTTTCCAAGCGTGTACTGCCGCAGCGAGTTTCAGTGCTCTTCAACGAGCCGAAATTGCTGAAATGCGCGGCTTCCGCCTAGCCCTATCCGTTACCGGCTACCGTTTCAGTGCTCTTCAACGAGCCGAAATTGCTGAAATGTGCTGATGGATATCGTTGTCGTAGTTATACCGATAGGTTTCAGTGCTCTTCAACGAGCCGAAATTGCTGAAATCGTCGTCTTTGGAGCGCGGCAGCGTCTGGGATTTGTGTTTCAGTGCTCTTCAACGAGCCGAAATTGCTGAAATGCTGCGCGCTGAACTGCGTTGACGAACCCAGCGCAAGTTTCAGTGCTCTTCAACGAGCCGAAATTGCTGAAATACCAGCGCGACATCACCATACTCACGCGCGATCTGTAGTTTCAGTGCTCTTCAACGAGCCGAAATTGCTGAAATTCAACACCTCCTCGACGAAGTCCGCGCGAAATCGAGGTTTCAGTGCTCTTCAACGAGCCGAAATTGCTGAAATTCCCCCGCAGCGCCGGGTACTGCTTGAGCAGTTCCGCGTTTCAGTGCTCTTCAACGAGCCGAAATTGCTGAAATGAAGATAGACGAGATCGTACACGTCGATCTGCTCGACGGTTTCAGTGCTCTTCAACGAGCCGAAATTGCTGAAATCAGAAAGTCGCCGAACGATCCGCCGTCTTCCGTAGCGTTTCAGTGCTCTTCAACGAGCCGAAATTGCTGAAATGCATCCGGGTGACGAACGGAACGCTGATGGCGTCCGAGTTTCAGTGCTCTTCAACGAGCCGAAATTGCTGAAATACACCAGTCGTTGAGACCGTCCGTCCAGCGCGCGTAAAGTTTCAGTGCTCTTCAACGAGCCGAAATTGCTGAAATCGTCGGCGTTGGGCGTCCAGCGCGCGCTTGCGCCGACGCGGTTTCAGTGCTCTTCAACGAGCCGAAATTGCTGAAATCGATCACCGCGCGCTGGGGGTACAGCATCAATCCGCGTTTCAGTGCTCTTCAACGAGCCGAAATTGCTGAAATCAATCGTTTCCCGCGTCGCCGCGCCGCCGGTTCGACGCGGTTTCAGTGCTCTTCAACGAGCCGAAATTGCTGAAATCTGGCGCGTCTACCAGACCGCGCTGGAAGACCCACGCGTTTCAGTGCTCTTCAACGAGCCGAAATTGCTGAAATGCGGAAGTCTTCGCGCACCTTGATCCCCAGCGCGGCGTGGGTTTCAGTGCTCTTCAACGAGCCGAAATTGCTGAAATCGAGGTACGCGGTCGCCGCGCCGACTGCACCGAAGAGTTTCAGTGCTCTTCAACGAGCCGAAATTGCTGAAATCACGCGGTTCTGTTCGACGAGATCGAGGAACTCATGTTTCAGTGCTCTTCAACGAGCCGAAATTGCTGAAATCACACCGACCTCTTGCGCGGCGACGCGCGACGGCGAAGTTTCAGTGCTCTTCAACGAGCCGAAATTGCTGAAATCGCATACGGGCTGCCGTATGAGCGACTGATTGCGCGTTTCAGTGCTCTTCAACGAGCCGAAATTGCTGAAATTGTAGCACTTCGCCGCCTCCGCCAACCACTGCGTTTTACGTTTCAGTGCTCTTCAACGAGCCGAAATTGCTGAAATGCCCAAACGTTCGAGCCGTCGCCGCCGACGCAGCGAGTTTCAGTGCTCTTCAACGAGCCGAAATTGCTGAAATGGAGGTAAGCAAAATGCTCAAGTCGGTCAAGATCGAAGTTTCAGTGCTCTTCAACGAGCCGAAATTGCTGAAATGTTGCTCGGCGAGTTCCTTTACCGCCACTGGAACGGTTTCAGTGCTCTTCAACGAGCCGAAATTGCTGAAATGTCCGCTGGTCGCCGCGCGGTCTGGTCACCGGCGCGTGTTTCAGTGCTCTTCAACGAGCCGAAATTGCTGAAATCCATCTGAGAACGGATGGTGTTGAGCGATGCGACAAGTTTCAGTGCTCTTCAACGAGCCGAAATTGCTGAAATTGTCGAGCACAAGATCGTAGTAGCGGTAGCCGATGATGTTTCAGTGCTCTTCAACGAGCCGAAATTGCTGAAATTCACGCCGCCGCCGTCTGGCGACGATGTGTCCTGGGAGTTTCAGTGCTCTTCAACGAGCCGAAATTGCTGAAATCGTCAGCGTCAGTTCGACCGGTTCTCGCTTCCCGAGTTTCAGTGCTCTTCAACGAGCCGAAATTGCTGAAATACCAGCGAAACGCGATGTCCCACCGACAGTACGCGGTTTCAGTGCTCTTCAACGAGCCGAAATTGCTGAAATGTATACTTTAGGCACAGTAATCAATCATTCAGTTAGGGTTTCAGTGCTCTTCAACGAGCCGAAATTGCTGAAATGCCCGCAGCACCACAATCTCATCTTTGCCCCGCTTCGTTTCAGTGCTCTTCAACGAGCCGAAATTGCTGAAATTCACTGCCGCCAGCCAGCCCGCTAATTCCCCGCGCGTGTTTCAGTGCTCTTCAACGAGCCGAAATTGCTGAAATTCACGCCCTCATCGGTCAGTTCCAACGCGCCGTAGCCGATGTTTCAGTGCTCTTCAACGAGCCGAAATTGCTGAAATAGCCGCACGCCGCCGACCAGCGCGCTTGATTCGACGTTGTTTCAGTGCTCTTCAACGAGCCGAAATTGCTGAAATCGTTCTGCCGCGCATCGTCATGCGGTTCCCCCCGAAGTTTCAGTGCTCTTCAACGAGCCGAAATTGCTGAAATTTTCCACCGGCGCCGGCGGCGAGCCGAGAATCCAGGGTTTCAGTGCTCTTCAACGAGCCGAAATTGCTGAAATCTGTACCGGCAGATAGCGCCAGTCGTTGTCCCATGGTTTCAGTGCTCTTCAACGAGCCGAAATTGCTGAAATTATCCGCGACACCTACGCGACTTCGACTACGACACCGCTTTCAGTGCTCTTCAACGAGCCGAAATTGCTGAAATAGAAGAGCGAGTGTTGTGACACTGCTGCTAGACCAACTTTCAGTGCTCTTCAACGAGCCGAAATTGCTGAAATTCGTATAGAAATAAAAGAAGACGAGGTGTTGTGACAACTTTCAGTGCTCTTCAACGAGCCGAAATTGCTGAAATTCGCATAATATACCACACACCCGACAGGTTGTCAAATCTCTTTCAGTGCTCTTCAACGAGCCGAAATTGCTGAAATTGCCAGCACCGCGCGCCCGCGCCGGTCGAGCAGCGCGCTTTCAGTGCTCTTCAACGAGCCGAAATTGCTGAAATTTCGGGTTTTCTATATCAACTATCGTTTGAGACGGCCTTTCAGTGCTCTTCAACGAGCCGAAATTGCTGAAATTTTCCGTTGCGCTCTTCGTTGTCGGGATCAAGCGCTGACTTTCAGTGCTCTTCAACGAGCCGAAATTGCTGAAATTTCGGATTATCCCGACAATCGGCGGGCTGCGTCTGGCTTTCAGTGCTCTTCAACGAGCCGAAATTGCTGAAATTCATCTATCGTCATTGGAACGACGCCATCAGCGACGCTTTCAGTGCTCTTCAACGAGCCGAAATTGCTGAAATACCGCGACCGACAATCGATTTCCGCACAGACAGCACGCCTTTCAGTGCTCTTCAACGAGCCGAAATTGCTGAAATTTGAGCGCGCTCGACCTCAGCGACAACCTGCGTCGCGCTTTCAGTGCTCTTCAACGAGCCGAAATTGCTGAAATTCAGTACTGCGCGCGCTGTTGATGATCGTCCTCGAAGCTTTCAGTGCTCTTCAACGAGCCGAAATTGCTGAAATTTCTGCACATCAAACGCGAGGTCAACCAGCGCATCGACCCTTTCAGTGCTCTTCAACGAGCCGAAATTGCTGAAATTCAACGGAAACGATGATCGAGTTGGGGCTTGCGACGACTTTCAGTGCTCTTCAACGAGCCGAAATTGCTGAAATTGAAACAAATCCCGGCGCGCCGTAGATCGTTCCGTTCTTTCAGTGCTCTTCAACGAGCCGAAATTGCTGAAATTCTGGTCGTTGGACAACGAGGACGCGGGAAGGTCGCGCTTTCAGTGCTCTTCAACGAGCCGAAATTGCTGAAATTCTCAACGCATCCGCCGGCTTGGACGTTCGCTCGTACCTTTCAGTGCTCTTCAACGAGCCGAAATTGCTGAAATTGCCGGACGCCCGCACGCCGACGACCCAGCCGTAGCCTTTCAGTGCTCTTCAACGAGCCGAAATTGCTGAAATGCGTGGTGCTGTTGGTCAATAGAGACACCGGCGAGACTTTCAGTGCTCTTCAACGAGCCGAAATTGCTGAAATTGAACGGGTGTGCGATCCAGACCGCGGTAGCGCTGCCCTTTCAGTGCTCTTCAACGAGCCGAAATTGCTGAAATTCGCGCTTATCTCGTCACGCTGCGCGAGCGAGAACGTCCTTTCAGTGCTCTTCAACGAGCCGAAATTGCTGAAATTCTTACGTACCCGCTGCGATCTGCACGAACGGACTGACTTTCAGTGCTCTTCAACGAGCCGAAATTGCTGAAATTTCACATCGCGCGTTCTTCTGGTGCAGTTCGCAACGCCTTTCAGTGCTCTTCAACGAGCCGAAATTGCTGAAATTTGATCGTCGCTTGCTGCGACGCGCCGCACCAACGCCTTTCAGTGCTCTTCAACGAGCCGAAATTGCTGAAATTCCAGAGCGCCCAAGCGATGCCAATCGGGTTCTGGACTTTCAGTGCTCTTCAACGAGCCGAAATTGCTGAAATTGTTGGGAACCGCGTGACCGCAACCGCGCAGACCACGCTTTCAGTGCTCTTCAACGAGCCGAAATTGCTGAAATTTCGACCGACAGCGCAACCAGCGCCTCGACCGGATTTGCTTTCAGTGCTCTTCAACGAGCCGAAATTGCTGAAATTCGACACACACTGGTACAGCGTCGGGCAACTTCGGCGCTTTCAGTGCTCTTCAACGAGCCGAAATTGCTGAAATTAACTGCTGCACCTCTGGGAGCCGTCGGTGCGCGGCGCTTTCAGTGCTCTTCAACGAGCCGAAATTGCTGAAATTGGTGTTGCGTGCGCTGTTTATGATCGTCCTCGAAGCTTTCAGTGCTCTTCAACGAGCCGAAATTGCTGAAATTCGTCGTCAGCGCCCCAGCGCGGATGCGGTGTTCCGCCTTTCAGTGCTCTTCA
>Ga0308408_1001299_pt1 | contig 11798 bp, 6 predicted proteins | sample HotsprSampleMSe3_FD_203466 | JGI IMG/M metagenome (GOLD analysis project Ga0308408, IMG submission 203466) | Hot spring phototrophic mat microbial communities from Mushroom Spring, Yellowstone National Park, Wyoming, United States - 20060912_MSe3 ... | reverse complement strand
GCGCGGGGCAACGAGGTCGTCTCCTGCCTTTCAGCGGCTTCGCGCAGGCGGTCCAGTCCTGCCACTATCTCTTTGCTGATGCCGCGCACCTGCTCCAGCAACCGCTCTGCCTGCGCCCGGTCGTTGCGGTCGATGCAGTCCACAATCTGTCGCGCGATTTGGTGCAGTTTCTCGTGCGGCGGCTCGATGGCGCGGAACTCGGGCAGGTTGCCGAACTGTTTCTCACCCACCGAATAATACCATTGTCCCAGCGCGCAGTTGCGGTGCGATACCAGCTCCTCGCGCGGGATGCGCACACCGCGGTAGATGAGGTTCTCCAAACGTTCCACCCACTTCAGGTGCGCTCTTTTGAAAATCTCCACCTTGTCGCCGATGCGTCGGGCTTCGTCCGCATTCAAGATGAACCGCCCCATGGAGAAGCGCAACTTGTCGATACGACCGATGAGCGCCTGCATCTCGTGCGCGATGTCGGTTGCGACGCGGCGGGTGGACTCAATCGCATTGGTGCTGGAAGCCAGCATCTCTTCGGCTGCCGCACTGGACTCTTGCGCAATGGCGGCGATGTGTTCGATCTCGCTAAGCATCTGTTGCGCGTTGTGCTGTACCCGCTGCACGGAAGAGGCAGATTGCTCCACCTGCTGCACAATGGACTCGACCGACTGCAGTATTGCGCTCAGTCCCTGACCGACTTCCAGCGACTGTCTGACGCCGTCGGTCACCGCGGCGAGGTTGGCGTCCATCGCCTGCGCGGCGTTCTCTGCCTGCTGCGTGACCTCCTGAATAATCTGCCGGATTTCCTGCGTGGCTTGCGCGGATTGTTCCGCTAAACGGCGTACCTCGTCCGCCACCACCGCGAAACCGCGCCCATGCTCTCCAGCACGCGCCGCCTCTATCGCCGCATTCAACGCCAACAGGTTGGTCTGTCCGGCAATCTCCTCAATGGTGCCGAGGATGCCGCCGATGCGTGCGGACATCTGTACCAGCTGCTGCAGCTGTTCCGCCAGCTGGCGCGTATCTTGCTCCAGCCGCTCCATCGCCTGCTTGGAGCGCGACAGTCCCTCGCGCCCTTGCACAGCAACCTCTCCCACTTCCTGCGCGGCATGTTGGGCATCGTTCAGCTGCTCCACCATGCGCCGAATATCTTCTACGATGGCACTCACTCCCTCCACGCCGCGCGAGGCAGATTGCGCCGTGGACTCTGAGCCTTTGGCGACCTCTTGCACGGCACGTTGCAGCTGCTCAAGCATCTCTACTACGGTATCACCCGCGATGTGGCTGCCGTCCACGCGCACGAGCGCGTTCATCATCTCACCGACCACTTTCACCGAATCGGCTGCCTCCCGAGAAACGGCACGAGCCTCCTCGACGACCTGAGCTAAAGATTGCACTGCAGTATCGAATTGGTGAATGAGGCTGTGACTGCCCTCTGACCGCGAGGAGGATAACCGATACGACAGGTCACCGCGTGAAAGGGAGTCCAATGCCGCCAGCAGTGTTTCCATCTGCTGAGTAATCCATGCATTCTGCTCTGTCTTGTCTCCGCTGCCTGCCACTTCCGCAGAGGACATGTCTACACGCATCCGCTTGACCAGCTCCCACAGGTAGGCATCCGACACTGCTTGCATGTCGTAGTTGAACACTTTGAAAATCGCCTGCTGGGCACGGGCACGCAGCCATGGACGGAAGCGAAAGTCGCGCTGTAGGTATGTGCTCACGAAATGCAGATACATGGTGTAGCTGCCCAGGTACCACTTCTGGGGCAGGTCAATCTCCGTGTGCATCACACCAATCCGCAGACGGCGCTCGAAATACTCCACTCCGAACCGCCCACCTGCAGCGGCTTCCTCAAAGATGTCACGGAAGTATTGTGCCTGCGTTTGCTCCAGCCGGTGGCGGAGCTGGTCGAGCGAAATGCCTTTTTTAGCGGCATACCGCTCGAAGAAGGCACGCGTCGGCTCGAAGCTGAACTGCCAGTCGTAGAACTCGCGGGCGATGTGTGGAGCTCTGCGTTGCGCCCACCCCTGCAACTGCGCGAGAAGATGGATGTCCTGCGGCGTTAATCCAATAAACTGCTTACGCAGCCCCAGATTGGCGTCGGTAATGCCGAGACTTTGTGCAATGCTTTGCATTACCCCACCTCCTTAGCATCACTACAACAATTATCGGTGGAGGGAAAAGGGGTCTTTACTTTTTGCACAGCGCTCGAGGACACCTATAGTGGCCCATCCTCCGGACTACCACAAAAAACCGGTTCTGCCTCCTCCTCTTCCCAGAGCTGCTTGCTCAGTTTCACATCGCGGGGCACGGGGATGGGATATTTGCCGTCGAAGCAGGCAAGGCAGAAATGATGCCGCTTCATCCGCACCGCACGCAGCATCCCGTCGATGCTCAGGTATCCCAGCGAGGTCGCGCCTATCATCTCGCGTATCTCTTCCACGCTGTGCGAAGCGGCAACCAGCTCCTCGCGCGTCGCCATATCGATACCGTAGAAACACGGATAACGGATGGGTGGCGAGGTGATTCGCACATGTACTTCCTTCGCCCCGGCCTCGAAAAGCATCCGCACGATTTTGCCCGTGGTGGTCCCGCGCACGATGCTGTCGTCCACCATCACCAGTTTGCGCCCGGAGATGACCTCGCGCAAGGGGTTCAGCTTGATTTTCACCCCCAGTTCGCGCATGCGCTGGTCGGGCTGGATGAAGGTGCGCTGGATGTAGCGGTTTTTGATCAGCCCTTCGGCATACGGGATACCGCTGGCTTGCGCGAAACCGAGTGCAGCCGGGATGCCTGTATCGGGAATGGGGATGACCACCTGCGCGCCCGGTGCAGGATGTTCGCGCGCGAGCTCCTGCCCCATGCGCCGGCGGACTTCGTGCAGAGTGCGATTGTAGATATGGCTGTCGGGGCGGGCAAAGTAGATGAATTCGAACATACACAGGCTGTACCGCTGTAGAGGTACCACCTCCTCCTCACGCAAGCCACTTTCGTCGATGACCAGCACCTCTCCCGGCTCAATCTCGCGCACGAAATCTGCCCCTACCACGTTCAGAGCACAGGTTTCCGAGGCAATCACGTAATGACCGTTAATCCGCCCCAGACACAGCGGTCGCACGCCATAGGGGTCACGGGCGGCAATCAGGTGATGAGGGGTGAGGATGACCAGACTGTACGCGCCCGTAATCTGCTGCATCACCCGGCGCATGGCTTCCACAGGGTCGCGAAACTCCGCCATCTCTTTGGCAAGCAGGCGGGCAATGATTTCGCTGTCGTTCGTGCTGTGGAAGTGCACTCCTGCCTCCTGCAAGCGCAGGCGAAGCGAGCAGGCGTTCACCAGGTTGCCGTTATGCGCCACCGCCAGCGTGCCGATAGGCGATTCGCACATCACCGGCTGAGCGTTGCGCAACACGCTCGAACCCGTAGTGGAATACCGCGTGTGCCCGATAGCGATGTGTCCGCGCAGGTAGCCAAGCGTCTCCTCGTCGAAAACCTGCGAGACCAGCCCCATCTCCTTATGCACCAGCACGCGCTCGCCATCCGAAACGGCAATGCCCGCGCTCTCCTGCCCGCGATGCTGTAGCGCATACAGTCCGAAGAAGGTGATACGCGCCACATCTTCCCCCGGCGCGTGGATGCCGAACACACCGCACTCCTCTTGCGGACGGTCAAACAAACCCTTATCAGCGCCCATTGGTCACCATCCCGAAACCCGGCTCCAACACCCATAATGGTATCAACAAACGGCGGTCGAAAGCAAGCTGTCTGCCCGAACAGGTATACTGATGATGGCACACTCCGCGCGTCGGCGCTGTGCCCGACGCCTTAGCAGTTCTACTTGGAGACGTGGGGTGAACCGATGATGACAAGCAAGTGGGCACTGGTTCAATCTAACCCGTTGCAAGAGCTGGACGAGCCCCAGAAACAACAAATCCTGACCCGCATGGTTAGAAGACAGTATCGGGCGGGCGAGCGTCTCACGCTTGGAAAGCAGCCAGGAAGCTGGTGGATTGTGGAAAAAGGCCTGCTGAAGGTGTATACCGTTGCCCCCGACGGAAGCACTCTGACCTACGCTATTCTGGGGGCGGGAGACACTTTCGGCGAAACCACGATACTTGCTGGGCACTGGATTAGCGCAATCGTAGAGGCGTTGGAACCCACGCAGGTGCGCTGCCTCCCTGCCGAGCAGCTGGAGAATCTCCTCAGGCAGTGTCCAGACTTCGCTCTCGCCGTGCTGCGCAACCTTGCGCGACGCATTCAGCAGTCACAGGAGCGGCTTTTCTACATCAGCCGTCTCAAAATCAGTCAAAGACTCGCACACGCCCTGTTAGGACTGGCTCAAACTGTCGGCAAGCAGACCGATAACGGCATCGAAATACGCCTCACCCATCAGGAAATCGCAGACTATATCGGAGCCAGCCGGGAGGCGGTCAGCCGCACACTGGAACGCTGGGGTCGGCGCGGCTGGATATTCAACGCCCGCAAATGCATTCTGCTCAAGGATTTACGACCTTTACACTCGATCATCGAGCAAATGACGGTTCCCGACTAAAACTATCAGGTGGAGAGTAACTTCTCTCCACCTGATAGCTGCATTTTGGGGTAGGGAGAGTTACTTCGGCATAATCACGCGGTCAATCACGTGGATGACGCCGTTGTCCGCTTCGATATCGGTCTGGATGACGTTGGCATCGTCGACGCGCACGCCGCCTTCGGTGCTCACCGTGATGCTCTGCCCTTGCACGGTTTGCAGCTGGGTGCTGTTCACCACATCAGCCGCCATTAGCTTGCCCGGCACCACGTGGTAGGTCAGGATGGCAGTGAGCTTCTCCTTGTCTGCCAGCACCGCCTGCAAGGTCTCCTGCGGGATCTGGGCGAATGCATCGTCGGTCGGGGCGAATACGGTGAACGGACCGGTTCCATTCAGCGTCTCGACCAGACCAGCAGCTTGCACCGCCTGTACCAGCGTCTTGAACGAACCCGCCTGCACGGCTACATCGACAATCGTCGGCATGTTGAACCTCCTGTCTGGATTCTCAGAACGGTGTAATCTGGCTTTATTCTAGCTTCTCTAACAGGTGTGCTTCCGTGATTGGAATCACGGTACGCTTCAATGAAAGGTTAATTGTCACGCTTCCGCGCTATGGGTTGGGCTTTGTAGGAGATGTATCCACTCGTAGCGAAAAGAAAGTCAGGTCCCGCGAAATGGGGTGTCGTTCTTGTGATAAAGCAGGCTTCAGGAGGTAGATGGTGAGTCGCAGGAAGATATCGGTGGCTGTTGCTGTTCTTGTTTTTTTCTCGGTGGTGTGTGTCGGCAATTCCACCTTGCCCACGTGGTCTTTCCAGGACGCTCAACGTCCTCCCGACGGTCCGCAGGTGAAACAGGTCTGTGCAGTCGCGCCAGATGTGCTTGCACTGGAGATACAGTCCGGGCAATTCACACCTAATCAGCTACTCCCCTATACCCCGAAGCAGGGAGATGAACTGGTGGAAGAGAGGGACCGCCCGCATCGGGAGATAGTCAATGGCAAGATGGTGGAAATCTTCCAGAAACGGCTCTACCGCATGGTGAACGGGCAACGGGTCAGCGTCGGGCTACTTTCGCCTGACGGTAAGTTCCTGTTTATCGAGGGACAGACACGCGGCACCTTGCTCGATGAGACAGCCGTCGACCTGCCTGAATCCTACGAGATACACTCCACCACTGACCCATCGTATCGTGAACCCCGCTCCCCAACGACGGTCTATCGTAAAGGCAAACCCAACGGCTATAGCCAGCCTTTTCCCTACCTGTACACCGTCTCGCTCAAGTTGCCTGCACCACTGAAAGAAGGAGCAAACTACGCCATCCGTTTGTGCGGTGTAAACACGGCACAAAGCATGGTGCAATACACCCATCTGCCGCGCAAGGTGCGCAGTATTGCGGTACACGCTATACAGACAGGCTACCGCCCCGACGACCCGTTCAAGCGCGCCTACTACTCCTTCTGGATGGGTACCGACAAGGAAGGCAAGCATGGCAGCACCAATCCGACGATCCAGACTTTCGAGGTCATCGACGAGTCTGGCAAGACCGTCTTCAAGGGCAAGGCAGTTCTGGCGAAACAGGCAGGTGAGCAGGAACAGGTGGGTATTCAGGAATCTGGCGACTACTCGAAGGCGACTGTCTACCATTTGGACTTCAGCTCGCTTCGTAAGCCGGGCAGGTATCGCATACTGGTGCCGGGCATTGGAACCAGCTACCCCTTCCGAATCGCGGATGACGTGTGGCACGCGCCTTTCAAGGCAGCCATGAAAGGCATTCTGAATCAGCGTCAGGGCATAAACCTAGGTCCGCCCTTTACCGAATACCGTCGCAGGCGACCGTTCCACCCGAAAGACGGCGTGCAGTTTTACCAGATGACTATTTCCGTTCAAATGGGACAGGAAGATGATGATGGGCGAGGCAGAAACCTGCAGGAGCTGGCCCGGTCCGGGCAGCTGAAACGTGTGGACGGAGTGTGGGGCGGTTATCAAGATGCAGGAGACTGGGACACATTGGGACACCATCTGAGCGCGACTTACGACCTGCTGGGGCTATACCTGTGGAATCCAGCGGCTTTTTCGCGGATGACGCTTTCGCTGCCGCCCGCCGAGCGAAACAACCGCCTGCCTGACATTCTGGACGAGGCACTGTGGCAGATGGACTGCTGGCGGCGACTGCAACAGCCCGATGGCGGCGTGCGCGGGGGGTACGGCTACGGCTGGTGGGTACCGACGGAACGAGGCATCACCAGCTGGATGCTGAAGAGCGCAGGCGTCTACGTGGCAGACCATGTAACCACTATGCACTTTGCCGCAGCTGCCGCGCGGGCAGCGAGGGTGCTGCGGGCTTTCGACAGGCGACGCGCGGACGAATACCTGGAAGCTGCCAAACGCGCTTGGCAATGGGCAGAGCAACACTCAAACGATAACAACCGCCTGTACGTTCAACTAAAGCAAATGGAAGGGTGGCCGCCCTTCTTACAGGACCTCGCCAACAAGCGAGCGATGGCAGCGGTAGAACTGCTTGCCGCCACGCGTGACCCCGTCTATGACGCTGCATTCAAACAAAGCACCACCCTTACGAAGGACGAGCTATACCTAGACCCCGAGCAGATGGATGCCGCGTTCGCCTACGCACGCCTGCCCAAGGACCTCGGCGATGCTGGTCTCAAACAGCGGGCGGTGCAGCGTATCAGCCGCTACGCCGACCACGCCATAGATTTTGCCCGTAAGAACGCCTATGATGTCATTGTGGGTTCCCGCACGGACTATCCGTTGATGGCTCCGCTCCGTTACTTCAGCACTCCAGCAGTGGGTGGGTTCGCCTTCATTTACTCTTACGAGCTCACGAAAAACCAAAAGTATCTTGTCGCCGCCGTGCAGGCGAGTAATTTCTGTCTGGGCGCGAACCCGGACAACCTGTCGTACTGCACCGGCGTCGGACACCGTTACCAGCAGTTCAACTTCATTGTGGATGCCCAGATTACCGGACAGATGCCGGGCGTTATCATCGGACATATCCCCTACGGACAGGGCAACGAGGGTAACGAAATGAGCAGGGCAACGAACCACTGGGTGCAGCAGTGGCTCCTGCGATACGGACCCCGCAAAATGCTGCCAGACTGGTACGACTGGCCCGTTTACGAGCAGTACATCGATTTCGGTCGCTACCCGATGCACAACGAAAACACGTTCAACCAGACAACGGTGAAGGCAGCTTGCTACTGGTTCTGGCTGCACACCCGTCCGAAAACGGCTCCGTAGACCCGCATGACCGATTGGAGAGAGGCTGTCGTGAAGCGCACGAGACGGCACGGGGTGCTTCCAGCGGTCAACGGCAGACCGCTGGCAACCTTCTGTGGCAGCTATGTGATGGGAGCCGCCGCAGGCGTGACTTTCTCTCCGCTTGCCGTCGTCAACGCCTGTCTGCTTGCAAGCGGCGTTCTGTGGCTGCTATGGCGACGGCGGAGCCTGCCCGCAACAACCACCCTTCTGATACTGTGCGCGATGTGGTTGGGCAGCGCGCAGGGCATCCGGCACGCAGTGCAGGACGCCATCCTGTGGAAGACTCTCCCGCAGGGTGAGGCGGTCACTGTGTTGGGCGAGGTGGTTAGCGAACCCGTCAAACGGCGAAATGTCTGGCGGTTCGTTTTTCGCGCCCGAAGCGTACAGGCAGCCCAAAGACTGTTCCACACGCCAACCTGCCTGTGGGTGGAAGTGCCGGAAGAGCGTCTGGACAATCCACACGCCGGCGAGAGATTACAGCTCGAGGGCAGGATACGCCTTCCCTCAGCCACCGGCGCGTCGGGGGCTTCGTTCGTGGACTACCTGCGTCGGCGAGGGGTCGTACGCACGCTCCGCCCATATCGCGTAGCAAAGCTGGACGACTCCGGTTGGCGTGTGTTCTTCTCACGCCTGCGTCGGCGATTAATTCAGAACCTGCGTTACCACCTGCCCTCCCGCGAAGGGCACATCGCCGCCGCCATCGTACTGAACGACCGCATGGGGCTGGATAACGCCATTCGCGAGAGCTTCCGCCGCACAGGCACCGTTCACATTCTGTCCCCCTCAGGAACACACGTTTCGATGCTGGCGGTAGCGGTCTGGGCAGTGTGCAGATTACTTCGGCTGTCCCGTCGGGTATCCGCGCTCGCCGTGATTGCAGTCATCTGGTTGTTTGTGGGTGTGGCGGCGGGGGGAGAACCCTCTTTCCGCGCCGCGGTGATGGGCACACTTGTGGCGGGGGCAGTGGCTCTGCAGCGTGAGATAGACCTGCCCACGTCGCTGGCACTGGCGGGTTTCCTCATCGTGCTCGCTGATACCGGCGCGTTGCTGGACCCTGGCTTTCAGTTCTCGTTTATCCTTGTCGCCGCGATTGTCGCTGCCTCGGGCTGGTTGAACGCCGTCGCCTTCGGAGTAACGGGTGGCAGACTAAAGCCTGCAGGTGGTCTTCTCGCCGCGCTGGGATTCAGCCTGGTATGCACAGTGGCTTCCGCGCCGCTGACCGCGTTATACTATGGTCAAATGTCTTTGGTTGCGCCCATCGCAAACCTTGTGACCGCGCTGCCGGTGCAGGTGCTGACGGCGATGGGGCTGGCTATTGCCTGCCTGCCGTGGGCACCCAACTGGCTGACTGCGCCCGTTGCGCTGAGCGCATGGATGGTGGATAAAGCGGTTCGGTGGCTGGCTCTGCCCGCGTGGGCAAGTGTCCCGGTTTGTCCCCCACCGCGCTGGGCTATCGCCGGGTTCTACGCCCTGTTTTTCACCGCACTGCTGGCATCGAGTGCGCGCGCCTCGCGACGCAGGAGGGAACTGGCACTATGATGCGGCGATGTCGAAAAGGGAAGCGTAGATGGGCTTTCGGGTGCATTGTGCTGCATCTCTTCATCGCCCTGCTGGTCGTACCCGAAAGCCGCTCTGCTCTTGCTCAAACAGAGGAACCGCCGCCTGCGCCCGCTCAAAACGCCTCCCGCAAGACCGAGCGCATTGACATCGACCGCTTCGGCAGCCTGTTTCTGGATGCGCAGAACAACCTGCAGGCTACCGACATCCTCGCCCGCTGGCGCGAATACACCATTCAGGCGCAGGGGGTAGAGGGCAATCTAGACAGAGGCGAATACCTGTTCAAAGGGAGCGTCCTGCTGGAAGGGGGCGGCGTCGACGCGAGAGGCGAGATGTTGCGCCTCAACGTCCGACGGCGGCGCTGGCAGCTGGAGGGCGCGGGCGCAGACCTGCTGCCCGAGTTCTTGAAGTATCAGCTGCAGGGGGCAGTGCGCCTCTCTGGTCAAAAGCTGGAGGGCGAGCAGGAGGAAGCACACCTGCACCAGGGAGAGATGACCACCTGCCTGCTGGAGCATCCGCACTATCACTTCTCGGCTGGTCGGGTGGACGTGGTGGTGGACAAGCGGCTGGTGGCGCGCGACGTGAGCTTGAGCGCACTCGGAAGGCGGCTGTTTACCATTCCCACCTTGGTGGTTCCCTTAGACCGCCGTCTGTCTCGCGGCACGCTGCCGCAAGTAGGGCAATCGGTGGAGGAGGGCTATTACATTAAAACCGCACTGGGCTACCTCCTGGGCGATAACGCTGGAACCGCCCGCATCGACCTGATGCAGAAAAAGGGCGTCGGACTGGGATTCGATCAGCAATATCTACTCGGTGGCGCGGCAGGACTGCTCTCACTGTATTATCTGAACGACCGCAGCCGCGGCACCCGCTCGGTCACGGCGCAGCTGCGTCATGAACAGAAGTTGCTCGGCTTTGACGCACGGCTTACCGGCGACCTGCGCTCCGGCAGCTACCTGTACTATGCAGATACCCGCGCCTCCAGCTGGCAGCTAAGCCTGAGCCGGGCATGGTCGGGGGGCAACCTGTCTCTTTTATCGCGTCTCAGCCAGCAGAGCAGCGCAGGCTATTTTTCGGACTCAACGGTGAACAGCCTCCGCTGGAACCAGCGCTGGGGCACTCGCGCCTCTCTCACCCTTTCCACCGACCTGTCGCGCTTTCGTTCGCTATCGGGTGGGGAGGTGCGTTCCCAACAGGAGCAACTGGCCACCCAGGCGATGCTGAGCGGCGATGCGGGGAAGTTCGACTGGAACCTGAGTTTCAACCGCGTGGTGCCCGTCGGCGGGCAGACGGGCGGGTTCTATTTTGGAGGGCTGGAAAAGACTCCCGAACTCGTCCTCTCCACCACCGACCGCCGACTGTTCGGCAGAGATTTGGGGTTGCAGATGCAGCTGGGGCTGGGCAGCTTCCGCGAGCTGCCGCAGGGGCAACCCATCCAGCGGTTACTCTTCGAAACACGCTGGAGTCCCTCTCTGCCCGTGGGGGACAGTACCTCGCTGACCTATTCCGGGCTGTTTCGGCAGGTGTTCACCAGCGACGGAACCGCGCAGTACATCCTGCAAGGCAACGCCAGCTGGCAGGTGCGCTACGGGCAGAACAGCCGCTGGTACATGGACTATCGTTACCTGCGCCCCTACGGCTTCACCCCGTTGCGCACGGAGTACACGGGCACTACCAATTTCGCCTCTGCCGGTCTGGAATGGAACGCCGGTCGCGCCTTTTCCCTGCGGGCGTATGCGGGGTATGACCTTTTCGCCAGGCAGCGAGGGAGCCGCCCCTGGCAGCCGCTGAACCTTGGAATACAATGGCAGCCGAATCCCGTCTGGACTCTGAACGTGCAATCCACTCTCAACCTGAACGAAGGGCAGTGGAACTACCTGCGCGCCTACCTCCGCGCACGCAGTCAGGCGTTCTCGATGAATCTGAACAGCGTCTATGACCCCATCCGCCGTCAGTGGGCGAACGCCAGCCTGTGGCTGGATACGCAGGTCTTCAGAACTCCCCTGCGGGTGCAGACCTACCTTACGTACAACGGCTACGTCAAGCGGTTTGAAGGCAGGCAGCTGCTGCTGACGTGGGATTTGCACTGCTGGGAGATGAGCTTGGGGTATATCGACAATCCGCTGGGCTTCCGCGCCGACCGCGAGGTGGTCTTCCGCCTGCGGATTAAGGCGTTCCCGGAGGCGCAACGCTTCGGCGTCGGGCAGTTTGGGCAGCTGCTGGAGACTGGAGGAGGCTGGACGTATTGATTGGAGGAGGTGAATCTTAGTGGTTCATGAATTGCCCCCACAATACCTGAACAACGTTTATTTGGGCGATGTGATGGACCTGCTCAGGTCACTTCCCGACCAGTGCGTCGATATGGTGTACGGCGATCCGGACTACAATGTGGGCGTCAAATACGGGGATAAATCCTATACACGCAGCTTTGAGGAGTA
>Ga0308408_1001273_pt1 | contig 11965 bp, 4 predicted proteins | sample HotsprSampleMSe3_FD_203466 | JGI IMG/M metagenome (GOLD analysis project Ga0308408, IMG submission 203466) | Hot spring phototrophic mat microbial communities from Mushroom Spring, Yellowstone National Park, Wyoming, United States - 20060912_MSe3 ... | reverse complement strand
AGCTTAGAAACGGAACTACACCAATAACTGGTTCTTCTATAACGATCAGTGGCACCAATAAAATCGGCTCAACAAACGTTAGCTTTATACCACTTCGTGCTAATTTAGTTTTGCATGCTGCGGTTTCTGGCACGCCGGCACCAGCACGAGCTACAATCTATTTCGTTTGCAAGTAATTAGGTAAAAACTTAACCCTGGCTTTAAGGGCCAGGATTTCCCCTTCTTCGGTGCTGGCCTCTTGGTCGCAGCCTCTTTAACATAAAAATAATTTCATTATTGCTATAACCTTTCTTATTATTTTTTATTAAAACTCAAAACTTCGTTGCATCCTCTTTTTAGATCCTCTCTTTTTAGGGGGTTATTGGTGGCATCCTGTTTTACTGAAGAGTTTTTTCTCTTCTAATCCTTAAGCCCTGCTGTATTTGCAAGAGTTTAGATTCAAAAAAAGCTATACAAACTGCCAGGGTTGCAATGAAATAAGTTTTTAGTTACAGCTGCAGTTAAACTATTTTTAGGCAGCCTATTTTCCCCTTAAAGCCAAACTTACTCGCAAGTAAAGTCTATGGTTCGAACTGCTTAGAAATAAAAGCTATATTGATTAAGTAATTAGCTAGTCCTGAAACTTTTAAGAAAACTTCCTCACTCAGACTTTTAAACCAGCTGGGGCTAAAAATACCTGGTAAATGTTTACCTAGCTTTCTCCTGCATAGAGACCAGCCTAATTGCAGGTCATCCCCATTAAATCCTCAAAGCTGCTACAACTACCCAAATATTCGCAAAATGAGTCTTTAAAGCTTCTAATTCCACGAATCTGTTTTTTAAATCTAGTTTTTTCGCTGCAACGAGTTCTCTACTTCGCTCAATAAAGTTTTTGGTTCTAAACAGCAAAGTGTCTGCCGGTTTAAACCTTAAAAACGTTGTCTACCTTCCTTAAACCTTTAAATTCATATTTTCGCTCACCGCTTCTATGCTGCCAGGTAAACAATAACCTTCCTCCCTCCCTTTCAGCTTCGCAGCCCCTATTTTTGATGCTCGTCCGCAAAAAGCATTTCAGCTGTCTCGGAAGTGCGTGAAGAAAAAACAGCATCCGAAAACCCCAACCTAAACACTACCTCGCCGGAGTTACTTCTAACTTTAACAGCATCACTACCTTTTAATACCTCAACCTTAGCTCTCTCTTTTGACATTTCCAGTACGCTTTTCCCATCTATCTGCACTGCCTTAAATTTATATAAATAAAAACTTCTGCTAACTTGATCTCTAGCCAAAGCATAGACAACGTCATTTTCCTCCTTGACAGCCAGAACCGCCTCTTTTCCTTCAGTCTGCTCAGTTACGAACTTTACAGCTAAAAATGCGTTTCTCAACCCTGCATAATCCCCCAAATTCGCTGAAACACTATCATCTTTAAACCTAATATTAGTTAAGCTTTGCGGCTGCAATCCCCGCTCTGTTAGAACAAAAGGCTTGCTAAATGTAAGACTTCCATCTCTGCCCAGATTTACCGGAAGCTTCAAGCTTCCTTCAAGCTTAAGAAAACCCCTTAAAACTAATCCATCATTAGTTTGAACAAATTTCAACTCCAACCTCTCTCTCGAAATACCTAACCTATCTGCCACAACTTCTTCCAGTCTCTTAATCAAAATTTTAAGCTTCATATCACTTGAATTAAGTATAGAAGAGCGGCTAGAGTTCAGTAATTCTCCGCACCTTCTATCAATCTCTTCCAGTAAAATCTTAAAACTGGTTGCCGGTTCTTTAGGAGGTATTCCCGCTGATCGTGCAGCCAAAAAGAAACTCTTGTCAACCTCGCGCTTACGTACATTTAAATCCTCAATCGCTCCACCACTCGATTTGCCGTGTAAAAAACCTTCAGCTTTCCCTTGCTGCCCTCTATTAGCTAAATCTCTCTCCTGCTGATCTTTTTGAAACTCTGCTTCAAGATTTTTATCAACCACCCTTAAAATTAATTACCCCTCTAAACGGCATCTGAAAATTTTGCTAATCTGCTTCAATAAATTTTTTTCTTTAACTTTTTAAAGCGTACTTAGTTTTGGCCCTTAAAGCCCTCGAAACATACCTAGCTCTCCTTCCAACTAGCCATTAATCCCTCGGCAAGCTTTTTCGCTTTATCCCCATTCCTAAAAACTAAAAAATTAAAAGCCATCACCAATATAAACAAGCCACAGTGGTAAACTTTCTTAAACTCAGATAAACTGTCAAAACAGCTTTTGCCTAAACAGTCCTAAGTCGCAAAAATCAACTGCGATAACTTGTGCCATCCCCCTAAATCATCAAGTCAAATTTATCGAACATGCTCTAAGCGAACCATGCTCAAAAAACTCTTTCTTTTATTTATGTCGACTCTTTAAAAATGAAGCTTTCATCTTTTCAGTATATAAGCGTTACACTAAAAAATTTTAAGCAAAGTTTTCAATAGTCAGAAAAAGTTGCCTTACATATCTTGTCATTATCAAGCTAGAAAGCTTAAATTTCTTCAAGCTGTCAGCCTTCAACTTCAGTAACCCCGAAAGAGTTGGCGAACGGGCTACAAAAGCACAATACAAACTTTCTTACCTCTTTAACAGGTTTCAGTTTGAGGCCTGTTTGAGTGTTTGGGCAGTCAAGATTATTACAGAATTTTAAAAATCCAAAATAGCAGTCCTTAAGTAATTCAATAACCCAAACTCAGCCGCATTACCGAAATAAAAAGCGGACTTTGGCCTAAAAACTAAAAGTTAAGCCGCAGAAAAATTTTTCTTGATTTTTGTTTCCCAGTTAATCTAAACTTCTTAATCAAGAAAAACTATGAGCAGAAAAATTAGCTTTTCAGGTATTATTTTAGCAGGTACTTTGCTCTTTTGCTCAGATCTGTCTGCGCAAAGGCTTTGTCGAAATAACTCCACTGGCTTCGTTAGATGGGTCTCAGGAGACTGCCCATCCGGTTTCACAAATATCACCAACTCTGTCAGATCCGAGTATTTAAGAGCTAACTCTGTCACAACAGCAAAGATCCAAGACGGTGCAGTTACAGATGCAAAGATAGCTGGTGTATCAGCTGGTAAGGTTGATTTTACAGGCTGGACCGCTCCAAACAACTCTGTTGCTACAGCTTCCATTCAGGATGGTGCAGTTACAGATGCAAAGATTGCTGGTGTATCAGCTAGTAAAATTAATTTTACAGGCTGGACAGTGCCTGCAGGAGCTGTTGTATCAAGTTCTATTGCAACAGGTGCTGTTACCTCAGCAGCAATTGCAGACGGCACAATAACAACTGACGATGTAAACCAAATCGACGCAAGTAAAATCGTAAACCTGCCAGTACAAGGAGGCAACATCGGTCCGAATGCTGTAACTACGCCAAAATTAAAGAATAACGCTGTTAATGCTGCTAAAATCTTAGATGGCGAGTTAAAAGATATCCACTTCGCCTCAAATGCTAACATTGCTTTCTCTAAGTTTCAAGTAGGTTCCGGTGCAATATCAGCCTCCATGATAGCCAACAATGCCGTAGGCCAGTCAGCACTTGACAATAATGCAGTAACTCTCACTAAAGTTGCGGATAATGCTGTAACGTCGGATAAAATATTAGACGGTACGATAGTTGATGCCGACATATCTCCGGGAGCTCAGATAGCATGGTCAAAAATTAATAAAGGCTCTGGAGTACCAGGTTCAGCCCTGGCACTGAACGCAGTAGACGGAAGCAGGCTTGCTGATAATGCTGTAACGACAGATAAACTAACTAACAACGCTGTAGGGGAAGCTGACCTAGCAGATAACGCAGTAACAACTCCCAAGTTAGCAACAGGTGCTGTTACCTCCTCAGCCATCGCGAACGAATCTATAACAAATGCTGACATTGCTTCCGATGCTGCCATCGCAGTTACAAAGTTTAGTTTCACTAGTTTCACCTGGCCTAACAATAGCATTGTTTCCTCATCAATTCTTCCTAATTCAGTGAGTGTAGACAACTTAGCCGATGAAGCTATAACTGTAGACAAACTTGCCGATAGTTCTATTACAACAGCTAAATTTAATGGCGGAGCGGTTACTGCAGCAAAATTGGGAACCAATGAGGTTGTAGGCACTAGTAACATTGGGGATAACCAAGTGGGCTCAAATGCGCTGGCACCCGAAGCAGTTACTACAATAAAAATAGCAGATCAGGCTGTAGATACTTCGGCTTTAGGTTCTGGTGCAGGCACATCAGCAAAAATAATAAATGGAGCAATAACTACACAAAAACTTGCTGACAATGCAGTGCAGTCGGCTAACATAGCACCAAGTGCAGTTACTAATTCAAAAATAAACCTTACAATGGAACCAGAGGAGATGCCTTATTATACATTTTTAGCAGTGACTAATACTCTAACACCACCAGCAAGCACGCAGTATTTATCGATAGTTGGAACCAACCAGTCGTTAAGCACGACATACGTCCCTGTCACAACTCAAGACTTTGCAAACTGCACCCAAGGTTACTTGAGTGTAAGATTAGATACTGCTCCAGGAGGGAGTGACAGCTGGATATTTGATCTCAGAGATCAAGCGGGAAACGCAATATTCAATTCGACAGTAACTATCTCAGGATCTAGTACTTCGGGTGCAACTTCAGCATTTACCATACCTACAGCTCCTAATGATGTTACGGGGTTTTCTATAGGGGTAAGTAGTACCGCATCAGCACCCACCAAAGCAACAATATATTTTATTTGCAGACCCTAACTAGGGTTTTAAGCAGCTTCACGTAGCATTGAAAGGGGGTAATGGGGCATAAACATTGAGGCCTTCGGGTTAATTAGATTGCTTAATTAATGCTACACCTAGGTAAAGCTTTAGCTAGGAAAAGGTTGGTTGGAAGTATCAGTGAGCATAAATTTGAATGATTAGTGCGTTTGCGTAGGGGGAAAATTGAAGAGCTGATCAACATAGTTTGGCCATATGCATCTAAGGTTAGCATTTTAAATTTGGTTTTTATCGACCAGGAAAGTTTTTTAAGCAAGAAAAATCGGTATTTTTATTTTTAAAAGTCAGGATCCCAGTTGCTAGTGCGGCTAGGGACATATCACTCGGGTGGTAGATCGTATCTATCTTTCTCCAAATTAAATCTAGTTCGTTTCCTGCGCTATACGGTTTTTAGGCCTAGCCTCCCCTAGCTGTAACAGGCAGCATGCAAGCGGCCCATAGTGTTTCGTGAGCTACTTAGCCTAAAGTGACTCTAACATTTAAAAACTTTGGTTTTTTTAAAGATATTTTTTCATTTTAACTAAACTCTCCAAGGAATTTTCCGCAAGCAGGTTGCTGCACACTTTGGGCCTAAATTTAGGTGTTTCACATAACCTGTTCCATCTTATCGCTATCAAACAATGCTAGAACCTGATCTACTAAGAAATTGACTCGCTCACCCACATTGTTAACGAAAAATACCAGAAATTTGAACTAAAATTGATTTTTGCCCCAGCAAGTAAAATAGCTTAAAGTGAAAATTTTAGATGGTTAATTTTCAACGATCTTTAAAAAGCTTTTTTTAACTTAAGCAAGAAACTGCCTTTTTTCAAAACAGGCTTGGCATCAAATATCAAGTAGTCTACCAACAAGGTTAGAGACAACTACCGGAGCGGGAAAAGTTTCTGTGCAAAGGTTATTTCGCTAGCACCGGGAGAGTGTAGATAAAGTTAACGCAATGAATCAGAGTGCTAAAATTTAGTCCTTACCCCTACAAGATTAAAAACCAAGCTCGATTTACTTAATTTGATAAAAATCATCAGTCAACCTTTAATTGTTAGTTACTTGTATAGGAAAGAGCCTACCCACGAATAAAACTAAGCTCTCAGAGTCGTGCTCTTAAAAAAACTTTTTCAGCTCAAAAATTTTTAAAAAACTATCTTGGCTATTGAGAATTAGCTCCTTTTTCACTAGTTTTGGAAGCTGGGCTAAACTATCAACTTTAATCTGAATCTATTAAAAGATCGCCATCTTATGAAACACCTTTTAAATAGTTGAAATTTAGCTTCTTAAGACCAAGCACTAAAACTGCTCTAAGCTTAATAAAAAATCTTCGTGCATCACTTTTCAATTTAAAGCTCAAGCGCCTTACTTCCATTGACTTAAGCTTCAGCATTGGCATCAGATTAAATAAAGCAATTAAATGAAGCGATAAGTATTGAAAAAATTTTCAAAAAATGCTCTTTAAAATTTCTGGGCTGCTTGCTTAGTTTGAAAATTCAAGCTTTTTTAAAATCTTTAGCATCGCAAGCTACCCTACCTGAACCTCGCTTCTTACATTCCAATTTAAAAACTCTCTAGTTTGGTTTTTCACGCCTCTCCACTGCCACTGGTTCTGTTAAACTGCTTTAACCTCCATGGTCAACTAGCACCACCAATAATCCTGAGGACTAGGGCACTTTTAGCTTGATACAAATAAACTTGACTGGGTAGGAAACCTCTGGGTATAAAAAATACTTGTTAGGCTGCACCACGTATTAGTAAGTTTTACCTCAACAATAAGACTAAAAAATGAGCGTGTTAACAAAATTTAAGCGCCCTGTTAAGTCATACTTTTGTATTGCTTCAGTTCTCATCCAAAATATTAGCTTGAAAGAGCATCCTTGCGCTTGAATTTTATATGCTATCTCTGAATCCGGCTTAGATTAGCCGTTTAAAATTTAACCTCCTCTATGCACCCCTGTGGCAGTTTCCTCTCTAGATAAGGGAGTTCCGATAAAATTCATAATTTACAAAACTCAACTAATTTTCGAATTTTTAAACATACTTAGCCTTGAATTCCATTTTATCTAAACAGAACGTTGCTCTTATAAACCTAGGAAAGTGTTAGACACTACAGACAAACCAATTTTTAAAAGACCCCAATCTCAGCCCCAGTAACCTACTTACACGATTTTTGGATAGTTGCCTGACATCCTAACCTCTACTCTCGATCAATTAGCACTAGATGGCTTTGAAATCCCGTCTTTCAAAGATGCCAGTTTATCAAATGGTTTACTAACCTAGTAAGAAATCCTGAAAATCTTTAAATCCCATCTCACCGGCCCTAAACTCGTCCTTAGTCGAATCAGGCCAAATCTTCGGGGAAATCATAGTTTGGCTCAAATTTCTCGTTGAAACTCTAAATGGCTATCCTTTCACACATCGTTTAAATTTAAATTTAGATTCGCATAAGCTCTCTTGAACCTCTTGGAGTACGTTTTTGAACAGGCATCTCTTGGCTTAGCAAAAGACCTCTCACGCAAGATTGGTTAAAGTAGCGGGCAAAATGTTAATCCTAAAAAACTTTCACCACAAAAAATTTTTCTTGATTTTTGTTTCCCAGTTAATCTAAACTCTTTAATCAAGAAAAACTATGAGCAGAAAAATTAGCTTTTCAGGTATTATTTTAGCGGGTACTTTGCTCTTTTGCACAGATCTGTCTGCGCAAAGGCTTTGCCGAAATAACTCCACTGGCTTCGTTAGATGGGTCTCAGGAGACTGCCCATCCGGTTTCACAAATATCACCAACTCTGTCAGATCCGAGTATTTAAGAGCTAACTCTGTCACAACAGCAAAGATCCAAGACGGTGCAGTTACAGATGAAAAGATAGCAGCTGGTGTATCAGCTGGTAAGGTTGATTTTACAGGCTGGACTGCTCCAAATAACTCTGTTGCTACAGCTTCCATTCAGAACGGTGCAGTTACAGATGCAAAGATAGCAGCTGGTGTATCAGCTGGTAAAATTGATTTTACAGGCTGGACAGTGCCTGCAGGAGCTGTTGTATCAAGCTCTATTGCAACAGGTGCTGTTACCTCAGCAGCAATTGCAAACGGCACAATAACAACTGACGATGTAAACCAAATCGACGCAAGTAAAATCGTAAACCTGCCTTCAAATTCTGGTGTTCTCGCTGATGATTCCGTAGACACCATTCACATAAAAAATAACGCGGTAACGGATCCAAAAATTGCTGCTGGAACTATTCAAGATGCTGATATCAACTCAAGTGCCAACATCTCTTTTTCAAAAATAAACCCTTCAACTATCGCGATAACCTCGTCAATGTTGCAAGCTAACTCAGTTACCACAGCTAAAATTCAGGATGGAGCAGTTAACAATTCTCATTTAGCTACCGGTGCTGTAACCTCGGCAAAGATTGTAGACAATTCCATCACAGATGCAGATATATCACCCACGGCTCAAATAGCTTTCTCTAAGGTAAACTCAGCAGGCCAGATAACAGCTGCAGATCTTGCTCCAAACTCAGTAACCGCTTCAAAGCTAGCAAGTAACTCAGTTGACACCAATAAGATTCTAGATGGTTCTGTGACCACTGATAAACTAGCAGATGGTGCTGTTACTTCAGCAAAGCTCGAGTCAGGTTCGGTAGATTCAGCTAAGATATTAGATGGAACCATTAAAGACGAAGATATAAACTCCGGCGCTTCAATAGCATCCAGTAAAATAGATTTTACAGGATGGCAAGCTCCCGCAAACTCTGTCTCAAGCGGATCCTTTGCACAAGCATTAGCAATATCTGCTAGCAAAATCAAGAATAACTCCGTAACATCCGACAAGATTGCGAATGGAGCGATTACAAGTGATAAAATCCAGGCGGCAGCAGTGACAGATGGAAAACTTGCTCCTGCGGCAGTAACATCAGAAAAATTCATAGCAGGAGCTGTTACAGAAGCTAAACTAGATGATGGTTCGGTAACATCCGCAAAATTTGCATCAGGTGCCGTCACATCTTCAAAAATTGTCGATAACAGCATAAACACCCAGCATATAAAAAATGGGGCTGTGACAAATGCGAAGTTGGCTAGTAACTCTGTAACCTCAGATAAAATAGCAGCAGGTGCAGTAACAAATGCTAAATTCCAAATTGATCCTGCGGGCTCAATCCCTTATCATACCTTCCTAGCGTCAACAAATACTATGAACGCCAACACTGCGGCTAGATATATTGGCTTAACAGGATTAAATCAAACCCCAGCCGTAGCGCATGACGGTGTAGCAACTCGAAACGCATTTGGTTGTACACAAGGTCTTTTAGTTGTTAATTTATCAACTGCACCTGGTTCGGGGCAAAGCTGGACGTTTGAGGTTAGAAATGGCACCAGTACCATTCCGGGAGCAAATTTAACTATTGCGGGTTCAAACAAAAGCGGCTCTGTAGCTTTTTCAGGAATTTTACCAGCGCATAATTTGTCAATAGCACTTTACAGCACTTCAGGTGCTGCACCAACTAAAGCAACAACTTACTTTTTATGTAAGTAATTTTAAATAGGCAAATCATTAAAGTAGGCAAAACTATAGTTTTTGAATTTCGTACGGTTGTATTTGGGTTTATAAGCTGTTATCTGGCAGTGAGCAGTAATTCGAACGGAGTAATTAGATATAATACCTATCATAGTTACATGTTGAAGAAAGCTGTTATATTTTTTGGTACAATGTATCAGGTTTGATAGAGTTGTGATGTAAGCACCACAAACGCCAGGTAGCTCAGATTGCCGTCAGTTGTTTGTTTAATTATGAAAGAAATTGTAAAAAATATATTTAACCGGCTAAAAGCAGGGCTAAAATTTGATGCGATAAAAGAATTTATACATAAAACCTGTCTTGATCAAAGCTTTCTAACTTTTAAGATTCCACTGGAGGAATCAAGGGAATAGTTAAACCACCGCTCATCTAAACCATCTCTTGCGTTCACGAGCAACTTAAGAAAACCTAATTTTGCATATAGCTCTCTAAAGCTCCGACGCTTTTAATTAGGCTTTAAAATTTTGCCCGCAAAGATAGCTAGTCAGTTTCGTACGCTAGATTGGTCCGTCAAGGTTTTGTAATAGCCTAAAAGAAGTGATTGTAAACTTAGGTAACCACTTGAAGAAATTTTGGAAAAACGTAAGAGGCTAAGATTGTTGCAAAAAGCAAGCTGATAGCAGCTTTGGTGAGGAACCCAGTATTAACTAAAAATCCCGTGATTGAGCAATTTACAGCGCACAACCAGCTTTAGTGCAAAAACCAGCCAATTACATCTTAGTTTGATAACCAGCCATTTTTGAATTGTTCGTCAACTATCTCATCTAAGCATCCCCCAGAGATGCATTTAATTAAGTTCGTTTTAAATTGTTACCATGGCTCAGGCTACACAGTGCTTTTTGGAAGTGCTATTTTCTCCCTGTTTATGCGGTAAAAATTTTTCTTAAAGCTGAACAAAGTTGATGTTACAAGCATACGTCCGAACAATTCCAGATGTTTGAATTACAGATTTTCGGAACTACTCAAAATTCGCTCGCAAAAAGAAAAATTTCAGCACTATCTGAGAGAGAGAAGCCCTTTTTCAAGACAAGATCTTATCAAAACTTAAATTTTAGCCTGCATCGTTACCGAAAAAACTGCCTAGTTTTTGCAAAAAGTTTTTACCGAGTTATTTATCAAGATTATCTCCTCTGACAACGGTATCTTTTCTTTTTATAATACCTCCGTGCTTAATTCTAAAATTACTACTACAGCCTTAAAGCTTTATTTCTTGTACAGTATATAGCAGTAGCATTGCTCCAAGCTTATTTTCAATTTAACCCCTTGCCTCTCCAATCTCGATTCAATATTTAGCTTTCAAGCAGCTAGATAAAGCGCAGCTTTGCGTTAAAGCTACCTCGTTACTCGTTTGCCTTGTGGGATATCAAAACTTAAAACTTAGAACTGTCAGCTTGTTTGCCTTTTGCCTTTTGATAACCATCCGAACAACCGCGGCTAAGCCTAGTTTTTTGCAATCAAAACCAAAACAAGGTCAAGCTCTGTGGAAAAATTGGTCAAATACGATAGTTAACGTTTTGACTTGCATCACCAACCACAAATTGAGCGGTTTAATCGATCCCCGGACTCAGGATATCTCCAATTATATTTTATCGGCTGTACTGATTGCTTAAAGCCCTAAAACCAATGTTTTGAACCAGTCTCTGTTCGCCCAGTGGCACTGAAGTAGCACGGCAAAGCACATAAAAACCCTACAATCAAAATTTCAAAAATCCTTGCTACCTGAGCCAAATTAAAAACCTCTCTATTGGTTTTCACCTCCTAACAGTCTAACAAGATTTAGCTTTAAATCCCGACACAAAGCGCCTTAAGTATTATCCTTCCATTAGAAGCTTTAAAAATCTCTCCTCGAAATTCCAGTCATTCCATTCACAGACTCATCCGAAAATTATGCCAGTAAAAGGAGTGCTCTCTTCCTGGGACGTGCGAGAAAGAAAGACGGTCACTTTTTACTTTAAAACCAGACTATGAAAAAAACACTAAATTACACCTAAAATGCTTACTTAAATTCTCAAGACCCTAGAAACCGTATCAAAATTGGCACCCTTGATTAATAAATTAAAATATTTGTAAACAAGCCACTTTTGATCAACAAAATTGAAAACCACTATCAAAAAGCCGCTTTAAAGCCTATAAAGGCCTTTATGTACTCAAAAAACCTTAAATTACTTTGATCTCGAGGCTGCCTTCGGAACAAGCCCTGGCGGTGTTGTGGCTAGTCCTCAAAGCATACATTAATTTCATTTAGGGCCGAGCTTTCTGGCGATTATAGCCAAAAATCAAAACGTGCCTTCTCTAAAGCTCCCTTCTCTGCACAAGTTTCTTCAAAGAGGCTGTGCAGCTCTCAAAAAACCAAACTTTTTTTGTTCGGCCCTTATTTAAAACAAAGCTAATATTTATCACAAAGCTATAAAGTGGACCCCCACACTGAAAAACTCTAAAAACAAAATAAGGCTGTAATAAAAGTCTAATACTACCTTCTAGAGCGCGTAGCAAGACTCAAGCAAGATTGGTTAAAGTAGCGGGAAAAGTGTTAATCCTAAAAAACTTTCACCACAAAAAATTTTTCTTGATTTTTGTTTCCCAGTTAATCTAAACTTCTTAATCAAGAAAAACTATGAGCAGAAAAATTAGCTTTTCAGGTATTATTTTAGC
>Ga0308408_1001272_pt1 | contig 11978 bp, 14 predicted proteins | sample HotsprSampleMSe3_FD_203466 | JGI IMG/M metagenome (GOLD analysis project Ga0308408, IMG submission 203466) | Hot spring phototrophic mat microbial communities from Mushroom Spring, Yellowstone National Park, Wyoming, United States - 20060912_MSe3 ... | reverse complement strand
GGCGTCGTTCGGGTGGAAGGCAGACTGGTACATGTGCGAGCAGCACTCGCTGCGCGATATTATCACACCGCGTCAGCGCGAGAATGTGTCGGGGCCCATCGACTTGGAAGTCGATATGACGGAGCATTTGACTGACCTATTGCTGCTCAACCGCGAGATCCGCGCGGCGCGTACCCTGCGCGACCCTGCGAACAACCTGCATGCGTTCACGCCGACGACGCCGTGGGACAACTATACCGTCTCGTCACCGAAGACCGACCTGATTAACGCGAGCAACCTCATCTTCACGGCGACGGGGCGTCGTCCGAATGTGGTCGTGATACCCTCGACGATTGCACGGCGGATGCTGGCAATCGAGGAGATCAAGGAAGAGCGACGCTATGTGACGGACTTGACCCAGAGCGGGCTCCCGCAGAACCTGTGGGGTCTGGAAGTGCTGGAAGCGGCGGCGCTTCAGCTCCCGACAGACCCGTTCGGCTCGCGCAGTCTCGACCCGCAGGAAATCACACTGACCAGTCGGATGGATGAGATATGGGGACGCGATGTCTGGGTGGGCTATGTCGATAAGCCAGGTCTGCGTCGCCTGACCTACGGGGCGACCTTCGAGGCGCGTCAGCGGAATGTGCGCATCTACATCGATGTCGAACGCGACGGCGGCACATGGATCGAGGTGGACTGGATTTACACGCACAAGGTCATCGCCCGTGCATGCGGGGTGCTAATCCAGAATGTGATGTCGGCAGCATAATCGTAGCGGGTGCGCTCTGATGCGGAGCGCACCCACATCCAAACATCACGGGAGAACTTAGCCATGTCGTGGGTGACGCCAGCGCAGGTGCGGTTCTATGTGCGGAATCTGGAGCCGATAGACGATTCCGTGTTGCAGGCGGCTATCGATGCTGCGGAGTCGTACATCCGTTCGCGTCTGGTGCGGTTGTACCCACGCATGATGACGACGAACGAGCCTGCGAAGCCACCGATACCCACGATAGCGATGCAGTTGGCGGCGGCGCTGGTGGAGGCGCGAACGCTGGCGATAACCAACATCGGCGCGTCCATGAACCCCTACGCCCAACAGTTGTATCAGCAGGCGGAAGACGAGTTGCAGCGACTGGAACGGGGCTGGGCGCATGTGCTGGGCGAATCGGTCGAATGGATGCTGCCAGTGTTCGCGCCGCTGTCGCAGCCGACGCCCGTGCGAAGCGTTCGGAGTGTACGGCGCACGGGAAGCGGATGGTAATCTATGACGCGATGGCGGGAGATGCTCGTCGCTTTGGAGCGCGGTCATGAGACCTGCGAGTACGACCTGTTTGCGGAGTGTGTGCGCGACTGCGCGTTCGCATGGTATCTCAAAGCGTACCATATCGAGACCGACGAGGCGGAGTCGCTGGCGAACGAGGTCGCAGTCAAACTGTGGGTGAACGCGCCGCGCATCCGCATGGAGAGCGCCGAGCGGTACATCCGCCGCGCGATTGCGAACACGGGTCGAGAATACCTGCGCAAACGGAAGGAGATTGCCTACAACGAGTGGGATATTAGGTGTGCGATGCACGCTGAGGCGAGTGACGATGCGCTGGAATGGACGGCGACTCTGGCAGTGATGTCGCCAGAGGAGCGTGAGGTGGCGGAACGGCTCGTGTCGGGTCAATCGCGCACGGATATTGGACGCGAGCTGGGCATGAGCAGTAGGTATCTTGACGCGGTCATCGAATCGATTCGTCGGAGGCTGGAATAAGATGAAGCGACCGCCGATTGTGCAGGAGATACTGCAGGTTGAGGACATCGACGCGCTGTTGGAGCGTGCCCGTGATGTCGGCGTCGCATGCGCCATGGCGCGTCTGGGCGATGCGGATCCGCGCGAGCTGCTACAGCACCTGCTGGACTTAGCCGAGTCGTATCAGGGCGACCCCGACTCCTCGCCGTGGATGGTGCTGGTGGGTCTTATCGATGTGCTTGCGGATGAGGTGCGCAACAGCGACGCGCCGAGCGACACGGATTTGGTCTCACGAGTCGATGCGCTGGTCTCGACGGCGTATACCCATCATGGAGCGTCTCATGCGAATCGTTACATCGAATCGGATTAGTCGCAAGCGTCGCGTCTGGTGGCGCACGGTGCTGTTCTCGGAGCGGTACGAATACCATCCGAGCCCGATGTCGCGTGGTCTACACCCTGAGAAGCGAATGGTGCATCGCGAGGGCACGACCTACCAGCAGACCTACTGGGTGCGCGGCGAGCGCGGCGAGCCGCTCGAAGCACGCAAGCAGAAGTCTTCCCCTGCATCGCCAACCTCCTCACCTCCTCCTTCCGTGTCTCATCCTCTCGTGTCTCCTCCTCAGGCGCCCGCGCCGTCGCACGGCGCGGGCGCTCCCAGCGCCGCGCCCGCAGGACTGGATGTCGAACAGCTCCCTGAAGAGGTACGCGAGACGCTGCGCAACGCCATCGATCGACTGAACCCGATGGAGCGCCAGATGATGCTCGCACATCTCGCCGTGCGTATCCATGAGAACGGGAACGCCGTCGGACACCCCGTGATGATGCTCTCCGCCCCTGGCGTGGGCAAGACCACGCTGTGGGAAGCGATGATGAACATGAGCGACGCCATGTCGGAACAGAATGCCGCGCCGTTCCGCGTCCATATCGTGAATGTGCAATCGGCAGTCTACAACATCACAGAGCAGATGGGCGCACAAGCGATTGACGAGGGCATGGTGCGGTTCATGTTCACAGCGGATTTGGAACACAAGATTCAGTATTGCAAACAGCACGGCGTACCGCTGGTGCTGGTATTCGATGAGGCGACCAAGTCACCGCAGATTCTGCAGACGATGCTGTCGCTCATCACAAACGGTATCGTTGCTGACCGTCGGCTGGGCGTTCCGTTCCGCATCGTGATGCTCGGTAACCGCGCGGATTGGGAAGGCGAGATGGGCAAGATGCGCTCCTCGCTGGTTCCGTTCGCGGACAGGTTCCTCTACTATGTGACGACGCCTGCGGAAGAGGACGAGTATGTACGCGCGATTCAGTCGGTGTTTGAGCAGGAGGCGTCGCGCGAATCGGCAGGTGCGCGTGAGCGTCTGCGTCGGTTCGTTCTGGATTATGACGAGGAGGCGGAGCGAGAAGCGGAAGAGGCGCGTCAGGCGCGTCAGGCGTCGTCGCCCGAGCTGGCGGGCGCGGCGGGCGAGCTGGAACAGATGCGAGCGAAACTGGAGACGGGTCGTCCCGCACGCGAGGTGATGCGCGAGCATCAGAATCTGATGACGCTGCTGAAGCTGATGTCGTCACGCGGGCTACGCTCGGATCTCCGCGCGGAATGCGCAAAGACGAACTACCGCATCGCGAGTGCGCTCATCGACGCGATGGTATCAGGCGACCTCGCGGGGATGTGGCATAACTTCAAGTCTGACCCGAACTATATGCCCGATTACGCCTCGATGGACTCCGACCGCAAGCACATGTCGCCGCGGCGCGTGATGATACTCGCCGACCAGCTGTCCGTGCTGTTCGCGCTGGGATACGACTTGGACTCGCCAGAGGTGGAGCGGTTTCTGGCATGTAATGTGGGACGCCCGAACATCCCGAAGATACACGAGATTATCCAGACGGCGCTCAAGCCGCGAGGCGCGGAATCGGTCGAAGCGATTATGGACGACGCTGCGGTGAGCGAGTCGCATCACGGTCGGACAGTGCATCGCGCGACGCGGGTACACGACGCCGCGACGCATGAGGGAGTGTTCATCACGCACTCCGACCGCGCGAAGGAGGCAGGCGCAAAGGATACCCGCGCGACCTTCAAGAGCCAGCCGATTGAGACCGTCGACGACTTGATTCGCGTGCTATCCAGCGACGACACGCCCCCGTCGCAGCAACCCTACGGGTTCTCGCTCCCACTGCACTATCTGGATACCGACACGGGCAAGCTGCATGTCAGCACGAACCCCGACGGAACATCCGACCTGCACATGCCAGGGTTCGACTCGCACGCATCGGTCGACCTCACGCGCTCCAAGCACCTGCTCCACTTGGCGGGTCAGCATGGCGCACCTGCAGCGCACGCGCTACACCTTGAAGCGGTCGACCCGCGCTCGCCGTTGGGACGGGGCGTGCGTGCGATACTCGGCTCGGGCAACCCCGAAATCGTAGCACAACGCCTGCACGACACGCACACGGAGACGGAACGCAGTCTCAACCGTCTCGACAGTCTGCTGGAGACTCTCGCACAGAACCGCGATGCATCGACGGTGCATGCGATTTCGCGCGAGGCGCATCGCGCGGCTGCAGGGATGGGACTGCTGTCGATGTTCCATACGCCCGTCATCGACGCAGAATCGGGTCAGGAGATACTCCCAGAGGAGATGCACGACGAATATCGCGCCTACCATGAGGATGCGCGTCGCAAGCAGCACGCGGAACTCGGTCGATTGTCAGGTCATGCGCCTGAGCATGTGGCGCAGGTGCTGTCGCATCCCGCTGTGAATGTCGCGCCGCTCCATGCGAGCGCACGAGGCAGAATCCGAGACACGATAGAACGGCACTGGGAGACGGTCAATAATGTGTGGGAGCATCTCTCGCCTGAGCATCGCGAGGAGCTGCTCCACGCACTGCACCTGCTGAGCGCACACGGTCACCTGACCGATGCGCCGTATGGTACAATCGCGGAGAGGCGATGAGTAAGTCGCGCGTGGTCTGGTGGGATTCGGTCATCCTGAGCGACCCGTCGCACGGGGGCAGGCTCCATCCCGAACCACATATGGTGCGCGGGACGCACGGAGTGTTCCAGCGGCGCTACTGGGTACTCCCTGAGTCTGCCGTGCATGCCCGTGCGGAGTCTAAGACGCCGTCGGAACCCGCGCCTGCATCGCCTTCGCAGTCTCTGGCGCGAGCGCAGGAAATCGTCGGGAACGCCTTCACACGACTGCGCTCGGTGTTCCCGTCCCTCTCACGCCTGCTCCCGTTCCAGAAGATTGTCTACACGAACGAGCTGGATACGATGGCGGTCGACCCGTTCGGACACCTCTACATCTCGCCAGACTTCGTGACGCGCGAGATTCCGAAAATCATGGCGGAACAGCACCAGAAGCGCACGGGAGAGAAGATAAGCGAGTCTGACCTTGTGCGGGCGACCGTCGACATGGTGCAGGTGGTGCTGTTGCATGAGGCGCTGCACCTCGCACTCACCCACTTCCCACGATTCGATGACTATAAGCGTCTCAATCGCGATATTATCGGCGAGCTGGAACGAGCAGGCGTGAGTCCGCACTCGGTATTCAACGATGTGGCGGATCTGGAAATCAACACGCTCATCGAGGGGCTGCTGAAGTCGATGCGCGAGGCGCGTGTCGTCTCGCCAGAGGCGAACTTCGATTGGGCAATACACAAGCTTGAGGATTGCGACCCCTACCTGCCGTGGGAGTCGAACTACCGCACGCATGCGGGGAACCAAATCGCAGAGGCACAGTCCCAGCAGTCGCAGCAGTCGCAGCAGTCATCGCAGTCGGCGCAATCGTCGCAGTCGCAGTCGCAGTCAAGCGGAGGTCAGTCGCAGCAGTCATCGCAGTCGCAGTCGCAGTCAGGCGGGAGTCAGTCACAGCAGTCGGGCGGGGCAACTGGCAACCAAGCATCCCAGAATCCGTTGGGGCGCGACATGCTGGATGAGAATCATGAGCTGGTGCGTCGCACGGTCGAGCGTCGGGCGGCAGAATCGGGCATGACGCCTGAGGAATATATGGAGCGTGAGCGTAACCGTGTGGCACGCGAGTCGCACGCGGCGTCAGAGGAGGCGGGTCGGAAGGCTGGCAAGGGCAGCGCGAACGCGCAGCGTCTCATCAGCGCGATTCGGGGCATGCGCCGCGTTAATTGGCAACAGGTGCTGCGCGAGTTTATGAGCGAGTCGATGGGATTCGCAAGGCGGTGGCGTCCAAACATCGCCATCGGGCGCAGGCACCCGTCACAGCTCGCCGTCGGGAATGTGCTGCTCCCGCGTGGGATAAGACGCGACTCGATGCGTATACTGGTACTCGTCGATGCATCGGGCTCCATAGACGACGCGATGCTCAGCAAGTTTCTGGGTCACATGCAAGACCTCGCCGAGAACTCTGGCGCGGATGAGGGCGTGCGGTTCACCTTCGTGCCGTTCACGGGGTCACTGCACGCTGAACGCGCGATTGAGGTTAACGCTGAGGAACTGCGCAGCCGAATGAAAGACATCACGAAGCAGTTACAGGTGACGGGCGGCACGGATGTGACGGGTAGTCTCATGCAAGCCGTCGATGAGTTAATCGTGCCGCGACAGAGAGATGAAGAGGGGGGATACAGCGGCGTGCTGGTGCTAACGGACGGGGAGACCAGCTGGGATGGCGACTGGGACGCACAGTTTCGTCAGAAGACGCAGGGGATGCCCCTGCGAATCGGTATCACGGAGAATACCTACGGTCAGTATTGGCAGGCGCATCCGTCGCTTCCGAATCTGTCGTTCCCGCTTCCGATGGAGTAGCGTCTGGCGTAGCGTCGTCAGGTTCTGACGGGATCGTAGCGTCAAGGCTCGGCATACCCGCGATTGCTCGAACGCGCTCGAACTGCTCAGGGTCTGGGTCTTCCTGCATGGCGAGCATACCGAGCGTTTCGTTGGCGTGCGCTTCCGCCATCTCCAGTTCGCGGAGTCGCTCGATGTCCGCTTCGTACTGCGCGAGCGCGTCACGGTAATGTGCCGAGGTCTGCGCGGGCGGCTGGGGGTATCGTCTTCGGAACATCTCGACGCGTCGCGCGATTTCATCACGCTCGCGCTCGATGCGCTCGTATAACTCCAGCATCTCCTCTTGCAGTCGTAGCGCGTTGGCGCGATCCGCTGCCAAGACGCGATGCAACATGCGCTCGGTCTCAGTGTCTTCATCGTGACGCTCGCGCACACGCGCGTTCGCGGGCAAGCGATGTATCCGCCCGCATCGGGTACAGAGGTTCGCAACCGCTGGATACCCATCCGTGCTTTCGAGATGAACATCGACGCGATGCTCATCCGCACAATCGCAGATAGGCTCGTCACTCACAACACGCGCCGTCGTCTGCTGGTTCCGCCGCGACATGCCGTGCAATTATACCGATTCATCCGACTTGCGCTTCAGCCGTTGTTCTATATCGTGTATAGCGTCCACAACCATCGCTCGACGCTGTGGCGGAAGTGAACCACTCAACAGAGGACGAAGCTTAGAGAGCGCGTACTCTGACCCCCACTCCTTGATGACATCCAGCGTTCTATCGAACGCCTCAGTGGACAAGTCTTCGGTCAAGAGAATCGACACCAACCCGAGAATCGACACCAACCCGTCGATAAGCGTCTCTTCGATGCGAGTGGGTATCTGCCCTTGAGCCGCCTTCTCGAAATCGAAACGCTTGTAGTTCAACGCGGCAAGGATGGGGTTTATCTCGCCTTTGGGTTTGGGCTCGAACCATTTGCCTTGCATCGCAAGTCCGAGCGTCTCCAACGCATCGAGTATCTCCTCCCTTGTCGGCGTGATTCCTTTACCGATTAGGTTTTCCATCGTGACTTTAAGATTGATTGCCAAGTTGAAGATAGCGGAGCGAGCCGTCCATTCGTCGGTCGCCTTGTCGGCTATCTCGCGAAACAAACGCGGCGCACGCGGATTCATAGATTTCGCTATCGTAATGACAGCTGCGTATTGCAAATGCCAGTTGGAGGGTTCGGTCGCCAATCGCACGAGCAGCGACTCCGCCTCAGGATACCCACGCGACAAATAATGTTGCAGGAAAGACATCGGCCCATCATCCGACGACTTCGTTTCCTCATACTGTTGCACCAGCGAGCGGTAGAGCAACTCCTGCACCGATGGGTTCTGCAGGAGTTTCCGTGCAAGTTCCTGCTCCTTGCGCGATTCCGCCGTAGGGAGACGGTCGCGCATAACGCCGATGACCGCATCGTCATGCTCGCGTGTCGACGCGACCCAGTACCGCTGGGACACACCATCCCGACGAACCTTCCGTACCTGATACTTAGCATTCATCGCCACAGCATTCACCCCGACTTGCGCCTCAGCTGGTGTTCTATCTCGTTTATCGCGTCGATGACCATTTGTCGACGCTGTTGCGAAATGACGCCTCTCAACAAGGAAATAGCGCCTCTCAAGTAGGAACGGAGCTTGGAGAGCGCGTACTCTGACCCCCACTCCTTGATGACATCCAGCGTTCGCTCGAACCCCTCAGTGGTCAAGCTGCCCAACGAGAGAATCGACATCAGCCCGTTGATAACCTGCTTTTCAACGCGAGCAGGTATCTGCCCTTGAGCCGCCTGCTCGAATTCCGAACGATTGTAGTTCAAGGCGGAGAGAATGGAGTCTATCTCGCCTTCGGGTCTGAACCACTCGCCTTGCATCGCGAGTCCGAGCGTCTCCAACGCATCGAGTACCGCCTCCCTTGCAGGCGTGATTCCTTCACCGATCAGGTTTTCCATCGTGATGTCAAGGTAGCCTGCCAAGTCGACGATGGCGACGCGAGCCGTCCATTCGTCGGTTGCCTTGTCGGCGACCTCGCGAAGCAAGCGCGGCGCACGCGCATCCATAGAGGTCGCTATCGTATGGATAGCGGCGCTTCGTACATTCCCGTCGGATGGTTCGGTTGCCAATCGCACGAGAAGCGCCTCTGCCTCTGGATGACCATGCGCTAAGTAGTTTTGCAGGAACAACATCAGTTCCACATTCGAGGACTTCGTTTCCTCATACTGTCGCACCAGCGAGCGGTAGAGCGATTCCTGCACCGATGGGTTCTGTAGGAGTTTCCGTGCAAGTTCCTGCGCCTCGCGCGATTCCGCCGAGGCGAGGTTGCCGCTCATGACTGCGGTAACCGCACTGTCATGCTCGCGTGTCGGCGCGACCCAGTACCGCTGAGCCACACCATCCCGACGCACCTTCCGTACCTGATACTTACCACTCATCGCCGAATTGTACCGCTCGGTCGCCATCGGTACTCGTCGGGGATTCGTCCGAGCGCGATGCGCTTGCGAATCAGGTCTGCGTATACGGGGTCGATTTCGGCAGTGAGCCATCGTCGATTCAGCTCGTGGCAGACAGCGACTTCTGAGCCTGCGCCTCCGAACAGCACCAGCACCAAGTCGCCCTCAAGCGTCGACGCGCGGAGCAGCAGCTCGAACAGGCGACGCGGCACCTGACACGGATGGATTGTCTTCTCGCGCGAGCCCGCTTTGACATACTCGATGTAGAACCAATCGTAGGGCATGCGTCCTGGCGAGCCTTCGGCGAGCGCACGCTGGATGCGCTTGTCGCGTGGATTCTTGTACGGCAGTGCGACGGCGTGCTTGTACCAGCGCGTGCGCTTCTGCTTCCGCGCGTGCAGTATCGTGCGATGCGCTGTGGTGAACCGATAGCGGCTGAACCCCACATCGGGCGAGTAGCACCATGCGTACTCATGCACACTGTAGCAAGCGTCGTCGAGGTAGCGCACGCGCAGGTAGGCGTTCTGCTTCGGCATGTTGAGGAAGAATGCGTTCCCGTCGTCTTTCAGCACTCGCAAACTCTCATGCGCGAGCCGAATGTACCAGTCGATGTAGTCGTCCCACGATTTCCTGTGCCGTCGCCCGTTGTAGCGTATGCCCATATTGTAGTCGGGGTCGCTGAAGACCATGTCGACGGAGCGGTCGGGCAGCATGCGGAGCAGGTCGAAGACATCGCCTTCGTAGACCGTGCAGAGTTGGAGTTCGCCACTCATAGCAGTCCCTCCGTGTCGGGTCGGATGACGGCGTCGGCGAGGTATTCGAAGAGCGCGTCGTGGATGTCGTCCTCGTCTTGTTGCGTGAGCCTCAGGAACGGTCGTGCGGGCACGCCAGGGTGATAGACGCGTCTGCGGTACACCCAGCGACCTTGGCTGTCGACAAATCGGAGTGCGCGTGCGCGTCGCGGGTAGATCCAGTAGGGGCGCGTGCCGAATTCGTGGATGGGCGCAAGCGGATGCGAGGTGCCGACTTCGACTCGGTCTTTGGAGATGCGCATGATGTGGTGTGGGTGGTTCTTCTGCGCGACGCTATCGCGCAGCTCGCCTGTGAGGATGAGGATGGTACGCTCGTTGAGTTGCCCGCGCTGCAGGAGTCGGCGCGGGACGCGCCCCGATGGCGTGCGCAGCCCTGCAGGGAGCCCCATCATGCGTTTCGCCGCGACGGTCGACGGAGCGAGCGGTCGCCATGGGGGGCGTCCGCCGACGGCGAAGTTCTCGCGAAACGCTTGACGCATGCGATTGGCAGCGTAGCGATAGAACGGGCGCAGGTCTGCGATTCGGCTTAGCAGACTGCGCAGCTCAGTGACGAGTTCGCCGTCAGCGGGTCGGTGAATCTGCTGGAAGTTCATCGCATTCGCTTAGTCTCCGCGTCGTCCCAGTGCGCTCGTCCTTTGGGGGTACTCTTTGTGCGCAGGAGCGCGATGCCCTTCGTGCGCCCGCCGCGTTCACCCTCGCTCGACTTGATGCACAGGAGTAGCTTGCGCCCTGACTTGATGGTCTTCGTGCGGTAGGCTACGCATCCGCGCTTATCGCCCAGCTTCTCGCGCACATATTTGCCCGTCTCGTACCGGTAATAGCGTTTCGGTGGTCGCGCCATGTCGCCTAATTATACGGCTCGCGGTATAATTGAACGACATGCTCTGGGTATTGCGTGCGACGGATAGGATAGTGCGCTGGTATGAGCCTGTACGGGCGGCGTTGCAGGCGGGCGCGATTCAGATTGCGGGACTGGAATCCGATTGGAGCGCGATGTCGATTCCGCGCGAGGTGCGTGCGGAGTTGCTTAGGTCACTGGACACATGGGAGCGGTTAGGCGATGCGGAGCGGGTCGGCGTCGGCGTGCTGCACCATGCGATTATGACGCTGAACCGTCTCGTCGGGCGCGAGGCGCAGAACGATTACCTGACCATCGAGTTGTGGGCGGAGCGCGAGAATACGAACGCGACGCCGTGGGACGCGCTGCTCCATCCGCTGTTCGCGGAACTGTTTGCGACCTATCGCGGCGGGCGCGGAAAACCAATCCTCGCCTACGGGTACACGCAGGCTGACCCGATAGCCGCGCCGTTCTCGGTCGATGTCAACGAGTACGCAGGCACTATCGTGCGCATCGAGTATACAGGCGATGTCTCGGTCGTAATCGAAGGCAGGCGACGGCTGACGAACGGCTCGATTGAGCCCGCGACGCACACCGTGAATCTCGCAGCCAGCGGCGTCTATTTCGTACCTGGCGCATGGGTCGAGATTAGCAACCTGAGTCTGCTCACCAGAGGCACGGCGACCGCCTATGCATCGCTTGGCGCGGGGCGGCTCTTCTGAGCGATATTGCGTGCGGTGTAGTCGGACACGACGGCGACGAGGAAGTCGCTATTGAACCGCACGGCAGTGTTGGGTCTATAGAGTGCGTACACGGCAAGGTCGAAGTCGGCTGTGCGGAGTTCGCTCATCGGGTCTAACTCGATGACGGTGTCCGCCTCCTCTGGGGTGACGGGATCGTAGACGGTGAACTGGAGCGGTTGTGTGGATTCGCGGCAGACGACGCTGTACCCTCGCGTGGCGACGAGTCGCCGCAGTTCCTCTTCAGCGTAGCAGGTTTGCACAAACTTCAGGTGCAATAGTCGTCTCATGCGCTGAAGACCTCCCTATCGGGGCAGTTGCATGGCCTTGCGTGTTGCGGCAGAGGCGCGCCTATGACTCGCGCGATGTCGGCAAGGAGTTTCTGCATGGGGTTGAAGGGTGCGAGCAGCGCGATCTCGTGGTCGCGCGAGACGCGGATGAGTCCACCTTTGCCATAGATTTGCACATCGCAGTCATACCGCTGGAGAAGTGTCATAGCGCCCATCAGGTCTCCCTCTCGGACGAGCGTGGCGATTCGTTCCGCCTCTCTAATCGTGCGAGGATGCTCGGCAGGTCGCTCGGTCGCCATATGTAGTATTCTACCCCTTGCGCCTGCATGAGCGCCTCTTGC
>Ga0308408_1001268_pt1 | contig 11988 bp, 10 predicted proteins | sample HotsprSampleMSe3_FD_203466 | JGI IMG/M metagenome (GOLD analysis project Ga0308408, IMG submission 203466) | Hot spring phototrophic mat microbial communities from Mushroom Spring, Yellowstone National Park, Wyoming, United States - 20060912_MSe3 ... | reverse complement strand
CGGCGGACGCGGCGGACGGGAGCGCGGGGCTGCTGGACGACCTGCGCGCCATCTGGCGCGCCGGGGGGTGGGACGGTCGGCTGCCGCCGGAATCGACCTGGCTGCGGGTGCATGGCGACCGGGCGTTTCCCGGGGCGGAGGCGTGGGCGCGCATGCCGACCTTTGGCCCGGCGGACCGGTTGCTGGACGATCCGGGCATCACCGACATCCACCTCAACGGTCCCGGCATCGAGACCACGATTCGGCGCAGCGGCGATGCCATCGAAGTCGGCATCGGCGAGACCTGGCATCCGGCATGGCTCGACTGGCTGGCGACGCAGTGCGTGCGGCGCGCGGGGGTGGACGGCGCCGCCGGCATGCCGGTGGAGGGGACGGCGGATGCCACCCGACCGGGGCGGCCGCCGTGTCGGGTACGGTTTGTGATCGTGCCGCCGCCGCTCTGTCCGCATGGGCCGGCCATCACCATGCGCGTGCTGCGTCCCGGCGCGTTGACGCTGGAAACGCTGACGGCGCGGGAGATGCTGACGCCGGCGGCGGCGGAACTGCTGGCGTGCTGCGTGCGCGCCCATCTGGACGTGCTGCTGGTCGGGCTGCCGGGGGTCGGAAAGACGACCCTGGCGCAGGCGTTGATCGGCGCCGTGGCGGATCAGCGCCTGATCGTGCTGGAGGATGTGCCGGAACTGGCGCTGCCGCCCGCGCGGGTGGTGCGCATGACGACCGGACCGGACGCCGCCGATCTGTATCACCGGCTGCTGCGCCTGGCGCTGCGGATGAACCCGCAGCGGATCGTCATCGGCGAGGTGCGCGGCAGCGAGGCGTATGCGGCGCTGGCGGCGGCCAGCAACGGGTTCCCGGTGCTGACGACGGTGCATGGGGATCACGCCATGCACGGGGTGCAGACCCTGGCCGTCAAGGCGGCGCAGGCGCAGGAGGCGCGCGGCGGGTTGGAGACGGTCTACGCCATGATCAACGCCCGTCCGTCGATTGTCGTCGGGCTGGCGCAGCGCGACGGACGGCGCACGGTGGACGAAATCATCGAGCTGCAACGACAGTTCGGCGCGCAGCGTCCCGTGGGCGAAACGCTCTACGCGCGCATGGACGGAACGCTGCGGCGGCTGGCGTACCCGTCGGCGGCGGTGCGGGCGCGGCTGGAGGCGGCGGGGGCGTGGCCGACGTTGGAGGAGGACGTATGAACATCTTGGCCGGGGCGCGCCTGTCCGGGCTGGCGCGTGCGCTGGACGGCGCCGTGCAGGATGGGCGGCATCAGGTGACGATTGTCAGCGCGGTGGCGGATGTGGCGTGGCGGCTGAACGACGCCCGCCCGCTGGACGTGCTGATTCTGGACGACCGGCTCGACCCGGACGGGGATGAGCCGATTCAGGATTCGCTCTGGCGGCTGATCTACCTGGCGGGGACGCGCAGCCCGCCGACGCGTCCGCTGCTGATTCTGCGCGAGGACGCGTTTCCGTTGGATATCCGCGATGCGCTCATCGGCGCGGTGCAGGAGCGGCGCGGCAGTGCGTATCTGGCGCCGCGCTGGAGCACGCCGGCGGATGACGCGCAGGCGGTGCAGTGGGTGTTGACGCAGGTGCAGTTGGAGACGCGCCCGGCGCAGCACTGGATTATGCCGCTCTCGGCGGCGGGCGGGTGCGGGAAAACCACGCAGTTGGGCAATCTGGCGCTGGCGCTGCAGCGGCGCGGTCTGCGGACGCTGCTGATCGACGCGGATTTCGCCAACGGGTCGCTGACCAAGTGGCTCAAAGCGCCGCCGGGGTCGTTTGAGCCGTTTGTCACGTTGCCGCAGGACGAGCCGAATCCCGGCCCGTCCTATTCGCCCGACGCGGTGCGGCGGCGCATTGCGCCGCACCCGTCGGGGATCGATCTGCTGTCGTCGGGCAGCGGGCTGTCGGAGGTTGCGGACATGGCGATGCCGGCGATGCTGGCGCTGGTGGCGGCGGTGCGGCAGCTGCCCTACGATGTGGTCTGTCTGGATACCGGTCCCGACCTCAAAGCGCGTCCCTACGCGCTGCATGTGCTGCGGGACGGGAGCGTCGGGATGGTGGTGGCGCAACCGGGACGGAAGGAACGCGAGGGGGCGGCGGAGATGCTGCGCATCTTGCGCGATCTGGCGGCGCCGGACCGCAATGCGTCCTTGCTGTCGGCGGCGGCGCTGCTGGGGGTCGAGGCGGAGCGCGGCAGCATTGCGGATATCTACCAGGTCCACGCCGACCTGTTGCGGCTCTACCCGGTCGTCGACCTGGGCGTCGTGCCGCGGGATCCGCGGCTGATCAGCACGGTCGCCGAGTCGACGACCTTCCTGTCGGTCTACGACGTGGCGCCGCGCAGCGCCTATTGTCGCGCGATGGAGCGGGCGGTCGACCGGCTGCTGGCGTGGCGGCGCATTCCGACCGCGGCGACGGCGGCGGCAGGGGAGGCGCGTCCGTGGTGGCGGCGGCTGCTGGGGGCGGGGGCGTCGGTGACGCCGCAGGAGGCGCTGCCATGACGACGCGTCTTTCGTCCGCCGCGCCCCCCTGGACGCAGGGGGGCGGCGCCGGTTCGGTCGACGCCGGCGCCTATCGGCGCACGGTGCAGGCGTTGCAGGCGACGACGTCGGTTGATGCGACGCAGGTGGCGCAGGTGCTGGACCTCATCATGCAGGCGCGGGCGGACGGGCGCGATGTGCGCGCCCTGGAGCCGACCGCGCCGCCGGAGGTGCGCGAACCGGCGTTCGCGGCGCTGCTGCGCCCGGCGATTGCCGCCGGGCGCATCTCCGGCGTCACCATGGCCGACCCGGACACGCTGCGCCGCCTCTATCGCGCGTCGCTGGGATGGGGGGACGTGGTGCAACCGCTGCTCGACGATCCCGAGGTCACCGAGGTCAAGATCATCGGCTGCACCGTGGTGGCGCAGTCGGCGCGCGGACAAATCGTCCAGGAGCGGGCGTTCGCCGACGTCGCCGAACCGCTGAGCCGCGTGCAGGCGCTGGCGCAGTTGCTGGGCGTGGTGTGGGACGCCGCCAATCCGTCGGTGACGTTGCCGCTGGCGTACAAGACGCGCCTGCATGCCACCCGCCCGCCGCTGCTGCCGGAGGGGGATGTGCTGCTGGTGATGCGGCGCGGACGGCGACGCGGGTGGCGGCTGCACGATCTGGCGGAACGGGGCGCGCTGGACGCGCCGTGCGCCGAGCTGCTGACGGCGCTCATCGGCGCCGGCGCCTCGGTCGTCATCGTCGGTCCGCAGGATTCGGGCAAAACGACGCTGCTGGAGGCGCTGCTGCACGCCGTCCCCGCCGACCGCCATATTGTGCTGGTGGAGGACGCGACCGACGAGCTCACGCTCGATCATCCGCTGGTGACGCGCCTGCAGGTGCATGCGCACGCCGACCAGCCCATCGCGTTCGGGTTCACCCTCATTATGCGCGAGGCGCTGCGCATGACGCCGGACGTGCTGGCGCCGACCGAGGTGCGCGGCGCCGAGGCGAGCGCGGTGCTGCAGATCGCCGAGGCCGGTCGTCCGACGCTGACCACCATTCACGCCCGCACGCCGCAGGCCGGGATGCGCCGCCTGGCGCGGCTGGCGACGACGGATGCGCCGGGGAACACGTTTGCCGGGCGGTTCGATGTGGCGTTGCAGACGGCCGGGGAAAGCGTGCACCTCGTCGTGCAGATGGTCGATGCGGCGCGGGTCGGGCGGCGCATGCTGGCGGGGGCGTGGGCGCTCGCCGGCGTGGATGGCGCGACGGGCGAGGTGCGGTTGGCGCCGCTCATCACGTCCGACTTTGACGCCGCCGCGCCCGGCGGCGTGCGCTGGCGCGTGCATGCCCGCATGGACGGCGACCGGCTGGCGTGGGGCGATGGCCCGGACCGCACCCCGCCGCAGCTGGCGGCGCTGCTGGCGGCGAACGGCGGCGGCGGACGCATGCGGGCGGTCACGGACGCGGCGGCGCTGCAGGTCGCCCGGCTGCTGGCGGAGGCGGAGGGGGCGCTGGACCATCCCGGTCAGGCGGCGCGGGCGGTGGAGGCGCTGACGCGCGCGGTGCGGCTGGACCCGGCCAATGCGCTGATCTGGACGCTCACCGAACGGGCGTTGCTGATCGCACCCGACCTGGCGCAGCAGGCGACGGCGCAGGCGCAGCAGCTGTGCGCGCGGTTGCAGGAGGCGCTCGAGCAGCAGGATGCGGACGCGGCGCAGGCGCTGCGCGCGGCGGCGGCGCAGGGCGATGTGGCGACGCAGGCGGCGCTGGCGCGCGATGGCGTGTGGCGCGACCTGACGACCCGGCTGGACGCCATGCAGGCGGCGGATGCGGCGGCGGCGCAGGCGCTGGCGACCGCCTATACGCGCGCGACGACGCAGCGCGATCTGCGCGGTGCGCTGGAGGCGGTGCGCGCCTTTGACACCCGCACGCTGCCGCGTGCGACGGCGCTGGAGGTGGTCAAGGCGCGGATCGGGCTGCTGCAGGCGTTGCTGCGCCGGGACGACGCCGCAGCGGGGGATCGGGCGCTCCTGGAGCGCCAGCTGGCGGCGCTGGGGATGGAGCAGGAACGGTTAGCGCGCCTGGGGGCGGCGCTGTCTCCGCTCTCTCCGTCCCCCCCGTCCCCCCCGTCCCCCCCGCCGGCGGCGGGGACGGCAGGCGGGATGGAGACCGGCGGCATGGAGCGTCCGCCGCCCCAACCGGCGACCGGGTCGGGAGGGGCGGCGGCGGGAGGACTGGATCTTCCCGACACGGCGGCGTTGGTGGCCCAGGTGGCGCGCCGCGCCGTCGCCGCCGCGTCCGGCGCCGCACTGCCGGCGGCGGAACCGCCCTGCGCCGCACTGCCGGCGGCGGAACCGCCCCGCGCCGCACCGCCGGCGGCGGAACCGCCCCGCGCCGCACTGCCGGCGGCGGAACCGCCCCCGCCCCAGGGGGGGGTTCCCGCAGCGCCCGCTGCGCGGGGCGCGGCGCACGCGCCGGCGGCGCGGGATGGCGGGCGGGACGATTCGGCGTTGCCGTTCCACTGCGACTCGGCGCAGGACGTTGGCGCGTGGTCGCAGATCGTGCGGCAATTCCGGCGGAATGTGCAGGAGGAGGGATGATGGACGGAGCATGGAGCGTGCCGGCGCACACGCCGGCGGCGGCGGCCATCGTCGTCGGCCTGGCGGCGCTGGACCTGGTGCGGCGGGGCGGGGAACGCGCCGCGGACGCGCCGCCGCGTCTGCTGGCGCCGGCGCTGCGGAGTGCGCTGGTGATCACGGCGGCGCTGCTGTTGGCGGCGCTCACGGCGCCGCTGGCGCCGCCGCACGCGCTGGCGGCGCTGCTCGGCGGCGCGGCGGCGGTGCAGTGGGGCGTGCAGCGCGTGGCGCTGGCGATCTACCGGCGCCGCATGCGGCAGCAGCTGCAGCCGGCGGTGACGATGCTGGCGCAGCAGTGTTCCGGCGCCACGGCGCTCTTTCCGGCGTTTCGGGCGACGGCGAACGCGCTGCCGTGGCCGTTGGGCGACGAATGGCGCTGGGCGGCGGCGCAGGTCAACCGCCCGGCGGCGGGCGGCGGGAATCGGCGGTATGTCGACCATGCCGGCGCGTTGCGGGCGCTGGCGGCGCGGACGCTGCTGGACGCGCATGCGGCGGTGCTGGACCAGATGGCCGCGTGGTACGAGCACGGCCAGGAAAGCATGGCGGGCGCCCGCCTGCGGCGGCTGGCGGAGACGCTGGAGCGCCGGGAGCGCGCCTATCGCAGCGCGGTGGCGGCGATGGGGCGCGTGCGCGGCGAAGCATGGATCATCAGCGGGGCGATGGCGCTGGTGGCGCTGTGGCTGACGCTGCGGGAGCCGGAGATGGTCATCAGCGCCTTCCAGGCGCCATGGGGCGGCGCGGCGGCGCTGTGGTTTCTGGCATGGCTGCTGGCGCCGCCGGCGGTCGCCATGCTGCTGGTGCGGCGTCCCGACGGGTGACGCGGGTGAAGGAGGAGGCGCGGGATGGACGATCTGCGCACGACGTTGCTGATCGGGGGGGTCGGGCTGCTCAGCTGCGGCGGGGCGATCCTGGCATGGGCGCTGCCGCCGCTGACCTGGGTGCGCCTGGGACGGACCATGCGCCGCATGGCGCGCACGGTCGGGCTGCTGGTCGGCGCGGCGCTGGCGCTGCCGCCGGCGGCGGCGGCGGCGCTGGGGGTGCTGCCGCCGCTGCTGGGGGGCGGGCTGGCGCTGCTGGCGCTGCTCTTCTTTGGTCTCTACCTGCCGGGGGGCGAGGCGCGCGCGGCGCAGGCGCGCGCGCGCGCGCTGCGGCGGCAGACGCCGGACCTGCTGGAGACGCTGGCGCTGCATCTCGACGACGCGACGCTGGGCGATGTGACGATGCTGCGCCTCTACCTGGCGCGTCCGCGCGCGTCCATCGCCGAGATGCAGCGCGTCATCGCTGCATCGCTGGACGCCCATGCCCGGCAGGGACGGGGCAGCGTCTGGACCTGCCTGCGGGAGGAGACGGCGCCCTATGGCGTCGCCGACCTGACCGAGGCGATCACGGTGCTGGAGCGCAGCGCCGACCATGACCGACGGCAGGCGGCGCCGGCGCTGCGGCTCATTGCCGAGCGGATGACGGCCGCCGAGCTGGATGAGTGGCGGGCGCGGCTGCAGCGGCGCGAGTGGGCGCTGCTCGGCGTGACGGCGGGGGCGTTGTTTTTGGGGATGCTGCCGTTCATTTTGTACGTCCTGACCGACGGGTTGCAGGTGCTGACCGCGCTGGCGCCGACGGGGGGCGATGCGGGAGGGACGCCATGGATGCCATGAACGCCATGAACGGACGAGCGCCGGACGGGTATCCGCCGTGGCGGGCGGCGCCGCCGCCCGCCACGGCGGCGCCGCCGCCGGCGCCCCCGGACCCGGACGACGCGCTGTTGGCGGCGATTGCCGCGACGGTGCGCGAAGTGCGCACCCTGGATGCGACGATTGCCGCCGCCGACGCCGACCTCGCCCGGCTGCCGACGCTGCTGGCATGGCTGGTGCGCGTGCGGCATCCGGTGCTGTGGTTGATCTGCGTCCCGCGCCACGAAGCGGCGGCCGCGTTGACGACGCCGTTCCCGGCGGCGGCGGCGGCGCCGCATGGCCGGCGCCGGATGGCGCTGCGGCCGGCGCTGCCGGCGCTGGCGCTGCCGGCGCTGGCGCTGCTGGCGCTGGCGCTGCTGGCGCTGGCGCTGCTGGGGGCGGCGGGGATGGCGATGCTTGGGGAGGCGGTGCGATGAGCGCAGAGCAGACGCATGATCCGGCGCGCCGCCGGTCCTCCTTGCCCGACCGGCTGCCGCCGCGCTGCCTGGTCGGACCGGACGGCATGGAGGAGGAGACGGTGCGGATGGCGGTGGAAGCGGCGGATGACGAGGCGCTCGCCGCCTATGCCGACGGCGTGGCGATCGTGCAGGAAATCCGGCGCCTGCTGGCGCTGCAGCGCCGGCGCGCCGATCTGGTGGAGCGGCGCGCCTTTGCGCTGGCGCGGCTGCGCGCCTATGAGCAGAGTCGACCGGACCTGGTGGAGCGGGTGTTGATCCAGGAGGAGTCGGCATGACGCCATGCGTGGTCATCTCCTCCATGGGGGATGCGCCGATCGCCGGCGCAGCGCTGGCGGCGCCGGCGGCGCTGCTGGCGCTGCTGGCGCTGCTGACGGGCGCGGCGTGGGAGCGGCGCCGCGCGCGGCGCCGCGCTGCGGTCGCCGTGCAGGAGGCGGCGCGGCAGGCGGCGACGGCGGCGCGCCAGGATGTGCTGCACGAAGTGCGCATGCTGGAGCATGCGCACCTCAAGAGCGCCGTCGTCGAGGTCGAGCGGCTGCTCGCCCAGGCGCATGCGGCGCCGACGCCCGACCAGATGCGCGCATGGGTGCATGAGGCGCAGCATGCCGCGCGCCGGCTGCATCGCGTCGTGGCGTTGCTGCATCGACGCGGCGCAGCGGTTGCGGCGGACGATGATGTCTATGTGACGCCACTTGATCTGGAACGCACCCTGGTCGAGGTCTGCAAGAGCATGCGCGCGCTCGGCGTGCGCACGCTGGCGGAGCGCGTCGGCGCGCCGCGCGCCGCGATTCCGGATGACGTGCAAAGCGCGTGCGAGATCATTCTCTATAACGCGCTGCTCAATGCCCACCGCCATGGGCGGGCGACGGAGGTGCGCGTGCGCCTGACGTATGACCCGACGGCGCTGACGCTGACGGTCGCCGACAACGGTGCGGGATTCGACCCGGAAGCGACGCGCCGGCGCGCCCAGGGGCGCGGATTGCGCGACATGGAGCGGCTGGCGCAGCGGCTGAACGGTGCGCTTTCGGTCGAAAGCGCACCGGGACGGGGAACGGTCATTCAGGTGCGCTTCCCGCTGCCCGCCCCGGTCCTGGGGTGGGCGACGGCGCCAACCGGCGCCGGCGCCGCGACGCCGGGGGAGGCGCCGCCGTGGGAGGCGCCGCCGTGGGAGGCGCCGCCGTGGGAGGCGCCGCCGGGGGAGACGCCGCCGGGGGAGACGCCGCCGGGGGAGGCGCCGCCGTGGGAGGCGCCGCCGTGGGAGGCGCCGCCGTGGGAGGCGCCGCCGTGGAAGAGCGTGACGCAGACGCAGCGGAGGAGGATATGCCGGACTGTGTGATGATCGTCGATGACGCGCCGCTGGTGCGCGACCGCATGGCCGCGCTGTGCATCGCGCAGGGGTGGGATGCGCGGTGCGCCGATTCCGGGGAAGCGGCGCTGGCGCTGGCGGCGGCGCATCCGCCGGGGTTCTTTGCGCTGGCGGTCGTGGACGTGCTGATGCCGCACGCGCAGGTGGAAGGCATTGAGGCGGCGCGGGCGCTGACGCACCGGCACCGCATCCCGTGTCTGATGCTGACGACCGTGCAGGAAGCGGCGACGCGCGCAGCGGCGGCGCTGGCGGGCGCCGTCGGCTATCTGGTGAAGGACGATGTGCGCGGCGACGCGGCCATGATCGCCACGCTTGCGGCGGCGCTGCGCGGCGATCCGCTGCCGGACCCGTTGGAGGGGTTGGATGCGGCGCAGGCGATTGCCGCGCACCAGCGGCGCATGGCGCTGCGGGAAGCGTTTGCGCGGCTGACGCCGCAGCAGCAGCGGGTGGCGCAGTTGATGCAGCAGGGCATGACCAACCAGGAGATCGCGCGCACGCTGGTCGTGTCGGTGGCGACCGTCAATTCCCACGTCCAGGAGGTGCTGGCGCGCCTGGGATTGTCCAGTCGGCGGCAATTGCTGCCGCATCTGCTGTACGACTCGGCGGCGGAGTCGCGGGATGCGGGACGTCGGTGATCGTGCGATGGATGAAGGAGGGGCGGGATGGACGATGGAGCATGGACCAACGGGCTGGCGACGACGCGCAGCGATGGTGCGCTGATCGCCAATGATCCGGCGGAGCTGGACGCGGAAATCGGCGCGGCGCGGGGACAGATCGAGCGGGGGGTCGCCGATCTGGTGGACGGGTCGCTGCGCCTGGCGCAGGCGCTCGTCCGCATGCGGGCGAGCGGCGGCTACCGGTCGCTCGGCTATCCGTCGTTCGAGCGCTACTGTCAGGAACGACACGGCATCACCGCCGAGACCGCCCGGTTCTATATGCTGCCGCTGGAGACGCTGGGGGCGGACGCCTATCGCGCCCTGCTCCACGATTACGGGCGGCGGCGCGCCTACTATCTGGCGCAGGTGTATCGCCTCGACCCGGACATGTTCGCGGTGTTGACCAATGCCGGCGACGCGTCGGCGCTGTCGGCGACGGCATTGGAGCGGTTGGTCGCCGACATGCGGCGTCAGGCGCAGGAGGCGCTGGAGCGGGCGTCCGGTCTGGAGGCGGCGCTGGCGCGGGAACAGATGCTTGGGCGCACCCTGTCCAATCGGCTGGCGCAGCTGGAAGCGCTGAACCGGGAGTTGCAGCGGGAGCGGGATTCGGCGCTGCTGGACCGCCCCGTGACGCGGGACGCGGACGCGCGCAGCGGGCGGGAGCCGGCGCATCTCCCGGCGCTGCCGGACCGCCCCGTGACGCGGGACGCGGACGCGCGCAGCGGGCGGGAGCCGGCGCATCCCCCGGCGGCGGGGGATGGCGGCGCCTGGGGCGCCGTGGTGCGCGCCTTGACGCAGCACCCGACGCCGGAGACGACGGCGGCGATCTGGACGGCGGCGGCCGTCTTGCTGGAACGGGGCGTGTGGCCGCGTCCGCCGGGCGCGCCGCCGCTGGCGACGATGGCGGCGGCGTTGCGGCGGCTGGCGCACGAGGTCATGCAGTCCGGGCGGGATGGCGCGGATCGCCGACCGGTGCGGGACGAGGCATGAGCCATGCGCGCCGCCGATCAGGAGCCGGACGCACCGACGCTGCGCCGGCTGTATGAGGAGGGATACAGTTTGCGCGCCATTGCGCAGCGGTTCGGCTGGTCGTATCGGACGACGCGCCGGAACGTGCAGGCGGCGGGCGTCGCGCTGCGGCGGCGCGGTCCGCCGCCGGCGCCGCTCCTCCTGACGTCCGACGATGTCGCCGTCCTCCGCCGGATGCACGCCGCCGTCGGCGCCCGCCGTCTGGCGCGCCTGCTGCACCTGGATGCGGATATCCTGCAGGCGCTGGCGGCGCCGTCCACGCCGCCGTCGGCGCCGGCGGCGGCGCCGGAGCGGTTCGCGGCGGGCATGACGTTGGACGAGCTGGCCCGGCAGTTGGGATGTTCCCGCCGCACCGTGCAACGCATCCTGCGCCGGGCGCGCATCCGGCTGTCGGATGCGTCGGGATGACGATCCATCCGGCGCCGCACTCCCTCCGAGCCCCCTGCGTGCGGGTCCCCCCGAACCCCCCCGCCGGCGGGGGTTGAAAGGGGGGGGATTCGCAGGCAGATGGTCAACCGTTTCCGTTCCACCGAACGCACGGGCCGATCCGTCGGTATCATGATCATGGAAGGATCGCGAGACACGGAGGATGGAGATGGCGCGCAGGGGCTTCCCAAAAAACCTGCACCTGTCAGGTCTCCGCCCCCGCCCCGCACCGGTACGTTGACCGCAATTATGGAGATTGGAGAATTTAACCCGGTATGCGCCCTTTGCCGTCGGGCTGAAGCCCCCGGCGATGCAAGGCGAAGCCCGCCGGCGCGGGCTGTAGCGGATTATTTATTCAAAGACCATAAGCTCCCGGCGATGCAAGGCGAAGCCCGCCGGCGCGTCACGCGAACTCCAACGGCGACCCTCTCGACCATCGGTTATCGGCTATCGGCTATCAGTTATCGGCTATCAGTTATCGGCTATCCAGGGCGAAGCCCGCCTGCACGGGCTACATCAGCACGAACATTTCACCGCTCTGCCGCCACTCGATAACGCGCTAACTGATTTTCTAACCGGGAACGAAGATATTTCTGGTATCCCACCGCCGTCAGAACGATCAGGAGACCGATAACGCCAAGCGCGAAGACAAACCCCAACGCCCCTTGAAAAACCTGGAAAGCCAGGTAACTCAGGTAACTGTAACAGCCAATAGCGCCGAACACCAGAAACACGCGGCGTTGGAGCCATACGCTGGCAACAACGAATGATATATAGACGGCCAGATAGACGATGCCGAGAAAACCTTCTCGATTCAACGTCAGAGCGGATAGATGGCTCAGGACGATGATGTGTCCAAAGAGATAAAACCAGAAACTGTAATCCTGCTTTGTCCTGCGTTGGAGCCAGACTCCAAGTCCTAACATTCCCACGCCGATCGTTGTGCTTACAATCTGCTCGCGATCCGACCAGGTCCAATAATCGCTCTGTGAAACCCAGCGGGTGATGTCCATCGACAGGAACCAGGTCCAAAAGGCGATCAGCAAGGAGATCAACGTGAAACGAACGCGCCAGATGACGATGACCGCTACCCCGATACTGATCAATTCGAGCAAAATCCAGGTTTGTGCCACAATCCGGTAAAATTCCATATAAGCATACGTCTGGTCATCAGGCCATATGCCGAGTGCGCGTTGCACGGTAAAAACGAACAAAGGCACGATTCCTGTACCGGCAAAAATCAGCAATCCACCGGCGAT
>Ga0308408_1001254_pt1 | contig 12110 bp, 12 predicted proteins | sample HotsprSampleMSe3_FD_203466 | JGI IMG/M metagenome (GOLD analysis project Ga0308408, IMG submission 203466) | Hot spring phototrophic mat microbial communities from Mushroom Spring, Yellowstone National Park, Wyoming, United States - 20060912_MSe3 ... | reverse complement strand
TTCAACTACTTCTAGGGTAATCTCTGGTCTTCAAACATTCTGAGTTTTAACAAATTTTAGATTATTTTAGATTAAGCTTTCTTAACCACTGAGGCTTAAAAAACGCAGAGAAATAAACTTCTAGTGGCGGAAGTTGAAAACTAGCTTAAACTGCAAATCTGAACGAACTCCACAGACTTTAATCAGAGTGATCTTTCTTGGAGTTTAGGACTCAGAAACCCCGTTGGATTGAATCAGGTTGTTAGCAAAAAATCTTAAAAACTAATACGGCGAATAGTCTACTGCCTGAAGTGGCAATCCTCTAGCAGCTCCAACTAAAAACTCCGGGTCTTGAAGTTTTAAGAAGGCATCTATAACAGCTTTAACAACATTATGAGGATTTGTGCTTCCAATTATCTTGGCTCGAATGTTTTTGATACCTGCAAGTTCAACAAGAGTTCTAACACTAGAAGCTGCTATAATACCTGTCCCTGGAGGCGCAGGTTTCAAGATAACCTTAGTTGCGCAGTAATTACCCTCAACATCAAAAGGAATAGTGTCTTGCTTAATCGGCACCCTGAAAACCCTCTTCTTGGCTTTAGAACTAGCCTTTTTCAAAGCGTCCGGCACTTCGGAAGCTTTTGCAGAAGCAACCCCCAAATGCCCTTTTTTATCCCCTACGGCAACGAGAGCTGAGAATCTGAATCTTCTTCCTCCTGCTACTACTTTGGCTGTTCTATTTACGTAGATTAATTTCTCCTCAAAATCCTGAGTTGGAAGGTTCAGCAAAATTCTAGAGTGTAAGTCCCACTTCTTAGCCATTTTGACTATTATATTAAAACTGGTCGAATTTACAAAATAAGACTAGATTAACTCCTAACCTTTACAGCCAATTTTTGCTTGATGATTTTTTTATTGTCTTCATCAGTCTCAAACTCTAAAGACCTCTCTAAAATTTTTCTGTCGTTGCTTAACTTGGGGTCTAGTTTTATCATACATAATCTCCTAGCTCTCGAGTCGGGATGCGAACACAATTTGACTTTACTCTCCGTAGTTAGATTAAATTCACGAGCTAGCAAAAAAGATATGGCCATTTGGGTAAAAACATCTTTGGATCCGTCTAAATCTCGCGCTAAAACCAGCTCCAAAACTAAATTTGGGTTTGGTTTCAAATTAAACCAAGCCGTTACAAACTGTTTAGCAGGCTGAGTCCCAGCTAAAATTAAGCTCCCGAGAGAGACTAGTTGTTCTCTACTCATCAGGTCTTTAAATCTAAAAATTACAGGAAAGCTTTTCTTGCAGGAGTCCTCGACACACATAGTTTCAACTCTATTGAAGGACTCATGGCTAAGTTCGGAAAGAGGGAATTTAATCAAATCAAGATAATAGTCTGCAGGCAACTCTGGCAAAGTGCCAGCAACTATTTTGAGCTTGTAAAGAGAGTTTAGCTGTTTCCAATCTACTAAGCTAGACTCATTAAACCAATCTATTAACGCTTTAAAACTTAACTCCAAGTTTTGCAAAAGCGATTCCGCACATTTAACATTTATTAGCTCATTATCGATTAACACCCTCAATAAAACTATCGTGAATACAGGCTCTAGAGAAGAAATTTCGTTTTTGAAATCTGAGCAAAAATCTAAAAAAACTTTTGTGACTAGTCTGAAAGCTGAGTGCGCAGGATTTGTAACTCCGTTATCTATCAAGAATTTAACTACCCTGGCTAAGCGTTCATCAGAAACAGTCAAATTTCTAAGGTTTAACTTTGCCAACCCTAAGTCATCTTGCGTACTAATTGCAGACAAAACTAGTACTCCGGCTTCGCCTAATTTTGTCAGATCGGGAGCACGGATTAAGTTAGGGCTAATGACTTTGTAAAAAATTAAGTTCGAAAGTATCATAACATCAGCCTCCGTAAAATTTGAGGCAACTTTAAGATCGGACAACCTTTTTGCAAGCTCAACATTTAAAAAATCTGATTTTTCTAAGCTTTTGAAAAAGCTCAAAACATACAGAAAAAAAGCTCTATCTCCAGACAACACTAAATAATCCCCCACAACCTTGAGAACCCCCATATCACCAGCCTCAATAGCTTTCTTTAGCTCAGCTTGGGAAATAGAGGGTTTCTCAATCACATGTCCGTCATTGGATTTATTTGACAGAAAGTAAAAACCAACAAAAAGACCCAATGAAAGTAGAATTAGCGTAATTATTAAACCCGCGCTGTTTCGCCTAACAGGATTTTCCGCCGGGGAAGCAAGCTCGAAATTTAAAACGCTCGCAGGCCTTTTAGCGGGATCTGTGTTTAAGCACTGCATTACCCAAAAAGAAACGTTAGGAGGCAGGTTTGGAAATTTCGAGACAAATTTTCCCAAAGAATAAAAATCACCCTTAAAGCTTAAGCCACCCTCAGGGCAAAGATACTCGCTTTGATACCAGGGGATGAGAGCAGATACGCAAGGATCAAGAAATATAATTTGATCCTCTAAAATCGCTATGTTAGAGGGAGTAAGATGACCGTGGAGCAATCCTACTTTTTGATAACGTTGAAAGGCAGCGACAACCTTCTCAAAAGCTAAGCTGCCGTGATCTGCTAGAGTTTGAAAAAACCTTCTTTTGAAAAATTTTTTGTCGCCTGAAAAATCCCAGCTTAACTCGAGCTCTGGTTGGTGGATCGCCCACCTTTTTAAGAAATACTCTAATTTCGCAAGATGCTCAGGGCGAAAAGTGAAAATATCGTCCAGAAACCTTATTAAATAAGTTTTACCCTCAAGCAAGTAAACTATTCTTGGGTAATCAGCCCCGTCTTCAAAATATGCTCCGAGAATAGAAGCTGAGCTGATGCCTCCATCGCTTGCTAGTTTCAATAACTGCTCTTTTTGAAGGGGATCAAGAAAGTTTAAGTCTTTAAAGGGCATTATTTATAAGTGTGTTATAATTTAGTGGGAACCTAGTAATGAGAATACCAGATGAGGTTACTTACGAGCAAATACATCAGATAATCCAAGGAGTTACAGAAAATTATGATGTCCCGGTGCCCATAGGAGGACGGTGTGAAAGTTATGTTTATTATAGACTTGAAAACCTTCAGGAAGATGAGATAGCAATGTGTGCTAAGTATGTGCTGCAAAGGCTAGAAAATGCGATCGAGATAAACGATATTGGTTTGTTTTTAAAATTGAAAGGAGCAATAACTTCTTTCGCCGAGTGCCTATATGCGCTTTTCTGCGAAATATACAACTGGGAGCCAAAATTTGAGTTGTACAGCGAAAACCTTTTTTTAAACGGCAAAGCCGACATTTTACGAAATAAGACAGCAATCTTAATCTCTGATGTTATAACTACTGCAAAGAGCAGCTTAGAAGCTCACTCGCAAGCCACCTTGAGGGGAATCAAGATAGCTGCGTGGATCGCTTTAATAGATCGTACCTTTGGACCGGGTCCTGTGCCAGTTATAGCTGCTTACACGGGAGCTCCTGTTTCTGTTTTAACTAAGGTAGGATAAATTTAGCTAGCTTTCTTGATTTCTAGGCTTTTTATTTTTTGTTTGAGATCATAAGTCCATTCCTCCCAACCAGGCACCTTTGAGCGCCTGTCTAGTAGCATTTTCAGTGTATCAATCGTATCCCCTTGATGATCTTTTAAAACTGCTCTTAAAGAATCTTCTAAAAATTTCAGCGCTTTAGATACAGACTCTAGCTTTTCTTGATTTACCGTTCTGTTACTAAGTGGCCTGTTTCTCTCCACTTGCGCGTCAAAAACTCTCCTAAGAAGTGTAATAAAGTGTAAAAGCTCTTCTAACTCAACCTTTGTTAAAGGCTGACTTAAACAGGCGGGGTCTAAAAATGGCAAGAAAAATTTAAAAATATCCACCCCGAATAAGTGCTTATTCTCTATACTAACTAATCTCACCAAGAAATCAATAGTTTTTTTCTAATTGACTGCGTAGAAAAGCTACTTTATGTTTTTGTTAAAATGTTCAATATAAATTTTGACTTTTTAGTTTATAGCTTCTGGAGCATTCCCCTACTTATATCCGTAATTTCTCTTTTATCTCACAGCAAAGAATTATTCCAACAAGACAGAAGGATGATTAAATTGGCTTTTCAAAATTTAATTTTCTCAACTGTGGCTTTGGGCATCTGTTTTGTTGTTGATCTTTACTTAACACCTGTTCTAAGAGATCAGTTAGGGTTAGAACTTTCGGTTGTTACATTTATAAGGTTTCTTTATGTAATAGCGGCATTTTATTTAATTAGCTGGGTTTTCAATTTCATCAGCTCATGGCTCTAATTTGCGGAATAGATGAAGCGGGAAGAGGAAGCTTAGCTGGGCCAGTAGCTGTAGCTGGATGCGTTGTGCCTGAAGATTTTAGACTGGAGGGTTTGCAAGACAGCAAAAAACTATCTGCTTCAGCGCGATTAAAGTTATATCACTTGATAAAAGAAAATGTTAACGCTTTTTTTGTAGTCTTTATTGGGCCGCGAAGGATAGAAAAATTCAACATTTTGCAAGCAGTTATGAGAGGCGTTGAAAAAGTGGTAAGCAGATTACAAGCTGATTTTTACATAATAGATGGCAACCACAAACCTGATAGTCTTAAAAACAGGTATGATGTAGAGTGTTTGGTGGACGCTGATGAAAAATTGGCTGCTGTTTCAGCCGCAAGCGTTTTAGCTAAAGTCAGTCGGGATTGCCTTATGGCGTGGATAGAAAAAAAATATCCTTCCTACAGATTCTCATTGCATAAGGGCTATGGCACTGCAAAACATTTTGAAGAAATTCAAAGATTTGGCATTTCCATAATTCACAGAAGCACATTCTCCCCATGCGCAAAACTGGAACAAAAGCTTCTGCTTATCGATTATTAAGTTGAGGAGCAAGTGAGACAAAACCAACTTTATAAACAAGCTTTGGGATTACTGGGGGAATTTTTAATTTATGTTGCATTAATTTTGAGAGGCTATAAAGTTCTCGCCAGAAGATTTAGATTTAAAAGACGAGAGATCGATATTTTGGCTGAGAAACAGGGCCTACTTCATATTTTTGAAGTTAAAACTATCACGCAGCTTACAGATCCTTTTAACTTAATAAAAAGAAGGCAGAAAGTTAGTCTTTTTAAAGCAACAAGAGCATTCTGCTTGGAAAACTTGATCTTTCCCGATTACGCCGTCTTTAATGCTGCAATTGTTCATTTTAAAGCAGGGATCCCTAGAATATTATGGCTGGAGAACTTGGATCGGATAAGTTTATTCCACGGCTAGCCTCTTATAAAGCAGTCAAAATAAGAATACCGCGAGATCCTTTTAGGTTGTTTTGGCGCTTGTTTAAAAACGCCTTAAAAAGCGAGTTTGAAGCCAATGCTGCCGTATTAGCCACTAATTTAAATGCGCGTTATGTCTTAGTTAAAAAAATCTCCCCAAGTGGTTTTATTTTCTTTACATCCAAGTACTCTTCTAAATACAAGGAAATTTCCAAAGATTCCCGCGTTATTTTACTTTTTTACTGGCCAACTCTGGGAGTGCAGGTGCGATTAAAAGGTAGAGCTAAAGAAGTCGCCCGAGATTTAGCGGAAGAATACTTCTTAAGCCGTCCTTTCGAGAGTCAGGTGGCTACTTTAATCTCGAAACAAAGTAGGTTTTTAAAAGATAGAAAAAACTTTGAAAACTTTTACTCTAAAACTCTTTCTAAATTACAAGGCTTGAAATTATCAGTCCCGAAGCATTGGAGTGGGTTTAGCATAGTACCTCAAAGTTATGAGTTTTTATTCTTAAGTCAAATCAGATTGCATAGAAGAGTGCTTTATAAAAAAACCCAACACAGTTGGGTGATCAGAGAACTTTATCCTTAACAGCTAAGGAAAATTAAAAAATGCTTAGCCCAAGTAAAAACCTGATTTTGGGTTAACAAACCTTTATACAGCGTTAGAGGCTGGTTTTTAAGCCGCATAAGTTTAAACAGAAATTTATGGTTACTTGATCGAACGGAAAACTCTGTTGCAGACCTTTTAACAAGTTAATTTTTTGAAATAATTGCCTCTTTCACAGGTAAATTTCTAAAACTAACTAGCTTTATAACGCATAAGTTGATCAAAAAGGCTGCTAAACTGAACGCAGAGAAATAAAGCTTCTCTTCAGTTATGCGGCAAATCTAGTTTTTATTTTTAACATTTGAAACACTTGCAGAATTGCGCACAAGAAGCCTTTTTTAAGCAGCTTAACCTGCCACAGTGTTGTAGGTAAGCTTGAGTAAGCTTTTATAAAGAGCGGAGATTTACAATTTGTTGCTTTGCTTACCCCGAACAGCAACTTGTAATGTTTTAAAAGCAATTTTGTACGGAACAATAAGAGAACAACGACTTCCTCTTGATTTCTAGACTGGATTTCAAGCTTAGCGACGCTACTTAAGTAAACTAACAGTTAAAAGTCCAGATTTTCTAATAATTGGTTGGCTGTACCAATTTTAAAAACGCAGATAGATATTAAGTATCGAGTTTCTAGATTTTACGGAATTTTCTTAAGATCCTCTCCCGACTGAAGCCATTTGCTTGCGGCTTTCTTTCCTGCCTCCACCCCGGGCTGATCGTAGGCGTTTATGCCAAAGTAATGCGCGTAGAAACCTACCACCCTTTCAAACAAAGCTATTAAAGCGCCTAAGTTAAACTCATCAACTTTGGGAACTGTTATACTAAACCACTCACGTTTTTTCTCACTTAAAGCCTCACGGGTTCCTAAGTAGAAAGCGTTCAAATAGGAGTCAGCAGTAAAGGGTTTTAAAGCCGTGTCATCTAAGGTTATGTCTGGATGTAGTCTTCGGATGAAGCAAACCGTAAAATCATCTCTTCCTTCTTGCAGCTGTTGAATAAAGGAGTGCTGGTCTGTAGTTCCTTTGTTTCCGTAAACAGTTATACCATGATTTTCAACGACGCCATTTTTTCTTACTTCTTTACCTAAAGACTCCATGAAAAGTTGTTGCAAGTATTTGCTGAACAGCTCAAGACGATCGGAGTAAGGAAGAACGACTAAGTTATGCTTATTTCTTTTAGTTGCATCAATCAAACAGCAAGCGATAATTCCGGCTGGGTTACTTTGAATGTCGTTTTCTCGGGTGATGTTATCCATCCAACTAGCCCCCCTGAGGAAGGCGTCCGTATCTAGGTTTAAGAAGTGAGTTACTACTAGCCCAACAGCGCTGGTTATACTCATTCTCCCTCTAACCCAATCCCAAATCTTGAAGCGCTCAGCCCAGTTTTTGGCCTCTTCCCAAAGTTTGGATCCTTCCATAGTAACAGCAACTGCATGCATGTTGAAGGGTAAGCCTTGGCTTAAATAAAGGTGTTGTAAAATTTTTGCAACTACTGCGGTTTCAGTTGTCGAGCCAGATTTTGATGCCACACAAACTAAGCTATTAGCTAAATTAATTCCGCAGAGTTTGATTGCAAGTCCTTCCACATCCACGTTATCTAGAACAACCACTTTTTTGTTTCTTTGGGCCTTAAAACACTCTGCAATCAACATCGGGCCTAAGGATGAGCCGCCTATTCCTGCGTAGATTAAACTTTCAAAAGAATTAGTCTCGAAAAAGTTGCGCAGTTTTACCCACTCTTTTTTTATGTCTTCAGCTATTTGAGGGCTGGCAACTGCGGGGTTCCTAAGCCAGTATGTACCAACTTGTGTATTTTCCGTGGGGTTAACTATGGCGCCCTCTTCTAACTGCGCCATAAATTTCAAAGCGTCTCGAAACCAAGATTGATAACTTGAGAGGTTAACACTAACTCCCTCATAATTAAGCCAAAAGCCTTCAGCCAAATTTAATAGTTTCATGTTGGAACCATTAACAAGTATACTTAGTAGTAGTAGGTACAAAAAGTTTTTTTGATTCAAGCTAGTTTTTTGTTGGATAATTTTAAAGCGATCACTTAGCGTTTTAGGCTTATGAGTAAAAAGAAAGCTCAAGCATCTATGGTGAAACAAACAATTGATGAAACTAAAGTGTTCCTTCTTGGTGCTTTAAAAAAACCCGTTGAGGCTGGCACCTTTTTGCCAACGTCAAGATGGGCAGCTGAAGCAATGCTGAAGCCATTAAGGCAATTTTTATCGGCATTTCCCGAAGAAAAGCCTGACGTTTTAGAGGTAGGCCCAGGAGCTGGCTCAATTTCTAAGAAGCTTTTTGAAATCAGGGAAAAGTTAGGCAGGGTTGTTTTAGTAGAGTGTAACGATTTTTACTCTAGATACTTAAAAGAGCTTGCTAAAAAGTATAACTGTGAAGTTGAGATTATCAACTCTTACATTCAAGATCTCGATTTAGACTTTCGTCCCAGGTTTATAATCTGTTCGGTGCCTTTTTTAGCGATGAATCTACAAGCTGCTGTTGAAGTTTTTGCAAAGATTCGTTACTTAAGCGGAGAGGATACAATTTTAACTTTTTTTGAGCATGTTATGGTTCGCAAGGTGAAAATTCTCTTTAACGAAAAGAAAAAATTTTTCTATGAAATATTAGAAGAGGGAGTCATAGGCAAAGAGCTGATTGTAAGAAACTATTTTCCTATTAGAGTCTTTACGGTCAAGCCATCTTTAATAAGGATCAATATGGCCAAAGCCTTGGTGCAAGTTTAGAGATTTTCCGGAGTCAGGTTGTTTAAATTCAAACACTATAAGCGGCCGTTATTGAAGTTTGTAGTTTTAATAGCTAAAAAAAGGTAACTAGAATAGAAAAACAGGTTTATGTACTTCAGTTTGCTGGCTAACGACTTTCACGCTTTTCGAGGCTGATTTTATTAAAGCCCAACATTGAAAGAAAGTGGAAACGCTTTTTAATTTTGCCGGCTTCAGGTTAGTTTTGGTTAGTGGACTCTAGTAAGGCTTTCAAGTCAATTAAAACTAAATTTTTTTGAAGTTGACGTAAGTTTGATTTCTCTAATCTACGCTGTAACCTTTTGCCAATTTTTTCACGTTCATTGATGGGGCAAATATCTAAGATTACCATATAGTTACGTGGCCCTATAAAATTATAGAACACAACTAAGTTAGCTTTGCGAATTTCCAATGAGATAACCTGATTCTTTGAAGAAGTGTCTTTGCGTTTGGGCAAGTTTATTAGTTTTTCCAGAGCCACACTTCTCTGCTCTTTCGTAAGCGCCTCTAAAACCTCGAAAATTTTTAAAGAGCCTTCGGTGGATAACAAACAATAAAACTGGGTAGGAGCAAGTTGTAAACCAATTCCAAGTGTTGCTGGGTCTTCCCCTGCAGAGCTACAAGCTTTAATCACCTCCTCTCGAACCCTGCCCTGCAAGAGCTTGAAGTCTTCAGCTTGTTCTACTAAATTAAGTAAATACTGTAAAGAAAGACCAAATTTTTGATGCAGCGAATTAAGCTGCTGGGTCAGGGTTTCTATGTCATCTTTATTTGCCTTTGGAAATTTACTAGTTATCGACCTTTTTAAAATTTGCCTCGGTGTCAAATTGTGCGATGATATGTTCTGATCGTTCTCAGTCCTAGGTGTTTGAGGCGTTTCTTCTAGCTTCTGTCGCTGCTGAATTATTGGACGTTGAGGAAAATGGAGAGCCAGCGCTTTAGAGACCGGTTGTTCAGAAAGTGCAACTTGAATCGCCAACTTTAATCTTTCTTGCTCGTCAAAATCAGGCTCTCTTTCACGGCTTTGCTCTAAAAATGTTTCAAGCTTTCTTACTAATCTACTATCGTATAGGCGCCATGGTCCGTCATAGGACTTCCAAAACTTTAAAAATACTTCCTCTGTAATAATTGAATCACGGAATGGTTGATATCCTAATATTGTTAGATAATCTGCTAGGATAGAGGACTTTAGAACTAAATCGTAAGCAAGGTCCACTGAACTTGACCAGATTTTAGCAGCCGAAGAGTCTGGGGCGAGTGCGATAAGACATGTGTGCAAGTCCAAAATAAATTCCACTCTCTCGCGAGGAGACCTCAAATAAGACATGTACGCCAAGGATCTATCGCCCCCTTCACGTACATGATTAGCTAAATCCTGAAGGGCTTCAATATAAACCGACTTAAGGGCTTGGAAATCATCCGACTCTAAACTTTCTTGGGGTATGCCTAAAAACCGAGGGACTATGCGAACGGCAAATTTATAAATATCAATCGTAGGGAATACATCTAATAAAAGCCACCTACGATAGAACTCATTTGAAGCAGTCTGAATTGCACCGCTAAAAGCGAATCTCAAGACATCTTTAACTAACATGCGCCTTCCAACGGGTAACTCAACCGTTCCTTCAATGCCAGCCTCTCCAACAAGAAAAATATCTTGCTCTTTTAAAAACTCTTTCACTTTTTCTAAAATAGCCCTCTGCACCTGCTCCGGCCAGTAGGAGAAACATAAAATTCTCTTTTTTTCGTATTCTTCGCGATCGCTGCGCGAAACTCTTTCTGAAAGTGCTCGAGTAATCACTTTAAGGTTTGACCGAAAGTTTTTGTCAATGTAGCTTTCATCTACACCTGACATTCCCTGCTCGTCTTGAGGTCCTTGAGCCTCTCCGACACAACAAGCAGCTCGCATTTCTGACGCCAACCAATCTAAGGGATGCACTGAAGAATCTACAGCCTCCCTCAGAGCTGAAAGACGATTGTGAATGCTTAGAAATTTCACGAGATCTGGATCTATCAAGAGCTGCCTAAAATCCTCTACTAAATCATAAACCGGACGTTCAGGACCAAATTGATTCAGCATGGTGATTCAATAAAAATTTAGACCTTGAATTACCTCTATTAAGGATACACAAAAAACAGTTTTTTTGCAAGTATTAACTTATTTTTTATTCACTGAGATAAATTACTAATTAAAAAAATGCTGTTACTGTTATTTCTCAAAGTTCAACTTTTGGTTGGATCATTAAAACATTTTTATGGTAAAACAAATTAAAAACTCTATTTAACTCGAAGCAACAAAACAACAAGCAGTCGCACAACAAAAGGTGGGATTTTACTTTTAAAGATCGGGTCAAGAACCATCTGGTCGCAGCCTCTCTCCTATAAAACAAGATTAATACTTATACAAAATCATGTTACATTAAACACTAACTATGTTCAAATCAGAGCATCTAGTTAAAACCATCTGGTCGCAGCCCCTAATTTTTAAAACAAAACATTAATCTAATAAAGTGACTTCAACGCTTACCTGAATTATGGTGGCAGCCTCCTTGAAAACTATTGTTAATTTGATATTTCCCCTGGGAGGAAGATTACTTTTTAAATTCTTTTATTTTACTTGCGCACTTTTTACTGCTTGACTGAACTAACAAGAAAGAGTAACTTTAGCACAAGACTTTTGACGAACAATCAATTATTAAATCGAATAAGGAAACTTAAAGAAGAAGGAAATACTAAAGACGAAATCTATCTAACCCTTTTAACCGAGGGGTATAGTGTAGATGATATATCTCAGGCTTTCGAACAGGTCCAACCTACGGCCCATTTTCACAGTGAATATGACAAGCTTACGAACTGGGCGATATATTTTGGTTTCATACTTATAGCGCTCAGTGCGATTTTGTTTGTAGGATCTAATTGGAAATATTTTTCGCCGCTTGAGCGGGTTGCTTTGTTGATTTCAGGCTTAGTCGGAAGCCAAGCATTAGGATGTTACTTATTGCAGTTTGAGTCAAAACGCTTAAATGTTCTTGGTAAAGGCTTTATCATCTTAGGGTTAGGCCTTTTTGGAGCGAACGTTTTTCTCTTAGCACAAATTTTTAACCTTCCGGTTAGCTGGACTGAAGGCACACAGGTTTGGCTTTTGGGCGCACTAGCTATCTTCTATTTTTTTGATTTTAAAATGTTAAGGTGGGCACTTTTGCTGCTTCTTATTTCTGTAACGGCAATCTTGGGGCTAGCAACAACAAAAGAAAAAGAGATGTTGATCTCATATACTCCTGTCATAACTTTTGTTACTCTTGTGTTGCTGCTTTGGGCTTCTTTTGTCTTAAGTAAAAGTCTTGGTCGGAAAGATGTTAGCCCTAAGGTTGAAGTCAATAAATCTTCTTAAAATTTTATGGAACCAATCATATTTCTAGCAACACTCTTTTACGTTGGTATTGTTGGCTATGTTTTTTACAAGTTAGTCACTGCAGGCGAAGGTAAATTTCTCCAGCG
>Ga0308408_1001253_pt1 | contig 12119 bp, 10 predicted proteins | sample HotsprSampleMSe3_FD_203466 | JGI IMG/M metagenome (GOLD analysis project Ga0308408, IMG submission 203466) | Hot spring phototrophic mat microbial communities from Mushroom Spring, Yellowstone National Park, Wyoming, United States - 20060912_MSe3 ... | reverse complement strand
GTTGGCGACGAGCTCGGGTACCCGGACCGTCGCGAGGTGCCGGCCTTCGCGGTCGAAGATCCACACCCCGCCCGGGCCCGTGCACCAGATGTTGCCGCGCTCGTCGCACTTCATCCCGTCGGGCACGCCGGGCTCGAGTTCGGAGCGGATGCCCGAGGCGAGGATCCATCCCGCGCCGAGCGAGCCGTCGGACTTGACCTCGAAGGCGCGGATCAGCGCCTGGACGGTGTCGTTGACATAAAGGAGCTTCTCGTCGGGCGAGAAGCAGAGCCCGTTCGGCTGGTCGAACAGGTAGCGCTCGACCAAAAGCTGCGGCGGCCCGCCCTGTGGGGGGATCCGGTAGACCCCTTGGAAGCCGAGCTCGCGCGGCCGCTCGACCCCGTAGACCGGCATCCGCCCGTACCAGGGATCGGAGAAGTAGATCGAGCCGTCCGAGCGGACGCAGAGATCGTTCGGGCTGTTGAGCTCCTTGCCCTCGAAATGGCTCGCGAGGACCTCGCGCCTTCCGTCCGCGGTGAAGCGGACGACGGAGGAGGTCGCGTGCTCGCAAGCGAGGAGGTTCAGCCGGGCGTCGTAGGTGAGGCCGTTCGCCTTGTTCGACGGCCGCATCACCTCCTCGATCCCCACCCCCGGCGTCCAGCGCCGGCGCACGTCCGCCGGCATGTCGGAGAAGAGGAGATGGTGCTCGACCGGGTGCCAGACGGGGCCCTCGGTGAAGGTGAAGCCCGTGGCGAGCTGCTCGACCGGCGCGTCCGGGTCGATCAGCTCGCGCGCCTCGGGCCGGAGGATCTCGTGCGCCACGGCCGACCCCGCTCAGGCCGGGAACCAGGGGCGCGAAGGCAGGGACGAGACGACCGGCCCCGGCACCTGGTCGAACAGCCGGCCGACGATCCGCCCGCCCTCGACCTTGGCCGGCCGGTCGTGGACCGGCAACAGGTAACGGGCGTTGGCGAGCAGCTTCTTGATCGCCGCCTTTTCCTGCCGCTTGGTCGTGCCGTGATTGCCGGTGACCTGCAGCTCCATTTCCTGGGTATGCGGAAGGGCTCGATGATCTGGTCGTTGAAGTCGTGGATCACGTCGCCACAGATCGTCGCCACCCCGTCGGCGGTGTGGACGTGGACGTTCATCGAGCCCTCCGTGTGCGCCCCCGCCGCCTCGCAATAGAGCCCCGGGAAGATCTCGATCGGCCCGCTGAGCTCGAGGTCCAGGAGCCGTAGCGCGTTCTTGGTGTGCAGCCGGTCGATCAGATGCTTGATGTCGGGGGCCGGGTACTGCGGGTGCATGAGGCCCGAGACCGAATATTCGAGCTCTCGGCGGTTGACCACGACCGTCGTGTTCATGGGGAAAAGATCGTCCTTGCCGGCGTGGTCGATGTGCAGGTGGGTGTGGAGGACGTAGCGGATGTCGCCGAGCTTGAGGCCGTGCCGGGCGAGCTGGTTCTCGATCAGGTTCTCGTGGAACTGGAGCCCGCGCATACCGAGGGTCTCCATGATCGCGTTCGAGCGGTAGCCCGTGTCGACCAGCACGGGCCAAGGCCCGCCCAGGATCAAAAAGCCGAGGGTGGGGACCCGGCGCGTCCGGCCGCAGTCGCGGCCGAGGACGAGAAAGCTCGATTCGAGCTCGATGTCGCCATAGTCCAAGATCTTGATCTCGAGCGGCACGAGCAGGCCTCCCTTCAATCCAGCCGGTAGATGCGACGAGCGTTGTCCCCGAGCACGGCGCGGCGGTCGGGCTCCGAGAGATGGGCGATCCCGGCTCGATAAGCCTCGAGGAGCTCGCCGTAGCCGCACCAGAGTTTTTCGATCGGGAAGTTCGAGCCGAAGAGGCAGCGCGCCGGACCGAAGAGCTCGAGCGCGGCAGCACAGATCCGCCCCACGAGCGCGCGGTCGAGCCGGCGCACGAAGGTGTTCAGCCCCGAAAGCTTGCAGGCGAGGTTGGACTCGGCTGCAAGGCGCGCGAGCGCCGATCGCCAACGCGCGAAGCCCGCCTCGCTCGCATCCTCGAGCATGCCCGCGTGAACGAGGACGAAGCCGGTGCCCGGGCAGGCGCGCAACAGCGTGAGCGCACTTTCGACCTGGCCCGCGAAGATCTGGAGTTCGAAGACCAGCCCGAGCTCGCCGAGCCGCCGGCAGCTCTCGATCAGCCGCGGGTCGGATGGGAGATCGGGCCGGGCGGCGAAGCGGTATTGGGCGATCTCGTGCCAATGGAGCTGCTGGCGGACGCCCCTGACCGCCGGATGGCGGGCGAGCTCCTCGAGCCGGCGCGGCGCATCCTCGGCCAACAGATCGGCGAAGGCCACGATCGCGACCGGAAAGCCCGCGCGCTCGGCCTCGCCCGCGACCCAGGCGACCTCGTCCAGGGCCCGCTCGGGCGCCCAGTTGGCCTGGACGTAGACCGCCCGCTCGACCCCCGTCCCGGCGATGTCGGCCAGGTACTCTTCGATCGGATAGTCGCGCCGCAAGGGCTCGTACGGGCCGAAGATCCGCGGCTGCATCGGGCCCTGGAGCCAGGGCAGATCCGCCTGCCGCCAGAAGTGGAAATGGGCGTCGACGAGGCTCCTCATGCGGCACGCCTCCGCTCGCCGAGGTCGCGGGCGAGCGCCAGGACTTCCCGACAGAGTGTGGCGACCGAGCCGGCCGGCAGAAGCGCGTCGAGATGCGGCAGGACCGCGCGCATCGCCTGCGTCTCCGGCCGCCAGCCCGGCCCCGGAGCGAGCGGGTTCGCCCAGACGAGCCGGTGGGCGAGCCGGGAGAGCCGCTCGACCGAGCGCACCATGAGCTCGGGATCGCCCCGCTCGAGCCCGTCGGAGAGCACGATGACGACCGCCCCGCGGGCGAAGCCCAAGAGACGCGGCACCCGCAAGAACGCCGCCAAGGCCTCGCCGATCCGCGTCCCGCCGTCCCAATCGCGGACCGTACGCGCCGCCCGCTCGAGCGCCCGGTCGACCGAGCGCAGCCGCAGAGCCGGCGTCACACGGGTCAGCCGGGTCCCGAAGGTCAGGACCTCGAGCCGCTCGGCAGCCCGGGCGAGGGCGTGGGCGAAGCGCAGATTGGCCTCGCTCTGCTCCTTCATCGAGCCCGAAACGTCGATCAGGAGAACGATCCGGCGCTGGCGGACCCTTCGTCTGCGGAAGGCGAGGTCCAAGAGCTCGCCCTCGTGCGCGGCCGCCCGGCGCAGCGAGCGGGCGAGGTCGACCACGGGCCCGCGCTTTCCCCGCACGAGCCCGCTCGTCCGCCGGCGCGGCAGCCGGCGGGGTGCCTCGCGGCGGAAGCGCTCGAGCGGGCGGGCCGCCGGGCGGCTCGCGAAGCGGCGCAGGCCGAGGGCCTCGGCCGGGCTCGCGGCCTCGCCTTTGGTCTCGCCCACGACGTCGAGGACGAGCTCCTCCTCGCCCCCCGCCTCTTCCTGGAACCGCAAGGGCTCGGCCTCGCCCTCGCCCGCCTCGGCGGGTGCGGTCCGCCCCTCCCCCAAAAAGTGCGCCGCGAAGAGGGCGAGGAACTCGTCGATCCGCTCGCGCGGCGGGGCCATGGTCGCGACCGCCGCCCGGCGGATGTCGGTCACGTGCCGCGGGCCCAAAAGTTCGACGGCCTCGAGGAAGGCCACGACCTGTTCGGGAGCGACCGAAAAGCCGTGCGCCCGCAGGAGCCCGGCGAACGCGACGAACGGCCGGGCGGCTCGGGGCAAGGGCGGCGGCCAGCTCACGGCCGGGCCTCGGCGAGGAGCGAGTCGAGCCGCTCCTTCACGTAGGGCAGGTCCTCTTCGTCCTTGATCACGACACCGAGCGAGCGGCGGAAGGCTTCGGGCCAGGGCGTACCGCCGGCGATCAACAGATCGACCGCCTGCGCCCATTCGACCGCCTCGGCGATCCCGGGCGGCTTGACGAGCGGCTCCTGGCGGAGCCGAGCGACCGCGCGCGTGACCGCCTTCGCGGTCCGCTCGGCCACGCCGGCGGCCCGCAGCATGACGATCCGCGCCTCCTGCTCGGGGCTCGGATAGTCGATCCAGTGGTAGACGCAGCGGCGGCGCAAGGCCTCGTGCAGCTCGCGGGTGCGGTTCGAGGTCAAGACCACGACCGGCCGCTCGGCCGCCACGAGCGTGCCGCGTTCGGGGATCGAGATCGTGAAGTCCGAGAGGAACTCGAGCAGGAACGCCTCGAACTCCTGATCCGCGCGGTCGATCTCGTCGATCAAGAGCACGACCTCGCGGGGATGGCGTAGGGCGGTGAGCAAGGGCCGCTCGATCAAGAACGTGTCGGCCCAGAGGTCGACCGCCCGATCGCCCGCCCGGCGCAGCTCGAGCAGCTGACGCGCATGGTTCCACTCGTAGAGCGCGTGCGCGGCGTCGATCCCCTCGTAGCATTGGAGCCGCACGAGCCGCCGGCCGAGGATGCCGGCCAGGGCCTTGGCAGCCTCGGTCTTGCCGACCCCGGGAGCACCTTCGAGCAGGAGCGGCTTGCCCAGCGCGAGCGCGAGCCAAGCCGCGGTGGCGAGGTCCGGGTCGGCCAGGTAGAAGGCGTCCTCGAGGGCTTTGGCGAGCGCCTCGGGACCGCTCAGGCCGTAGACGGTGCGCGCCGCCGGCACGCCTCAGCGCCCGGCCTTGGCGTCGAGCGCCCGGAGGATCTTCTCGGGCGTGAACGGCATCTCGGTGATCCGCACACCCACCGCATCGAAGATCGCGTTGGCGATCGCCGGGATCGGCGGAGTCGCGCACATCTCACCGATGCCTTTGGCGCCGTAGGGGCCGTCGAGGGCCGGCCGCTCCAGGAGCTCGATCTCGACCGGGCACATGTCGGCGGGGCCCGGCATCAGATAGGTGTTGAAGTCCGTGGGTCCGTGCGCCCGGTCCGGATAATAGGGCTCGGGCGTCTCGTAGAGGGCATGGGAGATCCCCATCCAAGCCCCGCCCACGAGCTGCTGTTCGACCAGCTTGACGTTCAAGGCCCGGCCGATCTCGTAGGCCGCCTTCAAGGAGAGCACGGTCACTTCGCCGGTCTCGTCGTCGACCTCGACCTCGGCCACCATGCAGGCGTGCGCGTATGTCGTGACCGGGTTCATCTCGCCGGTCTCGGGATCGACGTCGGAGGGCGGGACGAGGAACATGCCGCGCCCGGAGATCGACTTGCCGCGCTTGAAATGCGCCCGTTGCGCCACATCCCGCACGCTGATCGCCCGCGAGGGTGCACCCTTGACCTGCACGTTGCCGCGCCCGTCGAGCTCCAGATCCTTCGGGTCCACCTCGAGCTCTTCGGCGGCCACCTCGAGCAGCACCTCCTTGGCCTCCCTGGCCGCGGCGATCACCGCGTTGCCGGCCCGGTGCGTACCGCGCGAGGCGAAGCTCCCCATGCAGTGCGGCCCCGTGTCGGAATCGGCCGTGTCGACGAACACGTCCTCGATCGGCACGCCCAGGGTCTCGGCGGCGAGCTGGCGGGTGACCGACTTCATCCCCTGACCCAGGTCGATCGAGGAGAGTGTGACGACGAACTTGCCGGTCGGCGTGGCGTGGACCAGCGCCTGGCTCGGATCGCCGCCCAGGTTCATGCCGATCGGGTAGTTGACCGACGCGACACCGCGCCCGCGATGCTTCGCCATCTCACCGCCTCCGACTGCCGAAGACGGAGGAAAAGCGGATCGCGCCGTGGCCGCTTCCGGGCCGCGGCGGCTCGCTCGGCGGCTCGCGCCGCTCCGGCTCGCGGCGGGCGGGCTCGGCGGTGGGTGCCGCGGTCGGTGCCGCCTGCCCGCCGGTCCAGGCGGGCGGCGGGGTGATCGCTCGCCGCGGCTCGCCCGCCCCACTGCGAGCGGGCTCGAAGCGCCCGGTGCCGGCCGCCGGGGCGCGGGTCCGGCTCGGCGGTGTGGGCGGGATGCGCGCCCGCTCGCCACCCCCGCCCACCCGCGAGGAGGCGCGCCGGGCTTCCTCGGAAAGCGGCCAGCCCGCGAGCTCGGCCGCCACCTGGACGCATTCGATCAGCGCCGCCCCTTGCGTGACCTTGCGGTGGGCCTTCATGTCGCCGTCGCGGTAAGCGTTGCGGATCCGGAATTCCATCGGGTCCATCCCGATCGCCCGAGCCACCACGTCCATGTGCGATTCGAGCGCGAAGTCGCCGCCCGTGACACCGAAGCCGCGCATCGCCGAGGAGGGCGTGCGGTTGGTGAACACGCACCAGGAGTCCACCCGAGCGTTCGGTATGTAATAGGGCCCGGGATGGTGAGCCGCGGATTTGATCGTCCCGTAGGTCGAGAGCCGGGAATAGGCCCCGGCATCGTGGTAGTGGGTGATCTTGCGCGCGACGATCCGCCCGTCGCGCATCACCCCGTCCTCGATGTAGATCCGCTCGGCGCCACGCGGGCTCGAGACCTGCATCTCCTCGGCGCGCGAGAAGACGTAGCGGACCGGCCGGCCGGTGAGCATGGCGGCGAGCACCGCCAAGGGCTCGACCACCGTGTCGACTTTGCCGCCGAAGCCGCCGCCGACCGTGCCGCCGATGAAGTGCAGCCGGTTGCTCTCGATCTTCAATTGCGCTGCGGTGTTGTCGAGCGAGAAGAAGAGCCCTTGCGTGCAGGTGTAGACGGTGAACCGCCCGTCCTCGGCCGGCACGACGATGCAGCCGTTGGTCTCGAGCGGCGCGTGCTCGATCGGCGACATCTGGTAACGCCCGGTGACCACGAGGTCCGCCGAACGTAGCGCTGCCTCGACGTCGCCGAAGCGGATCTGCTGGCAGTCGTAGTCGCCCCAATAGCGGAACCAGTTGCGGCCGATGTACTCGTTGACGAGCGGGGCCCCGGGCTTCAGTGCCTCCTCGACGTCGAAGACCGCGGGCAAGTGATCGTAGTCGACCCGCACCTTGGCGACCGCCTCGGCGGCGGCGCGCGGGCTCTCCGCCAGGACCGCGACGATCGGCTCACCCATGTAGCGGACCTTGCCGTCCGCGAGCGCCGGCTCGTCGTCGATCCCGAAATTGAAGATCGTCAAGATGTTGTGCGCTTTTTTCGGAAGGTCGGCATAGCGCAGGATCCGCCGCACGCCCGGCACGCGCTCGGCCGCGGTCGTGTCGATCGAGCGGATCCGGGCATGGTGCTCGGTCGATCGGACGCAGCGCAGGTGCAAGAGCCCGCTCACCGGATGATCCTCGAAGAAGGTCGACCGGCCGGTCACGTGGCCCTCGATGTCCTGGCGGCGGACCGGCCGGCCGACGAGCCGGAGATCGTCGTCGCGCTCGTCGGCGAAGAGCTCCTTGCGGATCCGCATCCTCACCCCTCCGCTCGGGCACGCCGGCCGGCCATCCGGCGGGCGGCTTCGAGGATCGCGTCCACGATCGGCGTGTAGCCGGTGCAGCGGCAGATGTTGCCGGCGATCGCCTCGATCACCTGCTCGCGGGTGGGCTGCGGCTCGCGGTCGAGGAGCGCCTTGGCGGCCATCAGCATGCCGGGCGTGCAGAAGCCGCACTGCGCGGCGAAGCCGTCCATGAACGCCTCCTGCAGGGGATGCAGGCGGGGCCCGTCGGCGAGCCCGCGCACCGTCGTCACCCGCCTTCCGTCGGCCGCTTCGGCGAGCATCAAGCAGGCGAGCACCGGCTCGCCGTCCACGAGCACGGTGCAGGCCCCGCAGGTGCCCTGCAGGCAGCCGGCCTTGGGCGAGGTGTCGCCGAGCCGCCCGCGCAAGAGCGAGAGGAGGTTTTCGCCACCCTCGGCCATCGCCGCCACCTCGACCCCGTTGAGCTCGAGCCGGACCGCCCGCGTCATGCCTGCGCCCTCACGTACTTTCGCGCCGCCTCAGGGTTCGCCGAGCAGGAGCCGGCGCAGGACCACGCCCACGACCCGCCGCCGGTACCAGGCCGACGCCAAAGAGTCGGTCGGCGGGTCGCCCTCGCGTGCCGCAGCCGCCACCGCCGCGGCCACGCCCTCGGCCGTGAGCGGCCGGCCCTCGAGCGCCCGCTCGACCCCGCGGGCCCGGATCGGCCGATCGGCCATCGCTCCGAACGCCACCCTGGCCCCGCTCGCCCGCCCGCCGCTCGTGGGCACGAAAGCCGCGATCGTGACGACCGCCGCGCCCTTGGGGTGGGTCCGGGTCATCTTGCGGAAGCGGAAGGCCGCCGGATCGCTCGGCCGCTCGAAGCTCACCGCGGTCACGAGCTGGCGCGTGCCCCGTTCGCGGGCCTGGAGGAACTCCTCGAGCGGCACCTCGCGCGCCCCGAAGCCCGAGGCGAGCTGGACCCGCGCATCGAGCGCCAGAAGTGCGGTCGCGACGTCGCCGTAAGGGTGAGAGGCGAAGAGATTGCCGCCGACCGTGGCCATGGTCCGCACCGCCGGGCCGCCCACCGCGCGGGCCACCGGGTGGAGGAAGGCGAGCTCGCGCGAGGCCAGGATCTGCGCCATCGTCACTCCGGCGCCGAGCTCGATCCGCCCGCCCGCCACGCGCATCCGCGTGAAGGTCGGGTCGGTCGTGCGCACGATCGTCGAGAACGACACGTCGCCCTCGTTGACCGCGCGCATCAAGAGCGTGCCACCGGCGAGGAAGCGGGCCGTCCGCTCGGCCTGCAAGAGGCTCGCGGCCTCGGCAAGCGTCGCTGTCGTGCGGACTTCGAGCGGCATCCCCTCAGCCCTCCTCCGCCCGCTCGACGAGCGACCGGACCGCCTCGAACCCGGCCTTCTGGACCTCCTCCGCGACCAGCCGGCGCATCGCCTGTTCCTCACCCGGCCGGGTCGTGAAGCGCGCCCGCCAGAGTGCGAAGGTGAGATCACCGTCGGTCACCGGCAGAAGACGGACGGTCGCCACGTAGTTGAAGAGCGGCACCGGCGTGTCCAACAGGCAATAGGTGAAGCTCTGCTCTAGGTCGGAGAGCGCCAGAAGCTGCTCGCGCAGCTCGGAGCCGTCCTGCAGCACGAAGCGGCGCACGCAGCCCACCCGGTCGGCAGGCTCGCCGCGTTCGATCCGGCTTTCGGCCACGATCGGGTGCCAGCGGTCGTGGCCGTTGAAGTCGCGCAGGACCTCCCAGACCCGATCGGTCGGGGCCCCGAAGATCGTGCTCGTCGTGACCTCGAGCACCGGGCTCAGCTCCCGAGCTGGCGCTTCAGGGCGTCGAAGCCCGCTTAGAACACGGTGCGACCGATCGTCGCCACGAGCTCGGCCTCGCGCGCCGGATCGCAGGTGAACTCGGCCGACCATTCGGCGAAGGTCCGATCGCCGTCGGTGATGGGCGTGAGCCGCAGCGTCGCCACGTAGTCGGAAAGCGGCATCGGGCTCTCGAGGATGCTGTAGGTGCAGAAATATTCGTAGTCCGAGAGCCCCAAGAGCCGCTCGCGGATCCGCTCGCCGTTCCTGAGCCGGAAGTCGCGCACGCAGCCCACCCGGTCGGAGGGCTCGCCGTTCTCGATCCGGCTTTCGGCGATCGCCGGGTGCCAGGAGGGCAGGCCGTTGAAGTCGCGGATCCGTGCCCACACCCGCCCGACCGGGGCGGGGATCACGCTCGAGACATAGACGCGCGCCACGGCTCAGGCTCCCTGCCCGCCGCCCGAGCCGGCCCCGCCGCTCTCGCGTTCGGCGGCCTCGCGCTTGGCCTTGTCCTTCTCGGCCTCGCGGCGGATCGCGTCCATGTCGCGCGCCTCGCGGATGAGCCCGCCCATCCGTGCGAGCGAACCCCCTTCGATACCGATGTCTTTCAAGAGCGTGTCGATCATCGGCGCCTGGACCCGGTAGCGGAGTGCCGCGTCGATCACCTCGTCGGTCGTGTTGCGCCGCTCGCCGCCGCCACCGCCCAGCCCGTCGATCTGCAGGATCTTGATCCCCTCGATCTTCTCGAGCGGGCGCACGCTCTCGCGCACGATCCCCTCGATCCGCTCGAGCAGCCGGCGGCGGAAGAGCGACTGGCGAGCACCGTCGGTCAAGACGTTCTCGGCCTCGTTCATGAGCCGCTGCGCCTCGGCCTCGACCGCGGCGCGGACCCGATCGGCATCGGCTGCGATCTTCTTGGCCTCGGCCTCGAGCTCGGCGATCAACAGATCCACCGTGCGCTTCCTGCGTGCCGCCTCGGTCTCGCGCACCGTCTTGGTCCGCTCCTCCGCTTCGGCCGCCCGGGCGAGGGCGGCTTCGGCCTCGATCTTGGCCGCGGCCTCCTCGACCACCTTCATGAAGAGCGTGATCGCCTTTTCCTTTTGCGCGAGCTCGACCTCGCGCTCCCGCGCGATCTCGAGCTTCCGGAGATCCCGCTCGCGTGCGACCCGCGCCTCGTCGAGCCCGCGCTCGGCTGCGATCCGCGCACGTTCGACCTCCTCGCGGGCGGCGATCTCGGCCTCTTGGAGGGCCTGACCGCGCGCCACCTCGAGCTGCTCGAGCGCGCGCTTGCGCTCGATCCGCGCGGCCTCCACCGCCTGCTCCACACCGACTTCGAGCTTGGCGATCTCGCGCCGCGTGCCGAGTTCGGCCTCCTTGACCTTGCGCTCGGCCTCGCTGCGCTCGATCCGCTTGGCGGTGAGCTTGACGGTCTTGTCCTCGAGCGCCTCCTCGACCGCCCGGTCGCGGTCGATCTCGAGGGTGCGGCGGGTCCGCTCCGAGCCGATCCGCTCCTCCTCGAGCGCGAGCTCGACCGCGATCCGCTGCTGCTCGACCGCGTGCCGGCGCGCCAGATCGGCGGCCTCGAGAAGCTTCTGCCGCTCGATCTCGCGCGCGCGGGTGTCCTGCTCGGCGGCGATCCGCTCGGCCGCGAGCGTGCGCGCCTGCGCGATCTTCGCCTTCTCGACGGCCTCGCGGGCCATCACCTCGGCCTCGTCGAGGGCGCGGTTCTTGGCGATCTCGAGCTGGCGGACGTGCTCTTCGCGCGCCACCCGCTCGGCCGCGAGCTCGCGGTCGGCTGCGATCCGCGCACTCTCGATCGCCTTGCGGGTGCCCACTTCCTCGGTCTCGAGCCGGCCGAGCCGCTCGATCTCCTTGAGCCGGGTCGTGATCTCGGCCGAGATCCGCTCGAGGGCGAGGCGCTGGGCCTGGGCGATGCGGGCCGCCTCGACCGCCTCTTGGGCGGCGATCTCGGCCTCCTCGACCCCCGCCCGGCTCGCCGCGCGCTCGGCCGCGATCGCCTTCTCTTGGGCGATCCGGGCCTTCTCGGTCGCTTCGCGGGCGGCCACCTCGGCGAGGTCGAGCGCCTCGTTCCTGGCGATCTCGAGCCTGCGGACCTTCTCTTCCTGCGCGATCCGCGCCGCCTCGATCGCCTCTTTGGCGGCGATCTGCTCGCGCTCGAGCTCGCGGGTGCGGGCGATCTCGCGCGCGCGGGTTTCTTGCTCGGCCGCAATCCGCTCGGCGGCCAACAGCTTCTCGCGCGCGATCCGCGCCGCCTCGACCGCCTGGGATGCGGCGATCTCGGCCTCCTCGAGGGCCTGCTGGCGCTCGATCTCGAGCTCGCGGGTGCGCCGGTCGGTGGCGATCCGTTCGGCCGCGACCGCGCCGGCTTCCGCGATCTTGAGCCGCTCGACCGCTTCGCGGGCGGCGATCTCGGCCTGTTCGATGGCGAGCTCGCGGGCGATCTCGCGCTGGCGGATCGCCTCTTCGGTCGCGATTCGCGCGTCCGTGACCGCCTTCTCCTGGGCGATGCGCGCCTTCTCGGTCGCCTCGCGGGCGGCGATCTCGGCCTCGTCGAGGGCCTTCTGCCGCTCGATCTCGAGCCGGCGAGTCTCTTCTTCGCTTTTGATCTTGGCCTGCTCGACCTCGAGCTCTTGCGCGATCCGCGCCTTTTCGACCGCCTCCTTGGCGGCGATCGCCGCTGCCTCGAGGGCCCGCTCGCGCTCGATCTCGCGCCGCCAGGTCTCCTCTTCCGAGGCGATCCTCGCCTCGGTGACTTCGAGCTCTTGCGCGATCCGCGCCTTCTCGACGGCCTCGCGAGCGGCGATCTCGGCCGCCTCGATCGCTTTCTGCCGCTCGATCTCCCGCTCGCGGGTGATCCGTTCGGCCTCGATCCGCGCTTCGGCGAGCGCCCGCTCCTGGGCGATCCGCGCTTTTTCGACCGCTTCGCGGGCAGCGATCGCCGCCTCCTCGGCCTCGGTCTCGCGACGCGCCCGTTCGCGCGCGATCTCGGCCCGCTGCGCCGCACGGCGGAACTCGATCTCGCGCTGCTGCTCGAGCCGGGCCGCCTCGCTCTCCTG
>Ga0308408_1001250_pt1 | contig 12136 bp, 16 predicted proteins | sample HotsprSampleMSe3_FD_203466 | JGI IMG/M metagenome (GOLD analysis project Ga0308408, IMG submission 203466) | Hot spring phototrophic mat microbial communities from Mushroom Spring, Yellowstone National Park, Wyoming, United States - 20060912_MSe3 ... | reverse complement strand
TCTCGCTCCGGGATGCCATGCCGGCAAAACGCGACGCTGAATATCGAGCTGGTCTTGCTCAGGTCGCCCAGCTTGCTGCCGAACAACGGGATCGCGTCCAACTCGTAATCGGCGTCACCCCAGGCAACGCCGCCGCTCTCCTCGATGAATCGCATGACTTAGTTATATCGCAGGGAGCGGCCCAGTAAAAGCGTTCTAACCGGGACACGTCTAGGAGGGCAGTCAGCCACCCTCCTGCTAGTTCTGCGGCAGCGAAGAGACGCGCGTAGCAGCACGCAGAAGTATCAGCGCAGATCGCAAGACCACACCCAACAGTGGGACACGCCCGTATTCCAGTTCGGAGTGAAAGTCCACCCAAGCTATCATGCCAGCGAAGCGCCCCCTTCTTTTTCCCCCGCAACACCTATTGATGGCGTGGCCATTATTCTTCCTGGGGGAAACAGCAGCCATAGTTGCTTGTTTCCCCAGGAAGGGGTGCATTCAAAGCTAGCTGATCCTCACGCGGAGGGCGCAGAAGAAGACACAGAGTCCCTACCAGCATCTTCTGCTGCTAGACGCGGGACGTCTAGAAAATCGCGTTGTCCCGATTGGTCGATGCCCTCTCTGCTTGCGCGAGTGTGATACAATGATTCCCGACATTGACACCTCACTCGGGTCCGGTGAACTTAAATAGTTCACCGGACTTGCTTTCAGCCTAACAAACAGGCTGTCTGAGCCGGATGGCGCTTTCCTAACCATGGGCATGTCGGGCGCGTTCACAGTAAGGCTGACCTCACGCGGAGAAATAGAAGGCGCAGCATCCTTGCTAGTTGCCTGGAAGGTGGCGCGCCTGACTCGCGCGTTGCCCCTATTGGTGAATGCGCCCCCAGGAAGCAGGAGAAAGAAAGGGGACTATCACGTTTCGCTTACGCTCAGCATCCAAGCGGCTGCATTGACCAAGGCTGCGCTGACCTCGCGCCATCACCCTGTGTCATGCTGAGCGCGCCCCCTTCTTATTCCCCCGCAAGCGGGGGAAAGAAGTGAAGCATCTAAGCAGCCGCGTTGGCCGGGGCCGCGCCGCCATGCTGGCTCCGCAGCACTTTGCTCAGCCGCGAGTTTAGATTCTTCGACGATGCTCGCTTCAGAGCAGTTCACGAGCCACATCCGTGTATGATTTGCGCCATCTGATTTAGGCAGGTCGACCACGTCTGCATCGCCCTTCGCGCCTCCTCTGCATCGCACAGGGGCTGTCCCACGTGGACGATGTATTGGTCGCGGAACTGATTCACCTGGCTGAATAGCGTCTGGAACGCCGGCGCCGAGAAGCGCTGGCGCACGGCCTGCCACACGCCGCCGGCCGCAGCAGCAGTGCTCCTCTGAGCATAGCCCAGGCAGAAGAGCTAAGCGATGCACAGGCCGGTTCTCCACAAGGATGCTGAAGAAGTGGCGCTGGTTCTTCTCCAGCGCCGCGCGCTCGGCCTCGGACAGATGGTCCAGCGATGGCTGGAAGAAGCGCTCACAACCCTGAGCCGGGATCGCTGGCTTGATCTGCTGCTCCATGATGCGCTGGGCGTAGTCATCCAACGGACCAGGCGAATCATACTCCGCTGGTGGTTGGTCGAGGCTTGCCTGCGTCAACCACTGGCGAACACCTACCTCGTCCGTCGGCTCAGGCAGCGCGTCCAACGAAATTGCTCGTAGGGAACATATAGATACTCCCAGCGCGCATCGCCGACCGAGGCAGCCCGACACCACTCCGCTGTTGCAGGCCAGCAAAACAATATAAAGTTTTTGAGCTGCTAATCACGAAAAGCGAAATTGCGGGGAGAAGCAAATGTGGTCGCGCTCCAATCGTGAGTGCATCCGTGGGGGCGGGTGCATAGTCAGCGGGCTGGGTAGCTCCCACGCTGACAGCGCGTGCGCGCTGCCGACGCGCTTTCATCTACATCTGAGGCCCTATCTCGTGGCTCGGCCTTGAGCAGCAAGCCGTGGTTTGACGCGCGCAAAGGTCGACGGCGGCCCCCTGGTTGGACTGGTAAGCAGCAGAGGCGCTGATAATGGCATCCGCGAGCCTTCTGAAGTCCTCATAACAATTTTGGACGCTAGCAGCATGCGAGCGAATAGCGCCGTCTGCGGGCTTCAGGGCGAACATGGGCTTGCCGGCGCGCGCGGCCAGTTCGATCAGGCTGGGGTAGTGCCGGATGCGACAGAGTTGGGGGGAGCCAGAGAAGCTTGGCGCAGGCAGGTGTTGTCGATAGGCTGCCTCCAGCGCTGCTTGGCGCTTTTCGTCTGGGGGCCCCGTCAAGACGTAGCCGGCTGCGGCAAATGCGCCGCGGGGTTGGGTCATCATGATGAGGTCGCGGGCACACTCCCAATCAGCGCGCCAACGCAGGAGCGTTGGGCCCAGCACGCTGAGTGCGTGCAGCGAAAGGAGCGTTGCCTTCGCCGGGATGAGGATATGGTCAGCGGCCAAGAGCGTCGCGCGCGTCAGCGCGCCCAAGTTGGAAGCGAGGTCGACAATGACGAAGTCAGCGTCTTCGCGCTGGGCAATGGCGCGCATGATTTGCGATGGCATGGTGGTGCGGCGCAGGGCGGAGGGGTGTGCGCGCAGGCAGCGCCGCCATGCAGCGGCCAGCGCATCCTCACACTCGGCGAGGCAGGGGTCACCGACGATGATGCTGAGGCCGTCGGCAAGTGATTCGGTATGTGGGATGCGCACTTCGTCTGCGTTCAGTGCTGCAGAGAGGGTATTTGACCGGTCTGACCAGAACGCTTCCAGCTTATCCTCACCGAGGGCGATAGCCGAGAGGTGAGAATGGGGATCAAAGTCGGCGAGCAGGGTGCGGTGGCCGAGTTCTGTGAGCATCCAAGCGATGTGGTAGGCCAAGGTAGTTTTGCCGGTCTTGGCGGCACAATTGAAGAGGGCCACGATTTGCATATTGATATTATATTGCAGCTTTGGCCTGTTCACGTCGGCTCAGGTTTACATAACTCAGTGATGCTCACGCGGAGGACGAGGAATGTTTTTATAGAAAGCACGGCATCCCTGCCGGCATCTTCCGCTGCCTAGAAGCAGAGCCCCCAGAAAATCACGTTGACGCTAATGCACTCAACACACCCAGTTTGAGTGCATTCACAGCCGGGGGCAGAAGCTTGGGTAAGCAATGGCACTGCCTTATCGCTTGCGAATATCGGGGAGCGCAGTCCCTGGCTTCTCCTTATAATGGCAGGCGGGTAGTTACTCATCACCATATAAATAACAAAAGGTAAGCGAGGCGAATGAGATAGCTGTGCACTGGAAAGTATTCCTGCGCCTCGCCCAGGACAAGTTCTTATTTTCAACGAGCCAATGCGTGTTGAGACCGTGGGGGCTGTTGACGAGGGGTATTGGGCTAGTCGGCGTCCGCGCCGATCGCTTTTGCAGGATCGCCTTGTCAGGGAGCGATCTTTTGCAACTGGAGATACTTAAAGTTAGTTCACTGGCGGCGCTCGTTTGTTTAGACTTGGCCTGCAGACATATGCTCTGGAGATTGCCTACGCATTATTGTAAGCTGTCCATGACCCGCTGCCGCATACGACTGCATGCTGAAGCTGGGGTGGGGGCGCTTTCTGCTGGCCGACGACGGCGAGACGATCATGGCCGGCCTGCTCATTCGCCAGATTGATCTGGGCGGGAGCGCATTTTGATCGTCTATCCAGCCAACCTCACCTTTCAGCAGGTTGATGCATGCGATTTCCTAGAAGTTCCCCTACTAGGCGACTAGTACTGCTTTCTTCGCCTGAGAATTACTGAGTTATATAAATCCGAAATTTAGATAATATAATTTCTTTAAACTGTTTTATTCTATCTAAATCTTTAAAAAATTCTGAGATTTCATAATTATTATTATTTATATTATATATTAAGTCTTTTATAAATTCATCCTTTATTTCTTCGTAAGGAAAGTTATTGTTCTCTATTTTATTTAAATGTGCGCTCATTGTTTTTGTATATAAATTTTCAGTAATTTTGCCTTTTATTGCTGAGTATGCTTTCCTTTCTGTTTCTCCACTTATATAATCTTTAAAATTTACTTTTGTGCGGTAATCACTTAAAATTTCATGATATAAATACAATCCGACGTGATTTGATTTTAAGAAAGTATATTCTTCCAACTCGTCTGAATTCCTCCTGTTTGGATGCCATAGGCGTATAATTCTTTCGTAATCTTTTATGAATTTACTTTTAAAATTTATTTTTGTTTGTCTTTTTAATATACCATATATAAAATCACATATTTTATACTCGTAATTGTTTGAAAAACGCATTCTAGCTTGATCTACAAGCAATCTTACTTTATCAGAACAATTTATTTTTCCATATATATCTTCTATTTTTTTCTCTACTTGCTCATCTTCCAATTCTCCTTTTATTATCGAATAATAACCATAAATATAAATTGAGATATAGTTGAGTAGCAATATATCTTTAATTCGTGAATCATCGGCCTGCTTTTCCAGCCATGATTCTAATTTTTCCTTTTCTTTTTGCATTAGAATACAAATCATATGCTTAATATTGTTACTAATATAAATTATGTCCTTTGTTCTTAATCCAATTGATATATACTTTTCAAACATTTTTAAGTCAGATAAAACTATAAGATGGTTTATATAATCTTTTATTAAATCATAATCAATCTTTTCTATTTTATCCATATGAAAATTTATTATATTAATGTGCCTTTCGTCAAATTTAAATAAGTTTTCCTCTAATATGTTAAGTATTTTCATCTCATCCCCCATTAACCTGTGAGACGTCTTCAAAGATAAGTACAACAGCATCGCTGCCCCCTGCACTCCCTCTGACCAACTCGGCTCAGCAAGCGCTTCCTTAATGGGACCCTTCAATTTAGCATTATAATATAATCTTGCAGGTTTAAATAAACCACAAATTGGGTGTGTAAAACCATGTCTATCAATATAGTATTCTGCTAATCTCCTTGGATATATCAAATCATCATATTTAAATGAGCCATATAACGATGTTATTGGCCCATAATCCCCCTTCAACATCTCTGTCAAAATCAGACGCTCCGCCTCCGCGTCGAGCTGACCTCGGTAGACCAGCCATCCTGGTGGACGGTATGTTACCTTCGCCATCAGGTCATGCGCAGGCCACAGGCTCGCCGCCAGATACGCCGCCTCCTTGCTGCCAGCCGCCAATAACTTGTCTAACCAATCATGATAAACCTCCTCCGGCCATGGGCGATCATTCATGCACGTCCAGACCAGGACGGCATGTGGGATAATGGTGTCCTCGACCGGATCACCGGTGATCATAAAACCGTTGAAGGCACCCACAGGGACAATCTCCCCTCTGCCTACCCACTCACCTATGTATTCATCAGTGCGCTCGATGAAATGCATCACGTTTCGCCCTAGCGCAACCTCCAATAGCCACGCGATGAGCTGCTCATCCTTAGGGCTTGGCTTCTCCAGCCAGCGCTTTGCAAAATACCACGTCAGCGCCCCCCGCCTGTGAGTGTGGCCAAATCCCAGTTCATCACTTGCCATGTACGTGCCCATTTGGATTTATTTTAACGTGAGTTCGGATTTATCCGCGCCTTCTGCCTACTTGCTCGCGCAAGCAGGGTCACTGGCTCAGGCTCGCGTCAATTCAAAACGATGTTATTTGAGCATGAGGTGATAAAAGGGCGTGACATCCGCAAGCAGTTCGGCATTAACCAATGGTTAGATCAACACCGGATCATGACCTTGCTTGACTTGGCCAAACGGGAGGACATCCTGCCCGGTCTGCGCTGGGACCTGGTGATCGCGGACGATGCAAAGCGCATGTCGGCGGCGATGAATCGCACAAGCGCTTGCGCTACAAGCTTGGCGAGCTGCTGTGCGACACAACCGATCACCTGTTGATCCTCACGGTCACCCCGTACAACGCAGAACTTTAGCTTGTTCCTTTAGCTCCTCTACGCGGATGTGTATGCTGATGTCAAGTCCATTCGAGAGGCGATGAACCGCCGGCGTGCGCTTTTCTATCTGCGCCGCACGAAGGAGGCGACGATCTACTTCCCAGAGCGCCAACCAGATGGGACATGGGCGGCTAAGCCGATCTTCACGCGGGGTATTCCGCATACCCGGATAGATGGTGACGAGTTTGCGCTCTACCAAGAGGTCACCCGGTTCATCAAACGCGAGATCAGGCGCGCGGCAGAAGAGAGCAATGGCCCTCACGCCCGCGCGATCGGCTTCTTGATGTCGCTATACCAACGCCGGCGCGCCTACGCAGTGCGCCGCTCGCTCGAGAAGCGCGCCCGGCGGCTCGAAGAAGCGCTCAAACGCGCGCACCGACTTGCCCGCGAAGCCCCGCCCGACCTCCCAGACGTGAACGAGCTGGAGGAGATGGACGAGGCCGAGCGCGAGCGCGTCGAGCAGATGATCGAGGCGGTGACGCTTGCGAAGAACAACGGACAAGTCCGGCGCGAAGTCGAGGATCTGCGCAACTGGCCCAAAAAGCGCAAGCCGTCGAGGTCTCAGGTAAAGAAGCTAAGCTCAACGCCCTGTTGCGGGAGAGAGGATCCTTTGACAACCCCGACCAGCGCCTGCTGATCTTCACCGAATTCAAAGATACGCTCGACTACCTGGTAGCGCAGCTTAAGGCGTGGGGCTTTCGCGTCGGGTTCATCCCATGAAGATCGGCTCGCGCGGCACTATGTCGAGCAACAGTTTCGCGAGGGCACGATCCAGGTGCTGGTGGCCACTGGCGAGGGCATCAACCGCCAGGTTTTCAACATCCTCTTCAACTACGATATCCCCTGGAACCCAAACCGTCTTGAGCAGCGCATGGGGCGCATCCATCGCTACGCAAGGACTGCCTGATCTTCAAATTCGTTGCCGCCAACACGATTGAGTGCCGCGTGCTGGAGAAGTTACAAAAGATCCGCGACGCGCTGGACGACGACAACATGGTCGGCAAAGCCTTGACCCCTGCCCACATCGAGCGCGTGTTGCGTGATGACCACACAGGCCGGCTGGGCGACGCCGACCTGGAAGAGCGGCTGCTGCGCGACGTGGACGAGGAAGGCTTCCGCGCGATCTGCCAGAACGCGCTCGAGGGCCTGGCCAGAAAAACGCTCAATATCCAAATGTTGATCGAGCGCCCGCGCCCAGGAACGCCGCGTGAGACCACCGCCGCTTCCTGCGCGAAGCAACGGAGTTGGACCTTGAAACCCGTCGCGGGGTTACCCCACACCCTCGACCCGGCGCGCACCCCGCTCGCGCTATGAGAACTGGAAACTGCCCGCACTTGCCGACCGCTATCCGCGCTTTTCCACTGACCGAGAGACAGCGGAGAAGTACAACCTCGAACGGGTGACCCCCGGCCACTCGCTCTTCGAGGCGATTCGTCGCTGACCGCGCAGCTGGCGAATTAAAGAAAGGGGCAGTCTTTTACTCGCTCCGTCACGAGCAGCCGGCGCGCATAGACTTCGACCTCCACGCCCGCCTCGTGAACGGCCTCGTCCAGGTCGTGCATGAGCGCTAGGTGCGCCGCGCCTGCGCGAACTCAGCCTGCTTATCCCCGCTGCAGCACCTGATGCGCTCCCGCTCGTTGTGCAGCTCCCAGAGGCGACTGCTTGGCTGCACAGCACACCCTTTCGCGAGCAAGCGCACGACGAGCAGAAGGCTGAGGTCGAACGCATCGCAAACCACGTCGAAATCTCGCTGACCGAGCTTATCCAGCAAGCCGGCGAGGAGACCGACCGCGCGCAAGAGGCAATCCAGCGCGGTGAACAGGGCCAGCTCGCAAGCGCGCCGCGCCCAATTGCTGACCCGGCGCGAGCAGCGCCGCGCAGAACTTCAGCGCCAGCGCGCGCTGACGCTGCAGGACGTCGAGCGCGAAGCGCCTGAGGTGCGTCGCCTCCAACCAGACCGAAGCAATCGCCATGCGCCTGGTCATCGAGCACGAGCGCGCTCAGGTCTTCAACGCCTCCGACAAAAACCTGGGCTGCGACATCACCAGCGTAGACCTCAGCTGCGCTTGATCGAGGTGAAGGGCATCGGCGGCGCGACGGGGGCAATCCTGGAATGAGCGCTGCGTCGCCGAAGACCGCCGCGACTGCTATACGTCGTCACCCACTGCGACAGCGCACCCATGCCCCAAGAGCCAATCCGCGACCCTGCCCGGCTGCCCTGACACGAGATCACCTATACTACCCATCGGTATATGTGCTGACGAAGCCGATGCAACTGCAGTAAACACCGCCATCTTACACATGAGATTCCGCAAACTCAGACTCAAGAACTGGAAGAACTTCGAAGACACAGGAGAAATTGAGATTCTCGATCGCCTCTTCCTCGTCGGGCCGAACGCTTCGGGCAAGTCGAACTTTCTGGACGCCTTTCGCTTTCTGCGCGACCTGGCCGCTTCATTCCAGAAGGCAGTGGCGCGCCGGGGCGGGGTGGGCGCGCTCCGCTGCCTCGCCGCCCAGCGCTACCCAGACATCGAACTGCGCGCCGAGCTTGAGGCCCAGGACGGAAAGCGCTGGACATACGAGGTTGCGTTTAACCAAGACAAGCAGCGCCGGCCGCTCTTGAAGAGAGAGTTTGTCGCGCTGAACGGACAGACGCTCCTCGACCGCCCGAACGACGACGATCGCGCTGACCCTGAGCGCCTGACCCAAACCCATCTGGAACAGGTCAACGTCAACCGCGAGTTCCGCGACCTGGCGACCTTCTTCGCCTCCATCCACTACTTGCACATCGTGCCACAGCTCGTGCGCGAGCCGGGTCACTTGGTTGACCAAACTCACGACCCCTTCGGCGGAGATTTCCTCGAACAAGTCGCCAAGACGCCGGAGAAGGCGCGCCAATCGCGCCTGGGCCGGATCAAAGCGGCCCTCCAGGTTGCCATCCCTCAGCTCCAGGAGATTGAGCTGTGGCGCGACGTGCTGGGGATGCCCCACTTGCGCGGCAAATACGAACACTGGCGTGCGCAGGGCACCTGGCAGACCGAGGGACAGTTCTCCGACGGCACACTGCGGCTGATGGGTATCCTCTGGGCGGTGATGGACGGCCAGGGGCCGCTCCTCCTCGAGGAGCCGGAGCTTTCCCTCCACCCCGGGGTTGTGCGCGTCCTACCCCAGATGTTGGCCCGCGCGCAGCGCCGGACGGGTCGCCAGGTCTTCCTCAGCACCCACTCGCCTGACCTGCTGAACGATGAGGGCATTGGCCTGGACGAGGTGTTGCTGCTGACCCCCGGGCGCGAGGGCACTGAGGTGAGGACAGCAGGTTCTCAGCAGGATATTTGCGCGCTGCTGGCAAGCGGGCTGCCGCTGGCAGACGCCATCATCCCGATGACCGCACCGAAACAGGCTGCCCAGCTCGCCTTGTTTGCAGACAGGTGAGCATGCTGAACCCACTCGTCAGTAGTTGAAGGGAGGTGGACGAAGCTGTGATACGCCGGCTGATTGGCCATGTTGGGCTGAATATAAGGCAAGGATGACTTGCGCAAGAAGATTGGAGTCCCTGCGCGCCGGCGATGAGGCCTCCGCCAGCGACCTGCCCCCCGTGGCCTGATTGATCCTCAAGGTGACGCTGGAGGACATCCCGCGCCAGAGCTGGCCGAGCCGCTGCGCCTAGCCGGCGCGGTGATGCTGCTGCAGGCGCGCGGGTGCATCCAGGCGCTGCGCGCGCTGCTCAAGACTGGGGAGGAGCGCGCTCTACCCGCCTGGCAGCGAGGAGAAGCGGCTGCTGATGCTCCTGGCTATGCCAAAATATAGCAAGCGCATGTTGAAGCGATTAGCGGTCCGCGGCTTCAAGTCCCTGATCGAAACGAGCATCGAGTTCTCCCGCCTTACGGTGCTCTTCGGCCCGAACGCGGCCGGCAAGAGCAATTTGCTGGACGCGGTGCAAGCCCTCTCGCGCATCGGCACGCTGCGCACCCTCTCCGACGCGCTCGGCGCGCCGATCCGCGGATACCCCATCGAGGCGTTCGCCTTCCCCGCTGGCGGGTTGCCGGCGCTGCTGGAGAAACCCAGCGCCAGCTTCAGCCTGGAGGCCGATCTGAGCATTGACGATGAGGACTACCGCTACTACATAGAGGTAGCCATTGCGCCGGATTCCTGGCGGCTCTCCGTGGCCGATGAATACCTGGCCCAGTTCACCGCGCAGGGCGAGCCGCGCGGCAATCCAACGATCCAGCGCGTCGGGGAGGAACTTTACATCCGGCGCAAGGGCAAGCCGGCTCACCCGCGCCAGGAGCCGCTGGGATTGAATCGCGCGATCTTGTCCGATGTGCGGCTAGGCGGCGAAGGGTATCATGCCCTGGAGCAAGTGCGCAAGAAGCTTTCGGGCTGGCGGGTGTATTACCTGGATCCGCGGGTGGCCATGCGCGCGGCGCAGCCCCCCTCGGAGGTTCACGACATCGGGGTGCTGGGATCGGAGATCGCGCCGTTTTTATACCGCTTGCGCGCGGAACACCCGCGCGCCTTCCAGGCCGTCGTGCGGACGCTGCGCGCCCTCATCCCCAGCGTGGAAGACCTGACCGTGGACCTGGATAAGCGGCGCGGCACGCTGGACATCTTCATCCGGCAGGCCGGCGTCGACTACTCGGTGCGCGTGGTCTCGGAGGGCACGCTGCGCGTCCTCGCCCTGTGCGCCATCGCCGTGAACCCCTGGAGCGGCTCGCTGCTGGCCTTTGAGGAACCCGAGAACGGCGTGCACCCGCGCCGGCTGGAGCTGATCGCCAAACTGCTGGCTTCCCTGGCCCTGGAGCAGGGCAAGCAGCTCATCATCACCACCCATTCGCCGCTCTTCTGCAGCGCGATGCTTAAGATCGCGCGGGAGGATTCCGTCGCGATTCGGCTGTTCAACGTGCGGCGCGACGGCGCCGCGACGGTCATCGAGCCGTTTGAAATGATGCTCGAAGAGCAAGAAATGACCAAAGCGCTCACCGCAGGCGGGCTGTTTATCTTGTGAGGGTTGATTAATGAGTAATCAGCGTTGATCTATTCGTCGAGGATCAGGGGATGCATTCAGGACAAGGCTGATTCTCACGCGGAGAACGCGGAATGTTTTTATAGAAAGCACAGCGTTCCTACCGGCGTCTTCCGCCGCCTAGATGCAGGGCGTCCAGAAAATCGCGTCCCCCCAATCGGTGGATGGACCCAGTTCAGGCGCACTCTCAAACCGCTTGTGAAGCGGGTCGCTCAGGAGATTTGACCCGGCGCGCGACAAGCCCTGCCGTTCAAGGATAGCGCGGATGGCGGCGCTAAACCCAAAGCGGCCGACCGCCGGAAGTAGGAGAGACGAGCAGCGGTTGCACAGAACCCACCGAGACGACTATGCATCTATGCGTAGCGTGGAGGAATCTCCGGCCTTGAGGATGTCAAGGGTCAGGAGAAGATGAACTGCCATCTTCGCCTTTAGAATGAACAGTATGCTACGACAAGCTAAAGCGCGGAGTTGAGCTATGTAACCCTGGTACAAAGTCCTCCAGCTGCGCAAGGAGGTTCGCTCGTTACGAGTTCGCCATCGCGCTTGAGCAGGTGGTGTCCGGTACCGCTCCCGAGGATTACCACAACCCTGCGCGGTTCTTCGCCCGCACCGGCTTCACACGCGCATTTCGCGATCATGTCGGCTTAGTGCTAAGCCAGCTTTCCGGCCACACCGACAACACCGTGCCCCTGCTGATGCTGATCACCCAATTCGGCGGGAGCAAGACGCACGTGCTGACGGCGCTCTACCACCTGGTGAAGCAAAGCGCGGTGGCGGCCAGCAACAGCTCTTATGCGCCAAGCCGGCGTTCAGCGCCTACCACAGGCCAAGGTCGCTGTCTTCGTCGGCAACGCCTAGCTTGGGCGCGAGATGCCATGGATTGACCTCGCGCGCCAGCTTGCTGGGGATGCCGGCGTGATGGCGCAAGCCTTGACCACGCCGAAAGCCATTCAGCGCGGCAAGCGCACCGGTCCTGTCGCTCTTCGACGAGGTGCTCAGCTTCCTCAATCGCCACCGCGACATGGCCGAGGCGTTATACAAAACCTGACCGTTGCGGTGACTGGGACGACGCACGGCGCGGCCGTGATCAGCCTGCCGCGCAGCCAGGTTGAGATGACTGACCGGCATTTAGGATGGCAGGATCGGATCACTAAGGTGGTGC
>Ga0308408_1001242_pt1 | contig 12196 bp, 9 predicted proteins | sample HotsprSampleMSe3_FD_203466 | JGI IMG/M metagenome (GOLD analysis project Ga0308408, IMG submission 203466) | Hot spring phototrophic mat microbial communities from Mushroom Spring, Yellowstone National Park, Wyoming, United States - 20060912_MSe3 ... | reverse complement strand
TTCCCGACCGCGATCGCCATGCGCGACAACCCCTACGGCCAGAGGCCGGCCGAGAACCCGCACAACATCCGTCAGGCGATGAACCGGGTCGACCCGCGCGAGCGGGGGCTGATCGGGGCGGCTTGGTACGCGGGCTATCTGGCGCACGCCGGACGCGGTGGGCTCGCGGCCGTGACCCTCGCGGCGATCGGTGGCCCCTCCGGCATCGTCGCCACCCCGCAGCCCGAGCCGCGCCCCTGGATCGACGCGGCGGGCGTGCCGCTTCTGCCCTCCTACCAGGTGATCCGCGCCCACACCCGGCTCGCTTTCGGGGAAGTGCTCGAAAGCGAATCCTCGGATCCCGGCCGGGTCCAGCTCCTGGCGGTGCGCAAGGCCGGAAGGACCTGGCTCACCCTCGTCAACCTCACGCCCGAGGAGCGAACCGTCCGGCTCGAGGGGCCGGGGCTCGAGGACCTCGTCGGGCGACGGCTCGAGGAAGCGAACTTCGTCGCCGCCTGCACCGATCCCGATCTCCTCGTGGCGGGCCCGGCCGAGCCGCTCGGCCGCGAGGTGCGGCTCGGGGCCTACGCCGTCCTGGTCGCCGAGCGGGCCGGCTGAGGGGGCGCTCAGCGGCCGCGCAGCAGGGTCAGCTCCTCGGCCGGGCTGCGGTCGAGCTCGGCTTGGGCCGCGAGGCGGACCGGGGCGTTGACCTCGCCATAACGGGCATAGCCCCGGCGACGCTCGACCAGCTCGAAGAAAAGGCCGTTCATCGAGCGTGTGTAGAGGTGGAGGAACTCGCCGTCCCCGTCGCGGTCGTAGAGGATCCCGAGTGTTCGCATCGCCTCGAGCCGGTTGGGCTCGAGGTCGAAGCGGGCCTCGAGGTCGGCGTAGTAATTGTCCGGGATCGGCAGCCGGAGCTCGGCCGGGAGCGCCCGGGCCGCAGCCAGGAGGTCGCGGCAGGCGATCGCCAGGTGCTGGGCGCCGGCGCCGGCGGTCCGGGCGAGGAACCGGCCGGCCGCCGAAGTCTGCGAGGGCGAGCTGTTGAGCACGATCCGCAGCCGCCCGTCGGGGGCTTCGAGCGCACGGCTCACGATCGGCCCGCGCGGATCGACGAGATCGGCCCGCCGAGCGGGCTCGAGGCCGAGGAGCGCCCGGTAGAAGAGGATCCAGCTCGAAAGCTCGGTCGGCGGCACGACCTGGGCCAGATGATCGAAGCCCAGAAGGCCGAGATCCGGGGCCGGGCCGGGATCGGGGTCGGGCAGGAAGTCGATCTCGTGGAACGTCGCCCCGTGCCGCGCCGGGTCGAGGAAGAAAAGGAGGCTCCCTGCCACGCCGCGGACCGCCGGGATGACGAGCTCGCCCGCCCCCACGGGCGAGACGAAGGGTGTCGCACGCAGCGCCTCGGCGCGCGCCCGCGCCCGCTCGGCCCCGTCGGTCTCGAGGGCGATCGCCGCCACCGAGAGGCCGTGCAGGAGCTGGAAGGCGTGCGGGAAACCCTCGTCCTCGAGGTTGAGAACGTTCGCCACCTCGCCCGCGCGGAAGAGTTCGACGCGCTTCGAGCGGTGGCGATGGGTGCGCCTGAGGCCGAGCGCCCGCAAGGTCGCCCGGAACGCCTCGGCCTTCTCGGCCGCCTCGACGAACTCGACGAAGGCCACGCTCCGCGGGGCGGCCAAGGGCGGCAGCGAGCGGCGGCCGAGGCGTTCCTCGAGGAACAGGAAGGAGCGCATCCCGTCGGTGGCCGCCTGGCGGGCCGAGGTCGAGCGGAAATCGTCGGAGAAGATCTCGTGGCTGAGCCAGCGGTCGAAACCTTTGGCGAGCAACACGCGAAGGACGCTCTCGACGTCGAGCTCGCCTTGGCCCGGAAAGCAGCGATAGTGCCGGCTCCAGAAGAGCGGGTCCATGGCGATCGCCGGCGCGTCGGCGGTTTGTACGAGGACGATCTTCTCGTTCGGCACCGCGTGGAGCGGCTCGACGGGCGAGCCCTTCGCGAGCAAGTGGAAGGTGTCGAGGACGAGGCCCAAGGCCGGATGGTCGGCGCGGCGGACGAGGTCCCAAGCCTGCCGCCAATCGTTCACGAAGCGGCCCCAAGCGAGGGCTTCGTAGCCGATCGAAAGGCCGCGCTCGTGCGCCCGCTCGGCCAAAAGCCGGAGATCCTCGACCAGCCGATCCGGCTCGCCCGAAGCGTCGGGCCGGGTCTGCGAGCAGACCAGGAGAAGCCGCGTCCCGAGCCGCTCCACGAGATCGAGCTTGCGCTCGAGCCGGTCGAGCATCTTCGATCGCTCGGGCGGCGGCAGACCTTCGGCGTCGCGGAAGGGCTGGAGGGCCACGATCTCGAGGCCGAGATCGCCCACACGGGCGCGCACCTCCTCGGGCGTACCGGCACAATAGGTGAGGTCGGATTCGAAGAGCTCGATGCCGTCGAAGCCGGCGGCGGCCGCCGCCTCGAGCTTGTCGGCGAGTGTTCCGGCCATCGAGACGGTGGCGATCGCGCGTCGCATCCCCGACTCCGTCCTGCCGCCGCGGTCCGGGATCCGGGCCGCGGCCTCGCACCACAGAGCTACACGCGGGGCTCGGCGCCGGCCAGAGCCGCACCCGCCGGCCGGCGCGGCTCGGCCGCGATCGGCTGCGGACAGGCGCTCTCGAAGGCGCGGGCGGCGCGCAGCACGAGCGCGTCGGCGTATTTCGGCCCGACGATCTGCAAGCCGACCGGGAGACCATCGGCGGTGGAGCCGCAGGGCACGGTGATCGCCGGCTGTTGGCCGAGATTGAAGGGCCAAGTGAAGGGCGTCCACTCGATCCACCGGCGATAGGGCCCGCCCGGCGGCACCTCGTGGCCGGCTTCGAAGGCCGGGATCGGCAGCATGGGCGTCACGAGCAGGTCGATTTGGGCGAAGAGCGCCTCGATCCGCTCGGCGAAGGCCGCCCGGTCGAGCTGGAGCTGCTGCAACTCGGTCGCGCTCACCCGCGCACCCTCCGCCGCGATCTCGGCGAGGCCGGGGTCGATCCAGCCGCGCCGTTCGGCCGGAATGCGGCCGACCAGGAACGCCGCGGCGGCGTACCAGTGCCGCCGGAAAAGGGGCTCGCCGTCGCCGATGCCGGGATCGCGCTCGACGATCCGGGCTCCGAGATCGGCGAGTACGGCGAGCGCCCGGTCGAAGGCCGCGCGGACCTCGGGATCGACCCGGACATGCCCGAGATCGACGCTCGCGAGCAGCGTGCAGCCGCGGATGCCGGCCTCGAGACCGACGGTGAAGTCGATGCCCGGGCGCGGCAGGGCGTACCAGTCGCGGCGGTCGGGGCCGGTGAGCACGTTCAGCATGACCGCGGCCTCGGCCACCGTGCGGGTCATGGGCCCCACGTGGCTCACCGTGCCGAAGGGCGAAGCCGGCCAGGTCGGGACGAGGCCGAAGGTCGGCTTCATGCCCACGATGCCGGTGAAGCCCGCGGGGATCCGGATCGAGCCGCCGCCGTCCGAGCCCTGGTGCAGCGCCCCCATGCCGAGGGCCGCGGCGACCGCCGCCCCGCCCGAAGAGCCGCCCGCGGTCCGGCTCGTGTCCCAGGGGTTGCGGGCGACCTCGCCCAGGGGATTGTCGGTCACACCCTTCCAGCCGAACTCGGGGGTGGTGGTCTTGCCGAGGATCACCGCCCCGGCTTCGCGCAACCGCGCGACCGGCGGGGAGTCGACCGGATCCGGCGCGACCCCCTCGGTCGTCCGGCTCCCCCGGCGGGTCGGGAAGCCCTTCATCAGGTTGAGGTCCTTGACGGTCGCCGGCACGCCGTCGATCGGCCCGAGGGGGCGGCCCTCGCGCCAGCGCGCCTCGCTCGCCCGCGCGGCCTCGAGAGCACCCTCGGCGTCGACCAGGGTGAAGGCGCCGACTTCGCCGTTCCATCGCTCGATCCGAGCGAGGCAGGCGCGTGTCGCCTCGACCGGCGAGAGGGCGCCGCGGCGGAACAGACGGACGAGCTCCTGGGCGGAGAAGAGGGCGGGATCGGTCGTGGACACGGGTGGTGCTCCCGGCGCTTCGACCTCCGATTAGCGGCGCCGCGCGGTGGCCGCCAGCCGATCCGGCACAACGGCGTTAACCGGACTTTAGGAAACGGATGGTGGAATCCGCTCGGTCGGACCGGATCGGCCGGCCCGATCGGTCGGAGTGGCCACCATGAGGGCTCGCAGCTCGATTTCCTTGCTCGCCCTTCTCCTGTGCGGCGTTCCCGCCGCGTCGGCCCAAGTTCCCTCGGGCGTCGCCCGGATGCTCTGCCACGACTACAAGGAGCTCGTGCGCCAGCTGGGCAGCCGCTGGGAGGAGGTGCCGGTTTCGATCGGCCTGCAGAACAACGGCAACCTCATCCAGGTGTTCAGCTCGCCGCGCACCGGCACCTGGACGATCTTGAGCGTGGCGCCGGACGGGACGGGCTGCGTGGTGGCGGCCGGACGGGCCTGGGAGAACACCCCCCTGCCGCCCAGCGAACCGCCGGCCTGAGCGGCCGCCTCGAGCCGTCCGGTCCGGCGGGGCGCGGCGCGCCGGACGGTGTTCCGCCGCCGCGGCCCCTCCTGCCGACCGGACGCCGGCTGGCGGCTGTTCCAGGAAGCGCGTTCGCGCACGCCACCGTGTCCTCCGCACGGACCGGCGCCCGGCTGGACGGGCCTCGGCTCGGCGGCTAGCTGTCGTGCGGGGCACCCCGGGGTCGAGCGCCGCGCGCGAGGCCTCCCGCCGACCGACGGGTGCCGGCCCTCGGTTCGCCGGTTCGGCCCCGGCGCAGGGACCGCTCGACAGGCGTGCGCGACCGATCCCGGCCGGGTCGCGGAGCGGCCTTGGGCCGAGACGGGCCCGATGCCGGCGAGCGGACCCCCGTTCGGCAGGGCCGTCCCCGGGGCGAGGGCGGGCACGGGACTCGGCGAGGCCGGGAGCGCGGGCGGTAGCTTTCGGCCCATCGACCGGGCGGTCGCGTCGTCGCAGGCCCGGAAGCGCCGAGCGGTGCCGCGGACGGAACCCGGGGCGGCGGGTCGGGCGCGGGCCCGGCGGACGGACCGGGAGCGTCCGTCGGGAGTGGAACGGCACCGTCGGACGCGTCCCCTCTCGACGCGTGCCGCGGGAGGCGGGACACCGGTCGAGACGAGGGCGAAGCGAGAGAGAACAGGCGAAAATCGACGAGAGAAGAGAACGAAGGAGAAACGAGAGAGGATGGAGACGAAGTGAGGCCCTTGGTCCTGCCGCCCGGTTATTCGCCGGCGATCGTCGAGCGTGGTCGCGACCCGCTCGAGCATGCCCGTCGCCGACTCGTCTCGGGCGTCGAGGACGGACTTCTCCTGGTCGAGGACCGGGCCGACCGTCTCGAACTCGCCCTCACCCTCGAACCCGATCGGGACCGCGCGGGCACGCTGCTCGTCCTGCCGATCCTCGCGGTCGCGGTGGCCGACACGCTCGCGGCCCACCTGCCGCCCATGCTGCCCGTGACCCTCGGCTGGCCGGGACGGGTGTTGGTAGACGGCGGCCTCGTGGGCCGGCTGCGCCTCGCGCTCCCGCCCGGCCGAGCCGAGGATCGCCCGGCTTGGCTCCTGCTCGGCGTCTCGCTCGACATCGCGGGGCCGGCGGAGGAACCCGGGCGCCGTCCGGACCGGATCGGTCTCGCCGAAACGGGCTGCACCGAACTCGACCCGGCCGGGCTCGCCGAATCGCTGAGCCGCCACTTCTTGAGCTGGCTCGACCGGTTCGAGACGGAGGGCTTCGGCCCGGTGCGGGCCAACTGGAACGCCCGCTGCCACGACCGGGGCCGCCGTGTCCGCCTCTCGATCGCCGGTCAGGAGTGGCTCGGCACGCTGGGTGGGCTCGAACGCGACGGGAGCTTGGCGATCGGCGAGACCCGGCTTTCCCTCGAAGTCGCGCTCCCCGAGCTCGCCTGAGCGGAGCCGTCACATCGCGGGACGGGCCGGCGTGCATCCGCGACAGCGCCGCGAACCCCGCGTCTTCACCGATCGACCGACCCGCGCGACCCCGCCGGCGAAGCGGCGGCCGGCTCGTCATCGCCCCGCCCGGTCGCAAGCCCGAGCCGGCGTGCGACCGAGCGGATCGGCGGCCGTCCTTCCCGCCCGAGTCCGATCGAGACTCCGGACAGGCGGGTGACATGCGAGGCTCGCGGCACGTCCCGGTGCGAGCACCGCGGGCTTGCGAGGGCGGATCGGGCCAGATGGGCCTGCCCCCGCCCCCCCGTTTCGACCCGACGCCCGAGGAACGGATCGTCCCGGCCGGCGCGCACGGCCGGCAGCCGGAGCGGCCCTCTCGCGAGGGCGCCTTTCACCTCCGCTCGCGGCCCTGCCCGGCGAAGGGTTCGCCGGCCAGGGGTCGCGGCCCTTCCGGCCGGCCGATCCTCGCGCCCTCGCCGAGAGCCCGTGGCCGACGCGGGCACGCTTCACGGTGGGCCGCCGAGCTCTTTTGCCCGGCCGCCCGCGGCGCGATCGAGGGCGGGTGTCGAAGATCGGCGGTGCCCGCCGCGACCCTTTCCCCGCGAGCCGGAGCGGGCCGGCTTTTGCGGAGGATCCGGGCCTTCGGGTGGACGACCGCAGCCGGATGCCGTCCCGCACGATGCAGCTCTTCCGCTGCCGTGCCCCGAGCTCCCGCCTCTGGAGGGGCCCGTGGCGACTTCGCGGATCCGCGGTCGATCGGGGGCCGAGCGAGGGCGGGTCGCCGCTTCGACGGAGACGATCGGGTGCGGAGAACGCCCCCCCACGGGGTGGGAAGCGGCCCGGCGGTTCACGACCGGAGCGCTGCCGGCCGGCGACCGGAACGCGTTCCGCTGCGAGCCGGCCCGGGAAGACCGGCCGGCGGGAGCACGGTCGAAGGCCGCTCGCCCGGGCCGTTCGGCCGCGCCACGAACAGCCGTCGTGAGGATCCGGCGTAAGGCCTCGCCCGTCCTTCTCTGCCGACCAGGGCGCCGGAGGATCGGCACGGTCGCACGATCGCGGGTGTGTTCCCCACGCATCCGACCGGGTGTGGACCGCACCGAACGTTCGCCCCCCGCGATGCAGCCGAAGCGACGCGCCGAGCGCGGAGCCTCGGGCGTGGCGCCGGCCTCGGCCGCCGGCTCCACCGCCGAGGCCCTCCTCCGGGCCGGGCGGCGTTCGCTCACGAGCTCTGCGCTCGCGCACGACGCCATCCGGACGCTCGGCGCGAACCGCTTCCGCCCCCGGCCGCCGGGCGCCCGTTGCGCGCGGGACGGACACGGCCGAGAACGGAACGGAAGAAGCCCTTGCCGGGGACCGCGAGGTTCGCGGATCTTGGCAGGGGCGAGCAGCGGGCGGCACGAGCCCTGCGATCGAGCGCCGGCCGGCAGCGGACGACGACCAGCGGACGGGGAAGAATTGCGGTTGCTACGGGCGATCCGGGTCGATGCGACCGACGAGCGGGTGTTCCCGATCGCGGCCGCTGAGGGCGAGTGGCTCGTGACCGGCAGCTTCCTCTGGGCGGGCGTCGACCCCGAAAGGCTCGATCGCAAGATGCGGCTCGCCTTCGCCCAGGGCTTCCTCGGTATCGAAAGCTTCGGCTTCGCGAGCTTCGCCACGGCCGCCCCCATCGAGCCCGACGCCGCCCGTGCCCTCGAAGACCGGCTCGCCCACCGATTGCGCGAACGGATGGGCGCTCCGGATCGGGCGAGCGCCGCCCGCGCCGCCGCCGAACTCCTGGCCGACTCCGCGGCCCTCGCCCACGGCTTGCCCGAAGGCTCGCTCCTCGCGATCGAGCGGCGGATCGATCCGGAAACCGGCGGGGTGGCCGAGCGGATCCGCAAGCTCGAGGCACCACCCGGCCTGCACGCGCGGGTCTTCGAGATCGCGGTCGAGGAGGACGGCACGTGAACGCCGATCCGGCCGGGGCGGGGCTCGATTTCTGGCCGGGCTCGCTCTGGCACAGGCTCGAGCGCGACGCGGCCGGCCGCCACCGGATCACCGACGACTTCCTGCGCGGCTGGCTCGAGCGGCCCGAGCTCACCCCACCCGCGGAGGCCGGCCCGCGGGAGCGGGCGCTGCACGCGGCCCTCCTCGCCCGGCCGCGGCGGCCGATCACGCCCGTGAGCCTGCTCGCTCTCGAGGACCCGGACGCGCGCGAGAACTGGGAGCTGTTCGCCGCCTTCCGCGACCATCTCCTGGCGTACGCGACCCTCGAAGAGGCCTATCTCGCGCTCTTCACCTCGGGGCCCGTGCGGCTGCCACCGGTCTTCCTCGACGGCCTCGCCTGGGCCCTTTTGCGCGGGATCCTCGACGGCTGCCGCGACCCGTTCCGGGCGCGCGCCGCCGAATGCCTGTTCCGGCCGCAGCGGGTGACCATGGTCGAGGGCACCGTGCTCTTGGCCGATGCCGAAACCGTCGAGCGGCAGGCGCGCACGGGCGGCCTCGGCAGTCTCGGCGAGCTCTTGCGGCGGGCGCAGATACCGCTCGCCCCGGTCGAGCTCGAGGTCCTCCGCCCGGACAATGCCGCCACCTACTGGACGCGCGGTGAGCGCTTCGACCTCGTGCTCGACCTCGGCTTCGGCCGCGAGGGGCTCGATTCACTCGCCCGCGTCCTCGAGGCCTGGGTGGCGCAGCTCCTCGACGTCGCCGTGCGGATCGAACCCGTGATGCGGATCCGCGACGAGCGCTGGTCCTGGCACGTCGGGCTCGATGCCGAGGCGACCGCGATCTTGAACGCGCTCTGGGAAGGCCTGGAGGTGGAGGAGGAGCGGCTCGCCCGGCTCTTGGCGCTGTTCCGCCTGGAGTTCCGCGATCCGAGCGTGGTACGGGAGCCGTTGCGCGGCCGGCCCGTTTATCTGGCCCTCGCCAGCGACCCGGCCGGTCGGGTACGCTGCAAGCCGCAGAACCTGCTCGTCAACCTCCCGCTCGGCGAGGTGGGCTGAGCGGTCCCGCCGAGGAGGACGCCCGTGGACGAAGATGTCTTCAACATGAGCCTGGGCAAGTTCCTCAAGAAAGTGGGGGTGACCGGCCAGCGCGAGATCGAGCAGGCGGTGCGCGAGGCGATCGCGGACGGTCGGCTGCGGGGCGAGGAAACGCTGGCTGCCAAGGTCCGGCTCGAGATCCCGCAGGCCGGGCTCGACCTCGTGATCGACGGCGCGATCGAGCTGCGATGAGCGCCGGCCGACGCCCGCGAGCGGGCGAGCTGGTCGGGCGAGGGGCAGCGCTCCTCGTGGCGGCCGGCTGCTTCGCGGCGATCGCTTGGTCGGCGCGGCAAGCGCCCGAACAGCCGAGCCGGCCCCAAGGTGCCGCGGTCCAGCCGCAGCCGGCAGCGGCGCTCGTTCGCCCGCAGCCGAGCAGCGCCGCCGTGGATGCTTGCGCCGCGCGGAAGGAGGCCGAGATCGCGGCGATCCGGGCGCAAGGCGAACTCACCGCCGAACGGCGCATGCGCATCCGCCAGATCGAAGCCCGCGCCTGCGATTGAACGGGTGCAGCGGGGCGGATCCAGGGGGAGCGAACGAGCGATGCCGAGTGTTCTCGTGACCGGAGCTTCGCGCGGGATCGGCCGCGGCCTCGTCGAGCGGTTCGCGGCCAGGGGCTGGCAGGTGATCGCAACCGCGCGCGACCCGGCGGGAATGACGATCGCTGGCGCGGTGGAGCGCTACCCGCTCGACGTCACCGATCCGGCCTCGATCGCGCGGCTCACAGCGGCAATCGCCGGACGGCCGTTGGACGTGCTCGTCAACAATGCCGGGGTCTACGGCCCGCGCGAGGTCCGGCTCGGGGCGATCGACTACGAGGCCTTCCGCGCGGTCCTCGAAACCAACACCTTGGGCCCGGTGCGGCTCACCGAAGCGCTCTTGCCGAACCTGCGGGTCGGGACGCGCAAGACGGTGGTGACCGTCTCCTCGATCATGGGCTCGATCGCCCGGACCGAGAGCCCGGGCGGGCTCATCTATCGGACCTCGAAGGCGGCCGTGAACATGGCCATGCGGTCGATCGCGATGGAACTCGGCGGCGAGGGGTTCACGGTCGTGGTCGTCCATCCGGGCTGGGTGCGGACCGACATGGGCGGGCCGAACGCGACCCTCGACGTGGCGACGAGCGCCGACCACCTCGTCCGGCTGATCGAGCGGCTGCGAGCTAGCGACAATGGCCGCTTCTTCGACCACGACGGTAGCGAGCTGCCCTGGTAACCGCGTGGTCGCCCGGCCTTTCTCTCAGCTCGGCTTCGACCCGCCCTCACCCGAGGCCCGCCGCCGCTCCTCTTCTTCGCGTTCGCGAAGATAATCCTCGGTGGTCCGCGGGCGGCGCGGCTCACCCAGGGCGAACGGCCGGTCACCGCTCTCGAACTCGGCGATCACCCGACAATCCTCGCACATCCGTAGCCGCTCGATCGCCCGGGCGTCCTTGAACATCCAGTGGCTGCCGGCCAGGCGCTGGACGATCTTCTCGATCGAGCTCTTGGTCCCGAACGGCTTGCCGCAACGCACGCAGCGCGCCGGCTCCTCTTCCTTGAGGGTCACGAACTCGCGGACCTCCGGGTCGAAGCAGGCGCGCGGTTCGAGGCGAATCACCTTCTCCGGGCAGGTGTTGGCGCAGAGACCGCATTGCACGCAGGCCTCTTCCTTGAAGCGCAGCATCGGCCGGTCGGGATCGGCCGCGAGCGCCCCGGTCGGGCAGGCTCCGACGCAGGCGTGGCAGAGCGTGCAGCCCTCGACGTCGACCAGGATGCGCCCGAGCGGTGCGCCCGTCGGCAACGGCACCTCGCGGACGGGGACCGGCGCGTGCTCGTGCAAGCGGTCGAGCACGAGCCGCAAGAGGCTGCGCTTGCCGCCGATCGCGACGAGATCCCGGGCCGGGAGGGGGGCGACGAGCGGCAGGTCCCAGAGCAGCCTTTCGAGCGCATCGGCATCGTCGCTCGCAAAGGTGGTGACGCGATCGGCCCCGTAGCCGAGACCGTCCAGAAGTGCGGCGAGCTGCTCGAGGTTGGCGCGCAACCCCGTGAGCTCGGGCTCCTTGCGCGGCGGGACGAGGATCACGAGGCGGCTCGCGCCGAGGGCCAGGGGTGCGGCGAGCACCTCGAGGCCGAGCTGGCCGAGCTCGCCGACCGCGAAGGGGAGAACGCGGGCCGGCAGGCCGCGGCCGAGCCGGGCGATCAGCGCGATCATCTCCTCGCCGTGGCGCGCCTCGTGGACGAGCAGCACGGCGTCACGGCCACCGGCTCCGTGATAGGTGCGCAGGAGCGTGCGCAACCGCTCGAGCAGCGTGGCGGGTGGCGGGGCGGCGTAGGTGGCGGCCCCGGTAGGACACAAGCCCGCGCAACTGCCGCAGCCGGCGCAGATGAAGGGGTCGATCGCGACGTGATCGCCCGCGGGGGTGATCGCCCCGGTCGGGCATTGGTCGAGGCAACGAGTGCAGCCTACACGCCGCGAGCGCGAATGGGCGCAGAGCTCGGCCGTGAACGTGACGTAGCGCGGCTTTTCGAACTCACCCACGAGCTCGGTGAGATCGAAGAGTGCGCGCTCGACCGCGAGCGGATCGCGCGGATCGACCCGCAAATAGCCGTCCCGCTTGCCCGGGGCCGTGACGAGCGGGGCGCCGCCGGACAAGTCGAGGACGAGATCGACCTCGAGCTCGCTCTTCGCGCTCGGCGTGCCGAAGCGGAACTCGGCGCGGGAGGAGGGGATCGCCACGGCAGCATCCGCGACCGTCGCGGTGAACGCGCCCAGATGGCCCGAAAGCCGAACCACGCGTCCGCTCAGGATCGGGAACCGCACGACCGAGGGGGGCACGAGCCCCGCCCACTCGTGCAGCACGAGGGTCGGGGTGAGCCGGCCGGCGAGACGTTCGGCCGCGGCGAGCGCGACCTCGCCCGCGCCGTAGACGAGCACGCGGCCCTGCGAGCGCAGCTCGAGGGCCGGGGTGGGTGGCACCTCGACCGTGGCCTCGGCCAGAAGTGCCGCGATCTTGGGCCCGGCCGCGCGCCCCTCGGCCGACCAGCCGGCCCGCTCGCGGAGGTTGGTGAAGAGGATCGTTCCGCCCGCCTCGCCGGCGTTCTCGAGGAACAGGGGCGCTTCTTGCGTGCACCCGACCAGGAGCGGCTCGCCCGCGGCCGCGGCCTCGCGAAAGGCGGCGAGCTCGGCGCGGCAGAGCCGATCGAAGAGCTCGGGCGGCCCGGCCGCGCCCGTGGCGCGGGCGAGGGCCGCCGCGTCGAGCGGCATCGTGCCCTCGCAGGTGCACAAGAGGCAACGCCGGCCGGCCAGCCGCATGGAGGCT
>Ga0308408_1001234_pt1 | contig 12270 bp, 10 predicted proteins | sample HotsprSampleMSe3_FD_203466 | JGI IMG/M metagenome (GOLD analysis project Ga0308408, IMG submission 203466) | Hot spring phototrophic mat microbial communities from Mushroom Spring, Yellowstone National Park, Wyoming, United States - 20060912_MSe3 ... | reverse complement strand
CATTGCCGTGTTTTTTCGTGTAACTTTTTGGCCGCTCAAACGCTTTCTTTATTGAGCACCATTTTGAGCACCAGGAAGACACGATGAATGGAAAACACCACCACCCGCTGCCGTGTGCGCTGCCGCCGTTGCCCCTGCATCCTGCCCAGCGCTGTGCTACAATACCGGCAGACCCACCTACCACAGCAAGGAGGAACTGCGATGACCCATCCTACTGCCACCGCACCTGCACCGCTCCCCGAAGAAGACCCCTTCCGCTACGGCTGGCGCTACGTCCGTCGGCCTACCCCCGACGACCCCGACCACCTCGAACCGGTGCCGCTCACCCTCGAGGACGTGTTGCATCCCGAAGTGGGAGACTTCATCGTGCACAGTGACCGCCACGAAACCGACCGGATGTACCTCACCGCGGTGTTGCGCGCTCGGCTCGAAGCGCACGGGCGAGCTATCGTGCTGAGTGATGTGCGGGTGGCGTGGGACGTGCCCGACCTGCGGCCGCACGGGCCGGACGTGATGGTCATTCCAGGGCTGCGCGAGCGGCGCGACTGGAGCACGTTTGACGTGGCGGAGGAGGGGGTACGACCGGCGTTGATTATTGAAATTACGTCGCCGGAGACGCGGGAGAACGACGTGGTGCGGAAGGTGGCGCACTACGCACGGGCGGGGGTAGCGCAGTACGTGATTGTGGACAACCTCGGGCGGCGGGGGGAGCGGCAGCTCCGGTTGCTCGATTACCGGCTGGTAGGGGACACCTACCGGCTCCAGCCGCCCGATGCGCGGGGATGGGTGTATCTGGAGGTTGCCGGGCTGTGGCTAGGGGTGGAGGGCGACCACGTGGTTTGCTACACCGACGACGGCACGGCGTTTGGTGACTACGCGACGGTGGTGCAGCAGGCGGCAGAAGCCGAGGCACGAGCGCGACAGGAAGCGGCAGCACGGGCCGAGGCGGAAGAACAGGCCCGACGTGAAGCAGAAGCTCGCGCCGAGGCGGAAGAACAGGCCCGACGCGAAGCGGCAGCGCGGGCCGAGGCAGAAGAACAGGCTCGACGCGAAGCAGCAGCGCGGGCGGAAGCCGAAGCGCGAGCGCGAGCAGCGGAAGAACAGGCGCAACGGGAAGCAGCGGCGCGAGCCGAGCTTGAAGCCCGTCTGCGCCAGCTTGAAGTCGAGCTGCGGCGCTTGCAGGGTTTAGAAGAATGAAACAGCAACAGTCTTATTGTCGGGAAACCTATTGTCTCTGTGGGGCTTCCATACATGCTATGTGAAGCCCTGCGTGACAGCGTCGCTGAGGAAAGGAGGGTTTGATGTTTTGTAAATGGTGTTGGTCTTCAGGAAACTGGTAATATGTGTGATATAGTATACTAAACAAGTCATATTCGTTGTTGATTACGTTGGCAAGTTCCTATGAACGATCAAAGTTACTTCGGCAGAGTTGCCAGTTGGAAGCAGAAAGAAGGATACGGCTTTATCACTTCACCAAGTCATCAAGGTGACATCTTTTTTCATATTCGCGATACCTTCGACTGCAACTGGCAGCCTCAGCCAGGTGAAACGGTCAAATTTACTGTTCAGCTCGATGCTCAGGGGCGATTACGGGCAGTCAATGTACGAACACAGTGGGCAGCGCCACAGATCGCTGGATCGGTTTCTCGGTTTGATACGGTGTTGGCCTTGTTGGTCGTTGGCGCATTTGTAATCTTGCTGGGGCTTACAGTATTCGCAATGGTAATGCCATCATGGGTTATTGGGTGGTATCTGGCGTGTAGTGCAGTGACGCTGATGTTATACCGGGAAGATAAGCGGCGAGCACAATTTGGAGTTTGGCGTATCCGCGAACAGACTCTGCATGCATGGGAGCTGTTAGGGGGATGGCCTGGTGCGCTGCTTGCGCAGCAGATTTTTCGACATAAAATTAGTAAGTCTTCGTATGCCAGATATTTTTGGGGTATTGTAAGTTTGCATATTGGCGGGATTCTCTTGTATCTGGCAGTTACACTATTGGTCTGGTAACGGATATATCGGGATGCTGATCCTGATGTGGGAGGTTTTCAACCCGCATGTATTGATGTAATGAAGAGAGTGTGCGGCGGTAAGCCGGGTGAGTTGGGTAGGAACGCGCTAACCAGTGGGGTATAGGGTGATGCAAAATAGCAAATTGCGCGTCACAATGCCAGGAAACGTATCTTTATGCACGCCTCTTGTCAGTTCCTCAGCGATTGTTGGGATAGCAAGTGGTGGAAGAGACCAACTGGCGGGCAGGGTGGGATTCGAACCCACGACAGCGTTTCCGCTGTACGGCATTTCCAGTGCCGCGCACTAGACCAACTATGCGACCTGCCCTTGCGGTTGCGATATTACCACATTGTGTAACGCTGTGCAAGTATGATCTGCACCGGTTAGTGCTTTTCTGTGTTCTCAGCTTCGGGTTCCATTCGATGTCTTGACGCTTCAATAGTGTCATCACGAGCTTCTACGCAGCTACGGAGCTGTGGGTTCTTTTCCGCGCTGACGAAGGAGTGCTTCAACTTTTTCTCGGAATCGGTTAAAGTCAATCGGTTTAGTCTCAAAGTCATCACAACCAGCATCCAGTGAGCGTGTCCGATCTTCGGTGAGGGCGTAAGCAGTCAATGCCAGGATCGGAATATGCCTGGTAGCCGGTTGCGATTTGATACGGTGGGTGGCCTGCCATCCGTTGAGCACGGGTAATCCCATATCCATTACAATCAGATCAGGCTGCGCGCTACGGGCGAGGGCGACACCCTGAGCGCCATCGGCTGCCAGAATTGGTTCGTGCCCCATCAATTCTACTAATCGTGCGATCAGATCGCGATTATTAGCATCATCTTCTACGATAAGAATTTTTGCCATTGTTTACCCTGCCTTGTTACTGTTCTATGAGTAGAGACTTGTTTTGGGACAGTAGCCGTCGCAAATGATCGATCATTTGCTCCAGGTTTAATTCTGCTTTGCGTTGAATCATGCTCACACTGACTGCCAGTTGTTGTCGTTCATCAGCGGTTAGCTCATGGGCCGTCATCAAGATCACCGGAATTTTCTTCCCGTGAGGATGGCTTCGTAACTGTTCAAGCAATTGTAGTCCATCCATACCGGGCAACATATAATCAAGCAATATCAGGGCCGGTGGTCGGCTTAGCGCAGCAGTAAGACCGGTTTCGCCATCGGAGGCGACCTCTACCGACCAGCCGACGGTTCGCAGGGTTTGGGCGAACAATTCGGCGAGTGCCGTATCATCTTCAACCAGCAAAATATGTGGTGTTGAAACTTCGGCTTTGGGTTGGTAGAAACGTCTAACAATGCTGATCAATCTGTTCGGCTCGACAGGCTTGACCAAATATTCGTCGACTGAGAGGGTCAGACCGTGCTGAGCCTGGTCATCAATCGTTAGCACAACGATTGGGATATGAGATAGCTCTGGGTTTTCACGCAGCCGCGCCAACACTTCGAGGCCGTGCAAATCGGGTAATTTTAGATCGAGGACGATCACCTCAGGGATGAGAGCGGCAGCCAGTTGCAGACCTTCAGTACCGGTCTCAGCAGTAACGATAGTCGCTTCAGTAGCCGGTATGAGTCGACGCAACATATCGCTCATTGTTGGATCATCGTCGATAATCAGTAAAACAGCATTTTTGGCCGTTACTGTCGAGGCGGTCCTGTCAGTCGTGATTGGTGCTGGGATTGCAGAAAGACTGGGCGCGTCCAGGTCTGATGTCGAAGAGATTGCATTAAGTTCGGCAGGGACTTCGATTGTAAATGTTGATCCGAATCCAACAGTGCTTTCGACCGTAATTCTGCCACCGATAAGCGCACATAAACGCTGACTCAAGGCCAGACCCAGGCCGGTGCCACCGTATTTTCGGGTGGGTGTATCATCAACCTGCGAAAACGCTTTGAACAGCTTATCTAGTTTATCAGCAGGGATGCCAATACCGGTATCAGAAACGGTAAAGCGGAACCACTTCTGCGCATTCTCATAATAGTGACTAACGGTTAGGGTTATCTCACCATTTTCAGTAAATTTTGCGGCATTACTTAACAGATTTATCAATGCCTGACGCACCTTGGTCGCATCACTGTTTAGAATACCAATATCTGGTGGACAATTGATCTGGAGGCGATTCCGATTCTTCTCGATTTGGGGCAGAACCGTATTTACGGCAGAGCGCACCAAATCTGCTACATCGGCATATTCGATGCTGACCGTCATTCGACCAGCTTCGATTCGGGAAATATCAAGAATATCGTTAATAAGGGCAAGGAGATGCGTACCGGCAGCACGAATACGTCCGACATCGTGTGCAACCGTATCATAGATACCCTGACCGATTAACTGTTCTAGGAGCTGGCTGTAGCCGATAATTGCGGTCAAGGGAGTACGCAACTCGTGGCTCATTGTGGCAAGAAAGGTACTTTTCGCTCGTGAAGCTGCTTCAGCAGCATCGCGTGCCCTTATCAGCTCTTGCTCGATCCGGCGACGTTGCTGAATCTCGGTTTTCAGGCTTTCTGTCTGGCGGGTAATTTCAAGATTACGGGCATGCAACTGGTGCATCATCGTGTTGAATGCACTGGCGACCTGAGCCAGTTCATGCTCAGGTGGTACGACCAGCGGTTGGGTGAGGTCACCTGTCCCGACTCGTTCGGCACCTTGTCGGAGTTCATTTAGAACGCGGAAGATGAAGCGATCGAGCAGATAATTTATGCTCAGCAGGATGAGCGCACCAAAAAGGAACAGACTGATGGTGACAACAATTCCGGCCCGTGTCGACAGTTCAGTGGCTTCATCTTCAGGTATTTCGGCCAGTAATCGCCAGGGTGTACCGGGAATATTCAGTGCAACGCCGAGAGTCTCTTGCTGAAAGCGATTGATGTAGAAACGCTGGTTCCCATCGGGAGGAAAGGTGCGAAATTCTGGACGTTCGCCAATGGTGGTGTTGGCCAGCACAATTTGTGGATCGGGATGGGCAATAATAGTACCAAGATCATCGACAATATAGGCATGCCCGGTACGGCCAAACCGGATTGTCGCTACAGTTTCCCACAACAAATTCATCCGTAACCGACCGGCGACGACTCCGCCATCACTCGCAGGCATCGACAGAATAATGTACGGTTCACTATTAGTGGTAATGAACAGCGGGCTAAGGTAATTGTTTCCCTTGCGCGCCTGTTGGAACCAGTTTGCGAGCAGAATGCTTGCCGGATTTGTTAGAAGCGGTTGATCACGGCTGGTCGACGCGATGACACGACCGGTTGCATCGACACGGACAATCTCGATCCAGGCGGGTATGCGGTTAAGAATTTCAGGGAGTAATTCAGGTGATTGCCGAATCTGTTGAACCGATAGTGCTCCCACCAGGTTGAGCGTATCTTCAACCCGCAGCAGAAAGTCATCGATTGTGCGCACTGCATACTGAGCTGCTTCGCGTTGGCGACCAGCCCATCCCTCTTGTTCAACCGTTTCAATATATCGGAAAACACCGTAAGCCGCTATCAACAATATTGATAGCATGCTCAGACTTAGAAAGAGCAATAATTTAGCCCGTAAACTGGTTTTAATCGATTGTTGCCAATGTTGTAAGACTTGCACAGACGACCTCGTTGGTGTGCACAGCGTGTTGGTCAATAGTGTGTTTAGCTTCTCCTTCTTCAATCATCGTTGCCGGCAGGCCGGTCTAGGAGCACGCTCATGGGTAATTGCCTGTTGCATAAGATTTGATTGAAAATCCTTGCGATTTCAGCAGGATGCTTATCGTATCGAGAGGAATCGGGCCAGAGCACAATCTTGTCCGTAAGTGCTGTTTCCCAGCGATCAGCCCGTCTTGTAATCGGTTTGTCAACCAGATCGGTACGTACCGGTAAGCCGGTAATACCCCATTGATACACGATTGATATATCAGGTCGTAGAAATCGATCCTGATATTACGTACATTAGGAATGAATGATAACCAGTTTTGATGTGATTGATGACGAACGATACTCTATCGAACACCCACCAACAGGATCACCAGCATTGCCGGAAAAAGTCGCACTGATGTTCTCCGGTAAAGCCGGTGCTTCTGTTCAGCATACCACTGAATGATTATCAACTGTTGCTTGCTCGCTCATGTTCGTGCTGATGTGTGCGCTGCGCAGTGAATGTTCCTTCCGTTGACACCGACATGAGGGCGTGTGGAGTGCTGCTCACTGCTCATCGGTTCCAGGTGACGGTTGACCGTCTCTATCCGACAATCTGCTACCTGTTATCCCCGCTGGCGAGGGGGTAATCCCACATCTTACCGTCCCCTGGTGAGGAGTGAGTGGAGAGCAGTGAGCGGTGAGATGAGGCGGTGTAACGCTCACTCTTCTCCGATCTTCATTCGCTTCTCTTCTGCGGTGTGCTGTTGTGGGAAGGTGTTGACTCCTCTCGCAATACGGGCGGGTTTACAACCCGCCCTGACCGGTGAATCGTAAGCCCGAGCCTGAGTTAATCAGCGTTGTCAATCTGTGCCCGCTGTAACGTCCCACTGTAATCAATATAAACGCTCTTCCATTCGGAAAAGACATCGAGCATGGTTGGGCCGGCTTCGCGATGACCGTTACCGGTTGCTTTAACGCCACCGAAGGGCAGATGGATTTCGGCGCCGATAGTGGGGGCGTTGATGTACACGATACCGGCCTGAAGCGCGTGCATAGCCCGGAAAGCAGCGTTGATGTCGCGCGTGTAGATTGCAGAGCTGAGGCCGTAAGCAACGTCGTTGGCAATGGTGATCGCTTCATCAAGGCTATCGACTTCGATCACACTGAGAACAGGCCCGAAAATCTCTTCACGAGCGATCCGCATTTGAGGCGTAACATTGGTAAAGACGGTAGGCGCAATAAAGTAGCCATAATCGTAGTCGCCGCCGGTAAGTCGGTAACCACCGCACAGCAGCGTGGCACCCTCTTGTTTGCCGATTTCGATGTAGTTTAGCACTCGCTGCAACTGCTTTTCATTGACCAGTGGCCCCATTTCGGTAGCGGGGTCGAGACCATTGCCTACGCGCAGTGACTGAGCACGCGCCACAATCCGATCGACCAATTCGCGGGCAACGGCGCGGTGGACAATTAGGCGGCTGGTGGCAGTACAGCGTTGGCCAGTGGTGCCAAAGGCTGCCCACAAGACGCCATCGAGCGCCAGGTCGAGATCGGCGTCGGGCATCACAATTAATGGGTTCTTGCCGCCCATTTCCAGGCTGACCCGTTTGATCCGGCGAGCACCCAGTTCGTATACCAGCCGACCGGTTTCGGTGCTGCCGGTGAAGGAAATGACCGGTACATCGGGATGTTCGACCAGCGGTTGACCGGCCTTTGGCCCATAGCCAGTGACGATGTTGACCACACCGGGAGGTAACCCGGCTTCCATCAGGCACTGCACCAGATTATACGTACTGGCCGAGGCATCTTCACCCGGTTTAATCACAACCGTGTTGCCACAGACGATAGCGGGCAGCATCTTCCAGGATGCAATAGCCATTGGAAAGTTCCACGGCGTGATCAGGCCAACTACACCGATTGGCTGCCGAATACTCATCTGAAACTTGTTGGGCAATTCGGAAGGGGTTGTCACCCCAAACATTCGCCGCCCTTCACTACCGGCGTACTGGGCCATGCCGATCGCTTCGACAATATCACCACCGGCCTCGAAGAGCGGTTTGCCCATCTCGCGAGTCAGATCGCGACTGTACTGCTCTTTACGGGACCGCAGCAGTTCAGCAGCGCGCAGCAAAATCTCGCCACGCTTTGGCGCCGGTACTTTGCTCCAGTGGGGGAAGGCGGCTTTGGCCGCTTCAACGGCGGCATAGACATCGCGCTCGTCGCTGTCGGCAAATACACCTACCAGATCGCGAGTATCGGCGGGATTACGCCGCTCAAAGGTTTTTCCGCTCTGAGCGGGAACGAATTCGCCGCCGATCAAGTTGTGGAATACACGTCCTTCGGACATCGTCGTCCTCCTCAATCGTCTAAAGAATGGCCCTATTCCGGTAACAGTGTGATTATAGCATGGTGTAAGTTGTGGTATGCTGTTACAGATTAACGAGCAAGACGAGGGGATGCATGTGATGGCCGATCTGGAAATGCGCGTAGCAGTTGCCAAAGTTCCTCGTTATGGTGAGCTGGAGAGCGGTGATACGCTCGAGACGATTGAGCGTCCGGGTGGTGGATTTTCGTTTGTTCTGGTTGATGGGCAGGGCAGTGGCCGCAGTGCCAAAACGTTGTCGCATCTGGTAGCGACGCGAGCGATTACGTTGCTGAAAGATGGGGCACGCGATGGGGCAGTGGCGCGGGCTGTGCATGACTATCTGTATACTTATCGAATGGGACAGGTGGCGGCAACGCTGAATATTCTATCGGTTGATTTTGCCGGGCCGAAAATTCTGGTTACCCGTAATAATCCGGCACCGTTTTTCGTTATTACACCACAGGAAATGCGCAGTTTTAACGCGCCCTCCAGTCCGATTGGCTTGCAGCCATTAATTCGTCCTCATATCAGTGAAATACCGGTTGCTCCCTATACCTATATCGTCTTGTTTACCGATGGCTTGTTGCGAGCAGGAGAGCGACGAGGTGAGGATTTGGGATTGCCCAATTATCTAGCGGCGTGGCCGGCCCACGAGGGTCGTGATCCGCAGACGCTAGTTGATAGCATTCTCCAGTACGCACTTGAGCTTGATGATGGACAACCATCTGATGATATAAGTATTGTGGTGCTGGCCATTTTGCCGACGAACGGTATTCCCGGATTGCGTCGCTTGACGATGAGTGCGCCGATTGTGGCAACTAGCCTGTACGAACCACCTGATGAGCCGGAAGTGATAGATGATTAGGACACCGGATGGCAATGGATCGACAACGTGGCAACCGACGGCAACGATCACCTACGTTACCGCAGGGCAGTGCACGGGAACGAGTTGCTCTGCTCCGTGCCCGGCGTCGGCAGCGTTGGCGATGGCTGGTTCTCATTGGTGGAGTCGTTTGTGTGCTGCTGCTCGCATTCAGCGGTGTAGGTTGGGTATGGAACACTCTGACCAGTATACGCCAGAATGAGCTGCGCCCGCTGACCAGGACGGCAACGCCGACCAGTACAATGTTTCGGCAACCATTTACGGTATTGCTGCTCGGTGTTGATCAGCGTGCTGATGGCGGCGAAGGTGTGCGCAGTGATACATTGATTCTGGCGTATATCCATCCGACCGAACAGTGGGTGAGTTTACTCTCGATCCCACGTGATACGGTGGCCGTGATCCCCGGTCTTGGCGAGCAGAAGATCAATGCTGCTTATAACTATGGTTATCAGCATGCAGCCAGTCTGTATGGGCCTGGTACTGATCCGGCTGCTGCCGGTGGGGCGCTGGTTGCCGAAACCGTTGCGATGTTGCTGAATATGCCGGTTGATTATGTTGCTCAAATCGATTTTAGTGGCTTTGAACGGTTAATCGATACGATAGGCGGCGTTTTGATCGACGTTCCTGCCCCACTCCTCGACAGTAGTTTTCCTACCGATGATTATGGGTACGAACGTATCTTCATTCCTGCCGGTCTACAGATACTCGATGGGAAGACTGCGTTGAAGTACGCACGATCCCGTCACGGTTCGAGTGATTTCGACCGTGCCCAGCGGCAACAGATGTTGTTGCGGGCAGTGGTTGCGACGATCCAGCGTCGGGGCCTGATCGATCAGGCAGGAGTGCTCGCAACGTTGCTTGAAGAGGTGCGGCGCAGTATCAAGACGACGCTGCCAATTGACGACCCGGCTGTCTTGCGGGACCTGTTGATGCTGGCCCAAGCGATTGATAGCAGCCGGATCGCAACGTTCGGTATTAATCCGCGTGATGTGGCCGTGGTTGCCGAGATTGGATCAGACATTTACTGGAACCGGCGCGATCTGGCAATGTTGGTCGAACGATTCCGGGCCGGGCCCCAGATCGATAGCGAACTGGCGAAAGTGCAAGTCTTGAACGGTACGCCGGTGAACGGTCTGGCGGGGCGAATCAGTCGTGCGTTGGCCCAGGCAAATTTTCAGACGCTGCCCGCCAGTAACACCGAACGGCGAGAGAAGACTATGCTGATCGATTATACCGGGAAACCGGCAACACTGGCCCGGCTGGCTGCGCATCTGGGTCTGCCACCGAGTCAGGTTTTTGCGACACCACCGGCTGATGCACCGCCCCAACCCTTGGGCGCAGATATTGTGCTGGTCGTTGGGTTGGATTACGAACCACGCTGGGCATTGGTACCGTAATGCGGTGATTCCTGGTTCAGCGTGATGCCGGCGAATGAAATGATATGTTGACAGAAACGACACTCTGGTTTCTACTGATCTTTATTTTTTTGGCGCCGCCGATCGGTGCGCTGATATTGCGTATGAGTCAGCGTTTCATTGGCGCTATCGGTATCGCAATCGGGATGACTGTCATCCTGATCGGAGTGGCAGCGGCTATCTTTACAATCAGTCGGAATCCATTGCCACCCCTGCGGATCAGTGATTTGACGTTGTTACCGGCCTGGGTACCGCCAGTCCCCGATGCGCTCGATCAAGAGCTGTTACCGGTTATGCCAACAGTGCCGGTCGTACCAACAATGACACCCCGACCAACGCTGACGGTAACGGCGACGAGAACGCCTGAACCAACACTCACTGCCGAACCAACTCCCACCGTTGAACCAACACCCACTGCCGAACCAAGTGCGACTCCGGAACCTCCTGCTACCCCAACAGCCGCTGGACCACGACGCTATACTGTGCAGGCCGGGGATACATTGCGTGTCATTGCCGAACGGTTTGGGGTTACAATTGAAGCAATTCTACAGGCTAATAATCTTACTCCGGCACAGGGTGACAACCTGCAAGTCGGGCAGGAACTGGTGATCCCATGACAACGATTCGCACGATTGAACGCCGACCATTCATTGAGCGTGGGCCGGCCCCACTCTTAGTCATGTTGCACGGTTTCGGTAGCAATGAACGTGATCTTTTTGAACTGGCTGATATGATCGATGACCGGGTCCATATTGTGAGTGCCCGTGCACCAATTGCACTCCCCTGGGGAGGATTTGCATGGTACGAGCTGAGTGGCGCTCCGGGCCGGTTAATTCCCGATCCAGTTGGGCGATCAAAGGCGGTTGAATTATTGATTAGGTTCATCAGTGAATTGCCGGGTCGGATCGGAACCGATCCCCAGCGTACTTATTTGTTTGGCTTCAGCCAGGGGGCGATCTTGAGCCTGGCTTTGGCCTGGCGGATTCCGGAACGCCTGGCCGGTGTTATTGCGGCCAATGGGTATCTTGATCCGGCTTTCACTACGCAGCCACCGGCTGCCGGTATCGAGCGCCTTCCTATTCTGCAACTGCACGGAACCTACGATGAGGTGATTCCGGTCGAGCATGCCCGGAGTACTCGTGATACACTGGCGCGCTACGCGCCTCGTCATCGGTATCACGAGGATCCGGTTGGGCACAGCCTGCATCCAAACGGTTTGAGCCTGATGCAGCACTGGCTGGCCGAGCAACTCGATGGGCCGCCGCCGCATACTGCCTGATGATAGGGGGCTTTTTTCGTGCAGGTGAGGTATGACCACTCATGGTTCGCGCTGTGCCAGTTGTGGGCAACCGTTGGCCGGTAGTTATTACGTATTAGTTGATCGCCCAGAGCGGTTTTGCCCACAATGTATTGCCACCCGGCCCCGCTGTAGTACGTGCGGTGCGCCGCTCGGCAATCACTTCTGGCAGTTGCATGATGGGCGACAGCAGTGTGATGCCTGCCATGCCGTGGCAATCTACGATCCGAGGCGAGCACAAGACCTGTTTCAGCAGACAGCGGGCCTGCTGGCTACGGGGATGGGGTTACAGCTTCGGGTAGGGGTGGCCTTTCGTATGGTTGATGCGCCAACGATGGCCCGGTTACGTGGCCTGGTTGCTCCTGGTCAGGATACACTTGGGTTGTACCGACGGCAGAATCATGTGCGGGTCATTTATTTGCTCTACGGGTTGCCGCTGCTCGTTTTCCGTATCACGGCAGCCCATGAGTATGCACACGCATGGCAGGCCGAGCATTGTCCGCTGTTGCGGAATGATTTTCTCCGTGAGGGGCATGCTGAGTGGGTCGCCTATCGCCATCTCTTGCAGCTTGGGAGTCATAAAGCGGCGGCACGGATGCTTGACGAAAATCATCCCTATCAGAAGCCACTGCGCTATCTGTTGAACCTCGAGGCGCAATTAGGAGTTGAAGGCGTCAATGCG
>Ga0308408_1001232_pt1 | contig 12276 bp, 9 predicted proteins | sample HotsprSampleMSe3_FD_203466 | JGI IMG/M metagenome (GOLD analysis project Ga0308408, IMG submission 203466) | Hot spring phototrophic mat microbial communities from Mushroom Spring, Yellowstone National Park, Wyoming, United States - 20060912_MSe3 ... | reverse complement strand
GCGAGGCCGCGGCGTGCCGGCGGCAGCTCGTCGACCCGCCGGCCGTCGATCCGGATCTCCCCGCCACTCACCGTCTCGAGGCCGGCGACCATGCGCGAGAGCGTGGGCTTGCTGCAGCCCGAGGGGCCCACGAACACGCAGAAGGCGCCCGATGGCACCGCGAAGTCGACGCCGCGGATCACCTCGACGGTGCCGTAGCGCTCGGCCACCCGCTCGAGCTCGAGGGTCGCCATTCCGGCGGCTCACTTGATCCCGGTCGTGGCGATCCCGGTCGGGACGTAGCGCTGCAGGAACCCGAAGACGAGGGTGATCGGCAGCAAGGTCAGCACGGTCATCGCCAAGAGATTACCCCATTGGGTGTGCATCTCGCCCTTGAAGGAGTTCGGGGCGAGCTCGAGGGTGAACTGCTCCGAACGGGAGAGTACGACGAGCGGCAAGAGGGAGTCGTTCCAGCGCCACATCACCGCGAAGATCGCGAGGACGGCCAAGGCCGGGGCGGCGAGCGGCAGGACGATCCGCCGATAGATCTTCCACTCCGAGGCGTTGTCCATCCGCGCCGCGTCGATCAGCTCGTCGGGGATGGTCAGCATGTACTGGCGCAGGAGGAACACGCCGGTCGGGGTCGCGACACCCGGCCAGACGACGCCCCAGGGCGTGTTCAACAGGCCGAGCTTCGAGACCACGAGGAAGACCGGCACGAGCACCACCGTGGGCGGGATCAAGAGCGTGGCGATGGTCGAGACGAACACGAGATCGCGGCCGCGGAAGTCGTACTTGGCGAGAGCGAACGCCGCGATCGAGTTGATCAGGAGCATGATCAGGGTGGCGGTCGCGGTGATGAACACCGAGTTCCACAAACAGCGGAGGAAGTCGAAGCGCTCGAAGAGTTGGGTGTAGTTCTCGGTGGCGAGCGAGAGCGCCCGGACCGGCTCGCGCCCGGCGATCTCGACCCCGAGGATCGTCCCGGGGGCGGCGGGGTCGACCGTGACCTCGATGTCCGGATCGGCTTTGTGGGAGTCGTCGAGCAAGGTTTTGGCGACGTCGCACTCGTTGCCGTCCAGGTAGCACATGAAGCGCAGCTCGGTCGCTGCGAGCGCCCGGGCGCTCACGACGAGCGCCGCCGCACCGATCCACCACGTCCGCACGCTCGACCTCCCCGAATGAGCCCATCCGGTCTCGGCCGCGATCTCGGCGGCGACCGTCGGCCGGACCACGACCTGGGCGGGAAGCCAGCGGAACCAACGGCCACAGGCCGGATGGGAGGGCCGGAGCGGCAGCTCGACCGCCTCGCGGGTCGCGGCGGCGTAATCGAGGGTGGTCGCGAGCTCGATCGAACGGCGCGCATCGACGAGCGTCACCGGCGGCTCCTCGCCCGTCTCGAGGCTCACCGCGAGCTCGGCGAAGAGCCCCTCGAAGCCCTCGGGGCCGGGCCGGAAGTCCTGCAGCAGGGTCTCGACCTCGGCCGCGGTCTCGGGATCGCGCGGGACGAACCGCCAGGGGTCGGAGGCTGGTCGGAAGGGGTAGAGCGCGCTCTCGACCACGAGGTTCGCGAAACAGAAGCGCAGCCGGGTGATCTCCGCGGCCGAGGCCAGCGTGACCGCGAGAGTCGCGAGCGAGCCGTCGGCCATCGCCAGGCAAGCGGCCGCGCGATCCTCGGTCTCGATGCAGTCGACCCGGGTGGCGATCGCCGCCTGGACGCGGCCGACCGGCCCCAGGACCTCGGTCAAGAGGTCGTGGGCGTGGATCGCGTGGCTCACGAGCGCGCCGCCGAGCTCGCTCTCCTTGCGGCCGCGCCAGGGCACGCGATCGTAGGCCGGGCCGCGGTCCCAAGGGGTCTCGACCGTGGCGACCAGCGACCGGCCCGGCACGCCCGCCTCGATCAGCCGCCAGAGCTTTCTGGGGCCCTTGCCGAACCGGTACTGTTGGACCGGGCACACCACGCGGCCGGTCGCCGCGGCGAGCGCGGCGATCCCCTCGACCTCGGCGATCGAGCCGGCCAAAGGCTTCTCGCAAACGACGTCCTTGCCCGACCGGAGCGCCGCGCGGACGGCCGGCACGTGCAGCGCGGGCGGCAGGCAGATGTCGACCACGTCGACCTCGTCGCGGGCCAGGACCGCCTCGAGCGAACCCGCCACCTCGGCACCCGGCGCGCGAGCGGCGGGTGCCCGGGCGCGGCTTTCGTCCTTGTCGCAAACGACCCGGACCTGCCAGCGGTCCTGGAGGAGGAGGAGGAGCGCGTCGAGATGCTGGTGCCGATGCCGCAACCGACGAGGGCGATCCGCCGCCTGGCGCTCATCGGCCATTCTCCGCGCCTTCGGCGAGCGCCTGGGCGCGCAGCGCGAGCTCGGTCGCGGCGAAGGCATGCGCCTGCGGCATCGCCCGCTCGCTCCGCTCGAGCACGTCTTCGACCAAGAGCCGATAATAGGGCAGGTCGGCGTCCGCACAGTCGATCCGCCGGACACCCGCCCGATCGACGAGGAACAGGTGGTCGCCGCCCGGCCGGCCGTCGAGGTCGACATATTTGCGGAGCTCGAGATAGCCCTCGGTGCCGAGCACGAAGAGCCGGCCGTCACCCCAGGTGGGCAGCCCGTCCGGGGTGTACCAGTCGACCCGGAAGAAGCCGCTCGCCTCACCGGCGCGCAGCACGGCCTCGCCGAAGTCCTGCAGCTCGGGGTCGGCCGGGTTCGCGAGGTTGGCGACCCGCGCCGTGACGACCTCGGCGTCACGCGCTCCGGTGAAGGCAAGGAATTGGTCGCATTGGTGGCTGCCGATGTCGGTGAGGATCCCACCGTAGCGGCGACGCTCGAAGAACCAGCGCGGCCGGAGATGGCGGTTGAGCCGGTGCGGGCCGAGGCCCGTCACCTGCACGACCTTGCCGATCGCCCCGGCGCGGACGAGCTCGAGCGCGCGGGTCACCGAGCGGACCTCGAAGCGCTCCGAGAAGTTGACCGACCAGATCCGCCCGGTCTCGGCCTGCACCCGCCGCAGCTCGGCGAGCTGCTCGAGCGTGACGCAGCCGGGCTTGTCGGTCATCACGTCCTTGCCGTGGCGCATCGCCTCGACCGCCAGCGCCGCCCGCTCGTCGTTGGGCGCGGCGATCAAGACGAGGCGGATCTCGGGGTCCTCGAGGAGCCGACGGCGGTCGGCGACCCGTGGCAAGTTCGGGAAGCGCTCGCGGAAGCCGGCGAGCGGTTGCGGCTCGCCCTCGGTCCAAAAACCCTTGCAGCGACAGCCGAGCTCGAGCAGCCGGCCGACCATCTCGTAGATGTGACGATGATCGAGGCCGACCGCCGCGAAGGTGATCGGCGCGAATTCCTTCCCCACCGCTGGCCTCCCCCCGAGGCGGCTCCGCGGCCGCTTCCAGCAGGACGGCGCCGGACGGCCATGGGTGACGCCACCGACCGCCTCAGCGCGAATAGGTGCCGACGAGTTCGGTGCCGGCGATGACGTGCGGTTCGGCGGCGGCCAGCACTTCGCGGCAGCCCGGCCGCGGCCCGAGCGGCAGGGTCGCGACCGAGAGGGCGAAGAGCCGGAAGCGGTAGTGGTGCGTGCCGTGGCCCTTGGGTGGGCAGGGCCCGCCCCAGCCGGGCTTGCGGAAATCGTTGATCGCCTGGCGCAGCTTCCCGACCTTCTCGGCCTTTGCGAGGCCCTCGGGCAGGCTCGTCTGCTCGGCCGGGATGTCGAACACCGCCCAGTGGTGCCAGGTGCCGGCCGGCGCGTCGGGGTCCTCGCAGCCGACCAGGAAGCTGCGGGTGCCGGCCGGCGCGCCGCTCCACGTCAACGGTGGCGAGAGGTCGGCGCCGTCGCAGGTGTACCGCTCGGGAATCCGCCCACCGGCCGTGAAGGCCGGGCTCGTGATTCGCATCGCCATGGACGTCCCTCCCCCGACGGAAGCGGATCATGCCACGGCCGCCGTCCGGCGCCAGGGGGACGCGCGCCGGCTGGACAGGCGAGGCAACGCGCTCGGAGCTTCCCCGACCGATCGCCCGCCCGACCGTCGGCCCTCGCCTCCGGGCTTTGCGGCAGGTCGGTGCCGGCGTATAATCCGCGTTCGAGGCCGATCGGGGAGGGTGTCATGAGCCAGCGCGGCCAAGGAGGGGACCGGTGAGCCGTGCGTCATCTCGTGGTGTGCTGCGACGGCACGTGGAACCGACCGGAGAGCCGGACCAACATTTGGCAGATTTTCACGTTGCTGGCGGAACGCTGCGGCCAGCAGGCGGTGCCCGCGGGTGAGACCCTGGAGCTGGGCCCCTGCGCGGCACCGGACGAAAGCACGGTCCTCGCCTTTTACCAGACCGGTGTCGGGACCGAGCCGGGCGAGCGCCTCCTCGGTGGCGTGTTCGGCTACGGTCTGTCGCGCAAGGTCGCCCTCGCCTACGCGTTCTTGTGTCGGAACTGGGAGTCCGAGGACCGCATCTACCTGCTCGGGTTCTCGCGCGGCGCGTTCATCGCCCGCTCACTGAGCGGCGTGATCGGCCGCCTCGGCCTGCTGCCGGCGGATACCCCTTACGATGCGATCTACCGGGCCGTTCGCGAGAGCCAGGAGGGGCGGCCCGTCGAACGCGGCGATCGGTTCCCGACGATCCGCTTCCTCGGCGTGTTCGACACGGTGGGGGCACTCGGTATCCCGGTGCCGAACCTCTACTTCCTCAATCGCTGGTTGCACCTGACCCGGTTCCGCGACACCGCACTCTCCCCGGTGGTCGAGGAGGCTTGTCAGGCTCTGGCGATCCACGAGCGTCGCGGCAGCTTCCGACCGGTGGTCTGGTCGCGGCGGCCGGGCTTCGTTCGGCTTCCCGACGGCTCCCCGGGCGTGGCGCAGCGCATCCTCCAGGTCTGGTTCGCGGGCTCGCACGGCGACGTCGGCGGCGGCTACGAGGACGCCCAGGATCTGAGCGACATCGCGCTCTACTGGATGCTGCGGCGGTTGGAGAGCGCCGGGCTGCCGCTCGGACCCGACTGGGAGAAAGCACGCCTGGCATGGGGCGATCCGCTCGGCGTGCGGCACAATTCCGAGGGCGGATTGGGCGCGGTCTTGCGCGCCGTCTTTCGCGCCGGCCCCCTCCATTGGTTGGCGCCGCTCCTCGACTGCTTCGCCGTGCGTCCCTACGACCGTCCGCTCGTGGGCGAGATCCAGGCCGACGATCCGAACCTGTTCTCGGTCCCGGTCGGCCTGCAGATCCATCAGTCGGTGCTCGAGCGCTACGCCACGGGCGGGATGCCGGAGGCGGTGCGTCGCGCCCTCGACGCGAAGCTGCCCGTGTTCGTCGAGCGCGAACGGCCGGAAACGCCGCAAGCCCGGCTCGACGGCAAGGACGTCGTGCTCCTCGACCGCTCGCCGAGCGGGGTGGCCGTGAAGGTCGCGGGGGACGCCGCGCCGCAGCCGGGGGCGAAGGTGACGTTGGAGCTCCCGGACGAACCGGCGCCCCGCCGCGCGCGCGTCGCTTGGCGAGCCGACGACCGGTTGGGTCTCGCCTTCGATCGGGCCGCCTGAGGCGGCGGCCAGCGGGTCAGGCCGTCTCGACCCGACGGCCGGGGGCGAGCTGGGCGAGGAGGGCGCCCGCCACCACGAGCGCGGCGGCCGCGGCTTGCGCGGGTGCAAGCGCCTGGCCGAGCACGAGGCCGAGCGCCACCACGTAGAACGGCCCGAGGTTCTGGTGAATCGCCGAGGGCACGAGGCCGAGCTCCCCGACCGCCACGAGCCAGAGCGGCAGCGAGAGCCCGACCGCCACCGCGCCGACCCGGAGAAGGAGCAGGAGCTCCTCGCCGCCGAGCGCGAAGCGCGCCGGGGCGAACCCGCCGGCCTCGACGAGCAAAGTCGCGGCGAGGATCGCCACGCCGCCGGCGGTGAGCGTGAAGGCCGACTGGCTCGTCGGCGGCAACCGTCGAGCCGTCCCGCGACGGCGCGGGAGTACCAACACCAGACGACCACGCTCGCGAGCACGAGCGGCTCGCCGCCGCGGAGTTCGAGGCCGCCGGTCTCCGGCCGCCAGGCGAGCAGCGCGCCGCCCACGACCGCGAGGGCCACGCCGAGGAGCACGGAGGCACCCGGCCTGCCGCGCCGCGGCAGCTCGAGCAGGGCCGCCACGACCGGCATGCTCGCGATCAGCACCGCGGCGGCGAGCCCGCCGGTCGAGGCTTGGCCGAGGACCATGAGCGAGACCGAGCCGCCCAGGCCGAGCCCGCCCAGGAGGAAGGCCGGTCCGAGATGACCGCGGCGCCAGACCCGGCTCTCGCCCAAGGCGACCGCCAGAAGGCCGACCGCGAGCCCGGCCACCAGCAACCGGGCGGCGGCCAAGGGCAGCGCCGACCAGCTCGCGAGCAGCCGGTCGGTCGCCGGGAACGAGGTGGCCCACAAGAAGATGCTCGCCGCGGCGATCAGGTTGCCGCGCAACGGCGCCGCGCTCACGGCAACTCAGCGCCGACGAGCGCCTCGCCCTGCGCGAGATAGTGCCGCTTGAAGCGGGCTTGCCAAGTGGCGAGGTCCCAAGGCTCGGCGCTCGGCCGCAGACGTCCGGGCCGGACGAGATAGACCTCGGCCAGGAGCCGCTCGCCCGAAGCCGTCTCGACCTCGACCGGGACACGCTCGTAGCCCTCGCCCTCGTAGGCGTCGAGCCGGGCCAGGTCGGCCGCGCTCGCCTCGCGCCAGAGCCGGCCCTCCACCACACCCTCCGGGTCGGCGACCAGCATCGGATAGCTCGCCCCCTCGACGCGCAGCCGGCGGAAGCCCTCGAGCCGCGCGGGCTCGAGCGCCTCCCTTGCGACCGGCCGGCCGATCACGAGGCCGAGCACGTCCGGGTCCATGAGCGTGCCGAAGAAGAAGAGCGGCATCGGCCGATCGGCCACGCTCTCGCCGCCCCTCCCCTCGCGACCCCGCTCCGGTTTGCCCCGGCGAGCCGCACCCGCCCGCCGGGGCTCCCCGTCACTTGGGCTGGGCGTTCCAGACCGCATGCGTCCAAGCCCCCTGTGGTGGCTTGGAGATCACCGGGTCCGAGCCGCCGGCCAACAGCACCTTCACGGTCCGCTCGTAGTCCTCGGGGTCGAGATAGCCGATACCCTTCGAGCCGCCCTTGTCGATCAGCTTGGCGATCTCGCCCATCATCCGCTTCTGGTGCTTCTCGGTCTGGGCACCCGTGGTGTCGTTGTCGAGCACGATCATGGCCGCCTGGTCCTGGTTCTGGATCGCCCAGGCCCAGCCCTCCATCGACGCCTTGAGGAAGCGGCCGAGCCGCTCGACCGCCTTCGGATCGGCGAGCGTGCGCTCGAGCGTGTAAAGCCCGTCTTCGAGGGTCGCCACCCCCTGGTCCTCGTACTTGAAGACGACGAGGTCCTCGGGCTTGTAGCCGGCGTCGATGACCTGCCAATATTCGTTGTAGGTCATCGTGCTGATGCAGTCGGCCTGCTTCTGCAGGAGCGGGTCGACGTTGAAGCCTTGCTTCAAGACCGTGACCCCGTCGGGCCCGCCCGTGGTCTTGAGCCCGAGCTGGCTCATCCAGGAGAGGAACGGATATTCGTTGCCGGCGAACCAGACGCCGAGCGTGCGCCCCTTGAAGTCGGTCTTCGGGTCCTTGATGCCGGTGTCCTTGCGGCAGGTCAGCATCATCCCCGACTTCTTGAAGACCTGGGCGATGTTGACGAGCGGCAGGCCCTTCTCGCGAGCCGCGAGGGCCGCGGGCATCCACTCGACGATCACGTCGGCCCCACCGCCGGCGATCACCTGCGGGGGTGCGATGTCCGGCCCGCCGGGCTTGATCGTCACATCGAGCCCGTACTTCCTGTAGAGCCCCTTGTCCTTGGCCACGTAGTAGCCGGCGAATTGGGCCTGGGTGACCCATTTGAGTTGGAGGGTCATCTTGTCGGCCGCCTCGGCCGTGGTCGCGAGAAGCGCCAGCGTCGCCGCGCCGGCCAGCAGAACCGTTCGCATCTTCGCCTCATCTCCCGGACGGAGCCCAGGCGGACCGGCGCGGCCAATGGATCGGCTCAGTCCGCCACCCGCCGGAACGAGGGATGCCAGAAGGTGAGGCGGCGTTCCAGAAGCGCGAGGAGCCCGTAGGCGGCCGAACCCGAAACCGCCGCCACCGCGATCGTCGCCCACACGAGGTCGAGCGCCATCTTGGCGACCTCGGTCGAGATCCTGAAGCCCATGCCCACGATCGGCGTGCCGAAGAACTCGGCGACGATCGCTCCGATGAGTGCCAGCGTGCTGTTGATCTTCAAGGCGTTGAAGACGAAGGGTGCGGCCGTCGGCAGCCGGAGCTTCACGAGCGTGACGGGCCACGAGGCGGCATAGGAGCGCATGAGATCCTGCTCGAGCCGGCCCGCCGCCCGCAGCCCCTCGAGCGTGTTCACGAGCATCGGGAAGAAGGTCATGACGACCACGACCGCGGCTTTCGAGTGCCAGTCGAAGCCGAACCACATGACGAGGATCGGTGCGATCCCGACGATCGGCAGGGCTGCCACGAGGTTGCCGAGCGGCAGGAGCCCGCGTGCCAGGAACGGGATGCGGTCGGCGAGCAAGGCCACGAGAAAGCCCGCGGTGCAGCCCATCGCCCAGCCGGGGACGACCGCGCGGACGAAGGTCTGGACGAAGTCGGCCCGCAGGATCTCGGCATGGGCGACGAGCGCCCGGCCGACCGCCGAGGGCGGCGGCAGGAGTACCCCCGGGATCCCGAAGCCGCGGACCACGACCTCCCAGACGTAGAGCACGCCGAGGCCGAAGAGCGCCGGCACGAGCAGGGCCCATGGCCCTCGCCGCGGCGTCGAAGTGGAAAGGAGCGCCATCGCCCGGAAGGCGGTGAGGAAAAGCGCCAAGAGGAGGAGCCAGAGCCCCGGTGCCGCGAGCCCCGGCGGTGTGGCCGGGTCGATCAGGAGGAGGGGGGCGGCCGAGGCCAGGAGCACGGCCGCGGCGAGGGCGAGGCCGGGTGCGAGGCCCGCCGTCCGCCCCCGTGTGACCGCGAGGGCCGCGACGAGCAGGAGGATCAGGAGGAGTGCCGGGGGTGCGGAGAACCACCAGCCGGCCGGGCCGAGCGGCAGGAAGAGGGCCGCGCCCGCGGCGATCAGGGCGACGCTGCCGGCCTCGCCGCGGCTCAAGGCGTAACCCCGAGACGCGCCCGCACGAGCCGCTCGGCGAGGCCCACGCTCGCGACCAGAAGGGCCGCCAAGAGCGAGGCCATGACGAGCGCCGCCCAGATCTGCACGGTCTGGCCGTAATAGGAGCCCGTGAGGAGACGCGCGCCGAGGCCGGCCACCGCACCGGTCGGCAGCTCGCCCACGATGGCGCCTACGAGGGCGATGGAGATCGCCACCTTCAAGCTCGCGAACAGGAACGGCAGCGAGGCCGGGAAGCGCAAGTAACGCAGCACCTGGCCCTCGCTCGCGTTCCAGGTGCGCAACAGCTCGAGCTGGATGGGCTCGGGCGAGCGCAGGCCCTTAACCATGCCGATCGTCACCGGGAAGAAGCAGAGGTAAGTGGAGATCAAGGCCTTGGGCAGGAGCCCCGTGAGTCCCACGGCCGCGAGCACGACGACGATGATGGGGGCGATCGCCAGGATCGGCACGGTCTGCGAGGCGACGATCCAGGGCAAGAGCGCGCGGTCGAGCACCGGTGCGTGGACGATCGCGACGGCCAGCGCGATGCCGAGGGCGGTGCCGAGCAGGAAGCCCAAGAGCGTCGAGGAGAGCGTGACCCAGGCGTGGTAGAGGAGCGAGCGGCGCGAGCTGGCCGGTAGGCCCAGAACCGTCCGGTCGAGCTCCTCGAGGATCTGGTGGGGTGCGGGCAGGACCGGCCGCTCCATCGACCAGGCCTCCGCCACGAGCGCGGCCGCATCCGGCGTCCGGCCTTCGCGCGCCGCCCGGTCGCGGATCTGCGGGGCGTTCAGCACGACGGCCATCGCGTACCAAAGGAGCAGGATGGCGGCGACCACGACCGCCACCGGCCCCGCCCTGCCCTCGACCAGCCGCCGCCCGACCGCCCGCAGCACGCTCGCTCCGAACTTCCGCCCGTCGGAGAGTTATTGGCCTCGGGCCGGCCTTGTCGAGGGGCCCCGGCGGGGCGGATCGTGCCGACCGCTCGCCGGAACTCGACGTTCGCCCGAGGATTGGGTAGCTCTCGGCGAGGATCGGGCGCTCGACGCGGGGAGGCGGGCATGACGGGTCACGCGGCAACCGAGCGCTGGTCGCCCGGCCGGCTCGCCTCGGCCCGGGGTCGGTCGTGGATCGTTCTCGCGGCCGACCCGACCACCGGCCTCGTCGAACTGCGGCCGCTCGCCGACCCGGAACAGGCCGGAGCCGCCCTCCTCCTCGATCTCCGCCGCGAGCGGATCGCCCCGGCCTCCTTCCCGCTGCCCGATCCGCAGCGGGCCGGCGACGCCACGGGCGCGCTCGCGCTCTTCGACGCGAGCCGGCTGCTGCTCCGCGACGCCGCCGCACCCTTGCGCGGGCTCGGGCGGATCGCCTGCACGCCCCGCCCCTACCAGTACGTCCCGCTGCTGCTCGCCCTGCGCCAGCGGGGCCCGGTGCGGCTCCTGATCGCCGACGACGTGGGTGTCGGCAAGACGATCGAGGCCGCACTCGTCGCCCGCGAGCTCGTCGACCGGGGGCTCGCCCGCCGGCTCGGCGTGCTCTGCCCGGCCCACCTCGTCGAGCAGTGGACCCGCGAGCTCGAGGAGAAGTTCGCCTTCCGGCCCGACCGGATCCAGCCCGCGACGATGGCCGCCCTCGAGCGCCGCCTCCCGCGCCCGGATGCGAGCGTCTACGCGTTCTCCGACTGCTTCGTCGCCTCGATCGACTTCGTTAAGGGCGAGCGGCGGCGCGAGCCGTTCCTGCGCGACGCCCCGGACCTCGTGATCGTCGACGAGGCGCACGGCTGTGCCCGACCCGCGGGCGCGCGCAGCCGCGGCCAGCAACAGCGCTTCGACCTCCTCGCGCGCCTGGTCGAAAGGCGGCCCCCGCCGCATCTCGTGCTCGTCACCGCCACGCCGCACGCCGGGATCGAGGAGAGCTTCCGGTCGCTCTTGGGCCTCTTGCGCCCGGCGTTCGACGGCGAGGGCCGGCTCGACCGGCGCCGCCTCCGCCCGTTCCTCGTCCAACGCCGGCGGCGCGACGTCGCCCGCTGGCTCGGCCCCGAAACCCCCTTCCCCGACCGCCGCACCCGCGAGGTGACCTACCGGCTCGGCGCCGCATGGGCGCGCCTCTTCGAGGACGTGCTCGACTATTGCCGGGCGCGGGTGAGCGGACCCGGTGAGCACGCGACCCCGCGGCAGCGGGTCCGGCATTGGGCGGCGATCGCGCTCTTGCGCTGCGTCTTGTCGAGCCCCCGCGCCGCTTCGACCGTGCTCGCCCGCCGGGCCGGTGCCGCCGAGCTCCTCGCGGGCGACGAGGACCCGGAGTCGATCGACGCCCGCTTCCGGCCCGAACTCCTCGATGCGTTCGACGAGGCACCGACGAGCGACCTCGCGCCTTCGGCGCCGCTCGAGGCCGAAGCCCCCGGCCTGCCCGAGGCCGACCGGCGGCGGCTGCGCGAGCTCGCCCGCCGGGCCGCTTCCCTCGAGGGGCCGAGCTCCGATCCCAAGCTCGAAGCCGCCCTCGCCGAACTGCGCGAGCTGCTCGCGCGCGGCTTCGCACCGATCGTCTTCTGCCGGTTCGTGCCCACCGCCACCTACCTCGCCGAGCAGCTCGCCCGTGCGATGCCGGACGTGGCGGTCGCCGAGGTCACGGGCGAGCTTCCCGACGAGCTGCGCCGCGAGCGCGTGGAAGAACTCGCCCGCGCGCCGCGGCGGATCCTGGTCGCCACCGATTGTCTTTCCGAAGGGATCAATCTCCAGGACCATTTCGATGCGGTCGTCCATTACGACCTGCCCTGGAACCCGAACCGGCTCGAGCAGCGCGAGGGCCGGGTCGACCGCTTCGGCCAGCCGAAGCCCCGGGTCGAGGCGGTGGTCCTGTACGGCGCCGACAACGAGGTCGACCTCGCGGTCCTCGAGGTCCTGATCCGCAAGGCGCGGCGGATCCGCGAGGTCCTGGGCGTGGCGGTCCCGGTCCCGGCCGGCGCCGAGGAGGTGCTCGATGCGGTCGTGAGTTCGGTCCTCCTGCGCCGCCGCGCCCGCCAGCTGCAGCTCGCCCTCGAGGAGGACGCCGCCCGCCCGCTCCTCGAGGCCTGGGACCGCGCGGCCGAGGCCGAAGCGGAGGACCGCACCTATTTCGCGCAGGAGGGGATCCGCCCCGAAGAGGTGGCCCGCGAGCTCGCCGAGCTCGACCGCGTGCTCGCGAGCCCGGCGG